>JAEEGJ010007389.1_pt1 | contig 31580 bp, 17 predicted proteins | sample 8958761 | NCBI WGS metagenome assembly JAEEGJ01 (sample SAMN16246546, study PRJNA631951) | gut metagenome | biome: gut microbiome; feature: rumen; material: RS-attached | host: Bos | place: Iran: Karaj | collected 2018-10
CTGCGCTCATGAGCATCTTCTTTGCATTGAAATTCTTTGTTGTCATAATCTTAAATATTTTAATGTTTATACTATTGTTATCTTTGTCGTCTGTTTCTTTTCGACGATGCAAAGTTACGGCGATTTTTAGCAGATTCCAAGAAATTTCTCAAATTCTTCTTCAACTTGTGTGGACAAACACGCCATCTTTGGACAAATCGCGGAAATTGGCCAAAAAGTTGTCCAATATGTCAGCAATCTGGTATCAATCTTGTCTGAAAACCTATTAATTATGTCTGAAAACTAAAAAAAAATGCCTGAATTGTTGGAGTTTGGGCATTTTTTTGTATATTTGCAACAAATTTGGACACAAAAAACAATGAAATGACTACAACTACCATCTTTTCCCGGGGGCGCTTAATCGCCGCCATCTTTGCACTATGCAGCACTTTGAGTTTCATTTCATGCGCTGTTGACAATCCGATTGTTGACCCAGACACAGACCCTGACTCAGGACACAGTTTCGGTGGGGAAGCAACGAACTATAACATCAACGATTCTCGCATTTTCTATAGCGGCATGGCACGCGACCCTTTTACCGCCGAGAACTGGAGAACGTCGGAGGGTCTGTTCCTATATGTGGGCGGAAAAGAATATGACACATCCATCCACGACGCCAACGGCGCAACGGGCTACATCTATGTGAACCTGCCTTGGAGTGAGGCGGCCAGTTTGAACAATATTCCTGAGCGTATCTGGGAGGAGATTATCGCCGAGAGCGGCTGGGATCTTGTCATGCGCCACTGTGGCAACCGCTCGACGGCTTACGGCAATTTACTGGGCTTTTACAATAAATATACGGGTGTGTTGAGATGCTTCTACTACATGCCGGACAAGTTCATAACCACCGCCGACTACCATCTGTGGGAAGTGAGGTTACACGACTATCTGTCAAGCCATTCCGTCTTTGGCTACGGCGTACCCTCTACCAGCAAGATTGCGGACAAGGAAATTCTACAAGGTACCGAGGGCAACCTGTCGCATGTGGTTTCCTCATGGGCAGACCGCAGTGCCAACTACAAAAGCTGCCTGATACCTGCTGCCGGATGGTGGGCTTTCGACATCGACCTCTCGCTCTACCGCAGTGAGGATACCAACAATATCAAAGCATATCAAGAGTTGGTTGCATTTATTCTGCGAGGCAGCAAGACGTCGACCGTCGATCTGACCAATATCATCAGCGGAGCGCTGAAAGGCAAGGGCGATGTCAAACTGGAGGAGTCGCACATCAGCACGGAAACCGGCGTGTTCAGCTTCCTCAATAAATATGCCATGCCATTCATGGAGTGGCAGTCCCTGGGAGGTGACATCCAGGACGTGAAACTCGCCGACGCCTACAATCACGCCACAGGTGCTATCAAGAACTATGCCAGCATACTGGGAACCGACACCGGCGACCGCACCATAGGCTACAATGGCTACTTGGGTAACATCTGTTTGGACTTCGACCTCAATGCAAAAATGAATACCCGCAGTGTCATTCAGTCCTTAGAGCCCTTCAGCGGTGCACCAACACCGACTCTGAAATTACGCGACTTCGACTTTGAGAACTCCACTTTCGGCCAGGGCGTGTGGAACATCAAGAACAATCCTGTGGTCTATCGTACCGACCAGAATATCGGCATTTCGTATGACGCCGAAAATCCCATGACCAGTATCTTCGGTGGCGTGAAAGACGGTTCTGCACTAACCATGAACTATCCACATCAGGGCATGCTCTATTTCTTCGACCCCAGCAGCATCGAAGTGGAACTCAACCCCAATGTATTCCCCGATGGCTGCATCGAGGAGGTGGTGACATCGGCAGCCTGCGGCCTGCATAATTCGAAAGATGTTTTCGAGTCGACCGACAAATACCGTACTGCATTCGGATTGAACCAGAGGAAGTTCAGTTCACCATTCGCAACAAACATCCTGCCCTGGGCCGGCAGCGCTTTCAACTTCCTCTATGGTTACGACGAGCAGGTTGACGACCTTAATCTCAGCAACCAGATCTATCGCTGGCCCCTCGTCACCTATCAGAAGAAATCGTATGGTATAGCAGGCACGGGCGACGACGGATTCCTCTTAGAGCCTCAGATGCTAACCCAGGGCGACGAGACCAATTTTATGCCGGCACTGGAGGTTGTGGTATACGTATGTGTGAAGACCAATCTGACCGACGAAGCGGGAAACAAGAAAACATTCTACTATTCGCGTAAATACCTGCCTGAATATAAGACCATCCAAAAAGGTCCGGAATTCGACAACCTGCTGGACAAAATCAAGCAACACCCCGCCACGGTAAAGAACGAGAAGAAAGGATTCTTCTACCTTTTGGAGGAAAAGCGCTTAGACACATTCTTCGAATTCCCGAAGGAAACGGTGTCGTCTGGTTCTTATCCAACAACAGCAGATACGAAATTGGAATTCAAGAGTGATAAGCCGTTCGTGCCTAATATGTACACCATTCTTTCCCCCACTAGTATAAACAACATAACGTCATGGACACTCAGTGCCAAAAAGAACGAGGGAGACCAGTGGACAGTCATCGACAAACAGAATGCCAGCCTACCATCCTACCATTCCTACGAAAAGCGTGTCAATACCGACGGCGCCACATCTTATAATATAGAGAAGCCTGGCCTTTATCAATATTTCCGACTGGAATGGAATACGCCAGCTATAGTTCGCCTGAAATTATATTAGAATAAAATAAAAACAATGAGTCTAAAGAAACAACTGATAACAGCAGTCCTGGCGGTAGCCGCATTGACGACACACGCACAACTGGCAGCGCCAGGCGTATTCACCCTGCAGCCCAAGGCAGGGATGGCTATTGCCCGCATTACGGGCGATGGCTCCCAATTTAAGGCAGGTCTCGCCGGAGGCATAGAGGCCCAGTACCAAATCAAGAACTGGCTGGCTGTGTCGACTGGGCTGATGTATGAACAGTGGGGCGTCATCAGCGATGTAACCCCTGAGTTCGAAGGCACCGAGCTGACCGTCAAGACAGAGTATCTGCTCGTGCCTGTAATGGCCCGTTTCTACGTAGCCAAGGGACTCTCTATAGGTGTGGGGCTGCAGACCGGCTTTATGACAAAGGCAAAGGCAAAGCTCATCGACACTGAGGACGATGCAAAGGAGGGGTTCAACAAGGTTGACTTTTCCATTCCCGTTAGTATTGCTTATGAACTACCTTTCGGACTGACTGCTGAAGCGCGCTTCAGCAATAGCCTTACGAACACATTTAAGAAGAAGTACACCGGCCTGAGTGGCTATAAGGTGAATAAGAACCACAATCAGGCGATAGAACTGACAGTGGGCTACAGGTTTAAATTATAAATACAAAAACAGGCAATGAATATGAACAATCGCTTATTCCTGACTACCGTACCAGTGGCGCTCGCCCTGAGTGCAGTGATGACCAGTTGCAAACACGACATCGAGTATATCCCCCCCGAAAAGGCGAAAAACATGCAGTATGAAGCAGCCTTTGTCCAGTGCTTCGGTATGTCCATTGACAGCAACAACGACTGGGGCTTCGGTGATACCCACGTAACGGAAAACCAGGCACGGACACGTGCCGGCGAGGAGAATGGTGCGGATGAAGTGATTGCCACAGGTCGCGTGTTCTGCGAAGATCTTGGCAGCTCGTTCGATTTCGACTTCAATGACATCGTATTCGATGCCTTCATCTACAAGAGCGGCAGGATTGAAATCCAGGTAATGGCCCGAGGCGGTATCTTACCCGTCAGTATAGCTGGTGTACCCATTACCATGAAACAGATGTCGAATACGGGCGTCGATACCGACAAATTCCAGATTATCAACATCACCGCCGAAGAAGCACAAGCCAAAGGCTGGCGGGAAATAGTCGACATCCCCATCGTGGTTCAAACGTCACAAGCCGGAGAGGTGATAACTTTTGAGTTGACGGCCAAAGTGGGACGGGTGCCGCAGAAAATCTGTACCCATATCGGCGTACACTGGCCCAAGGAATACACCCGCATCGACAAGGGTTACCCCAACTTCCGCAACTATGTGGCTGCATGGAAGACCGACTGGACCTCAGAAATCTTTGAGGAATTTCTGTTTCATGAAATATATTAATCTTACCAACCAATGAAAAAATATAATTTGGCCATCATCATCGTTACAGCTGTCATACTGGAGGTATCTATTGCCTTACAGTATTACATATCGCATGCTGTGATTAATGAACAACTCTTAGAAAAGGCCAATAGTGATCTGAAGGAAGTGGAGCGTATTGCAACGATCAGGAGCGAGGTGGAAAGTGCAGTGCGCAACACGCTGACCGAAGTAAAGAAGAATCTTGGCAGCCCTGACCAATATTACAATCTGATGTACCGTGTGGTAAAGATCAACCCCCATATCATTGGGGCGGGCGTGGCATTTGTCCCCCACCACTTCAAGCGCATGGGCAAAGACAAACTGTTTTCCCGATACGCCTATAAACAGAATCCTGAACAGGCACTGATGATAGCCACCTCAAATATACGTACAACCTCATTGTCATTCGACTATACGGAGCGTGAGTGGTACAAGCATCCGGTGCGTTCTGATTCCTGTTTCTGGACGCAGGCTTACATGGATGAGAGTGGTTTGAATGTTTTGATATACACTTATGCCATACCCATCAAGAATCAGGCCGGAAGGACGATTGGCGTGTTCTTTGCCGATGTACCGATGAAGTCTCTCACCTTTATGGCTAACGACATGCATAGCGGTATCAACAAGGGTAGTATCATCCTTATCCTGCTTCAGGTTTTCGGAGCCTTGGCTATCATGCTGATTATGTGGCGGGCCGTAGTGGCCTTCCGCCGCTACAAGGAGGCTCTCGTCGATCCGGAGAAAGAGCAGATGGCAGAGCAGATCAGTAAACTCAAGGAGGTGAACCGGCGACTGACCGACCGGAACATGAATCTGGCCAATCAGGTGCAGGAAAAAGAGCAACAGAAATCCGATGTGTGGTATTAGAATATAATAATAACAATAAAACAATAGAGAATATGAAACGAACTAAAACAAAGTCACTCAATGTATGGACTGCGATGGCTCTTTTTGCAGCCACAACGATGATGACGGTCTTCACCGCCTGTGCAGAAAAAGATCTGCCAGGTCCCTCACCTCAGACTCTGATTAAACAAGACCTCATCGGCACATGGTATGGCAGTTACGCCCAGCAGGAAATGCTAACAAAATACGGTGTCAAACACCATATCGTGAAGGCCGAACAGGTGTTGACCTTCAACGCAGACGGCACCGGCATCTGCTCAAAGATCCTCTCTAATGCCGCCAACGAGCCTATCAGCCTCTTCGGCGGATCAAAAAATACCCTTAACGGACGCTTCCACTACACTGTCGGCAAGGACAGCGTCATCACCATCACACGCGACGGCGACGGCGATGCATCCAACCCCAAGACCTGGAAACTCCGTTTCGGCACCGAAGGCCTGACCGGTACCGACGGCACCACTCCTTACGAGTTGCGCAGCGCCGATGAAGAATGGCAAACCTACATTGCCCGCCAGGAAGAGCGGTTCAGCAAGACCTCCGGCAAGTTCACTGCGGAATCAAACCCGTCATTTCTGACAGACTGGCAGAATTGTGATACCGTCTACCTTGAGGGCATAGCCCATTCACAGTACACCCCATGGTACGGCCCCAGCAACAGTGACATTGGCGATCAGGTGCGTTTCGACGTACAGAAAGAGGCCGGATGGGAGATGGCTTTCTGCCAACTCAACGACAATAATAACAAGAATGCCCGTATGTTCGGACTCTACAACCGCTATACCGGCATACTGCGCGTGTTCAGTTATGTACTCGACCCGGGTAGGCAGGGCTACGGCTTGGAGATGGGCTACAAATTCATGGCAGATGGCTTAGAAAATGTGCCCCGTTATGCACTCTACAACTCAATGGAATACTCTATTCCCGTATGCCACGCCTATAATGACGACAACACCTTCAACAAGAATGTCACACTCATCACCGACAAAACGTCGTACAAGCCTTTTGAGACGATGATTTCTGCCTACACCCGCCATACAGAGGCCATTGGCGTAAGTGCCGGATGGCACTGCACCGACTTCGACTTCTCGGGCTTTACCGAAAAAGGTATCGACTGGGCAGGTCCTAATCCAGAGAAAAATCAAAACACCGTGCTTACTATACAGCCATATTCTCAGGACAAGAGCGAGGTGCTGCTAACAGGTCGCATCGTGGGAGATATCAAGGGTACTTTTGAAGATCCCGTAATCGAACAAAAGGTTACCGGAACTACTCTTTCGACGATCACGCAACTTATTGGTACTCTTTCCAGCGCCTATTCAGGTTTGTTTAGTACACTCGGAACTGGATATGGTCTGCAAAATACCACCACTAGTTTGAGGCATAATCCAAATTTTGTTGGTCCTGATGGTGTACTAGGAATCAACACGGTTGGATGGCTCAGTGTAGGTGGTCTTATTGCGAGTGGAGTAGGCACCGTCGTGAAGATTGTCGACCAGTTTGCGGGTAAACCTGATGTAGAAGAAATAAGAACTCCTGGCAAGATCAATATGACGATCGATGCCAAGGTGGACCTCAGTGGTACCATCAGTAGTTGGAAGAGCATCGACGATGCCGGTGTGCGCATCACCCCTAGTCTGCTGAAACAATCACAAGCTGCCAAACAAAACGGTGATACCACGATGTGGTTCGGCTCTGGCTGTATCGGACTAGCCGAAGACCCCGTCATCTATATTTCGCAGGAAGACCTGCTGAGCTCCAGCTATAGTATCGCTATTACTAAGAATGGCGACAACTACACAGCCCCCTCATTCCCCAACGACAGCGTCCGTCTGGTCGCCTTCCTCGACCCCAGAACCGTCAAGGTCTGCCTCAATCCAGATGTCTACCACGGTATCGACAGTGTGCATGTATTGATCAACTACGGTGTGAACACCAACCGTTCCTTGGGTAATACAGAGTGCTACCGCCAGATGCTGAAACTAGGCGAACGCCCCACCTTCTCACTCCTGCCGAAGAATGGAGGAAACAAACTTACCACACTGACGATCCCACGTCTACATGTCATGACAAAGTCGGATGTTATCAAAAACGACTTCTACACCGGAAACGAACTAGACAGCGTGAAACTGGACCATCCGAGTGGCTCCGTACTCCCTCTCTACGGACGTTTCGAAACATTTGGCAAAAAGCGTTTTGTGATGGATCCGCAGGTGTTCGTGCCCTTCGATCCCAACACAGAAAATACAACCGTCTATGGAGTGACAATCCCCGACTTTGTGGTTACCGTCACTGTGGCATTCCGGTGCCTGGAGGTGCCTGATGGTGTCTTTTTCTCGCAGGCTTACATTCCCAAATTCGAACTCATCGGCCACGACGACATAGCCACCTTCTACGACGGTCTGAAAGATTACTCTGACAAGAGCCTTAACAATCAGTCGGTTGGCACTGTCTTCAACGCCACGAATATCAAGGTCTATGATCATTCTGGTGAAGCCTTCCTTGGCAAGACGTTGAACATACTCAAAAAGTGTAAGTAGTGGAAAGATAAAAAGGTAAAAAAGTAACTATATGAAACAGATATATTTTGCATTATGCATGGCGCTAGCCTTGTCGTTCACGGCCTGTAGAGACAGTGAATTTGACAATCCAGTCGACAATGGTGGTGGAAGCGGGAATACCGTCGGAGTGCCCCTCACCGTCTTCGACGACCTGGCCTACTTCCAGAACGCCATCATAGCGGTAGACTCTGCAGGCGATATGCTCTGCCGCAGTTATGGTGAGGTACTCTATGCGAACGAACCCGGGCACCTCTACATCGGTGTAAAAGACCTCACTGAGGCTGAGACCCTGTTCCGCAGTTGGATAGCCCCCGACGTAGCGCTTTCCACCACGATCCCCACCACCAGCGGCCTCACCTGTCCGCTGACCGACGCCAATGGCAAGCCGCAGGGCACCATCTATTTCACCCCTGGAACAGAAAGGAAAATTGTGGCAGAAGTCACTGCCAGTGATGACACTCAGTTGAAACACTTCAACAAGATCACTTTCCTACTCAACGCCGCATGGCCCATGCAGACATCCATCTACCACAAATACACCGAGGGCGACATCATCACCCATTCCCCTGTCGGCGATAAGAAGCTTTCTAATACTGGTAGGGTTAAGGATGTTAGTGAAGATGATAGAAGTTGGTGGACTGTTGAAGATTTCTTGCCAGAAGACCAAACTCTGCAGTTCGTTTGTATCCGCCAGGGAGGCAAAGGTAAGTGTCCCTTGTTCGTAGCGATTACAAATGGAAGATATTATGTGAAATCTTTTAGAACATTATATTTCTGGTACCACTATTCCGAATATTCTCCAAGTCTGTCCCTATCCAAGACGATCAGTGATCTATTGAGAGCATCGTGGGATCTCTATGTTGAAGCATTCGACAAAGCAGGCTGCGGCAAAATAGATGATGCTGTCTGGACAAAAGATAGTCATGATTCCTGGTTAACGGTTTTTTTTGATTACATCTACTTAAAATATGGCTCAACCTATGGCTCCAGGGCAGACGAGTGCAAGTGGCCGTACATGCTGAAGATCGACTGGCTCGACGACGATGCCATCAGCACCGAACTTGCCGCCACAGCGGGTAGCCCGGGCATCAAATACGATGATCACAGTGAGGAATACCCCAACCTCTTCGACGGCAGCTTCAGCAACAAGTGGTGCTCTACGAAGAGTCAGCAGACCGACGGCGTGTGGTTCGTGGAGTTCCAGACCAACGCCCCAGTCATCCCCACGGCCTATAAGATGACCACGGTCAACAACATCGAAAAGTACAAGGGCCGCAACCCGAAGAGCTGGAAGCTCTATGGCAAGGCCAACCTTGACGACGAATGGACGCTGATCTCCGACATACAAGATGGCAGGATGGCCGACATCAACTGCCGCACCTACACTTATCCCATCAACAAGGTGAAAAAGAGTAAGGAGGAAGAAGCGAAATACGGCTACTATATGTACTACCGACTGGAGATCAGTTCTGTCGTGGATAGCCATGTGCTGATGCTCTCCGAGCTGAGTCTCTGCATTCAGAACACCATTGACATGGGCCATGTGATTACCGTCACCGCCGGCACCCAGCGCGAAGATGGCGAAGACCAGTGCGCCAATCTCTTCAACACCAACACATCCAATTACTGGTACTGCCCCAGCCAGTTCAAGCAGAACGACCTGTGGTTCGTGGAGTTCATGACTGAAAAGCCAGACACCCCCGTGGGCTATAACCTCTACACCTCTTCGCTCTCTTCAAACGACTACCGTCGCCACCCGAAGGACTGGAAACTCTATGGCAAACTGAATCAGAATGACGCATGGACGCTGATAGACGAGCAGACCGGTCAGGACCTGCCGCATAAATTCTACACTGCCCAGAACTATATTATCAGCAATCCCGCCGAGTATCAGTATTACCGCTATGAGGTATCGGCCGTGAACGGTGCCAAGGAACTCATCCTGGGCGGCTTCGACTTCGTCTACGACGATTAAAAGTCAAGAAGGACGTTTCACTTCGGAAAATGTAAAACATGAAACAGATATATTTTGCATTATGCATGGCATTAGCCTTGTCGTTCACGGCCTGTAGAGACAGTGAATTCGACAATCCCGTCAATGGTGGCGAAAACGGAAAGACTGACGAGAATCCCATCACCGTCTTCGACGACCTGGCCTACTTCCAGGACGCCATCATAGCGGTGGACTCCGTAGGCGATATGATCTGCCGCAGTTATGGTGAGGTACTCTATGCGAGCGAACCTGGCCACCTCTACATCGGTGTGAAAGACCTCACCGAGGCTGAGACCTTGTTCCGCAGTTGGATAGCCCCCGACGTGGAGCTTTCCACCACGATCCCCACCACCAGTGGGTTAACCTGTCCGCTAACCGACGCCAATGGCAAGCCGCAGGGCACCATCTATTTCACCCCTGGAACAGAAAGGAAAATTGTGGCAGAAGTCACTGCCAGCAGCGACACCCAGTTGAAGCACTTCAACAAGATCACCTTCCTGCTCAATGCCGCATGGCCCATGCAGTCATCCATCTACCGCAAATACACCGAGGGCGACATCATCACCCATTCCCCTGTCGGCGATAAGAAGTATATAGGTTATGGTCCAGATGCAGGTGGTTTTGAACAAACAAACACGTGGGATATTGATGATTTCATTCCAGAAGACCAAACTCTGCAATTCGTTTGTATCCGCCAGGGAGGCAAAGGTAAGTGTCCCTTGTTCATAGCGATTACAAAAGGAAAATATTATACACGTACTTCAAGAACATTATGGTTCTGGTACCACTACTCCCAATATGGTCCAAGTCTGTCTCTGGCCAAGACAATCAGTGAAATATTGAGGGCATCGTGGGATTTCTATGTTGAGGCATTCGACAAAGCAGGCGGCTACAAAATAGGTGGTGGCGTCTGGACAAAAGATTTTCATCATACCTTATGGGTGTATTTTTATGATTACATCTACTTAAAATATGGCTCAACCTATGGTTCCAAGGGAGACGAGTGCAAGTGGCCGTACATGCTGAAGATCGACTGGCTCGACGACGATGCCCTCAGCACAGAACTTGTCGGCACAGCGGGTAGCCCGGGCATCGAATACGATGATCACAGTGAGGAATACCCCAACCTCTTCGACGGCAGTTTCAGCAACAAGTGGTGCTCGACTACGGGTCGGCAGACAAACGGTGTGTGGTTCGTGGAGTTCCAGACCAACGCCCCAGCCATCCCAACGGCCTATAAGATGACCACGGTCAACAACATCGAAAAGTACAAGGGCCGCAACCCGAAGAGCTGGAAGCTCTATGGCAAGGCTAACCTTGACGACGAATGGACGCTGATCTCCGACATACAAGATGGCAGGATGGCCGACATCAACTGCCGCACCTACACTTATCCCATCAACAAGGTGAAAAAGAGCGAGAAGGAGGAAGCGAAATACGGCTACTATATGTACTACCGTCTGGAGATCAGTTCTGTCGTGGACAGCAATGTGCTGATGCTCTCCGAGCTGAGTCTCTGCATTCAGAACACCATTGACATGGGCCATGTGATTACCGTCACCGCCGGCACCCAGCGCGAAGATGGCGAAGACCAGTGCGCCAACCTCTTCAACACCAACACATCCAATTACTGGTACTGCCCAAGCAAGTTCAAGCAGAACGACCTGTGGTTCGTGGAGTTCATGACTGAAAAGCCAGGCACCCCCGTGGGCTATAACCTCTACACCTCTTCGCTCTCTTCAGTCGACTATCGTCGCCACCCGAAGGACTGGAAACTCTATGGCAAACTGAATCAGGATGACGAATGGACGCTGATAGACGAGCAAACCGGTCAAGACCTGCCGCATAAATTCTACACTGCCCAGAACTATATCATCAGCAATCCCGCTGAGTATCAGTACTACCGCTACGAGGTATCGGCCGTGAACGGTGCCAAGGAGCTCATCCTGGGCGGCTTCGAGTTCGTCTACGACGACTGATTTAAGGAGGATGCTGTTTTGAATAACGAATCAGCGTAAACGGAAGGCGACGCTGCCCATGAACCATCGGCCCTGCTGAGGGATGATGCTGGTGTTCATGCCGCTGCGGTCATACTTGGTACCCAAGAGATTGTGAACGTTCAGGCCGAGCGTAACGGGGCCGAACGTATATTCGCCACCGATGTTCAAGATACAACGGGAGGGCATCTCCTGACAACTGATAATCTTTCCAGCAGAAGCGACTGCGGCCTCCCAGGCGGCGGTCGTTTCTTTTTCCATGCTTGGGAAGAGGCGGTAGAAACTGTATTCGAGGTAGTAGGTCTTGCTCATGGCATAGCGTTCAAGGTCGATGTTATAGGATGTCTGACGGCCTTCAAAAAGCACATGCGTATGAAGTTTCAACTGTGGCGTAGCCTGCCAGCCTAGCACAAGGTTCGACATGACGGCGGGGGTGTTGTTATTATCATCGATGTCTTTCGAATAGTAAGGCATCAAATTTTCAGGCAGTTCAAGATCAATGAGGTTTGACTTGAAGGTGTGGGTCCATGTGAAGTTCCAGTCGGCGGTGAACTTCGGCTGTTTGTAACTGGCCATCAGCTCCACACCGGCGGTCTTGTTCTGACTGGCGTTACTGTATTCCAGAATCGTGGTCATGATGAGGTCGTCGGCGTGGTTGTAGAACCCGTTGACCTCGAAATTCAGACCCTTTACCCAGTTGTTGCCACCAAAGGAGAGCTGGAAGGAGTGGGCGCGCTCAGGCGAGAGGCTGATGGGCTCTTTCTCACGTATGAGCGCTGCCATGACATTAGCCTGGCGGTAGATGTAGGGGGCGTCGACAAAGGATTTGGAATAGCTCAGTCGGACGTTCCACTTGGGACGCTGCAGGATGAGGGCCACGCGTGGCGACAGCTCACGTACCTTGCTATCATCATAGCGGTTTTTATAGTCGAAACGCATGCCAGCGTTCAGAATGAGCGAACGCCACTGGTGCTTCAGCTGGAGATAGGCATTGGCCCTGTTCTCGCTGCCTTTTCCTGCTTCACGAACCCGCGTGTCCTCGGGGAATGACTCTTCAAAGTCATAGCCCATCTGGTAGCGGATGTCGTCGAGCTGGAAGTGACCATATTCGGCGCCGAAACTGATGTTGCCTTTATGGTTGTCGCCGAGGGTGTAGGCATAGTTGCTTTTCAGTTGGAAACCGTAGTTCTGCTCCTGGCCGTTGACATATCGGGAGAGTCCGCCACAACTGTCGAACGCCTGTATCATATAGGTGGGCAATGGCAGTGAAAGCGTCAATACCTCCACGGGTTCATCGCCAAGAACCTGATAGCGCGTCAGGTCTGACTTGTCGTAGGTGGCCGCGACTTTCCATTGAACATTGACCATTGACCATTGATAACTCAGGTCTGCATGTTGTGAACTGGTGCTGAAACTCGGTAACAGGCCGTTGTAGGTGCGGTATCGGTTGTGATCGTATGACAAGGCGAGTGAGCTCATGGTAAAGGGGGCGACAACCTGTGAAAAATGAGTATCATACATGAACAGCAGACCCTTATAGCCCAGTTGCACGCCTAAATCGTAGGTGGGACGATTGCCGATGCGCCCGATGGTGATATGGTCGTAAGGCATGCGGTAGCTGCTTTCCGATGCCCGGTCGTCGGGTGCGTCGCGCCGTTCTCCGCTGTTACGATAGACACTGCCCCAGATGAGCAGGTCGATGTCGAAGTAGCGCTTGCCAAAGACGGCATCAGCCTTGATCTGACCATAGTTACCCACGCCCATTTTCGCCTGAACGCCATCAACATCGGCACCTTGCTTGGTGATGATGTTCACCACGCCTGTCAGAGCCACGTCGCCATAGAGCGAAGAGGCCGGTCCGCGCAGCACTTCTATCTGCTTCACTTGCTCTAATGATATGCTGAAATCAGGGGCGGCGGTATTGGTGGCGTAGCTGTTCAGGCGGTGCCCATTGAGCATGATCAGTATCTTTTCCTGGGTACTGCTGTAGATGCCACGCATGGCGATGTTGATGTCGTCGTTGCAGTCGATGAGGTTCATGCCAGGTACGTATGCCGCCAGCACTTCCTGTAGTTTACGGGCACCGCTGTCGTGAATCATGTCAGCGGTGATGAGTGTGGTGGGCACAGGCACCTCGGCCAGAGGTTCCGCCTGACTGGAAGCCGTGGTAATGGTGGCAGTCATACCGGCCTTGATACTATTCACCATATCGGCAAAGGTCGCCGGATCGCCAGACGCAGGGGTATAGTAAGGATTCTCCTGCAACAACAATGTGGCGTACTTCTCAGTCTGCTCCATATCAAAACGGGCCAGATAGCAGAGCGCAATGAGACGGAGCGCGTTCTGGCGCTGATTGCCACGGAAGGTGGTGAGATGCTGCAACAGACCATCGCGGGCCTGTTCAATGCGGCCTATCTGGTAGTCGCTCTCAGCCTGAGTGTATATGTCGCGCATCTTCGTATCCACCTGAGCATGTAAGAGTGAAGAGTGAAGAGTGAAGAGTGAAGAATTTGCTACCGCACTGAATTGCAGTAGCACAACCAATACAATGTACTTTGACACTTTTATTCTCATATTCTTTAGTTTCATATACCTCACTCTTTCCGGCGCAGCCGATTCTTCACTCTTCACTTCTCACTATTCACTTTTGGGGTAATGTGATGGTAAATTCTGTGTATTCGTCCTTGACACTTGCCACCGTGATGTCGCCTTTGTGGTTCTGTATGATTTCGCGACTCAGGTAGAGACCTATGCCGGCAGCCTCGCTGGTGGTCTTGGTGGTGTAGAACGGATAGAAGATCTTATCGAGCAATTTCTCTTCGATACCAGTGCCATTATCGCGAATCTTCACGATATACTGTCCTTCAGCAGCTGTAGCCGTCAACGAAATTTCAGGGATGTAACTCTCCATCTTTTGTGCTTTCTTGACGACAGCATAGACAGCGTTGCCCAACAGATTCATGATGGTCTTACTGAGCATGCCGGGATTGCCGTGCAGGGGCATCGGGCTGTCAGGAAGGGTAAATGGTGTACGGATATGATACTGCTCTATCTCCTTGGCGAAATAGTTAGCGAGCATCCCCTCATTCTGCTGAAGCACAGGCAGGAGATCCATATCGACATATCCCCCACTCCGGTCTTTCAACATCTCTTCCATAGCCTTTAGCATACGGCTGGTGTTCTGGCCATACTGGTCTACACTATCCAGGTTCTTGGACAGCATGTCAACGATGTCGAGTGTGTCTTCATAGTCGTCCTCCTGGATGATGACCTGACCATCGGCCTTCACCGTCGTCTCGTTGCTGATGTTCGCCTTGAGGTCTTTCAACAAGTCATTGGACATTTTGGAGAAATTGATAATATAGTTCATCGGGTTCAGGATACGGTCGATGAGACCCTCAGTCAGTTTACCCACCGTAGCCATTTTTTCCTGACGTATCAGTTCGTGCTGGGCGTTACGGAGGTCGGCGGTACGTTCCTTGACAATCTGTTCCAGTTTGATTTTCTCCTTTTGCAGCCTCTTCAGACGATAGCGGAACAGCAGATAAACGATGTAGGCTATGACGAGGAGGTAGAGCAGCACCATATACCAGCGCATGAACAACGGATAGGCAACGCTGAAGTCAACGGAAGCCACTTCCGACAGTTCGCCATTGGCCAGCCGGGCCTGTACACTGAGGGTGAACGAGCCGTAAGGAAGGTTGAGGAACTCAACGTCCTGCTTGTCGGTCCAGGCACTCCACTGGCCATTGATGCCACCGATACGCCTGTTGTTCAACTTATAGCGATATAAAGTCTTGCCCGAGAGCGGTGCATAGTCGAGCGCATAAAAGAAATGCAGATGTCCCTCGTCGCTGTCTACCCTACCCAACTCCTTGGGCATGTCGCCATAGCCGCCCCAAACTACGCTGTCATTGCCCAAAACGACAGACCGGAAGCGAACACGACAACTGTCGGTGAGGGCAGCAAGGGCTTTCTTGTCGGTGTCGACGATGGCCAGAATTTCGTCACCGCCTATCCACACCTGATTGCCGTGACGATACTGAGCCACAACCTCGATATCACTGACAGGCATGTACAGACGGCTGGGCAACTCTGAGATAGGATCGCCAGACTTGCCGGGGTCGCTACCGCTGGTTTTCCCGTAAACATTCCGGAGCCAGAGACCGCCATGAGTATCCTTGCGGATTTCCGTCACCAACGGGAGATCGTCAACTTTTTGACCATTGAACATTGACCATTGAACATTGAACATTCTTGCATCGTAGCAGTAGACGCCATCGGGTTCGCCGGCATACACCTTGTCGCCATCTGTCAGCAAGGCAGTAGTAGGTGTAGAGGTCAGGCGACTGACACTGCCGCCTCGCGCAATCTGATAGATGCCGCTGGAAGTGGCGGCGAGCAGATGGTCACGGCTTTGGCATAACGCCCAACAGATATTGTTGATGTCAACCACACGCCGGCACTGCTGCGGAACGATACTGTAGAGACCGTTGGTGCCGCCCACATATATCTTCCCGTCGAAAGCCATGATGGCATGCACCTCACCCGAGAGACCATCCTTGGTCAGGAAATAACTGTAGACCGACGGTATTTCAACAGAGAAGATACCGTGCGATGTGGCACCCCAGAGCATGCCATGACCATCGTAGGCTACATAGGACACCTGATTGGAGCATAGGCCATCAGCCTCAGTGATGGCATACAGGTCGCGGCCTTGGTCATCGGCAATCATCAGACCGTTGTTCTTTCTGACCTTGACTTGTAGTCCGCCGTCCAGGGCTACCGTCTGGGTGATGTCATCCAAGACCACATCCTTTTCATCTTTTTTCAGAGCCTCTATCGATACAACATCTGATTCGACACCAGGATTGAACTTGGTCTTCGTACGTTTCTTCAGCGATACAGTGTTACCGTTGACTTCATAGATATTATTGTCGCTAGCCACAAACTGTAACGATCCGCCGTCCTCAAAGATTTCCACCACCTCGCCTTCGAACAGGCCGTTCTCCCCTACCCGCTGCATGAACAATTCGCCGTTGGTCTGTTTCTGCAGACGGCCAAAATAATTGTAGCCACCAACCCAGATGGTGTTTTTGCTATCACGATAAACCACCGTGACGCGACTGATATCAGGCAAGTGGATGACACGCCACCGGGAACGGTCATAGTAGAGCAGTCCCTCAAAGTTTGCCACGAACACCGTGCCTTCCTCACCGATCTCGATATCGTAACAACGGTTATGGCCGCCATATTCCGCTGCCGTATAGTTGCGGATCAGCGGAAGACCCTGGGCATGCAAAAGGGATAAGTGATAAGTGAAAAGTGAAAAATTTGCTACCGCACAGAATTGCAAGAGTACAACCAGTGCAATAGTCTTGAAACTATTTGTTGTTATCAACATCTTTATCATAGCGGTAGCAAATTTTTCACTTTTCACTGTTCCCTTTAACCTTCCGATAGGGAATGCCCTTGCCCACATAATAGTCCCATTCCTCTTGCGTGAAATTACGCTTCACATTCTGACGGAGACGCTGGGCAATCCTGGGCAATGAGATAAGATATTCGGTGACGGTGCCATTGTATTCACCCGTCCAGATGTAGCTCATGTCTTTGCTGAAAGTAAAATCGCTGAGCCAACTGGCAGACTGGAACAGGGTGATGGGCTTAATCTGCGGGTCGCTGGTCATCCATAAGAGCAGCTTGCCGTCGTAACCCGACGAGTAGAGCCGGTAAGCATCAAACTCCAGCTTCGTTATTTGCGAGAGATGTCCCACAAGTTTGTATGCCTTGCCTTTTGCATCGATCAGCCAGATGGTGCCGTCGGCCATGCCATAGGCCGTGAGTCCCCGGCTGTTGTTCCTGGCAAAGGCCGTGACCTGACCCGAAACGGGAACCTTTTCACGCCTCATATCATCAAGGCTGTTCACGAGGTACATACCTCCGCGATTGTCGAACAGCAGGGGTTTGTTGTCGCGCCTGCCAGTACTGACGACACGGAAGTCAAGACGGCGTGTACTGATGACCTTTTCAGTGGCGATGTCGAACAAGGCGACACTATTCTCACCGACCACCAGCAGTTGACGGCCGTCATGGATGTCCTGCAGACTGAAGGGACGATCGACATGCTCTAACCAGACAACGCGTATTTGCTTGCCGTCGGCAACCACCAAATGGCCGGTATGACTGATGGCGAAGTCTTTACCGCTCTTGGCTGCAAAACCGTCGCGGAAGCAGTAGTTACGGTCACTTATCAGCCGCTTGGTCTGAAGCTGGGCACCATGCATACTATGACTGAACATCTCGCCATACGTACTCGTTGTGAGCAGGTGATTGTCGCGAGGAGAAATCCTTGTACACGACACGCTGCCATTGTGGATGCCAAAAGTGCGACGGCCACCTGCCGACTGCGTGAGAGCCTGGAAGACGCTGGGATTAAAGAGGTCGCCACCATAATCGCTGGTGAAGAGGTAGGAGGCATAAGCCAGCATATTGCCCAACTCCTTGTCGCCTGCCTGATAGATGGAATATGCCTGTGAACCAAGCGTTCGCCCTAAAGAGATGTAGTTCAGCGTGTCGGTCACCATTTTGGCATGCTCAGCCTGGCGACGTTGATCATCGGCTACCATGCGCTGATGCTCGGCTATCTGGTAGGCATTCTTCGCCTCCTGGGCCGACGTTTCCGCGATACCCTGCGCCACGATAGCCTTTTGTCGTTCGGCCTCCGAGCGGAGTGTCATCTCCTGAGCAATCTCCGACTGGCGGATGGCTTCGTTTCTGCGTTCCTCGGAGAGCACCTGCTGTCCATAGGCAATCTCCTCCATCTGTTTGCTCACGCGGCGGTCGATATCCGACTGTTTCTCCTGTTCGCGCAGTTCGCCGACTTGCAACTCCAGCTCACCGATGCGCTCACCATCGATATGACGTATGTATAGCACTGCCGCTACCGATAACAGCAGCAGGACGCCCATACACCCTATGATGATATTGTGTCGCTTCATTCTCACCTCTTACCTCTCACCTCTCACTTCCTCTTAATGACTAACATCGTGATGTCATCACTCTGTTCGGCACCATCCGCGAAATCCGTGATGGCAGTCCTGATTGCATTGATGATTTCCTTACTGCTTTTGCCGGCGAGTCCGCCAAGAACAGCATTCAGTCGTTCGGTGCCGAACTCCTCCAGTTCAGGATTCATGGCCTCGGTCACACCATCGGTAAACATCACCAGTGTATCGCCAGACTCCAATTGAAGGGTTTCCTCCTCGTACTCTATACCCTCAAAGATTCCCACCAGGGCATTCTTCGACCTCGGCAGTTCTTCTACGCTGCCGTTGCTCCGTAACAGATGGGGCGGGTTGTGACCAGCGTTGCAGTAGGTAACGAGCCCCGTCTTCGTATTATAAATGGCGCAGAACACGGTGACGAACATGCAGTCTACTGAATACGCCACCAACAGACGGTTTGATTCAGCCATACATGCACCAGCACTGCCATACGAAAGGCCCTTTGAGCGAATAATGGTGCGACTGACGGCCATAAACAAGGCTGCGGTGATGCCTTTGCCGCAGACATCGCCAATCACAAAAGCGATATGGTCGTCATCGATGCGGAAGAAGTCGTAGAAGTCACCACCAATATCCTTGGCTGCCTCCATCGAGGCGTAAATATCCAGTTTGTCACTGACAGCCGGGAAAGGCGGAAACACCTGTGGCAGGATATACTGCTGAATGTCCCTGGCCGTCATCAAATCTTTCTTCAGTGACACCAATTGTGAGTGCTCCTTCTGTGACTTGTGTACATAGTTAATCTGCTCAACAGCCTTCTTAATGGTCGTGTCCAAGTCGTCCATATCGATAGGCTTTATGGCAAAATCGAAGGCCCCGTTGTTCATGGCCTGACGAATGTTCGACATGTCACCATATGCACTGACCATGATGACGCGCAGTGCGGTATTATGCATCTCGTTCAGCTTGGCCAGCAGCGTCAGACCGTCCATTTCGGGCATGTTAATGTCTAATAGAACAATCTCGATGTCGGGAGTGTCTTTCATGACCTCAAGTGCTTCCACGCCGTTTCTGGCAAAGAAGAATTCATACTCGCCATTGCGTATCTGGCGCCTGAAGTACTGTTTCATCAGTAACTCCATAGGAGCCTCATCGTCAACACTCAATATCTTTATTGCTGATATCATGATATTTACATTTTTACGGATTTACAATCTACAATTTCTTCATAACGGTAAGCACATTCTTATCATCAGTGTACTCGTACGCCACAGCGTCCATTTTCTTCATAACGATGAGTAAGCCCATTCCGCCGATTCTGCGCTGTTCCATCGGCAACGAGATGTCGGGGGGAGGCTGTTCGAGCGGATTGAACGGCACGCCGCCGTCGCGAAAGCGCAATGTGATGTATTTCTCGTCGCGCTCAATCTCTACGTCAAGGAAGTCGTTGACACCGTCAGGATAAGCATAGTCTGCGATATTCACCACCAGTTCCTCTGTCACCAGACGAATGACGCCATATGCCTCGCCTACCGACATCACCTCCTCAGTGTGGAGGATGACATCGATAATGTCCAGTGCTTTGCCACGGATGGGATGAAAATGCAATCTGTTCACCGCGTCTCAAAATTGATGTAAGGACAGAGGCCGACAATGTCCAACACGTCAAGAATCTCCTTTTTACAGTTCACGAACACAATCTCGGGGTTGACACCCAGCTTCTGCTTACAGTAGATAATGATACGGACGCCACTACTGGAAAGGTGTGTCAGATTCGTGGCGTCGAACACCACCTTCTTTATACCCTGATCCTTATAGGGTGTCAGTTCCTCCATCAATGCAGGCGCATTAGCTACTGCCAGCTCATTGCCCAGTGTCACAGTCAGCACAGAGCCCTCATTTTTTACTTCAAAATTTTTTTCCATATCTTCAATTCTGGTTATATAATTAATGACTTTATAGTTTAACAAGCGGATATGCCAGGATGACAGCGGCAACACCAGTGATGGTGACAATGATGGTCAGGGGAATGCCGATGCGCATATAGTCGGTGAAGCGGTAGCCGCCAGGACCATAGACCAGCATATTGGGTGATGCAGCAATGGGCGTGGAATACGAGGCGTTGGCAGCTATCATCAGTGCAAGGAGGAAGGGCGCAGATTCGTAGCCCACCTGTACTGCTGCCTGATACATGATGGGGAAGAACATCGCAGTGACCGCCACATTCTCGACCAACTGAGTTATCAACATAGCCGCCAAACATACGCCAAGCATAATTAGGACGGGGTGTGTGCCAACCATGCTTATGACACCGAGGGCAATCATCTGTGCGATCCCCGTCTTTGCTATCGCCGTGCCTAGCACGATGGAGCCCGCTAAGCTCATCAGCGCACGCCAGCTGATAGAGTTCATGGCCTGGTTGATGGTACAGCAGCGGAAGAGCAGCATGGCCAAGGCTGCCAGTACCGTGCCATGTAACAGCGATACCACGTTCAAGGCTGTAAGAATCATCATGACTGTCATGATCAGCGAAGAAACAATGGTATTAGGACCAATCTTGACAACCTCCTGGAAGTCTGAGAACTGCAATAGCGGCGCAAGGCGTTCGGCATAGGTATTCGTCTTACACGGACATTCGAAGAGCAATGTGTCACCGGCCTGCAGCTCCACCTCCCGGGGTGATGCCTCAATGCGTTTGCCACGTCGTGCCACCGCCACGAGTATCAGATTGTTCTCGCGTTCAAGCGTGCTGTCGCCGATGGTTTTCCCGATGAGCTTGCTATAGAAATTGACAAAGGCAATGCGCAGCTCGTAATTCTTGTTGATCTCGTTCATGGAACGGACGGGATGGTCGGAGACCACCAGGTTGTGCGTCTCCTTCAATTCGAGGATTTCGTCAATCTGACCGGCATAGACCAGACGGTCGCCACCCATCACGAACTCGTCTTCACTAAGGAATGACGGATCATGGTCGAAATGGTGAATAGCTATCAGACTACCACCTTTTACATGAAACAGGCCAGCCTCACCCAACGTCTTGCAGATATTTGGATTGTCAGAGGGTACTGACAGCTCCACCGTGTAGTCGAATGCTGCCTCGAAAGCCTCCTCTGGTGCCTTACGTTCTGGCAGCCATCGGCGAATGGCAATGAGGAACACAATACCGACAACAAGGCATAATGCTCCAGGCACGAAAATGGAAAAAATGTTCATGGTCTTGCCGGTAGCACTTTCGTAGAGATCAGCCACGACAATGTTCGTCGACGTACCAATCAACGTACAGACACCACCCATCTGCACGGCATAGACCATCGGAAGGTACAACTTAGAGGGTGCTATGCTAAGCTTTCTCGACCACCGCTTCAACACATTGCCGAAGAGCATGGTCAGCATCGTGTTGCTGATAAAAGCGCTCAACATAGAAACCGGTACCATCATGCGCAAAAGGGCCGTAGGATAATTCTTAGGCAGTCCGAAGACATGCTTCAGCATCCATTGCAACACACCCGTATAGCGCAGTCCAGCCATCACGACGGCCAGAACACCCGTAACAACGACTGTACCCGAGCTGAAACCCGAACACGTCTCTTTAGCATCGAGCACGCCTGCAGCAAACAGCACGCCGATGGCAATGAGCATGACGGCATCGATACGCACCTTCGTAAACAGCATCACAACGATGACCGCCATCACCGTGGCGATGGTAATCCAGGCGTCTATACTTAAGCCCCACATTAGAAAGATGCTATTCAACAATCCCATTTACTTAAACTGTGAAATAGTCAAAACCTACGATGGTATCCACGAAACGGTGTACATAATCGGCTGCAGTAAGTGGCCACTGGAAACCAAGACGATAGGTTGATGGCACTCACCGAGTCTTCATCTATCAGGTTGCCCACGATCATTGCATCAACCACATTTCCCAAACAGGCAGACAATCCAATGAGGATGGATGCCCACAAGAAACGCCAAAACTGGACGTTAAACGCTTTCCTTTCGTCACTATTCATTATTCACTATTCTTTTAGTCACTTCGTTTTGTAAAAGCGCTTACGCGATTACACTTTAACTTTTAACTCAAACTTGGCATGCATCACATGATGTAGCACTAATATGGCTGCTATCTCAATGACATAAGCTATCAAGTAACTGTACCACAAGAGACCGGGTGCGAACTTCGACACCAGCCAAAGCACAGGGATAACCGTCAGCGACAGGGCGAAGGAGATAAACAGGGCCATGCGATGATGGGCATAGAGTTTGTAGACAATCATGATAACATAAATATAGCAGAAGGGTATGAAACTCAGTGAGAAGATACGTAAGGCATGATTGCTCTCAGCAAGAACAGTGGGATCGTTGGCTCCGAAAAGACGTGAGATGACATTCGGATCAACCCATACAACGATACAGATGAGAATCATGGCCACAGTGATAAACGAGAAAGATTTGCGCAGGACAAGACGGAAAGCCTCGTTGTCGCCCTTGCCCACCTGAATGGCACCCAGCGACTGGATGGTACGACAAACACCAGCCAGGAAGAGATTGTAAATCTGCAAGAGATTCATGCAGACGGCAAAGGCAAAAATACCCGTACGTCCCAATGTTCCCAGCACAATGCTGTTGGCCGAGTAAAGCAACAGTGTCAGACACACAGAGGCTATGGCCAGCGGTGCGCCCTGAGAGATAATCTGTGAGAAAGCTTTCTTCAATTTCAGTTCCACATTCCTGAATAGCAACTGAAGGTGGTTGTCCTTGTAGCGGAAATGCCAGAACATGATGGCAATACCCACCACGTGGCCGACGATGGTAGCCGACGAAGAACCCGCGATGCCCCATCCAAAGAACTGGATAAAGACAATATCGAGTGACAGGTTGACGGCGTTATCTATCAGGATGGCAATGGAGACAAGTCGTGGACTGCCATCCACACCCACCATCGTTGAGAGTGCCCACATCACCATATATACAGGGGCACCTATTAACATAATACTCAAATATTCGTATGTTAGCTGGAAGAGGTGGGCATTGCTGCACAGCCAGCCTGTGACTGTAGCCGGACAGAACAGACCTGCAGCGGAAAGAAATAGGCCCACTATCAAGCACACCACCATTGACAGGGTATAGAAATAGGCAGCGCGGGACATATCCTTCTTGCCGATCTCTACCCCCACCAATATACCTGCTCCTGTGGCAAGAAGCATATTCAGCGTGTACATAAACTGTACCACAGGACGTGTCAGGTTGATGGCACTTACAGCATCTTCGCTAATCAGATTGCCTACGATGATCGCATCGACCACATTACCCAGACAACCGGAAAGGGCTATCAGGATAGCCGACCACAGGAACCGCCAGAACTGGCTGTTGAAAGCTTTTCTTTCTACTTGATTCATCTTGTTATTGATAGGACATATCATTTACTCAAAGAATCCGAAGCCACCGATGGCGGTGAGCATACGCTCTACGTAATCCCAAGAGGTGGGCGACCAGGCAAAGCCCAAACGATAGAGCACCTGGGTGGTATAGTCGTTGTCGCGCTGGACATCGGCGGTCTTCTGTCCGTGGGCCATATCCTTATAGGCCAGCATGGCAGCCATCTGCTTGGCTTTCTGCGGGTCTTGTCCGGCCTCGTCCATGGCCTGTTGGAATTCCTCCTGCTCCACAAAGCGGATGCCTCCAGTGACATTGGTAAGTCCTGTGAGTACGTCGCCGAGGAACTGACCATGGATGTTATATGGATGGAACACAGTACACTCTTTCGGGGTGGTAGCCAACAGGACGATGGCATGTGACACCTCATTGATGGGCGAGAACTCCACCCGCTTGTTGCGCATCGCATACGGACAGCAGCCAAGCATGTTGTAGATGCGGATGCGGCCCATGAACGAGTTGGTCGAGAAGTTGGCCTGGAATTCACCGTCGGTAGAACGGGCAGCGAGATTACCCACACGCATGATCTTCGCACGGAGGCCATGCAGGGCAACGGCATCAAGAATCAGCCGCTCAGCCATGTACTTTGAGTAGATATACTGGTTGCCGAGGTACTGTCCCATGTAGAGGCGCTGCTCGGTATAGACATCATCCTTGATCTCACCAGCCCACATGCCTCGGGTGCTGGCAGTGGAGATGTGGATGAGGTTGGCACCTGTCTTGATGCAGAACTCTACACAACGCTGTGCACCGCCGACGTTCACGTCCTCAATCTCCGTGCCTTCAGAGAAGTGCTTCACGATGGCGGCACAGTTGAAGACGGTATCCACCTTCAGGTTCTCATCGAAGTCCTGCGTCACATCGCCAAGGATAATGTGCAGCCGCTTACCAAACAGTTCCTTGAAGGAGTTAGCGAAGTAGTAGAACAGCAGGGTTCTCAGGCGGCTTTCAGCTTTCTCCTGCGTCTTGCCACGAACCAGGCAATAGATGTTCTTTGCATCGCTGTCGATGAGGTCGCGCAGGATGTGGATGCCCAGATAGCCTGTAGCACCTGTGATCAGCACATCACCCAGTTGTTGGCGCTCACCAGAACGGAAGAATCCTAAGGTGTTGCGCTGCAAGAGGTTGTTGATGGCGGTATAGTCGAAATTGGCAACTGGGTCATCGGCACCAGCGGTGTTATCTACAGCTACGCCTGTAATCAGCTCAGCCAGCTTACGGGGTGTCGGGTTGGCAAATACATCGCCATAAGCAACGTGCAACCCTGCCTTGTCGGCCTCGATGATGACACGGGTGACGACGAGCGATGTGCCGCCGAGTTCAAAGAAGTTGTCGGTAGCACCCACCTTGTCCATCTGCAGGATTTGTGCAAAGATGTCGCAGAATGCTTTCTCTGTATCGTTGGCAGGGGCCACAAAAGCCGAGGTAACGGCAAGCTGTGGCTCTGGCAATGCCTTCACATCGGTCTTGCCATTAGGCGTCATCGGCATCTCTGCCAATTGCAGATAAGCCGTAGGCACCATATACTGCGTCAGGCGCTTGGAGATCTCAGCCTTCAAGGCATCGGGCGCAATCTCATGATCGGCCGTGTAGTAGGCACAGAGGTGTTCTTTGTCATTCAGCTTGCGAATCATGATCACCACCTTCTTCATGCCTTCAACGGAAAGCATCACGTTCTCAATCTCACCGAGTTCAATACGCAGGCCACGCAGTTTAATCTGGTGGTCGGTACGTCCGAGGATGACCACATTACCATCTGGCAGCCACTTTGCATAATCACCTGACTTATAGATTCTTACGCCGTGATACTCTACAAAACGTTCACGGGTCATCTCATCGAGGTTGTTATAGCCACGTGCCACACCTCGGCCGCCGATATAAAGCTCACCTACAACGCCGGCAGGCAGTTCGTTGCCATCGGCATCGACGATAAACTCCTTGACATTCAACTGTGGCTTACCGACAGTAACCATCTGGGCATTCGTCAGTTCCGCGTTGTTCGAGGCGACGGTAATCTCCGTAGGACCATAACAGTTGAAGATGCGGGCCTTGGTGACGCTACGCATCTGCTGCAGGAGCGCATCGCTGAATTTCTCACCACCGGCACGACAGATCCTCACCTGCGAGATGGCCTTGCAGAAATCATCGCTCGTGAGCCAGGTCTGCCAGCGGGACGGTGTACCCGACACCATATTGATATGCTGCTCCTGAATGAGTTGAGCCAAGTCGAGCGGGTTATTAGCCTGTTCCTCAGTAGCCACAATCAGCGTCTTACCATTATAATATGCCATACCGATATCCTGCAGAGCGGCATCAAAGGAGATGGTCGTCACACTGAGTACACGGTCTGCATCCGTCAGTACGCCATTGGCAAAGACATTAGCTGGATGGCCATAGAGGTAATTACAGATACCCTCATGGCGCAGCATCACACCCTTAGGCCGGCCCGTTGAGCCGCTGGTATAGATGAGGTATGCGAGATCGTCGGGGGTCAGTGTAGAATTAAGAGTGAAGAGTGAAGAGTTATGATTACTCTGCTGCGGATTATCCTCGTCTTGAAGGTAATCATAACTCTTAGTTCTTAATTCTTCACTCAATAGTTCCTCCATATTGATAGCCTTATCGGCAGGCACGCTGTCCATACGGTCGGCTGTCGTGATGATATAACGGGCCTCACTGTCCTCAAGAATCAGTTTAATGCGGTCTGCGGGATAATCCGGATCGCAAGGGATATAGGCAGCTCCAGCCTTCAGTACACCAAAGAGCGAGAGAATCAGTCTGCTGGTACGCGGCAACAGCAGAGCCACGCGATCGCGCTCCTTTACACCCTTCTCACGCAAGGCAGCAGCAATAGCATTCGTGACTTCATCCATCTCCTTGTAAGTGTACTTCGCATCGATGGCCACCAAAGCCTCATGGTCGGGCTGGGTCTGTGCGAAATGACTGATACACTCATGGAAGAACTTGAAGGGCGCATCGCCTGTTGCCGTCTGACGCAAATGTGACAGCTCTTCTTCCTGACTCTTGCTGATAATAGAGAGTTGACGAACCTTCATCTGCGGCTGGGCGATGATCCGTTCGGCCACAGCCACGATACTCTCAGCTATCGCATTTCCTAAAGCGGCTGAGTAAATGGCATCGTCATACTGAACCACTACGCCACGTGACTCGATCTTGATATTGATCTTGAACTTAGGCACATTCAGCTCCAACAGTTCCTGTTGGACAGGCTGGCCATTGACCGTATACTGCGACAGCACGCCCACCTGATAGGCATAGGCGATGGCGGGCATGAAGCCAAAGTCTGTAGCAATACGGGCGAAAGGATAGTCCTCATGGCGCAACGTCTCGTCAAAAGTCTCACTCACCTGTTTCAAATAATCGCTCACCGTCACGTCGTCGATCTTCAGTCCGAGGGCAAGCGTGTTGACGAACATACCCACCGTATCGGCAATCTTCAGATTCGAACGTCCGCTGCTGATGGTGCTGAGATACACCTCACGGTTGTTGGTGTAACGCGAGATGACATAGCTCGTGGCAGCGAGGAAGAGGTGAGCTGGAGTAATCTCCTGCTGACGGCAGAAAGCGGCAGCCTTGTCGTGATCCACCGGGCAGACAGCCTCACCGATGAAGCCCTGCTGGTCTGTCTTGGGCAGGTCGGCAGGAATCTCACTCGCACCTTCACAGGTCTGCAGTTTCTCGGCGAAGAACTGCTGAGCAGCCTTGAAGGAATCACTTTCTTCAGCCTTCTGCTGGTCGATGACGAAATCGAGATAGGTATAGTTCTCTTTCTCGACTGCCGTCCCTTCGAGTGCAGAGCCTATCTGTCGAATCAACAGGTCAGCAGAACCACCGTCGAACACCAGATGATGGACATCCAAGAGCAGATGGACCCCGCTTCCGGTCTTCACGACCTCAAAACGATAGAGCGGTGCTTTATTCAGGTTGAACGGGCGCACGAACTCATTCTTATATGCCGTCAACGCCTCATCGCTCATTTCCGTGATAGGCACCTCCACAGGCAGACTATCGGCTAAGGTCTGAACGATCGTATCGCCCTCTGTGGCGAAGTGAACGCTCAGTTCCGGATGAGCCTCAACCACCTGCTTTACGACAGCAGCCAGTTTGTCTGCCTCGATGTTTGCAGGATAGCTGAGCAGATAGGGGATGTTATAAATGGTCGAAGTAGGATTTTTCAGACACTCAAAATAGACACCCGTCTGGGCATAGGACAAAGGTACAGAGGATTGGACCTCAGCCTTCGGTGCTGCGGCTTCAGGAGTAACCGTATTCCCTGCCATCATCGCCTTCAGGATTTCATTTTCGATAGTCTGTAGGGTACCAGTCTTCACAAGTGTCTTCGAGTCGAGGACGACACCAAAGCGTTTGTTCATCTGGACAGCAAGTTTAATTGCCGAGATGGAGGTCAGTCCGGCATAGCCAAGAATGGTGGTGATGCCAAAATCTCTATTGTTCACAATACCCGCAATCATCTCATGCAGCTCCTCTTCGAGGACATTCATGGGCACATTGCTTTCCTCTACCACCGCAGCCTTCTTCTCAGGCTTCGGCAACGCACGCTTGTTCACCTTCTGGTTCTGGTTCAGGGGGATTGCCTCAATCTGCATCGTCACAGCAGGCACCATGTAAGGCGGTTTCTGATCCATGATGAAGTTGTTCAAAGCCTCTATGTCTATCTGCTGATCGCTGACGATGTAGGCGGCAATGAACTTGCCTCCACTGCCTCCTTCCTCATCAAAAGCCTGCACGGTAGCATCCTTGATGCCAGGGAATTCGCGAATGACAGCCTCCACCTCTTTCAGTTCAATACGGAAGCCGCGGATCTTCACCTGTCCGTCGCGACGGCCTACGAACTGGATGTCACCAGAGGGCAGATAGCGCACAATGTCGCCAGAGCGATAGACTCGCGCGTACTTATTATTATTTGTAAAGGGATTGTCGATATACACTTCTGCCGTCTTCTCAGGACGGTTCAGGTAGCCCCGGCTCACCTGCGGGCCACTGACCCATAATTCTCCTGCTGCACCCACCGGCAGGCGATGCCCCTGCGGATCAACCACATAGAGATGGACATTGTCAAGCGCCTTGCCAATAGGGATGTCCTTCATCTTTTGGTCGACGTGATATCTGGTAATCAGGATTGTTGTTTCCGTAGGACCATACACGTTATAGAACTGGAAATCTTTCGGCGGTGTCAGCGATGCCAGTTTCTCACCACCAGTGGAGAGGAACTTCAGCGAGTGATTCTCAATGTTAGAGGCAAACTGGTAGCCCACCTGCGTAGTCATGAACGAGTGGGTGATCTGGTTCTGCTCAAAATAGTCATTGAGGGCAATCAGATCCAGGCGCAGTTCCTCAGGGACGATATGCACCGTCGCGCCACAGGTCAGGGCAGGATACATATCCATCATGCATGCATCAAATCCATAGCTGGCATAAGCAGCCACCTTGTTGCCAGGCTTCAGGTCGTAAAAGGTCTGATACCAATGACAGAAACATACGAGGTTGCCGTGTGTCAGCTGGCAACCCTTGGGCACACCCGTTGAACCCGATGTATATAGCAGGATGAAGAGGCTGGAGGGCTTGGGCTCCGCTGGCTGCTCTGTGGCAGCTGGCAATGGCATCAAGTCCTTCGTCAACAGCACATCGCCCTGATATTCATCCACGATGCTTCGCAGTTCCTCGTCGGCTATCAGCAATTTGGCATTTGCATCCTGCATCATGAAGTTCAGACGCTCTTTGGGATAAGTGGGGTCGAGGGGCTGATAAGCACAGCCTGCCTTCAATACGCCGAGCGAGGCGATGGCCATCCACTCACAACGAGGAATCAAGACCGACACCACATCCTCTGCGCCCAGTCCCTTGGCAGACACGTAGCCTGCGATGCGGTCACTGATGGCATCCACCTCAGCGTAGGTGAATTTCCGGTCCTTGTAGACCACAGCGATGTTTTCGGGTGTCACCTTGGCCTGACGGCGGAACAGCGAGACGATGGTCTGAGTATCATCGTAGTCCACATCGGTCTGGTTGAAGCTGTCGAGCACTTCTGTCTGATTGGCCGTTGTTATATTGATTTCACACAGATACTCCTGGCTGAGGAATCCTTTTATCACAGCCTCATAGCTCTCCAGATACTGACGGATGATCTCCTCGGAGTACTCGTTGCTGTTATATTCAGCCTTCACCTGATACTTACCGTTGAGGATGAACGCCTTCAGATAGAGCGAAGCCTCCAGCGTACTGTTGCAGAGGCGGATGGTCTTCATCGGCTTGCCGCACAACTGCTCGTCGGCAAACATCATGCCGTGCCAGGCAAACATCGAGTTGCTCTGGATGCCCAGGTCGTTCACGGCATCGCTAAAGGCATAAGCCTCGTGCTTGCGCACACCACCCATCTGGTCCTGACCGGCCTTCAGATAGTCTATCACCTTGGTCTCATTGTCAAACTTGGCAAAGACGGGCAGCGTCTTCACCGTCATACCGACGGAGTGCAGGAAACGCTTGTCGGAACGTCCGTTGTAGATGGTGGTGAAGAGCGACTCCTGTTCATTATTATATTTAGCCAGCAGGAAGCTGTAGGCCGTCGTGAAGAAATTGCTTTTGAAGATGCCTTTATCCTTGCAGAAAGTGTCCACCTCGGCCATCTCCACATCGAGCGTCCTTACCATGCTGGCCTCGCTGTGCTCCGGCTCCTCAAGGTCGGGCATCAACTGGGTGAAGCAGTCGCCGCAGTCAAAGATCTGTGCATACCACTGCTTACCTTCTTCGAAGGCAGCCGTCTTGCGCAGTTCTGCCTCAGCCGTCGCCACCTCTGCCATCGTCATCGCCTCAGGTTCCAGTGTACCGCCACCGTAAACCTTGTCTATGTCACTGAGCATCACTTTCAGTGTGGTGCCGTCGCCGATAATGTGGTGGATGTCGAGGAAGAAATAGAAATGCTCCGCATCCTTCAGCAGACGGATATGGAACAGACGGTCCTTGTAGATGTCGAAGGGCGTGATGAGTGGCTGACCATTGAAAGTACCTCCATTTTCAATGTTCAATGTCCCGTTTTCAATGTTCAACGTAAACGTCTCTGAATCATCGATGGTCTGAAGAGGATCGCCCTCGTTATTCAGTTCGATGCGCGTGAACAGCGTGGGATGCGCTGCCACAGCGGTCTCAATGGCCCGGCAAAGCTTGTCTCCGTCCAGCGTGCCGTCGAGCACATAGAGATAAGGGAGGTTATAACAAGCCTCTCCCTGATGTGCTACACACTCTACGTAGAGGCCATACTGTACTTTTGATAATGGTGCAGTAGTTTTCATATTATTGTTGTTTTTTATAAATTCGTAAAATCCGTTGTCTTTTTAGAACCTTGTTGTGAACAGACTCGGCGAGATAACGAGCGAGAACCATCCCCAACGCGCCGTCTTACTGCTATTGCCCTGTTTCAGACGGTCCATCGTCTCCGTGCCGAACATCATGGTGTAGCCTGCCGTGAGGGAGATATCCTTCGTAAAGCGGTATC
>JAEEGJ010007390.1_pt1 | contig 31576 bp, 38 predicted proteins | sample 8958761 | NCBI WGS metagenome assembly JAEEGJ01 (sample SAMN16246546, study PRJNA631951) | gut metagenome | biome: gut microbiome; feature: rumen; material: RS-attached | host: Bos | place: Iran: Karaj | collected 2018-10
TGGCAATGCTTGCAAATGAGTGCACCCGATTCCGGGAAAAAGTCCGCCGCAGGTTCCGTGAGTACCTTTTCGCAGCGGCTGCACACACCAAGTTCCAGGTGGTAGCCCCACAAGTCGCAAATGTCCAGCAACCAGCGGCTAAATACCGAGTCGGCACCCGTGTTGGTCGTTGCATCTGCAGTGGGGGAGTCGAATTCTGCGAGCGCCTGCTTTAGCAAGGCGAACTCCTCGGGAATCGGAGTGGCCGGCGGCGCATACCGCAGCACAATCTCTGCCATTACTTGTGCAACCGCCAGGTTCAGCAGGGAATTCCGCAGCTCGCCGTGCCAGTCGATAATCGACGCCTCTTTAATAAATAGCAACTCGGCATTCGGGTTTTGCCGGAACACCACCTCGGAGAGTGCAAGCGGGTCAAGTGCCCCCTTGAAGGGCGATTCCTTGCGCTTGGCGCCCTTGATAATAAAACTCACCACGCCGCACTCTTCCGTGAGCGCTTTCACGATAAAGCTCGAGTCGCTATACGCAAACCGGTGGAGTACTATCGCCTGAGTTTTGATCATTTAGTCTTTCGGGAACGGTGGCCAACCCATGACCTGGCCGCCAAGCACGTGCAGGTGGATATGGAACACCGTCTGGCCCGCGTCGGCCTTGCAGTTGAACACGAAGCGTGCACCCGATTCTTCGATGCCCAGGTCCTTGGCGATAATTTGTGCGCGGTAAAGCATCTTGCCCACCAGTTCGCAGTCGGCCGGCTGCATGTCCATGATGGTCGAAATGTGGCGCTTGGGCACTACCAGAAAGTGTACCGGGGCCTGCGGGGCGATGTCGTAGAAGGCGAACACGTCGTCGTCTTCGTAGATTTTCTTGGAAGGGATTTCACCCTTGATGATTTTACAGAAAAGGCAATTTTCACTCATAGTGACTATAAAGTAGTAAAAAGAAGGGCCGCCCGTCTTTTGGAGGGGGCGACCATAATATTAATAGCAGAGAGCGGTTTCAGTCGAAAAACAGGTTCCCAGTCGTGTCGTGAACGGCTTTCCTTTATTAGTGCCTCGTACGCTCTGTATGAAGACATCAAGAGAGTGGCTTTTCTCTTTTCCGCCAGTCCACCTGACTTTAAAGTTGTATCTATTTTGTCCGCCGTCTCCGGTTTTGGCTGCGTCTGGGTCTCCGTTTATTGCCCTGCTGATAAAAAGAGGCTGTGTTGGGAATGTTCTCCACCAGTCTTGGTTGTTGATCTTTACTTTGTAGGCGGTGAAAGTGCTGGTGGATTTGATGTTGTTGCCGTTGTGATCTCTGGCGTATAAAATGTCGGCGATGGCTCCGAAACCGGCGTCCTTAAGAGCGCTGGCCCAAAAACCGCCGCCTGTAAGAAGACCGCACATGTTTTGAGTATCATCTTTGATTCTGTTTTTGTTGTCTGCTTGATAATTGGTCGGGAGTACGTCATGCATTTCCATAATGAACAACGTTACACCGTTATCGGTGGCTAACCATTTGCTTAAGCTATCTTTGTTGGTTTTTCTGTTACTGCAAGTTGCCGATTCGTCTATATCGTGTACGTCGCCTTCGTATAAAGCCCTGTTAAGGGCGTCGCGCAGGTGATAAAGCTTCATCAGGTCAATTTTTTGTCTTGTTTTTTCGATATAGTCTGTGAGCTGTGGGAGGGCGACTCCCGAAAGCAAGTTGATGACGATAATCACGACCATCAGTTCTACGATGGTAAAACCGGCCTTTCGGCTATTTCGGGTTGTTTTGTTTAAAACCTTAGTCAGCATAAGATTACCCCTTCTTCAGGTTCAACCTTGTAAATATAAAACAAAAATTTACACGGGGCTGTGACCTGTAACAAAAATATGATTTTTTTCTTATTCCAATGTGGAATAAAGGAGACTGCTTTTATTGCGGGGCGACCGAAGGAGGGGTTAATAGCAACTTGTTGTAGAAAAACAGGTGCCGAGTCGGCTTACTAGGCCTTTCTTGTTTGCTCCATTGGTGCTGAAATACACATCAAGAGAGTTACTTTTGGGGTTTCCGCCAGCCCATTTTACATACAAAACTATAGATGCGTTAGATGCTGTTATCTGAGTCGGATCGTGATTCATGAACTTGCTTATGAATATGGGCTTTTTCGGATAAGTCCTCCACCAGTTTTTTTGTATGGAGTTGTGCTCGGCCGTATAAGTTGTTGAATTTTCTTTGACATTCGCGTCGTTGCCAGCACTAGCTCTGTCGTTAATGATGTCTGCAATAGCTCCAAAACCAGCATCTTTAAAAGCGGAGTTCCAAAAGCCATCAGAAATCATGAGACCGCACATGTTATTTGTGTTTGCGGAACTATGTACGCCCTGATAGTTTGCGGGCATGGTTTTGCTACGTTGTATAATAAATAATGCCAACCCTTCTTTTAAACCTTTATCAAGGTTAGCTTTTGAAACGTCTTTGCATGCAGTATATCCTGATTTATTACTACTAAGTGTATTATTATCGTATTCGCTTTCGTAAAGGGCTCGGTTCAGGGCGTCTCGTAGATAGTATAGTTTCAAGACGTCCATTTTTTCTCTAGTCTTTTCGATTAAATTGGTGCACTTCGGTATTGCCACACCCGAAAGCAAGTTAACGATAATAATAACGACCATCAATTCTACAAGCGTAAAACCGCCCTTCCATTTGTTCTGGGAGGTCCCCTGCGGCGCCTTGAGCGAGCAGAGCTCGCGAATATTGTTTAAAACCTTAGTCAGCATAAGATTACCCCTTCTTGAGGTCCAATGCTATAAATATAAAACTTTTATTTACACAATACTGTGATTTGTAACAATAATATGATTTTTTTCTTATTCCAACTTGGACTAAAAACCTTAATAAAGCGGATTTTTTTTCAGTTGCTACATCTCAAAACCTGCATCCACCATGCATTTTTGCGCGAAACAGTTTGCTTCGTCTTCCTTTTCGGGGTGGTTGTGCGTGATTTCAATGTTCTGTAGGCAGATTCCCTTCTTTCCGTGGTACAGCACATGTGCCAGCTCATGGAAGAACGTAAACCACATAGTCGCACGATCCTTGAAACGGTCGTGAAGTTGGATAAGGGGCACGTCCTTGTACCAGCGGTACATACCGTGGATAGGGGCGCTCTTGAAGTTTTGTACGAACAGTACGCGGATTCCGATTTTGCGGCACAATTCCTGTAGGCCTGTCATGCAGTCGTCAACAACATCTGCTTCGGGCGTCCAGTAAGTGATTTTCTTTTCACGCTTCGGCAAAGTCTTGTTCGCCGCGGCAAATGCGATGATTTCAGGGAGAGTCGCCTTCAGGCGCTTGCGGACGGGAATCTGTTCCTGTTTTTTCATCGGGTCGCGGTCCGAAAGAATCTCGCCTCGGCGAATCCAGGCGGATGTGGCGTACGGATCTTTGACCTCGGCCAAAGAAATGCGGAAAGCCACCTTCAGCTGAGCTTTCTTGTAGTAACCATCCCATGCCTGGGGAGAGGCTACGGCAAAGAATTTCAGCAGGGGCATTAAAGAGGCGTTCTCGTCCTTTTTCTGTTGTACCCATTCGCGAACGTTAATTTCTGCAGGGAAAGATTTTTTCCAAAGGGACTGATCCGTCAGTGAGGCCTTGATTCTTTCGCGCGAAAGGAATTCGTCGTAGGCCATCTGACTACGCAACCAAAATCCAGCTGGAATCTCTGTTACCATTTCAAGCGAAATGGCTGATTCGGGTGTGATTCTACATTTGGCTTGCAAAATATCGTTCACCGCCTTGGGTGTATAGCCCATGCGCGCCGCCAAGTCATTGGCGTCAAGGCCCATTTCTTCGAGTTTTTCAGAAAGGTGCCGCCCTGGTGGCGTCACTACAGCTAATTCATCACATCTATAAACCTTCATAAGGACTCCTACTCGTGATAATCTACAATTTCTAGAATGGAAACGGTTTGCTCGATAATCAATCCGATGACATTTCCGTCACTATTCATAACCGGTTTGAATATAAGACGGTACGGAGGGTCTAAATCGCATGCCCATTGGCCGGCACGATTGCCGGTTAGCTCATGGAAACGACCTGCCACATTCTTCAAAGCGTCTAAATCAACAGCTCTATGCAAGGCATCTATTCTTACTGAATAGGCGTCCGCTCGTCTTTGTCCCATTTTTCGCACGGCGTAGGCCTTGTCGCCTGCACATCGAGCCAATTCCTTGTCTGCGTACACAACTTGCATTTTTAGCCTATAAAATTTTAATACACCTAAAATATATATTAAAATTTTAAATAAAGCAATGGGTATATTAATTTTTAGAAAATTTTATATATTTGGGCGAGAGAGTTGATTGCCTGTGGTCCAAGCAAAGATGGTCGCTCGGAGGTAAAATGACCCAAATATCAAAAATCATTCCATTAAACATTGTATACTCCTATCCCGTTCATTGGGACTCATTCCACATTTTACGGGATTATGTTCAGAATTTTTACGATTCAGTCCCTATCGATCAATGGTCACAACGCTTTCAGTACGAATTCTGCGACGGGACATTGGCGATGCGCATCGAGAACACAACTTTCAGTTACGAATGGCTTTTACATATCGGAGCATCAACAAAAACCAGCTCTACAGAAAAACATGCAGGCTATTTCGGTGAAGGTTTCAAAATAGCCTCCCTATGTGCATTGCGCGACAAGAATTGGACAATACAAATGCGTTCCGGCAACTGGAGTCTCAACGTGATTTGTACAAACCAAACAATAGATGGTCAAACGGTAAAAATGCTCGCATACGACGTATCTGAAACAATCGCCCCTAACCAAAAGAGCGAGCTCATTTTACAGGGCGTTTCCGAAGATGATTTTACACTTTTTAAGACCGTCCTAAAATGCTTTTACTATCCCGAAAACGAACTCCTAGGAGAAAAGATTTGGGAAGATTCAGAAGGCGCCGTCTATACACGCAGTAAAGCAGAATACGAGATAAAACTTCCATATAATTACGACTATGGACGAAAGGGAATTGTATTTTGCGGCTACCAATTAAGAGGATCAAACCCTTTCGACTTGGTAATCTGTTTACATGATTTTGAGCAGAATGACCGAGAACGCGACAACTTACTGAATATGGAAGTTGTCACAATATTCAAAAGAATCAGCGTCCATTTAACAGCCAATGCATCCATTCGTATGTTAGAAAAAATGCGTCGCGTTTGGCTCTCCAACAGAACAAAAAGATTTGATTTTGAAAATTGGAGCCCCGTATTACAACGACTATTGCTTAACATATTGTACTCATCCAATTGCTGTTCAGAATTCAAGCAGAAATATCCGAATCTCCTGTTTCTTGAACCCAAACTAAATCGTTTGCAAATGAATTTACGGCAAGAAGCAAGAAGTTGGTACAATAATTACCGCGACAAATACACCCTAGTCGGGGAACCTTTTTCTGTATTGGGCTACCCGTCTCTTGAAGACGAGTGTAGGCGCAATGGAGGACTTGTCATAGACAAAAATGTTGCTCCTGGAATAGAAAGTAACTGTTTCACGATTCTTGAAGATGTCTGCAAACAAATGTTTAATGGCTTTTTTATCGCGGATCCTTGGCCACAGCACAAGGTTATAACAAATCCCAAAGCTACATATCACGGAATGGCTACCCTAAGGAAAAACAAGCGAAAACAGAGTAATGCACATCACCTTTGTGTCAGGAATAAAATTGAATGCGTCTATCTAAAGCGAACAATTTTTGAATCGGATAAATTCTATGACGGTTTGTCCACCTATGTCCATGAGATGTGTCATATGTTCGGAGGCGATTCCTCTGAAAATTTCAGTCTTGGACTTACTCTAGCCATGGAAATTCTCTTGCAGAATACGACCATAGTTGAATCGGCACATGAAAAATGGAAACAACAATTTGCTAGCCAACAAAGAGTATAAATGAAACGAAAAAGAAAAATAGACCCTACACTAAGCTATGAAGAGGCTCACGCTCTGGGCAAAGCTCAAGGTTCATTACAGTATCGTTATGAACTAGCCGTGAAATGTCGTGATGCCAAGATACTTGACTTGCCCACACTTGCCGAATGGACCGAACTTTCCATAAAGACAATTCTTGTACTTTAATTTACACGCCGAAGAATTCGTTCGCTTTGCTGCAGACAAAGTCGATTTCTTCGGTTTTCAAGCCAAAGAACATCGGCAAGTGATCGGGGGTGTAAAAAATCATCTTCTTCGGCCGGGAAGACGATCTATAAAAGTTTCCCGAACCATCTGGAAGGCGCGTTCCGAATCAAACTTGTCCGCATCGGGCCGTAGCAGCAGTTCGGTATCGCCCAGAAATTCAGAATCCTGCATTTTCAATTCCATATTCTGCATGAATTGCTTGTAGCTAGGCGGCTTTCCTACAGAAAAATCCATATACCGATTGTAGCACTCCATAACCTTTTGCGCATCTACAGGACCTTTATCGAGCGCGACCTGCAAGTCAAACAAATCTCGTCCTTTCTTACGCTGGTACAGGGCGCGGAGCTTCGTTCCCAGCAATTCTTCAAACGCATAGGTCGTAATTTCACAACAGCCCTTAAACCAGTCACTATCCACATTGAACGGAACCCTACGCAAGCCAAGCACATTGAAATGCTCAAAGCAGTTGATTTCTACCTTCAAGCGAATTGGCTGAACGGGGGGAATCTCAGATTCCATCCGGAAAAGCACCGTGTTGTTATAGCGCTTGGGTTTCGTAACCCGATCCGGCATCCAGCCAAGGACTTCACCTAGACGAAAAAGAATAGGCTTTATCGGTCCCGGATTTATCTGTACCAAATCAATATCTTCACTATAGCGCGGCTGAGGTTGCAAATAAAGTTTATGTAACGCCGTTCCACCTCGAAACGCCAGCTCATTTCTCAAAAAGTCGTCACTAAAAATATCAACGAGAGCACGGCAAATAATCAGGTCCTGTTCAACCATCGCGGGATCCGTCCACGGAGCATGTTCAGCCCAAGCCATAATCGAAGCACGATCTATCATAAGTCATCCACCTCGATGTCGATGTTGCCGTTTACATGCCAGCGGTTTGCCTGAGCACCCTCTCGCCTATCTCGGTCATTACTCAACAAGATGCTGTTCCACGTACCTTGCGCCTTCAAAACTCGGAAAAGCGCATCTGCCTGGTCTTGCCGCGAAAGCACACACTCAAGCAAGTAGCCAAGTCGCTGAATCGTTGCGACAGTTGTGAACCGCAAAAATTCACCCATCTTTTCCATATCCACAGAATCCATGAGTTCCGCCAACACCGTAGCTACACGCTGATAACCGCCGACATGCGATGCAAACTGCACAAGATCTACTGCCGTCAACTCCGGCCCCGAATAGCGAAGCGTTCCTATCTCAGCATTCTTCTTCACGACAAACGCTTCCGGGATTTCTTGCCGGTAATTCCAGTCTAGCAGGGAATTTTTGCCAGACTCCTTAATTCGCGGCACGACGGTCATCACCTGCGCCTTCATAGCCCGCTGGTGTGTGGCACCATGCATGGCCGCAGCTGACAGCAAACCCAAGTAATAGGGCTTGCCGACATACTCCATAAGACCATCAACGTAATAAGCAGGAGGTATTACCCCCTTCAACTGATACTGGACCGGTACAATGACATAAAATCCACGATAAACCGACTGCACACGCCCTCGGGACACCTGACGCGACAGTTCCGTGTTTATGCTCTTGGAAGGGCGCTCCGCGAAAGCGTCCTTTACGTCGGCAATTGAGAACGTTGCCTTGCCACGGATTTCCCTGCTATGTATCCAGTCTGATATATTCATTTTATCGTAAAAGTTAACATTTTTTGTTAAGTTTGACAACTTTTTAAATGAACATACGTTCTTTTGGGGAAAATAGCAACCATTTACAGAACATTCCATTATCATTACCTCCCTGCGGACAAGCGTAAAACCGCAGTGTTTGAAATTTTGAGCACTAGAACATTTGTTCACTATAAAATATAACTCTAGGGGAAGGATTTGTCAATACTTAAAATGAGATTTTTGATTTTTTCACATTCCAGCCCATTTTCCCGTTTTCTGCTGTTCCGGCAGGGCATATTATATATATATTACTAAATGTAAAAATCCTTTTAAGATATCTCTTTGGAAGACAGCATGTTAACTAACAAGACGATTCTAATAACTGGTGGTTCAGGTTCGTTTGGGCAAGACAGAATCGTGGCAAAAAAATCTAGGGCGATGGGCGAGTGCTGTTCTTTATAGGTGACGTCTGCAATATCCATCCCTAAAGGAAGAGGTTTTTCAAAAGAACTTTTTTGGTAGGTAAAAAATATTAAGGCGAAAAAATATGGATGATTTAGGATTAATTACTTCTGTAGCTGATTTTGTTGAAAAAGTTCAATCTTTATACAAAAACAAAAATTCGCAGAAACACCTTTTCTTTCGTGGACATAGCAACATAAAATTTAAACTATTTCCATCTATTTTTCGCAAGGCCCCCAATAAAATCTTTTACTGCGAGAAAGATGTCATATTAGATTTCAAACAGTACGCTTCAGAACACAATATTTCATACGATTTTACTAAGGATTTGGACAAGGTCCTATGCGATATGCAACACAACGGAATTCCGACACGACTATTAGATTGGACCGTTAGTCCATTAGTTGCATTGTATTTTGCATGCGAGAACGATTTCAGAAAAGATGGAAATGTTTGGGTGTTTGATCCTTGGAAATATAACCGCAAAATTTTCAATTCCCAAACAAAGATTCATCCGCAGATACATGACATCAATGTCATTGCGAGAGCTCTTTTGGGCTTGAAATGGACTCAATGCGATATAGAAAAATATCTTTTCAAAGAATATGCGTATGATCCGCCGATAGATTTGCGTCAGCCGTTTGCTTTTGTTGCTCCGTTCACAAACAAACGAAAAGTTTTCCAAAGAGGAGTATTTTTAATTTATGGAAAGAACATAAAACGTCCGTTTGAAGAGGTTGAATTAGCCCAAGATGTCATTGATTTCTTTACAATTCCCAAGGAATGCAAGACTACCATTATTCAAGAACTGAATAATCTGTATATAAATAGCTATACTATTTATCCGGACTATTCAGGTATGAAAAAAATGTTTGAAACATATGGCAGTTTGTTTAATAGGGGAAAAAACTAAACACCAAAGATATACAACACCTCACCCCAGTAATCGTAAGATAACAATGCCTAAAATGCTCACCGTCCTTAAATACATCGCCCTGATTGGTACGTTTTTCATATACACCACGTCGGGGGTGTTCTCGAAGCTTGCATCGCAGCAGGTGTTCCTTTCGCCGGGGTACATCGCGTTCCTTGCCTGCACGGTGGGCGTGCTGGGGATTTACGCGGTGCTGTGGCAGCAGATTATCAAGCGGATGGACGTGAGCCTGGCCTATATGTTCAAGGGTACGGGCGTGGTGTTCGGGCTACTGCTCGCGCACATCGTGTTCGGCGAGGCCATCACCACGACGAACATGGTCGGGGCGGCAATCATCATCTGCGGCATCACGCTGTATGCGAGGCCATGATGTTCTACGCGCTCGCACTATTCAACGTCTTTGTCGCGGCGGTGGCCCAGATGCTCCTGAAAAAAGCCGCCATCACGCCGCACAAGTCCATCGTCAGGGAATACCTGAATCCGTGGGTTATTGGCGGGTACTCGCTAATGGTGTTCTCGCTGGTATCGAACGTGTATGTGCTGAGCCAGGGCGTGCTGCTCAAGGAACTCGGCACCATCGAGGCGGCCAGCTACCTGTTCGTGCCGGCACTCGCCTTCGTCTGTTTCAAGGAAAAAATCAACCTGCGGAAAGTCGCGGCAATCGCGCTTATCTTAGCGGGCGTTGTCGTGTTCTTTTGGGAGTGAACCCTTAATTTCCTTAATCACGTATTGCGGCGAATCGTTGATGCATATATAGATGCGACCGATGTATTCGCCGATAAGGCCGAGCATCATCAGAATAAGCCCGCCGATAATCAAGATAAGCGCGATAATGGTACTCCAGCCATCTACCGTTGTGAGGCCAAGCAGCCTGCGGACAACCACAAGTATTGAAAATGCAAAGCCAAGAAAAGCGAAGAAAAAACCAAGAAACGTACTCACACGCAGCGGCTTCACCGAGAACGCCGTAAAACCATTCAGCCAGAGCCCAAGCAAACGCGCAAACGAGTAACCCGAAGTTCCTTCCAAGCGGGAACGGTGACTCGTCTCGACCCAAGCGATTTTACGCGTAACACGCAGAACAAGGCCCACCAGGTACGGGAAGGCGTTCTTGTAATTGCACATTTCGCGAATCACGAACCCGCGTGCCACATAGAAACTGCTGCCCTTCATGTCCTTGGGCGGATCCAGCATGAACTTGCCCATAAGCCCAGCCATCCACGAACCAAAACGGCGGAACAGGTTCTGCTTGATTTCGTGGTAGTAGGCATACACCACATCGTAGCCTTCTTCAAGCTTTGCAATCAAATCGTTCAGCGAATCCAGCGGGGCCTGGCCATCGTCATCCAGCGAAACCACATATTCACCGGAACACTTGCCGTAACCCGCCAACAAAGCAGAATGCTGTCCGAAATTCTTGGCGAGGTTGATGCCGATGACGTTGTTTTCCGTTTCGGCAAGTTTCTCGATAACACCCCACACGCCATCTGGACTGCAGTCATTCACCAGCACAATCTCGTAACTGTCGCCCGGACGCTTGGCGGCCATTTCGCTCTTGATTTCTTCGACCACCGTGGTGATGGTATTTTCGGAGCGGTAACACGGAATTACAAATGAAAATTTTGGCATAATAAAACCTTAAAAACAAATTTCAGACATCAGAATCTTTTCCACCAGTGAACCAATTTTTTGCTTCCTAATTCAAAATGGCATTTTTTTAAGAAGGCCATACATTCCCAAACCACATGTGAACGTTTTTTTTCAATATTTCGGGTCATCTCAAAATCACCTTTAATCAGTGTTCAACCCGGCCTTCCGCAAAGAAGTCGTCCGTTTTTTCTATCGCATACACATGTGTAGTATCTAAAGATACTGAAGCACAGGCCCACGAGAGACCAACACCAAAGCCATACAAGAATATTTTCTTTGTTGATGCATCATTGGCAAAAGAATCGCATATCGTAAGTGGTATTGCGCACACGCTCGTGTTCCCATAGCGATCTAAAGAAACACACATCTTATCTTGCGGAGAACCGATTTTCTTAATAAGGTGTTTTAATATGAACAAATTCGGCTGATGGAAAACATACGCATCAAAGTCTTCCGGTGCATAATTAAATTTTCCCATAAAGTCAATAGCCATTTTAGGCACATCTGACATCGAAAAACTAAAAACATCCATCCCATTCATAAACAAATCATAATCAGACCTTGTATTACCATCTGACCAAAGTGTTCGTTCATGACTTGCATTAACATTTCGATAAGCACCCGCAGGCACGATGATCGATTTGAATCTAGAACCATCCGTCTTCATTGCAATATTAATTTTTCCCGAATGCTCTTTTTTTTCAACCAAGGTCGCTGTTCCTGCATCGCCAAAAATCATCCTCGATTTATCCATGGGCGAAACAACCTTACTTGTAATATCGCCTGTTAGAATCAGTCCTCTCTTGGCACTTGAAGAATTGAGAATTGCACCCATAGTTTGCAAACTATAAACGAAGCCTGAGCATGCCAAATTCACATCAAACACAATGCAATCCGTTGACAACCCCAACCTATACTGCAATACGCACGAAGTAGGAGGAACCTGGTAATCTAAGTACGCCGCAGTAAATATCAAAACATCTATAGATTTCGGGTCGATGTTCATCTCCGTCAGTAACCTTCGGGCTGCAACGTAAGCCAAATCCGATGATGTCTGCTGTTCTGACGCATAATATGCCTGTCGTACGCCAGTTGTGATGATATTCTTCGTTACAACATCCTCTCCAAAAAGCGAATCATATTCGTGAATATCAACGCAACGCGACGGAACAGTAGTTGCTATTCCTGAAATGCGAATATTGTCGAAAGATGATGTAATCATTTTGACATACCTTCATACTCTTGTTTAATTCTTGCAAAAAGGCCATCAACGTCCAAGCCACAGTTTTTCAAAATCGTCTTATAAGAAGATGCATGCGGATAAAAATCATTGATACCAATACGAATAAATTTATGATGCAATATACCCTTTTCTGACATTGATTCTAAAATACTACTACCCAAACCACCAATAACACTATGTTCTTCAATTGTAACCACCATCCTATAATTTTTTGTAGCATCAATCATTTCAGGATCTAGTGGTTTTATTGTATGGCAATCATAAACAGCACAACTTATACCGATTTCTTTCAATTTATTCGCCGTTTCTAGCGCATTATACACCATTGTCCCAGAAGCAATCAGCATAATTTCATCGCCATCCACCAATTTGATAGCCTTCCCAATCTGAAAATCGTAATCTTCTTTATAGACAACAGGTGTATTCGCAACCCCTGTCAAGCGTATATAAGCGGGACCTTTATAGTCTTTCACATTCAAAAATGCCTTTACCATCTCTGTCGTATCCGCCGGTGAAACAACAAGCATATTTGGAATGGCTCTGATTGCAGACACGTCCTCAATTGCCATATGTGTGGGGCCAAGAATGCCCGCAGCAACGCCCCCATTTAAGCCGACCAATTTCACGTTGTTTTTCATATACCCCAAGCACATTTTTACTTGGTCTAAAGCCCTTGTCGCAATAAATGATGAATAGGTGACGGCATAAGGTATAAAACCTTCGCTAGCAAGCCCCGCAGCAACACCGATAAGATTCTGTTCCGCAATTCCGACATTATAATGACGATTTGCATATTCATTCTTAAATCGTTCTAACCCCGCCGCAAATGACATGTCTGCAGAGAGGAAACAAACAGAATCATCTTTTTTTCCCAATTCTATAGATGCTACACCTAAAGCACCCGATGGTCCTAACCGCGACCACATTCTTATATTTGACGATTTAAATTCCATATAAATCAATCCAGTTCTTTTAATGCGGCCAAATACTGCGTTTCGGAAAGTTTCGCATTATGCCATCTATAATCATCTTCTATAAAAGAAATGCCTTTCCCCTTAACAGTCCTGCAAATCAGAGCAAAAGGTCTATCATGGTTTTCGTTTAATTGACCAATCAGGTCTTTTACAGAATGACCATCAATAGAGCACGCATCCCATCCAAAACTTCGCCACTTTTGCACTAAATCGCCCATATTCAATACAGAATCTGTCCGACCGTCATACTGCAAACCATTTTGATCAACAATACATATCAGATTGTTTAAATTCATATGAGATGAAAACGCTGCGCTTTCCCATACAGATCCCTCATCGCATTCTCCATCCCCTAAAACAACAAAAACTCTCGAGTCAATGCGTTTATTTTTCAATCCTAAGGCTACGCCCGCCCCTATAGCAAGTCCCTGTCCCAAGCTTCCCGAAGCAAATTCAAGCCCTTTTTCCGGCATAAATTGCGGATGAGCCGTCATAATCGAATCATCTTTCTTAAAGGATGCAAGTTCCTGATTTGTAACCACTCCCAAATAGTTCAAAATTGCATACAAGGCAAGAACGCCATGCCCTTTACTCAAAATAAGCCTATCTCTATTAGGATCAAGCATGTTCTGCGGATTAATCTTCATAATCCTACAATACAGTACTGACAAAATTTCACACAAGGAAAGACTTCCACCTATGTGCGCACCTTGTTCGCCAGCGTTGTAGGTCATCTCTACAATGCTTTTTCTAATTTTCTTGGCTATTTCATGCAATTCTTCCATAATTTCACTCTAAAAGCAATAACCACCACCATTCGCAATTAGCACTTGCCCATTTATGTAGCTAGCCTCTTCGCTAGCAAGAAAGTACACTACATCAGCTATTTCAGATGGATGTCCCAAACGTTTTGAAACCAAGCTCTGCATCAGGCTTTCCCTCATTTGATTGTCCATCTGCATTATCATATCAGTTTCTATCATCCCTGGGGCCACAGCATTAGTCCGAATGTTATACGAAGCCAACTCATTCGCAAGCTTTCGTGTCATCCCAACAATAGCGGCCTTTCCCGAAACATACTCAAATTGCCCTTCTATACCAGAAAATGCAGCAATTGAAGCCATATTCACAATAGCACCACCATGATTTCGAATCATCGCGCGACAAACTATTTGGGTGATTAAAACTTGTGCAAAGAAATTAACATCAAACGATTTTCTTATTTCATCGACATCCGTCATCAAAAAGGATTTGTTAGGCAAAACAACGCCCGCATTATTCACAAGTACATCAATTTTCTTGTGACGAGTCAAGACATCTTTCAAGGCACTCTTTATTTGATCCGAATCTGTCAAATCAAAATATACTGGATCAATTTCTACAGCTGGCAAATCTTTTTTTATCGAAGCGATAAGCGAAGAAAACTCATCCGTCTCTTTTCTTGCGTGGGCTAGGATTGTGACATTTTCTTCTTTGGCGAAGCGTTCCATAATCGCCTTGCCAATACCTCTATTCGTACCAGTTATCAATACAGTCCTTCCCATAGTTCCATCCTATATTAAATTTATTTTTCGCGAAAGCATTCGAATGATATCGTATCCATCCCACATCGGCCCTATATCCATCGCCTTCCCTATAGGAACAATGCGGTCTATTCCTCTAAGCCTATTGGTAACAATTTTAGAACGCAGCTCTTCTGCATCTATACCAAAATAAGTAATTGTCTGATATTTTTCACTCACTATGTCAAACAATTCGTCCCAATTTGCAAAAGAATGCTCGTAGAAATACCCCCCATGACCTCTTTTGAACTGAACATCCTTGTTCAAAGACATTAGTTCTACTCTATAAAGCAGATTCTCTTTCTTTTCAAAAAACTTTATATTCTCTGCACTGTCAATGGAATCTTGGGTCAATTGCGTATATTTATCAACACTAACAGCGGCTTGCAAAAGGTATTTTTTCTTAGCAACGCAAAAGACCGCATCCCAGAATCTTTTTCTAGCATACTCGGAATCATTTAGCCACAATATCATCTGAGGACTAGAACATGCATTCTGATCCATAAGATAGGTATCATTGTAGAAATCATCACTTAGACGATTAAGAGCATCGTCACTAGCACTTTCCACCGCCTTACCATCCAAAACACAAAGCGAATACCTGTCTGCGAAAGTGATATCAACGCATTTGGGTTTGGTCTCGAGCGATTTTATCTTGAGGACGGTCTTGTCGCCACCCCATATCATTCTCGCATCAGCGATCCTTGACAGTTCCAATGTCGCCGAACTATCTGCAGGGTATCGCACGAATGCTGTACGCTTTTTTACCTCTTCGTGTTTATCTAGTAAGCGATCTAATTCTTCCAATAGCCGTTCCGTTTGCGGGAATTCCTTACTAGGAATACGAACAATGTTTGCGCAACCAGCAAGCAAACCAAATAGATATGTGAAAGCAAAATTTATCGGAATATTACTAGGAGCAATATGAAAACAGAGTCCTCTACCTAAACGACTAGCATATTCGGGACAGTTCTCCTTTATTTTTTCAACATTTCCCTTCCTGCACCAAAAAGCAAATGCCGCCACGTCAGAGAATCGCCTTGACAAAGAACTTTTCATCAAGAGCGTCGACAATTCTGAAGCAAAATCAATTGCTTCTAGGCTACAGGCCATCAACGGAATGTCACAAATATCAGGGGTTCCGACTATATATTTAATGTCGTTCATAAGTATCGCTACACCCCCTAAGTTCCGCACCTTTTATGCGCCCATGAATCTTGAAATACTTGCCATGCCGTCCACAAGGGCAATCGTCTATACCAAGAATTTCGCCCTCATCTTCCGTTAGCAAGGCATGTCCTGGGTAACTCGACGGGAGCAACGAGAGTAATTCAATTAGCCCTCGTTCGCCCACTTTTTCTGCAGAAAAATCAGCATGATCCCTTATGATAATGTCAGAAAAATTGGAGCAATGCATATGCCCATACTCGCATTCAACAAAAACAGAGCCCAACTGTTCTGCCATTCCATAGTAATTATGCACTTCGACGTTTCCACCCAAAACCCGACTCAAACGTCTATTATATTCAAGAGTACTGACCGCCTGATCTTTCAGTTTTTTCCAGCCACCAATGTGAAAAACAATAACCTTGCTAAACGGGAGAGTTTTACCCTTTTCTTCTAAAGCCCGAATAACATATTGCCATATCATATAGGTGTATCCAAACATCAAAACGGTTTCGTTTCGATGTTTTTCACAAAATTCTTCTACGAGGCCGAAATCAATCTGCATATCCTTATCAAGGGCATATGTCGTATTTCTACCAAAAGTCGAAAAACCGACAATACCAGCCCCTCTGGCAGAAAACATTGTTCGGTCCGTTTTTACCATCTCCGTATCAAGCAAAAGAAGTGGAAGCCTTTTTTTCCCTATATAAGAAGATATAATCGATGTCAACGCCTTTGTCTGATTCAAAGTATTCGTTTTGTCAAGATAAATTTTAGATACCTTCTGGCCAGAAGTTCCTGAAGACGTCATGATTTTCAAGATGCTGTCTCTTGGAACACTCAATAAGTCATACTCCTTAAACAAACGCACAGGAATAAAGGGGATGTCTTCCGGATGTTCAACTTTACATTTATCATAGCCCAAAACGCTTAAAATTTTCCCATATTCCGGGCAATTTTCCTTATGGAAATCAGTCAACTCCGTAAGGCGTTCAACAAACAAAAGTTCCTTTTGTTCTTGCGATAATCCATAGGGGTCCTTTTCAAACAACTCTTCTAACGACATCTACCCCTCTCTTAAATAAACATCTACAGGTTTCTCAAAAGTTGCGCCCATCGCCACATAGAGATTCAACGCAGAAACATTCCGCGTGCTTACGCGGCCCATCAGTTTCTTCAAGCCATTTTCCTTGGCAACTTTAAAAGCGTAGGCATACAAAGACATTGCCGCGCCGGCAGCCTGATATTTAGGTTCTACTGCCGCCAAATGGACAAATTGCGAATCTTCACCACAGCATTCAACATCAAGAAAACCAACAACACGGTCTTTGTGCCAACACAAATAAGCACAACCCAGTTCTTTCACCCACTGTTTAAGAATCAATGACGCCAACTTAGAATCTAGTTCTGGACGGACATGAAACCGACGGTCTTGCTCAAAGCATTCACATGCAATTTCATAAATGCGATCCGTTTTTCCATCGGCATTACGAACATCAAACCGAATAAAACGGTTATAGTCAAAAGTGGACTTAGCCAAGTTAATTGATGCGCCAATCGTCCTATCCCCAAAGTAAAATCCTCTTTTGGCCATTTCCGAAACATACCTGACATCAGCAGGCATTTCAACACGCATATTTTTCGCTTCCAATCCGTCTAATTCAGCAGGATTATTCGCCGATATATTCAGAAGTTCAAAATCGCCATAAATTTGGGGTTCACAAGTCATCTCAATTCAGAATATAAGATTTTTCCCGCAGAATTGCGAGGAAAATCTTCTATATGAGTGGCTTTAAAGGCCGTTCTGTTAATTCCCGTAATTTCAGACACGGCATCAACGACATTTTGCAGTTCTATAGATGTCGTATAAATCATCATATGGTCGTCCTCACCCGAACAAGCACACTCAAAGCCCCTATTTTTGAGCAAGTCCTCAATTTCAACCAGATTCACTCGATTTCCATACAACTTGAGGAATCTCTTTTTTCGACCGACAATATAGAAAAACCCATCCTTATCAAATAGTGCCATATCACCCGTATTCAGCCGTCCCTGATTTTCATCGCCCTTTACCAGGTCCTCCACAGATTCAGCATACCCTAATGTGACATTATCTCCATAATAAACAAGTTCACCCGCGGTGTCAGGGCTCGCAATAGGCGTTCCGTGCTCATCTATTAAACTAAACCGGCCTCCCGGAATAGCAACACCTATACTTCCGGCTTTTTCAATGGAGCGTTCTGACGGAACATAGGACATCCTTGCCGTAGCCTCTGTAGCACCATACATAACAAAGAAACCGATGTTCTTTTCGCGAAGCCCCTGTGCATATTTTTTATGAAGCTCTTCCCCTAGACGTCCTCCGGCTTGGGTGATATATTTTAAAAAAGGTAAGTCCATCTTCAAAAAACGAAGACGGTCTAGCATCTGATACGTATAGGGAACTGCGCCAAAGGTCGTTGCCCTTTTCTTCTTGAGCATTTCCCAAAATTCTTTACTGAATAACGACCGATTAGTTACAATAAGGCGTGCCCCAGCCATAAGGTGAGTCTGTATTATAGACAATCCGTATGTATAACTCATCGGCATTGTCGTAATCGCACGGTCGTCACCTTGTATATTAAGATACTCTACAATTGACTCGGTATTGGTTTGAATATTCTTGTATGACTGGCGAACAAATTTAGGGCTACCCGTGCTGCCGGACGTTGTGATTAGCAGCGCTAATTCGTCGTACAAGTTCTTTTTTGATTTACTATACCTTACCAATTTGTATTCACACAAAGAAAAGCACCCGTCCCCCTCCATAAAATTGGCAGGGCACCATACATACTGAGGTTCGTACCGATCAAGCAATTTTCCAAGCAATTCCTTGTTTATCGTTTCGCTAATAAGAATTGGGACAATTCGTTTTTGCAAGCACCCAATATAGGCGATTATGGCCTCAGGGCAATTTTTGCAAACAAGAAAAATCAAGGACCTTTCTGGAATATTTCCTGAAAATTTTTTTGCGGCAGAATCAAGATCTGTGTAGGAATAAGATTCACTTTCCGTTTCTAACGCAACTAAAGAACCCTTCTGGAGCAAGTTGTCCCAGAAACAAGGCTTTTCCTTTGTATAAACCGTATCAATCGAAGGACACATTGTACTTGGCTAGAATTTCTTTGCCCTTTTCAAAGGACGAGAAAACAACGATATCGTCAGTATCAAGGACAATGTCAAATGCATCTTCAATAGCAGCAATCAACTGCATATGTCCAACAGAATCCCATGCCTGGATGCCCTGGTATTCCAATTTTTCGACTACAGCATCCGCAATGCCAAATGTGTCAAAAAAAACTTTTTTATATTTATCTAAATTTTCCATAATTCATCTCCTTATGTCTTGTTACTATATTCAAAATATTCATAGCAATAGCAGGAATACAATCCCATTCTATTATAATGATTCAATTAAACTAAATGAGCCCCTCCATCAATTACAAGTTGAGTTCCTGTAACCCATTTTGTCGCATCAGACAAAAGATATATAATCGACCAAGCTATTTCCTCCGGGTTCCCGTATCTCTTTATTGGATAATGTTTTTTATCTAATTCTAATTCTTCTTGAGAAAACGACAAGTTTCGGGTCATTTCAGAGTCGACCATACCAGGATGAATACTATTAACCCTTATCCCCTTATTAGCAACTTCTAAAGCGCAATATTGCGCAAAAGTTTTTATAGCAGATTTCGAAATTCCATAAACAGCATTTCCTGGTGCAACTGTCTTTGAAGCAAGAGAAGAAACCATAACAATAGAAGCGCCGTTTGATATCTTTCTTTTTTTCAAAAGAGTTTTAGTAAGCATAATCGGAGCAAAAGTATTTATTCCGAGAACTTTGTCCAAATCTTCTTGTCGAATAAATGTTATCGGTTTCGTTATTGTAATACCAGCGTCATTTACTAATCCATCCAACACAGGAGACAAATTCACCAAACTATCAACATCCGATTGTAGTGTCAAATCGGCAACAATCATTTGGTGATCAGAACCTTCAAGCGAGTCCAATGTAGCCTTTAAACGTTCTTCATTGCGAGCCGTTAGGATCAATTTTGCACCCATTTTTGAGCATTCAATAGCAGTCGCCCTTCCAATTCCAGAAGAAGCTCCTGTTATTAAAATTGTCTTACCAGTCAATTGATATGGATTATACATAATCAAATCTCCACAACATCAGGACAAATAATTTTATCAGTCTCAAAATACGCAGCGCCCCAAGAAAGCCCCGTGCCAAAGCCACAAACAAGACTCCTTTGTTTTCCAGTGGTTATTTCCTTTTGACACTCAGTCACAAGAGCAAGCGGGATACTTGCACTTGTAGTATTGCCATAGAAGCGTAATCCTAAAGGAACCTTTTCCATTGGGAATTTCATTCGTTTGGCTATATTTTCAAGCATAAATTTATTAGCTTGATGAAGTACAAGTTTGTCAATATCGCTAATATCAATTTGGAATTCAGAACAAAGGCCTTTCATTGCTTTGGGAACTTTCGTTATTGCAAAGGAGAAAACATCCATCGAATCCATAGATTTACGCCATTCTTCTTTTGACAATTTTCCGGCTCTAGCATCCAATGTGTATTTCATTGATTCCATTGTATATGGATTACGAAATCCTCCATCTGGATTAATAAGCGACTTACCTTCATTGCTTAAGGTGCCAATGTTAAAATAGATCGGTTTTGCATTTGTATCGAATTCTAAAGCAGTCGCAGTGCCGGCATCACCAAATAGAGGGCGCTCTTCGCGGTTATTTGCAATCATCCATTTGGTAACTTCGTCCCCGTCTAATAAAAGAGCTCTTTTGAGGCCTGCCGAACACAAAAGGCTACATACTGAAGATAGTGAGACAACCCAACCAGGACATCCATGAAAAAAATCTAGGCACATCGTGCTTTGTGGCAAACCCAATTTTTCATGGACCAAAAAAGATGTTGGCTGATTGAGATAATCTGGATTTTGCGTGCACAAAGCCAACAAATCGATCGATTCTTTTTCCCAGCCGAGTTCTTCAATTAATTTCTGAGCGGCTCCATAACACATATCCGCAACAGTAATTTCTGCAGGAGCAATATGCCTGCGGACTATTCCTATTTCTTCTATAACATGCTCTGCTTCTTCAGGAGAATAAAAAGGCAAATCCTTATTTTCTTCAATGTTTTTAGGAACACAACCAGAGATTCCACGTATAGAAACATTCTCTATCTTTAAAAAAGCCATTTTTAAAGTTCCTTTTTACTCAATTTATCCAATAGCCGTTGGATTTTTTCCGATGTTTTATTCATTGAATTTAAGTCACATTCATAATACAGTGCATCGTGCCCGCTTCGAACAACTTTTTTCTCGCACGTCGAAATTTTTTTCACATGACTTATATGATGTACGTTATTTGCATAAACAACAAAGCAAATCTTATTCAATTTCAAAACATCTCGACAAAACTGCGAAACAAGCGGTCCGACCTCCATTCGCTCTGCGGGTTCGCCGACATTCACCTCGCGGCCAACCTCGGCCATGCCTTCATGAATGTCATAGACTCCATACAAGCCAATCCGTTCGCCTTTTTTGTTCAGAACGACAAAGTAATAATCATCCGGCTCCTTCATTTGCCATTCAATAAATTTACGTTGAGCGTCAAGCGATTCTGCCAGTTGTCCTACAGTATCCCGATTTTGCTTTTCGGCACGGATATTATACGAAAACTCAGCATCATCTAGCGTGATGCTTCGCAAATCCACAAACTTGCCGTGTATTACTTCTGGGTAAACCATGTTGACTAGGCTTTTCTACTTTTTACGATATTGAACAAATCTTCAATAGTTTCAGAACCATTAATATCATTGCCCTTAATGGTCACATCGTATTCTTCATCAACCATAGCGATGATGCACAGAGCCATCAGGGAAGACCATTCATCTAGGTCCTTGAACTTGGTGTCAGTCTTAATCTGACTGCTATCAGTTTCTTCAAACTGTTCAGCGAAATGGGTGAGAAATTCGTTGATATCCATGTCAATCTCCTATTTGTTAGACTTATATATAACTATATTCTTAGTAAGGAATATACGTTATTTCACGCACCAACCCCAAAGAATTCATACACCTTTCCGCAGATATACTCGATTTCTTCTTCTTTCAGTCCATAGAACATGGGCAAACGAAGCAGACGGTTGCTTTCGTTGGTGGTATACTTGTCATCTCCATGGAATCTGCCGAATCGCATACCTGCGGGCGACGAATGCAGAGGCACATAGTGGAACACCGCCAGAATTCCGTTATAGGTCAGGTGCTTCAAGAGCGCAGTTCGAGTCTGCAAGTCTTCAACCTTCAGGTAAAACATGTGTGCGTTGTGTTTGCAATGTTCCGGAATGTACGGGAGTTCAACCAATCCCTTTTCGGCAAGCGGGGACAGGCGTTTATGGTACTCGTTCCAGCTTGCCATACGGTTATCGTTGATAATGTCTGCACATTCCAGTTCCGCATAGAGATAAGCCGCGTTGAGTTCGCTCGGCAAATAGCTGGAGCCAAGCTCCACCCATGTATATTTATCGACTTCGCCACGGTGAAACTGGCAACGGTTCGTGCCTTTCTCACGGATGATTTCGGCACGGTCGTTATATTTCGCATCGTTGATGAGCAAGGCTCCGCCTTCGCCCATGCTGTAGTTCTTGGTCTCATGATAGCTGTAGCATCCGAAATCACCCAAGGTTCCGAGTGCGCGGCCCTTGTAGGTAGCCATCATGCCCTGCGCGGCATCCTCGACCACGAACAAATTATGGCGTTTTGCAATTTCATTTATCTTGTCCATTTCGCAGGCGACCCCCGCATAGTGGACCGGCACAATCGCCTTCGTCTTTTCGGTAATAGCACCTTCAACAAGGCTCTCATCCAAGTTCATCGTATCGGGGCGGATATCCACAAACACGCATTTGGCGCCCTGCGACACAAACGCATCTGCCGTACTCACAAACGTGAACGAAGGCATAATCACCTCGTCGCCGGGAGCAATATTACACAGTCGAGCAGACATTTCGAGCGCATGCGTACAACTAGTAGTCAGGAGCGCCTTCGCCGTCCCAGTATGTTCCTCAAGCCACTTGTGGCACAGGAGGTTAAAAGTACCATCTCCGCAGATTCGACCGCTCTCCACGGCCTGCTTCACGTAATCGAATTCCATCCCTACAAAGGGAGGCTTGTTAAAAGGAATCTTCTGCATGTTTGAAATATAAACTTTATTTTACCCTTTGGGCTTCACCTACCGGACAATAGACTGTTCCAAATTGCAATTAATAAAAACCGCAGGAACCCACGGGGCAAGATACTTACGCCGGGTTTCAGGCGTACCGAGGATGGGCCTGTGCGTCCCTTGAACAACAAACTGGACATCGGGGTGCTTGGTTGCCACCGCAGAAATTCCCTTTAACAAATTATGGAGCTTGTTCCGGTCTCCCTCACGTGTACTGCGAGCCGTCCAGGCAACTCGACTCCACGAGCCATCAGAAATAAGTGAATCAATTTTAGCGCATCCCGCAGAATCATCGCCGTCAATAACAACCCCATCCTTAAAGCTGCTACCGTATTCTATTGATTCCGCAAAAGATGTTGTCTGGAACAGCCTCTTGTGAACGGCATAGGAAACGTTTTTTCCACCAAGCATCTGAAAGTCCGCTTCCAGAAGACTTTCGTCATAGGGAACGCCCCAACCGTCAACGAGAATCATGACCAGCGGCTTAGCTGAATCCTGCAAAAGGCTCGCTAGCGGTTTTTCGTCCAACACCTGATAGCGGTCTTTGTAATGTTGGGATAGTGAATCCGCGCCGAATGGAATAAGATGCCATGGTCCCTGACTCCAGCCGGCTCGTATAGAAACTCCCTTGTCCAGGTGCAAAATTGGCACGGAGATAAGCAACGCAAGGAACAGGGAGAACAGCAGAAGATTAATGTTGCGTTTGTTCATCTTCATTCTCCAAAGCGCGGTACTTGAGCAGTTTGATGTTCCCGAAACTCATCAGCGTATCCGTTTTCAATCGCGTATGATAGTGCATCTTATAAAAAGGTGCAAGGGACAAAGCAGTCGCTTCGGAAATCATATAGACATTGTCCTTTGTCACATCCTTGATAAGGTTCGTCACGCCCCTCTTTTCTAGTTCCTGCTCTATCGCGGGCAAATACATGTTCCAGTAACCCGTAGAATGAATGTTGTTCCAACTGCCCGGTTCAACGGCAGAAAAAACATAATCCGTTTTATGTGAAAATTCTTTGTAGCGTTCAAACGGCAAAAGGAATACATCATCGGGGTGCTCTTTTGCGTAAGAGGAGAATGCCAACCAGTCTTCCTGGGAGCCGGATGTCGGTCGTGCCGCTTTTGTAGATTTCGCCAATTCGTCAAAATAGATATTTACACCCAAAATAATAAGACTAGAAATACCGACGATTGAGGCCGTTTTCAAGAAAAGCTTTGTTTGCTTTTTATTCAGAATGTCGTTTTTGTCGACGAAAAAGAGAACAAAAACAACGGCCAGGGCCCATACTCCAACCTCTACGTGGTCAACAACCCTACTCACCAAAAGTAGATATGTGTATGGAATCGCAATAAGGCCAATGGACACCCAAGGGACCCACCAGTTACGTTTGTTGGAAAAGAAAATCAATGAAAGACACAGAAGCGCCCAGCACCATGTACTTCCACGCATCAAGGAGTCCGAAAATACAAGTACAAGCGCAGCCGGAAACTTCGCATAATTCGGCTCATAGCGATGTCTATCTGCGATTTCAATCAAATGCTTCATGCTATCCAGCGAAAAGACGTTCTTGTCGTAAAAGTACCATGCCTGTAGGTAAGTGAGGTCAAGGCTGTTCAAGCCCCGTTCATCCAATTCAGCTTCAAAAGATTTGTCATCGTAAAATGCGCCGTCACCAAAATAGGCGCGGGGGCCTTGGTACGCAGCATAGAATTCGTAATCTCCCTTGTAATGCTCGGAGTCAAACTTGCCAAGCGCTACATAGGCAAAGGCGAGAACGACCAAAGCGATTAACGATGATTTCCAGATTGTTTTTAACCGTATGAATGTGAAGAAAAGGAGCGCCGCGAGGGTAGGCATCCCTAGTAGGAACATCTCCTTCCGGAACACAAACCCGGCAATCATCAATACGATTCCGCAGATTAAATGGTTGCGCTTCTTTTCTGCATTGCCGATAGCAAAAAGCAGTATGCCCGCCGCAGTGGCGATGCCCGCACATTGAGTGAAGGCCACATGCAAATAGAAATCGGGCGAGACACAGGCCAGCAACAAAAAGGCCAATACACCACCGGCCCTTTTGCCAAACCTTTCTAGAACTACATAGCATAGTGCTGTGAAAGATGCAAAAACGGTAAAGTACTGAAATACGGAATACCAGCTTACGCTTGGCAGTATGGCATAGAACGGACGCAGGAAATATCCGTAAACGACATTGACGAAATACATGTGCACATCGTATTCCCCGCCATAGGCGCCCGTCAATACAGCGGACATGAAAAAGTCGTCTAGCGAAGAAAATTTTCCATCGCCAATAGCAAAGAAAATTGCAAAAGCAAAAATGTTCAAGCAGACTGCTAAAAAAAGCGATGAGCGGTACAGTTTGTTTATGGCACGAATGTCCTTGGGCATACCTTTAATATAATTTTTTTCTCGTATGCGGGCTAAAGCTTGTTGAACTTTCTCATTTCTTTGTCCAGAAACGGATCCACGAATTTTGCATAAATCAACGTTGTTTCCAGATTCCGGTGGCCGAGCAGTTTGCTTGTGGCCGGGAGCGGAATGCCGAGCGTTATGCAGGTCGTGGCGAAGGTGTGCCGAGCCTGGTGGCAATGGATATACTTGTAATGCCCCAGCTTCTTCGCCGCATTGCGCAATGTCCTGTTGAAATAGGAATTCTCGACCACCCTAAATATTGGGTCGTTTGTCATTTTTTCGGGTAGCAACAAGCGAGCCTGCACCGGGATAGGAATGTACACCGGATCGCCGGTCTTGTGCATCTGCTTGCGGATTTTCCAGTCGAAAATTTCGTTGCCGTTTAACGTTTTCAAATCGCTGTAGCGCAATCCGGTAAAGCAACTGAACAAAAAGACCCGCATGGTGTCCTGTTCTGTTTGCGTCAGGAACCTCCTCTTTTCTTCAAAACTCAGATAAAGGCTTTTGAGTTCGCGCTTTGTCAGGAAACCTCTACGGGTGTAAACCCGTCCAATTTTGATTTTGTCAAACGGGTTAACCTTCAATAGTCCGTCTTGAAACATCCGGTTTGTAAAATTTCTGAAAACGGAAAGGGCTTTGTTTATGGTACTCTGCTTGTTGCCTTGCTGAATCAGGTAAGTCTTGTATTCCTGTACCAGTTCGGTGGTTACGTTTTCGCACTCCAAGTCTGGGCAAAATTTTGAAATTTTCTTTAAATTCCAGTAGTAGGCCCGCACCGAAAGCGGCGCAAGATTGTATTTTTCCTTGTCCAAATACTGCATTGCGGTTTCAAAAAAGAGCATTAGGATTCCTTTGATTTTTTGTTCCGGACCATCCGGAAACAGGGGACAAAGTTAGGACTATTACTCAGAGTGCGTTTAGCAGGAACCTACGTGCATATGCAGGACGCCTGGGTTGTGGACCAGCAGACCAAGGGAACTATGAAGCAGATTGGCTACGAAGCACCTACCTCCACGGTTTTCACCTATGCCGCTGAAACAGCGACAGACTTTAGCGCCACCTCTACCGTTCTCGACAAATGTGATACTCAAACGTGGACGGTCACTGCAACTGTAACTAGCGGCAGGGCCTCATACGAGGCCTCTGACAACTGCCCGGCTCTGACCCCGAACTTTAAGTTCATCGGTTCTTCCAACGGGTCGTAATCTAAGCCGTATAGCTTAACGCAAAAGCATTCCCTCGCGGGAGTGCTTTTTTTTGTGTAGAAAACAATTTTATTTCGAATTTTTACATCAATATTTAATCGTTGCAATTATATGCCATACCATCATATGATGCCGCTTTTTTGTCAAAAAACAACAGCATTCTACGTGCATATGCAGGATGCCTGGGTTGTGGACCAGCAGAAGTACGGTTCCTTCACCGAGATCGGTTATGAGGCTCCCACCTCTACAGTCTTCACATATAGCGAAGAGACTGGCTTTAAAGCCGTTTCTACTGCTCTCGACAAATGCGGTGCTAACGGTCAAACGTGGACTGTCGTTGTGTCCAATGCATCAAGCGGCAGGGCCACATACACAGCTTCCGACAACTGCCCGGCTCTGACCCCGAACTTCAAGTTCATCGGTTCTTCTAACGGGTCGTAATCTAGGCAGTACAGCTTAACGTAAAGAGCACTCACCCGTGTGGGGTGCTTTTTTGTTTTAGATTTCTGTCTGGATAAACTTTCCGTTTTCTATTTCAGAAACGAGCAGGTCGTAATTATAGGCGGAACTTTCCGTACAGAGCCCCGTGGAGGGGTTTTGCAATTTTTCAAAGAACTGCGAGTTGTAAATTGCATCAAGAGCCTTCTGCAAAGTCATAGAGCGTTCTTCTATTAGCCAATTTGCAATGTCGCTGACGATGCCTTCTATGAGAAATTCCTGTTTATTGGTCATACGGAAGGCCTTTTCTTGAGAAGTGAAATAGCTCGTTCCGTTCGGAAAGCGTACTGGTTATTCAGTTTCCTGGATTTCATTCCTTGCACGAGTTCGTCTATCGTAATCACGCCGATTGCGAAGGTCCTGAACAAAGTTGCTATATCGTCGTTGGCGACAGGCCCAACGATTATGTCAAACTCGTCCGCCGGATGCACCGAAGTGCGGCTTCGGTTGGCCATGACAAATTTAGCCCATTCCCTATCAGGCTGAGTGAAGTTTTTTACGTTCAGGTCAGACATATTGTCGTCTTCAAATTCGAACACGTTAACAACAGACTCCCCACCGAATCGGTCTGCAACTTTCCTAGCCATTTCACGGGCCTGGGTCAATATCGTCGTCAAGTAAAACGCTTGTCCGAAATCCTTGAACGGCTTGCACATGGCAAGGTCAATCTTTGCGATGTCGCAGTTGGAACCGTGGTACAGAATCACCGGATTTCGCCCCCGTTTCTTTGGCAAATTGCCGTCAGATCTTCCACGGTGTCGTCAAAAGAAAGCATGTGCTCCGCACCATAATGCGCTTGCAAGAAATCTATTCCCTTGAACAGGCTTAGGTAGTTGAAAGCCTGCTTTACCGAAAGCGCCTTTGCCTTCGCAAACTCGCTGATAGCGGCGACAGTCCATGATACTTGCTTGTCCATATAAAGAAATATACAAAAAAGATGCAAGAAATCAATAGATTGATGGCTAAATGTTATTTCTTTGGCTCAAAGACAAAGCTTTTATAGCATCAACCTACGTGCATATGCAGGATGCCTGGGTTGTGGACCAGCAGAACAAGGGAACTATGAAGCAGATTGGCTACGAAGCACCTACCTCCACGGTTTTCACCTATGCCGCAGAAACTGCAACAGACTTCTCGGCTACGTCTACCGTTCTCGACAAATGTGATACTCAAACGTGGACGGTCACTGCGACTGTAAATAGCGGCAGGGCCTCATACGTGGCCTCTGACAACTGCCCGGCTCTGACCCCGAACTTCAAGTTCATTGGTTCATCCAACGGGTCGTAATCCAAGCGGTTCCGCTTAACGCAAAGAAGCACTCCCTCGCGGAGTGCTTTTGCTGTATCAAGACAACGCTGTCGTTAATATTGTGAATTCAGAATATTCTAACGCACATACAGCCCGTAATCTTGACCGTTGTCTTTATCAAAGCATCCTTGAATAATAGAACTATATGAATCGTCTCCAAATTCATACTTGCGGAAAAGCGCGTATGCGACTAGATCTGCAAGTTGAATGAGCCGCGACATTTTTGAATCTAGGAAAAGGGGAACTTCGGCAAAGTTTACCAATGTATTACCCCAGTGATTTCCCTCTATTTGGAACACTTGGGACCATTGTTGGAATTTCTGCTCGGATGTGGACTTGTCGAAAATCGCAATTCCGCGTTCGGGAATTTGCTTTTTTGCAAATCGTCGTTTTAAGAACATGTCGAATCTACTCGTGATTTGCGTAAAGAGTTCCTCGTCGTGCGAAACCTCAGTAGGGTTGACCTTATTCAACACGGCTCCAAAGAGTATAAAATAATTGGGGTAGTACCCTGCGATATAGCCGAGAATCTCTTTCAACAGCTTTTCTCGTGTCTCCTTAGGAATGTTCCGCCATTCACCTTTGCCTGTTCGCATGCAGGTCCCATGAAGTTCGAGGTTTTTGCAATCAGGGTACTTGGCAAGAATTCTTTCGATATCTTGCTGAACGTAAAAGGTTTTTATATCCCTAATTGCAAGGCCAGCCAGCACGCAGTGTCTGCAATTTTTATCAGTCGCAAGACCGGAATCATCTACATAAAGTAGGTACATTCACCCTCCAAAAAAAAGAGAGTCAGGCGGAACAATGTCCATCATACCACAAAAAGGCAGTATTACCCAACTCTAATAAAAATATACAAAAAAGAAGGTGCGTCGTCAAGTTTTTCCGTAAAATTCACCTAGAAATAGAATCGTCTTTGTAAAAAAATACAGCAACCTACGTGCATATGCAGGATGCATATGTGGTGGACCAGCAGAAGGAAGGAAGCTGGACCGATATCGGTTACTCGGCCCCCGCTTCCAATACTTTCCAGTATGATTCCACAGGTGCAGACTGGCATGCCAAGGCCCTATTTAGTACCGACGATCCTTGCGACGGGGAATGGACGGTGGATGCAACTGTAGAGGCTAATGCATCTGAGGCTTCTTACGAAGCCAAAACTAATTGCACGAATCTGACTCCGAACTTCACGAAGATCGGTTCTAGCAAGGCTGGCTCGTAATTCAGACTGTATAGCTTAACGCCAGAAGCACTCCCCTCGCGGGAGTGCTTCTTTGTTTTTTTTTGGGCAAAAACGAAGAATTCCGCTAACCAATCTCCGCAGTCAGTGAAGTTCTATATAATTATCATAAAAAAGTGTTTTATGATAAAAAATATTGATAATCGTTGTTTTTATATTGATTATTATGTATATTTCTAACCATGTGGAACGAAATGACGACCCCCTCTATTTTGAAGGAAATGGGTTCAAGGCTCAAGGAATACCGCCTGCGTAAGGGGCTCATGCAGTCCGAACTGGCGGAGTCTGCCGGTGTTGGCGTTGGTACGATTGCCAAGATGGAGCGCGGGGGCGCCGTGTCAGTACAAATTCTGTTGAGCGTTCTGCGTTCCCTCGGCATGCTCGAGAATATAGGGCAGCTCCTGCCGGAACCTCCCGTGAGCCCACTCCTTTTGCGCAGGCTACAGGGTGGCAAGATCCAACGCATAAAACGGAGCAAGGCCAAATGAGCGAACTTGTCGTGAACGTGCGATTGTGGGGCAAGCCTGTCGGAGCGTTGTCGTGGGATGCATCGCGGGGTGTCGCCTATTTCGAATACGAGCCCGCCTTTGTCCGCAATCCGTTGCCGGTATCACCCATAAAGATGCCCGTGGAGAAGGGCGTTTTCTCTTTTGCCGAGAACCGGAACAACTGTTTTCGCGGACTCCCGGGACTCATTGCAGATTCGCTGCCGGACAAATTCGGTGACCAGATTATTTCGGAATGGTTCCAGACCATGGGCCGCCCGCTAGAGACGGTGACTCCGCTGGAACGCTTGTGCTATGTCGGTAAACGCTCTATGGGCGCACTGGAGTTTGAGCCCAGCTTGTCTACGCCGGGGCTTGACGAATCTACGGAAATTCTCGTGGACGATCTCGTAAAGCTGGCCGAGAGTGTTTTTCGGGACCGCGAAAAATTCCGGGAAAAACTTGTCCAACAGGATAAGACTTTGTACGACATCTTGCGAGTCGGTACTTCTGCCGGCGGCGAAAAACCAAAGGCGATTATTGCCTATAACGAATCCACGGGTGAGGTGCGCAGTGGCCAGGTCCCTGCACCCAAAGGGTTCGGCTATTGGTTGCTCAAGTTCGACGGCGTAAGTTATCGCGAGCACGACAGCGTTACCGAAATCCCCCGCGGGATAGGCAATGTGGAATATGCGTACTACAAGATGGCGCTACGAGCCGGAATCCGTATGAGCGAGAGCCGCATTCTTGAAGATAGCAGTGGTTGCCACTTTATGACTAAACGTTTTGACCGCAAGTCTGACGGACGCAAGTTGCACATGCAAACACTTGCGGCCTTGGCACACCTGGATCGTGACGTTCGTCATTCTTACGAGGACGCCTTTGCCGTAATGCGTAAGCTCGGACTCGACGCCAAAGCCGACGAGGATTTGTTCCGCTGCATGGCCTTTAATGTCTTGGCAAAGAACAATGACGACCACACCAAGAACATTTCCTTCTTGATGGACGAGGCCGGAACCTGGAAACTGGCGTCCGCATACGACCTGTGCTATGCCAACAACCCTAGGAGTCGCTGGATAAATCGTCACCAGATGTCGGTGAATATGAAACAAGAGAATATCACGCGCGATGACCTTAAAGCGGTCGCGGAGCGCGTCGGAATCCGCAAGTACGCGGCCATCATAGACCAAGTCGAAAATGCAGTCGCCTGCTGGAACGAGATTGCGAAGGACTGCGGCGTACGCGAAAATCACCGCGAGGAGATTTCGCGAGAATTGCTCAAATGAAAAATGTTTCCTTTGTTGTTGCCCACATATAAAAAAAGCACTCCCACAAAGGAGAGTGCTCTTT
>JAEEGJ010007393.1_pt1 | contig 31574 bp, 25 predicted proteins | sample 8958761 | NCBI WGS metagenome assembly JAEEGJ01 (sample SAMN16246546, study PRJNA631951) | gut metagenome | biome: gut microbiome; feature: rumen; material: RS-attached | host: Bos | place: Iran: Karaj | collected 2018-10
AACGCATTAATTTAGACATATTTTCTCCATTAAATTAAACTTATCCGAGTTCCGGGACCGTCGCATAAAAGACGAGATCTTCCGGACCTTCATTAATCAAGCTGTGGGAGTGGCCCTTCGGGCAGAAATGGCACTGGCCAGCTTCAACATATTCCACACCATCATCAAAAAGTACCTTGCCCTTCCCCGAGACAAAGAACATAATTTCGCTATTGGTTTCGTGCTTGTGGTAACCGATAGAAGCGCCAGCTTCGAGCGTTCCGTGCATAATGCGCGTCGTACCATCGAAATACATCTTGGCCTTGTATTCTTTTTCGCCACCCTTAAAATTCGGGAGAACAGTCGTCTCCATACCTTTTAAATCAATAATCATTATGACCTCTTTGAACGAGGTAATAATAGAATTTTAGGGGAAAAGAGCCAAGCATGCGGGTCTAAACGTTGCGGCGATATCCGCTCAAAGCAAGGAAAACAATGGCCGGGACGTAGAACAGCCAAATAAAGTTGTTCGACACGACCGCCAAGATTTCACGGGTTGAATGGTCCGCCCCCGTAAGAAGCGAAATCCCCGTAAGCGCATCACAGCATGTAAAGCAAATCATCCCGATCATGATAAAGAATGAATTTGTCTCTGGGAAAAAGCCTAGCGTTGTCGCTCTGCATGCCATGTAAAGCGAACACAAAAGCGTCGGTGCGTACGCAATAACTGCCATAAGCATCACAGATTCAAGGACCTTGAAATACGCAAGGAAAAGCATCGCAATCACAGCCGCAAGCGGAATGCAATAAATCCACGGGAACGACCAGTCTGTATTCTTTGTACGCGAATGCCGATAAATTAAAATCATTTGCGCCATGAAGAAAAAGCCGATGCCAAGCGTGATAAAATTTTCGCGAGTTTCGGGCGTACCAAAATAATTGTACAGGATTTTAAAACAAAAGTCAGCACAAAGAATCATCAAAAAACTCATCTGTAAAAAGAAGCGGTCGCGCTTGGAGACTGAACGCCTGCCAATCGTAAACGCAAGCAGCGTTGCAATACAAGTTACAGCAAACTTCGTGATGTTCTGAAAATCGCTGGTAGAATCTAGACACGACTGCACAGCACCGCACTCATGCAGCACATACCAGTCACGCACAAAGAATGACACAAAAAGAATTGCCACAAGGGCAATCAAAGATGAAACCAGCTTCGAATACACCATGTGTATAAATATAAAGCAGTCGTAAGCAAAAAGTAAAGAAAAGTTTAAAAATTTTCTTGTATGTGACAATTAACAAACTTTATTTTATCATGGCCACGCATGCGGGCATCGCCATCTCTTTATAAAAAGGAGATGCCCGCTCGGTGGCGGGCATGACATTTTGATTTCAGAAATATTCTAAGTTCTAATTATCTTTCTTCGGCTTGATCTTTGCGGTCATATAGCTGAGCACGAGATTCTGCCATACAACGTAGCAAGTCGGGGCGAGCGCCACCACCGGGCCTGCATAAAGGCTAGAGACCCAGATGACAAGCGTCGTATTCTTTTGCCCCATGCTCTGCGAGCCTTCAATCGGACGGCGACCGCGTTCGCAAACCCAGCCAAGCCAAAACTGCAAAAGGCAAAGCACAAGCGACACCGCAGCCATCAGCGGAAGCTTACCGCTATTCCACAAATCGGCAAAGCCCATTTCGCGAATGTCGAAGCTCGCCTTGGACAAAATAATGAACACCGAAAACGTCCACACGAACATCGTATACTTTTGGTATTTCGCGGCACGGTCGGCAAGTTCCGGGTAAAAGTTACGGAGTCCAAACGCAAACGCAAGCGGGATGCTGATAATCGGCTGGATCGTATTGAAAATCTTCATCGCGATTTCAGAAAGGTCCGCCTCGGCACCGGTCAAATAGCCAAAGATAATCGGGATGCTAAAGCATGCAATCAGGTTACCGCTGAGGAAAATCTTGAGCGCAAGGGATGCGCTGCCACCAAGCATTTTTGCCATCGCAGGCGCCGCATTCGCGGGCGGGCAAAGAGCAATAATCGCACCGCCCAAAAGCACTTCACGCGGCAAGTGGAAAAGCTCCACAACGCCCCAGAGGGCGGCGATAATCACGAGACTTGCGATAAACGCGCGAGCTTCTATCTTGAACGTGTAACCATGCGTCTGCGGCGGAATTTTCGTCACGAACGTCAGGAACATCATAATGCCGATAGTGAACGGCAAGAGCGGCGACAGAAAGTGCGCCTGAGGAATGAGGATGCCGGCGAGAATGGCGACCGGCATGAGAATAGCGCGTAAGTTACCCATAGTCTTATTTCCGGGACCAAAGGTAGTAAATTCGGTATGGCCGAAGCGTCAACGGGTGCCAAGTTTCGGGAAATCGCGGAAGCGCACATGCCTAAACACATGTGTCATCTGCACGCCATTTTCGCCATGAATTTCAGTAGCCTCGCGCTTTGTCGTTGCATACACTGCACGCAAATCACGCGCCTCGCACCACGCCACAACCGTTATCACAGCGCCCCATTCGCCCTGCACCCACACGACATCGCCTTTTGTTGCCTGAGAAGAAAGCCAGTCAATTACAGGCTGAACATAGCCGCAAACGGAGTCAAGCTCCGGCGGCACGGTCCCCCAGCAACGAGCGATATCGGGAGGCATATCGACAACATCACCAATGCCGAGCGATGCAATCGCATCTGCTCGTTGGTCATCGGTAACGGAATGGTTTGTTACGTTGAAAAGACGGGACATGGGATTAGTGTTTCCAGCCTTTGTTACGATTCAGCTTGCTTTGGAAATTGCTTTCCGCGTTGGGACTGGTATTGGGACCATGTTCATGGTACGTTCCCTCTCTAGGGTTAACATCTTCCAAACTATTACGAACTTTTTTTCGATCATACCCATACAACTGTTGTTCATTATCTCGAATAGATGGCAAAGTCTGTTTTAATTCAGCCCTAGCCATTCCAACATGATGCTTAAACCATTGCAACCCACTATGTTGCAACGTTTTATTTCTGGATTCATCAAACGCTCTAGGATATCTCAACCTTTCAACAGGCTTTTGCGATTTCTTATACAATTCTATGCGATCCTTTATCACTTCCATCGGAGAAACCGCATTCAAATCAATCAATTCTCCATTTTCATCAATGGCCTCCATCTGCGTTACTTTGCAGTGTCCCAATCCAAGCGGTTTTCCGCCACCTAATTTCCAATCAACCTTGCATGCAGTCACCAGTAACGACAGCTCGTTCTCCGACAAAGCGCGGAAACTTATTTTCAACCGTCCCTTTTGTCCAGGTTTCAGCAAATCAACAGTCTTTGTAAGTTTCTGCGTTGAGGGATCCTCCATATCCCAGCCACTTGGGTCAAAAACACCCTGAACATTATAAAGCCAAGGTTGGTCACCATCAACTGCATTCCGATAAACCTTGTAACCATTCAATACTTTACCCTTACAATAGAAGGCTTCGCACCCGGGATGGGGTTGCGCTAACGGAGCCAGCTGAATAGCTTCATCAAGTCCATCTATGGCAGCATCCTCAAATACAAGATTATGGCAACGCACACGTGACGCAAACGAAACTCCATCCTTGTTTTCGCTTACCACGCCAAACATATCTGTTACCATATCAACCTTGCTATCGAACCGCATAGAATCGGGAACTAAGTACTCTGGTAAAGAATCTCGGAATCGTTTGCTATTTTTCCCGCCTCGCCCCCAACGAGCCCATTGAAGCGACTTTACAGACAAATCCCCATCCAATTCCAACCAAACTAAGTCTCCACTATTCAAATTCGGGCGACACCCATGTTGATTTTGACCTAAATAGTCACCCCACATCATTGCAGGAACCGTTTCTTCTAGCCCAGGCACACTCTTTTTGAAAATAGCTTCTTGACCATAAGTGTTCAATTCATATTTTTCACATCCCTTTTTCTTGTTATACTTTAAAAAATACCGGGGATGTTGTTTATTTGGATGCAGGCTCAACGAAGTCATTTCTGTTGGTGAATCTACCCAAATTTCAGTTGAAGATCTTTCAGAAGGATTGTTCCGATCAAATAGATTTATTCCTGCCTTTTCAGCTAATTCGTCAACCAATTTCTGATTCACTGGGAAAATATCGTCAAGATTATGAGGAACACGAGTTCCACTTAATTTCAGTTTCCACGGAGTTTCCGAAGACCACTGCTTTGCCAGTTTGGTCAAACCCTCATCAACAAACCAGTATACGACATTTTTTTCCTTAACAGGTCGATAATCGTCTAAATTCTTTATTCCATTTTTCCAGAACAGTTCCCTCAGAGATCCAAGCGGAACCATTTTCGTTATTCCACGCTGAATTTTTCCATCGTGTGATGAATCACCAGATTCCATCACTTCGGCAAGCTCCGTTTTCTTAGCTCCATTCTTGCCATAGATATTCATCGACAAGTCGCGGCCTTGACACAGCCACATATCTTTATCCATGTAACCGAGCGTTCCACCACTCAAAATAGTCATCAACGTCCGCAGACTACCGCGAACAGAAGTTGCAGGGACAATGACGTCATTACCAATCTTTAGCGCCTTATACTTAAAGTGTTTTCCTTCTTCTTTCCTGTTTTCGGAATCCATTGACAATAGCGGAGAAACTGCTTCAATAGTCAAATTCAAAACACCCGTATAGCGCCTTTCCGTTGTATTTTCATCCGCCGTCAAGAAAGAAGGTTCATGGCGTTCAGGAGCATCAGTTTTTTCCGGGAACGGGATAAACGTGTAAGGATTATGAAATTCATCTTTATCAAGTTCTTTTTTAGAAGATGCACGAACCAAATTCTTCGACTGATTCTGAATTTTTTTGATATTGATTCTCATCGGATCAAAAGCCATAATTACACCTCCGCCTTTTGCACACCGAGTTCTGCAATATCAGACTCGATTTTATTTTTCAGTTCATCCCAGTTTTCAATTTCAAGCAAGCCACTTGCCTTGCTACTGCCGATAGAGATAATGCCCAAATGAATTGCAAGCAGCGTTTTCTTGAGCCATTCAAGTTCCTTAGCATTCGGAGCGACCACAGAAACATTCATTTCGAAAGCGCAGTTTCCGACAAGCACCTTACTAAAGAACAATGCACCCTGCACAGTGCCACCCGAGAAACGGTCAACCGCAACGTGTGCGCGACTTTGCTCGCAATTTTCCTTCGGATTGGACAAGCAGTAAGCATCCGTGAAGTGAATTCGTCCACGTTTTTTTAGTGTACCGAACAAATCCAGAATCGGTTCTTCACCGGCACCATCTTTTACAGCAAGGCGGGTCATCCACGAACGGATTACGCCCCTAAAGGACGAACCTGGGATTCTCCATTTTTTTGTGCCGTTGGCTTCGTAGACATATTGCGGAGCACAGGTATCGCCATCCAGGTTTTTGCCATAGCCCACAGAAATATCTTCTCCACGAGGGATTTTGAATATTACTTTATAGTTTTTTACGAACTGCGTTGATTCGGCGCCAAAAGAAACAGGAGCACATCCGGAAAGATCCGCATCCAAGCCACTTCGGTCTGCATAGCGGACATCCTGCCACTTGGCAAAGCCATCTACCGTGGAACAATCAAACGCATAACATTTAACATCGCTTGCATCCATACGGCCAATACCACGATTACGGTTACCGCCTAACAGCAGTGTTGTCGCAAAGACACCTTCCAACGCACGCAAAATATTTTCAGCAGGTTGTTCATCTCGGGGAATCACATATATCAGCAACTGACCCTTCGTCTGTGGCGGCAACATTTCAACACCGAACAAAGCAGTATCAGCAACCGAGCCCGTCTTACGATCCACCTGATTGTGCATTCTTGTTTCCGGAGTCTGTTCTCCCGCATTGAGAACCACATCCGCCACAACAATCTGCGAAGCTTTAAAATCATTCTTGCCTTCAAGTTTGTCGCCAAACCAGAAACAAATTGATTTATCAGGCACACCTGCTTCTCGTAAACCATTACGCAATGCACCCGCAATTGAGGTTCCGCGAAGTACCGGCAAACCCTCACCATTACGAGCAATCTCTATCGCGTTAGCTCCACGGCTTTCGCCTGCCGCAAGCCCCTCCGGAAAATTCACTACACCAGAAATTCTATAATACTTGCCCATGTTCTATTCCTCCGCGACTCTGAGATCATGCCAAACATTCAAGGCAGCCTTGATATAGGCCGAATCCTTTTTCAGAAGCATTTCAACATCTTCCATCACAAACTTCCAACGGTCCCAAATGTTATCAGGTCGATGCAACTGCTTGTCAAAATACGCTTTCACATTAACCTTACCTGCAGTATTGTCAGCCGCAATTCGGGAAATCAATTGCGATATTTGACTTGCACTCAGCGGATTGCCGCTTCGCTGCGATGTTTTCCACAAGAGCCAGCCTTCCTTAGCAGCATCGTTCGCCGATGCAACCGTTTTCTTTTCCGGATTCGGAATGTAACGGTTCTTCGCAATACTGGGGTGCGGAAGAACAGCACCAAAGCCGCGTTCCTTGCCGCCACCGATTCCCTTCAAAAATTTTTCACACAGGTTGTCTGGAATTTGCTTTAAGCTAAATACGGAACCCGGAGCAATTACCCTTTCTGCCTTTTGCAAACCGTTCTTATGACGGTTCCAACCGAAAAGGATTCGAATAGAAGCAGAAGCCTTTTCGACTTCGCCCCATCCGGCACGTTCCACCATAGTCTTCAAAATTTCATCAGCAGATTCTGCGGTAATGTCAGAATCCACAAGAATCGGAGACTGCACAATAAATGCAGGGACTATCTTGTTGTCCTTACTGGTCCTCGGCAATTCAACTGGCAAGGAGTCAACTTTTTCAACAAAGAGCTTGCCTGTTCCACGAACCGTTCTTGCCTTGCCTATGGACACAACAGGATCCGTTCCAGGATTCTTTTCGTTGCCAAGCACATTTTCAAGCAAGCGGAACGCCTTTTCGGGCATCGCGGCAAAACCGACAAAACGCTTTTCGGCTAAGGATTCTACCGTGTAAAAAGCCCTTTCGTCACCAGAGGCGCCACCGTTTACAACACCATGGGCCGACAAATGGCGGGCCATATCCCCCGAACGCCAGAGAGTAACCTTGTCTGCACCTTCTGCAATCAACACACCATCCGCTGATTTAATCGGAGCGTTCTTAGGACGTTCATCCCATTCATAAGCTTCTATCGTCTCGTCGCAGAAATTGTAGCTTTTGTCAGCATTTGCGAGTTTACTTATCTTGTGCGAAGCGGATGCCCACACAGAATAGCAGCCATCAAACCCAGAAACATTCGGAACAGGAAGCAGCGGCCATGTCCTAAAATTAGCGGATTCGAATGCGGCCGTAGCTACAGCCGGATTCAGCGAATTAATTTTAGTCAAGACGCAACCCTGCACAGCGCTTGCAGGAATAGCAAATCCCGAAACAATCGTGTTGTTACCCACAATAGGCAATTCCGGTACGCAAATAGACGAATCGGCAAAGAAGGACAACTTGACAAAAACAGTTTCATCGCTACCGCTATCGCAAGATTCCGACAGAGATGATTCTTGAACAGCAAAGTCATTAATTGCGAGAAGTTCGCGAAGAACCATTCCCGGAGTTCTCTTTTCATCTGCAATCGTCACCACGCAGGCACCAGCACCGCGATTGCGTGAGCCACCCACTTCGAATACAGAAAGCAGCGAATAGCGGACAAGCAAATCAACAAATTTCGATTCTACATTCAGATGAACATTACCGCTAAACTTGCAACCCGCCGAAATAGCTTCATTGGTACGCAGCGAAGAATCCTTCGCCACGCCGTTATCATCTATTGCAGTTCGAGAAATCAGCCTTGTAGTAGCTTCGCCGTCCACGCAGGCATCGGTCACCGAAAAGAGCGCACCATTTTCGCGCTGGATTCCTGGCACGCCAAATACATCAAGGAACTTTTTCTTTGTATCGTCGGTGACAACCATCCCAGGCAAATCCTTTACAGCCTGGCGCATCAGCCCCTTTATATGCGAAGCAGGAATCACAGGATTTCCGTCAACATTCCTTGCAACGAGACCGTCAATCAAATCGGAGCCAAGTCCGCTAGAAGTTTCAGCATCAGAAACCAACCGAATCGTATAACGAATATTCAGCATTACACAGTCTCCTTTTTCATTCTCACACCTTCCTCGCACAGCTGAATGGCGTCTATCACAGGCGTTGAACGAGTATCGCCTTCATCTTTCCAACACGACTGCTTACCTAGTTCATAACCCGGCTCGGCAAGATCCTGCGACAGATTATGCCTCTTGGCAATAGAGGCGACAAAAGTCAAGCGGTCATAAAAGCCCTTACGCATTGCAGGCAACACCTTGTGCAACTGCGAACGTGCAATTCCAGCAGCATCATCTTCCGACTTTGCCGCATACCTGCCCACCAACGGCTCCACAACGCCTTCATAATCTTTCAGCGTATAAGGCCTTTGGGTGAGCTTTATCGTCTTGTTCAAATCCTTGTCAAAGAACATCAGTTCGCGCTGACGCCTTGCCGCAGGGCTATCAATAACGGAGTCAGTTACAAATTCCCAGTCAAGGCAAGGTTCGGCCGGTTTACCTTCAACAGCAGTTTCTCGGCCGCGACTTTTTGCACTCGCCAAAAGGGATTCGGCAAAATCGATTGCCGTATGCAACGGGAGCGAGACCGGGCAGAACAGGACACCAGCCGAAATCGTAATTTCGCAACCCGTCGCAGGCCAAGCCTCGGGCGATTTCTTAGAAAGTTCGTTGAACTTCGCGATAACGGTCTTTACAAAAAGCATCGCATACGACACATGGCAAATCACCGAAATATCGTCGCCACCGACAATGATAGGGCGAACCGGCAGAACGACATCCTCGCCCACCAGCGAACCGTTGTCGTCCTTTGTCTCCGACCATGCATCAAGTACCGCAAGAATTCCAGCCTTTGTCGCTTCGCGGGAGCAAAAGTCAATCGCCCGACTCATAGTCCGCAACCACGCTGTCATTTTTTCGGGAGCTTCGCCCTTGAGCGATTCCGATTTCTTGCGTAATTGTGAACCCATGTCATTGCCATCCATGCAGATGACCGCCCAACGATTCCTATTCCCCAAAGCCTTCGCGCCCTTGCGACCATCTTCTTCATCGGCGCCCTCGGCAAGAGCACTTACATTATGAAAAAACTGACCGTCCTTGTAGCGTTCCAGATTTTTCGGCCACTGCATATTCTTGAGCAGGTCGTTTTCGTACCAGCGGAAAGTCTTTTCTCCGCGCTTGTACAGTCGTTTTTTCACAACCCAATGCGTATCGCCATTCGTGACCGGATAAAGGCCACTCGTCGGACAGGGCAAGCCTTCCAAAGATTCGGGTATGAACGGATAAACCTCCGTTGCATTACGACTCGCCTCCAGATAGTCTTCATCTATCCCAAAGCGAATATCAAGCCCAATATTGTGAGCTTCTTCCATAATCATTTTTTTCAAACTATCGCTCGCAGCATCGTCGGCGCAGGTAAATGTACCCTTGCCGCCACCCGCATACAACAGTTCGCAGCCCGCACATTTCAATGACGGGACCGTAACCCTGTCAAATTGGTCAATCAAGGCGCTACCGCCAACGATGTATTTCAGTTTCGGGATTCTGAAAATGAAACTCTGAATTCCACGAATGTCGTAACACAAGTACTTCATGTTCTATGCATCCTTCTCAATCTTACTTACAATTTTTTCTAATGTCGCCATAGCGTTGCTGAATATATCATCAATATCACTAGGAACACCATTGCGGTTTTCACCGGTCCAACCATGATTGAATCCGTTGCGAATTTTTTTGGAATTTTCAATGAGAGCTTCAATCTGCTCACGGCTAGAAAAACGTTCGCACAACATACAATAAGGCTTATCAAGAGCCTCCTTGAACGCAATATCAATTTCACGCTCAGGCTTGAACTCATCACCAAATTCCAGCATGCGCAAGAACACGCCGGCATACATCCTAGCCTTTTTGTCTTTATTCACCGAATCAATTCTGAACTTATTTCCGCGATACAAAAGGAACACGCCCAATGATCCTAGCCATTCATTCATGGCAGTAAATGCCTGCATATACAATTTGTATTCAGCAAGCATTTTGATTAGACGCAGCTGCAAATTCAGGTAATCCAACGAATAGGTGCCATCAAGGGGTGGTTCGCTGATCAACGGTTGGAACTTATCTATAATCATTTGAAGGACTTGACCCTCAAGGTTCCCACTTGACTGCTTTTGGAATTCGCAAATGAGATCCAGCGACTTACGCGCCTTATCTTCGATATTCTGCAATTCAACATTACGGAATGCTTTAGTCAAATCATCAATACTATTCAACAGATCCTGATTATTAAGCCCAGCAAAGCTACCATTAGATTCGCTCTCTGCCGTTTTTCTCAAGAAAGAGGGATCCGCCGTATCAACCAAACGTCCCACACCTTCGGTCCAATCGCTTATGGAATAGAAATCCTTCAAATCTACAATCGGACATCCAGGAATGTCATGCGCTGCATACAAGACAGCATCTAGGTGAACGTTCTTGACTCGCTTGAGGTATGCGACCGCTGCCGAAAAAATAATAGGAACCATTCTAAAACCATGAGTCACATCCAGAATAAGAGTATCGTCTTCGTTAAACTTACTTTGAAGGGATTCAAACCATTTCCAGCTCAGGGACAAATCCGAGACATCCTCAGAGATAATCTCTGTTTCAATTTTATTCGGATCAACCTTCAACTTGTTAACAAGTTCGTCCCAAAGAAGCGCCCCATGCTTATTTTTTGATTTTTCGGTTTCAAAGAGGACAATCGAATCAATGTCCGAATGCGGATAAAGCTCTAGGATAGCCCTTTGCGCATAACAGGTTTTATTCGCTTTAACGTCATTTTTCCACGATTTATAATATACAGGCAAATAATTCCCAACACCTAAAAAGCTCACAAATATTTTTCGACTCATAGCATTTCCTTCTTTTCTCGTAATATACCCTATTTTAGCAAAAGTTTACAGAAAAAAAGACTTTGCGTGGAAAAAGTATTTGAAAATGGCCAAGCTGAGCTAAGCCACATTTTGACAAACTGCTGATTAATCACTTTTCTTTGAAAGAATTAAGCCTTTTCCGGCACTCCGACATGGGAAAATGCGGGACCTTGCCGGCCTACCGACGAAAAAGATATATTGTCTGGAAATAGACCCGGTTCTTCAGGGGATCTATAGGCTGCTACGGATTTCTAAAACGTCAAACAAGTTCCTTACGGAGGTTGCTACGAGTATGATTGATAGAGATGAACACAACGCGTGCCTGTACACTGCCATCCGGATTAGCAAAGAGGAAGGAATAGCGGAAGGCGAAGCCGAAACGAAACGGAAATTTGCAGCACGAGACAAGAAGATCGCAAAATTTCTGCAAGCTCATGGAGTGTCAGCAAAACTGATGACTGCGGCATTCGCTATTAAACAAGCTAAATGCATGAACGTCACCGTTCCGTGTCAACAATCTCCACTTCAATAAATTCAGCTTTTTGGATTTTTTCCTTGAAGCTTTTCGGCTCATCATCACAACTGAATTGCGCCGCAGATTCAGCCTGTTGACGCAAGGCCTCGTTTATAGAATCGTACAGCCAGGCATTCTTCTTGGTTCTGGTAAATACATTGGATTCCTGGTACTTCTTTTCGTTCGGCTTAGGACCTTTAAAAGTCCTTCCGTATCTACGCAGCAACTTATCAAACTCTGGACGATAACCGAACTTGCCATCGGCAATCGCATCAAGCGTATTGTCGTATCCTTTAGTGCCTTCATCAAATTCTTTATCAGGCACTTCACAATCTGATATTAGCACAGAAACTGCATCGGCATCTCCGATTATATCAATAATAAATTTCTTAATCTTACCAAGTATACTCATTGAGCGATCCTCCTCGTTTAACGTTTTGTCAGCATCAAGTACATCTATACATCTGCTTTTGCGCGGCAAACGTCAACAAAAAACGGCCCCGATTTTAACCGGAGCCGCCTTCAACAACGGAGGTAATATGTTCAATCAGACGGTAACGAGCATCTGACATAACATATATCGACAAGGACAACAAAAATGTCAACCTGTTTTTTGAAAAAAGATCTCACTTGCGAGAGTAATGCCTTTCAGGGACTTCGTCTGGAATGAAACCCGCACTAACTTGAACGCGTCTTAATCTCTCTTGCGAGAGGAATGCTTTTCAGGGGCATCGGTGCTGCACGTGTTTCTTGCGCTCTCAACGAGTCTTAATCTCTCTTGCGAGAGGTCTTTTACCTTCAGAGAAACATGGCGTTCCCGGCACAGGACCGGGATGACATTGTGAGGTATATTCCGCTTTTCTTTAGTCTTACTGCGATAGAAGCAAGCGAAGCGGGACCGTTTGCGGGACCATTTCCGAGCCGACAAGCAGGCAACCGCCAGGTTGCCATCTCTCTTGCGAGAGGAATGCGTTTCAGGGGAAGAAGGTTGAAGAAAACAATAACAAGTTCACTCTGTCTTAATCTCTCTTGCGAGAGTAATGCTTTTCAGGGTCTATGTTATGAAAGAAATTTATTTGATGATAATAAGTCTTAATCTCTCTTGCGAGAGGTCTTTTACCTTCAGAGAAACATGGCGTTCCCGGCACAGGACCGGGATGACATTGTGAGGTATATTCCGCTTTTCTTTAGTCTTACTGCGACAAAGGCGAGCGTCGCGAACACGCTTGCGTGGGCATGACCGAGCCGACAAGCAGGCAACCGCCAGGTTGCCATCTCTCTTGCGAGAGGAATGCTTTTCAGGGAATTATGGCACAGAAAACTTCTCTTGCCCAGTTGGATGTCTTAATCTCTTTTGCGAGAGTAGCTTGTGTTTCTTGAGATCCTTCGACTTCGTTCAGGATGACACGTTCTCTAGTCTTACTGCGACAGAGGCGAGCGTCGCGAACACGCTTGCGTGGGCATGACCGAGCCGACAAGCAGGCAGCCGCCAGGTTGCCATCTCTCTTGCGAGAGGAATGCTTTTCAGGGCCTAAAGCTGTTCTCGAAGAAACTGCATGATCCGAAGGTCTTAATCTCTCTTGCGAGAGGAATGCTTTTCAGGGAGTACCCCTCTGGAACCCGCATAAATAAAGGGTTCCAGGCGGCCGTTGGTAACAACTGCACACGAAAGCACTTGATAGAATTTTAATTTTCCTTTACAAAACCCTAAAAAGCACCCGAAATTGGCGTTTTTAGCCCAATTTCGGCATGGTAACACGAATGTTGTCTGTAACAAATGTCAAGTTGCAACCCGGCCATGCAGACCGGACACCTTAAATTTACACTTTTTTGAGTGAAAATGGAGAATTTTAGGCTCCGCATCCCCAATTGACAACAAAAAAAGGCCCGTTTTTTGACACCGGGGTTTAAAGCTTTAGTTTGAAATATTATTCGTTGATCAGCAGTGTTTTGCAAGGATTTCGATTTCGGTTTCATCAACAGATGCGACAATAGGTCTCATTGAGGTATCCTCCGTTAAGGTTTGACAGTGCAACATTGCACCCTTCTGTTTTTATCGTTTTTTAGAATGGAAGCGCTGACTCAAAAAATGAAATTTTCGGGGGAATCGGGATATCGCCCCATGGAATAGTCCAAATGCTTTGCTGAATAGTTTTCATATTTTACCTCTTTTTTCCGAACGCCCCATGCGCCCGACAACCATTATATCTCTTTGATATAGAAGAACGTCAACCACATAAAAAAAACGGCCCCGATTTTTACCGGAGCCGCCAACCTAACCTAAGGAGTAAATATGTTATGCCGAACGTAACGAGCGTCGACATAAAATATATCAACAAAGACAACAAAAGTGTCAACCAGATTTTTGAAAAAAACTCTCTTGCGAGAGGAATGCTTTTCAGGGTACAATAGACCAAGGAAACACGACAACATATAATAGAGTCTTAATCTCTCTTGCGAGAGCTCCAAGTCTTACTGCGACAGAGGCGAGCGTCGCGAACACGCTTGCGTGGGCATGACCGAGCCGACAAGTAGGCCGCCGCCAGGCTAGCACTGCGACGTAAGGCGAGAGCAGCGGAAATGCTTGCATTTCCATTGCCGAGCCTAGGAGCAGACAATCGAAGATTGTCATCTCTCTTGCGAGAGGAATGCTTTTCAGGGAGAAAAAGCGTCCTCTTACGGCTGAGGAAGCCAAGCGTCTTAATCTCTCTTGCGAGAGGAATGCTTTTCAGGGAGTACCCCTCTGGAACCCGCATAAATAAAGGGCTCCAGGCGGCCGTCGGTAACAACTGCACACAAAAGCACTTAATAGAATTTTAATTTTTCTTTACAAAACCCTAAAAAGCACCCGAAATTGGCGTTTTTAGCTCAATTTCGGCATGGTAACACGAATGTTGTCTGTAACAAATGTCAAGTTGCGACCCGGCCATGCAGACCGGACACCTTAAATTTACACTTTTTTGAGTGAAAATGGAGAATTTTAGGCTCCGCATCCCCAATTGACAACAAAAAAGGCCCGGTTTTTGACACCGGGGTTTAATGCTTTAGTTTGAAATATCATTCGTTGATTAGCAGTGTTTTGCAAGGATTTCGATTTCGGTTTCATCAACAGATGCGATAATCGGTCTCATTGAGGTATCCTCCGTTAAGGTTTGACAGTGCAACATTGCACCCTTCTGTTTTTATCGTTTTTTAGAATGGAAGCGTTGACTCAAAAAATGAAATTTTCGGGGGAGTCGGGATGTCGCCCCACGGAATAGTCCAAATGCTTTGCTGAATAGTTTTCATATTTTACCTCTTTTTTCCGAACGCCCCATGCGCCCGACAACCATTATATCACTTTGATATAGAAGAACGTCAACCACATAAAAAAAACGGCCCCGATTTTTACCGGGACCGCCAACCTAACCTAAGGAGTAAACATGTTATGTCGAACGTAACGAGCGTCTGACATAACATATATCGACAAAGACAACAAAAGTGTCAACCTGTTTTTTTGGAAAAAAGATTTCTCTTGCGAGAGGTCTTTTACCTTCAGAGAAACATGGCATTCCCGGCACAGGACCGGGATGACATTGTGAGGTATATTCCGCTTTTCTTTAGTCTTACTGCGACAGAGGCGAGCGTCGCGAACACGCTTGCGTGGGCATGACCGAGCCGACAAGCAGGCAACCGCCAGGTTGCCATCTCTCTTGCGAGAGTAATGCCTTTCAGGGCTAAGTCACTTGGATTTAAGGAAGTACTAGTCGTTCGGTCTTAATCTCTCTTAGAGAGTTGTGGATTACCACGTCGTTACACTCCTCGCAATGACGTAGACGCTTTACGCATTCCATGTCTTACTGCGACAGAGGCGAGCGAAGCGGGACCGCTTGCGGGACCATTTCCGAGCCGACAAGCAGGCAGCCGTAGGCTGCAATCTCTCTTGCGAGAGGTATGCTTTTCAGGGTCCTCAAAGCTTGGATGAAAGCCATGATGCAGCAGCAGTCTTAATCTCTCTTGCGAGAGGAATGCTTTTCAGGGAGTACCCCTCAGGAACCCGCATAAATAAAGGGCTCCAGGCGGCCGTTGGCAACAGTCGCACCCGAAATTGGCGTTTTTAGCTCAATTTCGGCATGGTAACACAAATGTTGTCTGTAACAAATGTCAAGTTGCAACCCGGCCATGCAGACCGGACACCTTAAATTTACACTTTTTTGAGTGAAAACGGGAAATTTTAGGCTCCGCATCCCCAATTGACAACAAAAAAACGGCCCCGATTTTTACCAGGACCGCCAACCTAACCTAAGGAGTAAACATGTTATGCCGAACGTAACGAACGTCTAGCATAACATATATCGACAAAGACAACAAAAATGTCAACCAGATTTTTGAAAAAAAACTCTCTTGCGAGAGGAATGCTTTTCAGGGGACGAAGCTAACAAAATCACCATCGCTCAGGCTGAATCGTCTTAATCTCTCTTGCGAGAGTTCCTTAGTCTTACTGCGACAGAGACGAGTGAAGCGGGACCGTTTGCAGGAACATTTCCGAGCCGACAAGCAGGCAACCGATAGGTTGCAATCTCTCTTGCGAGAGGTCTTTTACCTTCAGAGAAACATGGCGTTCCCGGCACAGGACCGGGATGACATTGTGAGGTATATTCCGCTTTTCTTTAGTCTTACTGCGACAGAGGCGAGCGTCGCGAACACGCTTGCGTGGGCATGACCGAGCCGACAAGCAGGCAGCCGCTAGGCTAGCACTGCGACGTAAGGCGAGAGCAGCGGAAATGCTTGCATTTCCATTGCCGAGCCTAGGAGCAGACAATCGAAGATTGTCATCTCTCTTGCGAGAGGAATGCTTTTCAGGGTGCAACTATTGCAACTGGAATCGCTGAAAGTGCCGTGAGTCTTAATCTCTCTTGCGAGAGGAATGCTTTTCAGGGCTGGAAAACCAATTAACTTAGACAACAAACTAACTGTCTTAATCTCTCTTGCGAGAGGTCTTTTACCTTCAGAGAAACATGGCGTTCCCGGCACAGGACCGGGATGACATTGTGAGGTATATTCCGCTTTTCTTTAGTCTTACTGCGACTGAGGCGAGCGAAGCGGGACCGCTTGCGGGACCATTTCCGAGCCGACAAGCAGGCAACCGCCAGGTTGCCATCTCTCTTGCGAGAGGAATGCTTTTCAGGGTAGAACTGGTGGTCAGCTTGATGTTGACATTATTCATCCGTCTTAATCTCTCTTGCGAGAGTTAAAGAGTCTTACAAATGGATAAGGTGAGCGTCGCGACGGAATGCTTGCATTCCGGCATGACCGAACCGACCATTTGGCAGCGTAGCTGCAATCTCTCTTGCGAGAGGAATGCTTTTCAGGGCATTTGTACTGATCACCAGGTATTCAAACGTGGACTTGAGTCTTAATCTCTCTTTCGAGAGTAATGCTTTTCAGGGTCTAAAAAGGAAGATGTCATTATGACGAACCTCTTTGCGTCTTAATCTCTCTTGCGAGAGGAATGCTTTTCAGGGAAGAAGAAAAAGCTTGGTGACGAAGGCTGGGCTAAGCTGTCTTAATCTCTCTTGCGAGAGGAATGCTTTTCAGGGCAAGGAAATTCGTCAGATTGACCGTATGGTCTTGGAGTCTTAATCTCTCTTGCGAGAGGAATGCTTTTCAGGGAGTACCCCTCTGGAACCTGCATAAATAAAGGGTTCCAGGCGGCCGTTGGTAACGGTTGCACCCGAAATTGGCATTTTTGTTGTCTGTAACAAATGTCAAGTTGCAACCCGGCCATGCAGACCGGACACCTTAAATTTACACTTTTTTGAGTGAAAATGGGAAATTTTAGGCTCCGCGCCCTCAATTGCCAAATAAAAAACGGCCCCGGTTTTCACCGGGACCGCCCTGCCACAACACAAGGGACACACAAAGTGGCTAATGAGGAGCAGGTAGGGGCGTTACCAGCCAAAGAGTCCGCCGAAGAAGGACTTCGCGATACTCTTGACCGCCCCGAAAGCGCCACCGACAACGCGGCCTGCAACACGGCCCACAGTACGGCCTGCGCTACCGAAAAGGCCACCCAGACTTTCGCCAATCTCGGCCCCAGTCTCAGCACAGTCCGAAATCGATTCAGCGATATCGTCCAGAATGCTGTTGCGGTAGTCCTTGAGTTCGTCGTCGTCCTTCCACATTTCACGATCGCGGTTGATGTTGTTCGCGTAAATCGTGCGCTTTTCCTTGGGCGTGTAGTGAACGATCTGGTACAGCAGCTTGGTCAAGTTGTAGGGCCTCTGCGGAGCGTTGCCATCCTTGTAGCCTGCGCTATAGTAGATGGGTTCCACATCAACACCCGTACTTTCCTTGATGCGGCGCCTGACGGATTCCACCTTCTCCTGCAAGAACTGCTCCAAAGCGGGTTCGGGCCTGTTGTTCACGCGGTCCCAGCCGCGACCCTTCATGGCCATGTCGGCCTGATTGATCGCAACCAGAATGCGGGACTTGTCTTCGCCGAGGTTCGGGACAATCACGTTGCTGATAAGCTCGAAGGAGGTTCCCATGTCGCGGGAGCTGCCGTCGAGAATCACCAGCACAAGGTCGATCAACGGATTGCCATCAGCATCGCGTTCAAGGAGTTTCGCGGTGAGGTTTTTCGCATGACGGTTGTCGGCTTCCTTGCCGTCGCCAAGCCCCGGGCTATCCCACAAAACGAGGTTGCCGAGTTCGTACTTCTCAATATCCATCGTCTCGGGGTCCACGCCTACACCCACCTTCGACACGTCGGCATTAAAGAGCGCGTTGATGGTCGAGCTCTTGCCACAGCCTGTAGCCCCCGTCACGAGGAGGTTCACCTTCTTGCTCTTGAGGAGCAGCAAGTTGGCAAGAAGCTTGTGCTTGACTGCATCCGGGAGGCCAGAGGCTTCGATATCGTGTTCCATCTTGGTAACAAATTCCATGTTGTTCGTATTGTAAGTCATTTTAGTTCTCCTTATGAACCTTGTTGAATTCTTTTGTCTATTACATCTGCTTTTGCGGTGAAAGTGTCAACCATTTTTTTTCAACTTCATGCATGGCGCACGGCTGGGCGGTAGCGCGGGATCTGCTCAATCAAGGCATCGACCACGGCATCCATGTTGTAGCCAGTTCCAGCCGAGAAGCACACCGGCGTACGGATAGAAACACCTGTCGCTTCGTAAACGCGCCGCCTGACCGATTCGGCCTTGTCGCGCAGGAACGAGTCAAGCACCGCATCGGGCTTGTTGCGCCAAGAATCCCAATGCGTCCCCTTCATGGCGATGTCTGCCTGGTTGATTGCCACAACGATGCGTTCGCGGTCAATGTTCGGGACAACGACTTCGTTCAAAAGCGAGTAGCACGAGCCCATGTCACGAATGCCGCCCTCGAGCACCACAAGGACAAGGTCCATGAAACTGTAACGCGCTCCGCCATTTTCGTATGTCTTCAGCAGGTGTTTGACAATATTGCGTTTATGGCTAGCATCCGCAACGGCACTGTCGCCAAGCCCAGGCGTATCCCACACGCAAAAATGGTTGTTGAGCGCATAGCGAGTGATATCCATGGTTTCGGGATCCACGCCCTCGCCCACGCATGCAACCGCTCCGCCACAAAGGGCATTGACGAGCGACGACTTGCCTGCACCTGTAGCGCCCACAATCATCACGTCAAGCGGGAGGTTGTCACCGAGCCTGCGACTAATTTCGTATTTACGGTAATTTTTGAAATCCTGCATTTTTCATCTCCTTTTAAAAATTGAGTGTTACTCTAAAACGGCACGTTCCATGGCGAGGTATTCCTTGTACGAAGACGAGGTCAGCTCGCGCGAGGCAAAACTTTTCATCTTGCTGAACACGCAGCCTGCGGTATTGCAGCTCCCGATGGTTTCACCAAGAGTCTTATGGAAACTTCCGCTGTTCGGCCCAGGAATTTTGCGCCCGGTTTCGTCAACAATCGTGTGCGCGCCGCCATTGGCAAATTTTACGCCCGTCGTCCTTTGCGTCATTCTAGGGAGTATGTAGGCAAGGTAAGCGCCATCGCTCCCCCACTTCGGATTCAGCAGGTAATCGACGAAACGATCCGCCTCAAGCCATTCGTGTTCACCACCGGCACGGATTCCACTGTTCTTGATAAAATCCTTGTGGCTTTTCCAAATGTCCTTGATCAGATTTTCCTGTCCGGACTTTTTCAGACGGACAAAGAATTCCACAAAGCCATCCCTAAAACTCTTGCCGGTGTAGTCGACAACGGCCTGCTTAAAGGCGAGTCTGTCGTTGAGGACATCGATTTCCCTGACACGAGGGAGGCTGATTTCCGGGAGCATCTCAAGCTCTTTCACGGCCTGTGCATTCTTGCTCATCGCAATGGCCCTTGTATAGCCAAACTCCTTGACCGTAGCCAAATACGACTTGAGAGTAGGCGCAATCGCCTTGCCTGCTCGTGCAATTACCGGAGGCAACATGATCAATCCGGCATTGAAGAGCTGTTCCTTGCCAAAGTTTTTCCACAAGTCTTCGACGCAGTCTTCGGTATAGCATTGTTCGTTGATGGCATCAAACGTCAAAATCAACTGAAGCGCAGCCTCTGTACCCACTATGGTAAAGAAACCTCCACCACAGATTGGGCCTGTCACCGGAGCCGAAGCCGGGAATATCAGGAGGCTCGCGCAAACACCAGCATCTACAAAGGCTGCCCCGGTAATGACTTTGTCGATTTCACTTCTGTGCGACACGATCCACTCGGAAACGCCTGTTTCGCTAACCCAGTTTCCGAAACGCTGCAGATAGCCCAACTCTTCGATGGTTCCGTCGTTCATCCTGAGCTTGACATTTGCACCGTCCTCGTCCGTCACGCGGAAATACGTGCCGAGTCCAGAAATCCCTGCCCAGATTCCCTTGATGGAAATAGTCCCTGCAGGTACATGTTCGCTTTCGGTGAACAGGCGAGAAAAATGATCCGACGTGATTTCGCCAAGCCCCGCAATCTGCCCCTTTGCGAAATGCCCAACATACGAATACAAATCGCCCACCTTTACAGTACCGACACCATTTACTTGGGCATTTTCAAAATCACCTGTATAGTGCAGTGTGTCGCCCTTGTGAACAACAGAAAGGCTCCCGAAGTCCGCGATGCGGCCGTCACGCATGGCACCCTGGAATGTCGCCATATCCTTGCTACTGAAATTCACAGGCGAGAAATCAAAGAAGTCGCTCTGGATGGCATAGGAGGAAAAATCCCCATTGTAAATCCTGTACAGCGGGCCAACGTAAGAGGCACTGACGTCATTGAATTTGCCGTTGGACATTTTTCCGATATACCGTTCCGAAGTTCCGCTATTGGCGTAAAAGCAGGAGTCGAACTCGTAGCCGTTAAAACTACCGCTAAAGAACTCCATGGACTTTTTGGACTTTACTCTTGTTGCTTCGGCATGGTCGTCTTGCATAACGCCGTTCACAATGTTCCCGGTGTAAGAGACATGACGTTCCTCGTCCTTGATTTCGGCAGCGCCATTGACCATTTTGCTGTCGCGAAGCTCGCCAACGAAATACACATGCACCGTGTCGGCACCCTTAAAGAACAGGTTGTCTTTACCCTGATAAATTCCCGAAAGGGCGCCATAGTATTCAATGGCCACGGATCCAGGCGGCACATTCGCCGATTTGAATTCAAACAAATTGGATCCGGCGGCGCTGACGACCGAGGCAAACAACGAAACTGCGAAAAGCGTGAATGCGGCAAGATTTTTGAACTGCGTCATAATAGACTCCTTTTTTGTTTGTTGTGACCTACTTAGATCCGTCTTTGAAAACATTGCAATTCGTGGTCTTTGTCCCGACTACGCGTTGGGACGCTTTTTCCCTCAACGTCTCGAGGACCTTTTCGCGAATTGCCTTGGGGCCATATTCCCTGTACGACTTGAAACTTTTGTTGATTGCCTGGCGCGAAATCCCGAGACGGTCTGCTGCGGAGCACTGCTTATCAGCACCTTCTTCAGAAAAGATGCGGTACAGAACCTCGGCATTCTTGCGGGCCGCGCCCTGCATCGTGCTCAGAACTTCATTGACCATGTCGGTATCGCAGGTATCGTAGGCATCGCGAGAACTGCAGGAAACATTTTCAAGGTCGTCAGTATAGTCCTGCTTGCGCTTGCTGTAGATAGCGTCAGTACTGTTCTTCCAATGCTTGCTTTCCTTAGCGTTTTCTTTTTGCAGATCCTTGAAGAGCCATTCAATGTTCCTGTTAAGCAAAGTCACAAAACTGGCACCACGCGAGCCGTCGTAAGTCTTGTACGTCTTCACAAAGGCATCGTAAGCATCACTGATGATCAAGTCCTGTTTATAGCGACTGTTCGGGAGCCGCGCCACATCGAAGTTGAAAGGAATACGTTTGAAATGGTACATCGCAGCAGACTTGAACTTTTCCTCGTAAAGCTCATAAAGAGCATTGATTGAGGCGCTATCGCCATGCTTGCGTGCGGATTCAATGAGGGATTCGATTTTGGAATTTGTCTTCGTTGTCATAACTTTTATCTCCTTTTGCCATGCGGCATTACCGACACTGGGAACATCCCAGCCTCGAGCGTTGTGACCACTGTGACCTCAGCGGCACCTCGCCGCGTAAGGTCTATGAACCCCCGATTTTAAAGGCTCGGGGAACCTATGTGAGATAAAAGTTGGCCTTATACCGTAGGCTCCACACGGTCTCAGGTTTTACGCCTCCGAGCCGGGCGTGGCTTGCGCCTTAGAGGATTTTTGCGAGAATGATCGAAATCAGAATGAACATAAAGTTATTCTCCTTTGTTTGAAGTGAATTTATGCAGCACATTCATGCATACGGGCGAGGATGGCATCCGTTGCCGTAGACGTGTAACGGCTAAAGAACTTTTCGGCAGAGAAGTTGATGTCTTTCAGAGCCTCTTCAAACGGGGTTTCCATGAGAGGGCGGCTGTAACGGTATTCCGAGCCACCGTTCTGGAACAAACAACCGTTCGGAGCAATCATCAAATAGCTCTGCGTCATCACGGAATTGTCCTCGATGAAGATGTGACGCTTACCATCGTCGTGACCGAAAAGGTCCTCGCGGTAATTGTTACGGATAAACACATGGAATTCATCGTCCGTAATACCCTTGTTGCCACCAAACGGCATCTGGCGCAAAATCTTGTACTTAGTTGCACCGAGTGCTGCCACCTTGTCAACAAGGACTTCACCGAAGTTGTTCTGGTTGACGACCGTATTCACCTTCACGCGGACGTTCGGATTAACGGCACGGAGTGCAGCAATCTTATCCGAAATCTCTTCAAAGGAGAGCGTGTGACCATTGCACTGGCGGCCAATCTTCAAGTTGGTTTCATGAACAAAGGAATCAAGCGAAATACCCACCTGAGAAAGGAGGTGTGCAAAGGGCAATGCGTTCTCGAGGTGGCTGCCATTTGTGATTATCGAGACCTCGGCACCACACGCAACAGCCGTTTCCACCATGAACTGCGCCTTTTTCGGGAAGAGGATGGGTTCGCCGCCCACGACGCTCAAGCGCCAGGGAGCTGCATCTGCGCCAAAATAATCGGCATGGAAACGGGCGATATTCTCGATCACCTTGCGGACGTTTTCGGGGGTGTTCCAAGCTTCATCACGGCTGTTCCAGTCGCTGTAGCAGAAAGAGCACTTATAGTTGCAATGCTCCAGAGCGTGCCAGTTAACCACCAAAGGAGAGACCTTGGCGAAACGAGCGAAACTATCTGCGTTCTGGAAATTTTGGGGGAAGTTGATTGCGTTCGTCGGCGTCATAGGATCCTTACCTTCAAGGCCAATCAAACCGCTCCAGACGTCTTAATTTTACCCGCCAAGACACTATAGGCGAGCCATGGCAAAGCGCCACGGGTTTCATACAGAGCGGCCGTTAAGCCTTTTTGATTGATAATGATCCGTTCCGAGGAACAGATATAGCGGTTAGCGAACTAACCAGAGTAAATAAAACAGAAAGCAATGCTTTCGTTAGTCCAAATATACCAAAACACCCTCCGTAAAACAAGAGGTGCAGAAAAAAAAATTTGATTTTTTTGAAAAAACTCAATTTTTTATAAAAAAGCCCGGAGGGCAGATTTGTAACATCCGTCCTCACGAACCTGAAGGAGATTTGCCTTGCCCAGGCGGGCCAGAATCCTGTCGAGCTTTTTCCCTCGCCAATGCAGCCTTCGCTTAGCTGCCCGGTAGGAGCTCCAAGACCGCAAAGCATCGAGAGCATCCTCAAAGCTTTTCAGCCTTTTTCGGGAAGCACGCGTATCAGGAAGCCGAAGGAATTCACACTTGTCTGTATCCGCGAGATCCGCAAAGCCCCGCCCATTCGCGGGCTGTGACATCAGCACCATGCTACAGTCATCGGTGGTTTTCCGCTTAACGCAATTTTCAAGCGCGTCGCGCAGCCCTTGCGACATGAACGCACCATCGCAAACAGAAGCAAGCTTAAATAAACGAGCAAGGGAAGGAGATAGGACCTTGTTTCGTTTATTATAAAAGCTATTTTCCGAACCATCGGACATCAAGACAAAACCCGAAATCTGATTCAAGTTGCCCTTGATGAGCTTCATACTTGCAATGGCGTTATTCGATGTCGTAAAGACCGTCGTGTTCGCAAATTCGCCATTCTCCGGATGGGACGCCACCAGCACCTTTCCATTTTTGAAATAGCCGATAACGCCGTCACCAATGTGGCAAATCACGAACTTCCCTGCTTTCACGGCAACAAACAAGAGCGTAGAGGCGAGGGCCTTCAAAGAGCAGCCCCGTTCAGCACAGATAGCATCGAGACGCTGGCCGACAACTTCAAGGATGTGCTGCTTTACGGCGACACCATCTTCTTCGTTAATGACAAAGTCAAAGTTTTCAGCCATAAAGTTGCAAATCGCCTGAGTCACGGCTTCGGCCCCAAAATGGGAAAGGCTCGCAGAGCCCGCTCCATCAGCAAGGGCGCATACGGAACATCCGTCCTTGATGACAGAGAAGGTCTTATCCTGACAAGGCGTACCCGAGCTCAAGTGACCACGGCCCTGAACGGCACTTTGTACGGTAACCCAGCACATACTACAGTTCCGCCCAACCCTTGATGCCATCGGTGTCCAGCTGGATCTTATCCCCCGGCGTGGACTGCGAAACCTTCGACACGCTCTTGGAAAGCCAGGCAAAGAATTCCCTGAAGTTCAAGCCCTGCAACTTGAGCGGGCTGCGCTTCGGAGAGAACGCCGCCAATGCATTCATGTCTGCGTCTTCGCCAATGCCGATCGGGAAAATGGTCAACTTGCGATTGTTAATCATTTCGCAGGTACGCTGGACCGCCCTTGCGTATTCCGAGCTGTCGCCATTCGGCTTGCCGTCCGTCATGAGCACAATCCACGGCTGATAATAATCTACGCCGCTGGCCTTATACTCGCCCTTCCTTTTTTCAAGCAAGTCAAGCGCCATGTTCATCGCCTCGCCCATAGGAGTGCCGCCATTAGCGAAAAAGTTAGGCGAATCAGGCTGATGCTCAAGAGTGCTGAAATCGGTCTTGAGTACGGCGGAACCACCGAAAGTCACAACGGCAATTTCTGCTGCGTACAAAGCGGTTTCATCGCTGCGCACGGCATCGTAAAAGCAGTTGATACCTTCGTTGAGTTCGCTGATCGGCTGGCCCTCCATGGAGCCGCTGGTGTCCAAAACAAGGCACACAGGCACGCGGGTGGACGGGTTGTTTTCGAGGTCTTCAATGTTGAGGAGTTTTTCATTCGTCATGATGGTTTTTCCTTTTTTTTGTTTGTTGTTTATTTTGTTAAAAAATTTTATGGTTAGCCAAAGAGGCGATACAAGAAATCCGGCAATACGTTCAACGGAGACTGAACCTTGGATTCCTGCAGCACACGCGGGCTTCCATAACTGCGTTGGCGAGCAAGTTTTCGTTTGCGCAAGCATTCGATGCAAGCCCCTTTTTCGTTGATCCAGCTTTGGTCGGTTTCGTTCTTACAGCATGGGCATTTCACATAAACTACGCCCTTCTGCTTTTTGAAACGAGTCGGATAAATCCACGTAGACATTTCATCCTGTTCGCCAAGCTTTCCCGAATCAAGCAGTCGCAAGTATTCCTTGAACTTCTTGAGCCAATCAAAGGTACTCAGGCGCTTGCTTTCGACAGAATAGTCGCCACCCTTATTGAAGGTGTTGTAGAAAGCATCCTTCAAAAATCGAGGGAGGTGGCTCCACAGGAATCTCCACGGACCATTCGGAGTTTTCTTATTCGAAGATTCACCGAGCGGGTACGAGAAATCCATATCGATGATATTCTGCTGGGCGCTCACGCCTCCCTTCTGATTGTACGGCATTTGACCGGTGATCATCAGCGAAAAGAGAAGGACTGCCACGGCAAAATTCTCATTGCCAACCGTGCGGAGATAGCTATCATAATGGCCACGATTCTGGAGTTCCGGCGGCGTAAACGGAATCGTTCCGACTGGGCATGGATAGCCCGCCACCTGGTAAGAATCACAGTCCACAAAGTAAACGTCCCTGGGCGTCTTTACGAGAATGTTGTCCGGATTGATGTCGCCAAGGACAATGCCTTTCCGATGCAAGCATTCAATCTTTTCCAGAATGGTCACGCAAAGTTCGACCAGGTCCCGCTTGGTCCAATGAGGGAACTTTTTCTGCAGGAGCGGCTTTTGATAAAGAGTACGGATCTTCACGCCATCGGCCTTTTCCATCAGGTAGCCCACAAATTCATTCCGAGAATTGTACAGCGGCGCCAACGGAAGACAGATGCCAGGAAACTTCACCCCGGCAGAAGCCATCGCCTGGATCTTCACAAGCTTATGGGACGTCGTCTTTTCCGGCTTATACACCTTGGCCACATAGGGCATATTCGTCTCATAAACCGCACCCTCGCCACCTTCGCCCAACACGGAAACCAGTCGGATACTAGTACCTTTAGGCGTATGGAGAAGATCCCCAGGCCTGGAAGCCTTAGTCACAGCAAGGCGTTTATCAGCATTAATCAACATCGGTTTCATCGTCATCCTCCAAAGTTTTACCGTTTTCAAGTTCGTGTGAATTCGCTTTTGGCGTGCAGTACGTGTTCATCGCAATCACATTGCCAAGCCTTCTGCAGTGACTCAAGGCATCGTCCGGGAAGATTACATCGTAGCATTCCTTCGTGAAGTCAGCCTCGGTCGTCAAAGCATCAGGCGGCAGCTTTCTCAGATAACGGTCGTAGCAAATCTTTCTTCGGGTGTTCTCGTTTTTCTTTTCATAGAAATTGCCCGTGATTTCAAACGTCTCGTCATCAAAGAACGCGCTCAGCACAAGTCTGTAATGGAGAAGCGCATCCTCAAGAGAGGTCGTGATAAAGTAACGGCAAGAATCATCGCTAAACCAGTCAACGATAGTGCAGTCCGTTCCAAATTCCTGCTGCAAAAGATCCGCCTCCTTCTGATTGATAGGCGGCATGCGATCGCACCTGCGCTTTCTTCTCGCAAACACATAAGCTTCCGTGCTTGGCGTATCAAGCGAGAGCGCAACGCTGCCGTTCTGGTTACGAAGGCGCACATAGCCGAAAGGGAACAAGTCAATAAATTCTTTAGGCTTCATCAGCGGGGACTCCTTAAACATTTTGTTTGACGCTCTCGCGTCGTTTTCTGTTTATTATATCCGAGTCAATTTTTAATTTGACAACCACTTTTTTTGATTTTTTTCAAAAAAATTTTAAGCGACAAAAAAAGGCCAGCCGAAGCTGACCTAGGTAAAATTTAGAGCGAGGTGGAAAGCCTATGCGTAGTTGAACGGAAGAATCATTGCGGCATCCCAGACGTCCTTGCATTCCGTCTTTGGATCAAGAACAGGGTTCGCCTTCGCATACTTCGCGAACGACTCACAACGTTTGCACAAATCATCAAAGGCTTTCGCATAATTTTCAATGGGCATCGCGTCCAAAACATTCAGCACCCTCATCGGAGAAAGCGCTAAAGAATTTACGGCAAACGAAGATTCCTTCGTCAGCACCTCAATAGACTTATTCAACAACGCAATAGTAGTTTCTTTGGAACCTTTTGCATAGTAATTGCAAATTGCGGACCACTTCAGTACGAGTCCACCAGGATACTCATCAAAATTACGTTCATTCCACTTTTCAAACGAAAACGTTCTTTGCTCCACAGGCTTTCCAATTTTCATTGAATAAGCCCAGATTCTCAGGAAATTGAGGACAAGCCAATTATCGACCTTTTTATCTTCTTCAACATCAAGGAAAAACTGCTCTATCGTTTTTTCTTTCCCAAGAACTTCTTTCACTTGTTTTTCAAACCACTTTACAGCGTTTTCAAGCTCACCCTTACGGAGATATTCAACCACCAAAAAGCTTGCAGGTAAAAATCTCATATAATTGGTATGATCATAATCTTTACGTAAATATTCTATCGCTTTATCGTGATTGCCCGAGAATGCCAACGCTTGCCCAAGGGTACCCCAAATCAAAGAATAACGTTTATCTTTAAAGTCGCCTTTTGTGTAAATTTCCGAGTAGAAGGGAAGCAACTTTATATTTGATTCATATTTTTCCAAAACCCGCTTGTAATCAGCATCATTAAAATCATACGAATTAAACATAACCTGCGCATAGCTTTCTATCCAGAACTCTTCTTCGATATTATATAGTTCCGCATATACTTCTTTATCTCGGCAGTTTTCCCTCAAGTCTTTTATTTTCTCCACCAATGCTCTTGCGGCATCAAGGTCAATACTCCCCGAATGCTGGGCATATTCACCCTTCATTTTCAGATACTGGGCATACACAACAGGCGAAGGTTTATGAACGTCAACAAATCCATCGAGAAGTTCAATTAGGTTTCCAGTTTTTAAGAATAGTTCACCTTCTGTTCCTCGACTGCGCATCTTATCAATGCAGTGATCTGTCAAAATTTTCCACACGCTATCATAATTCTTACTCTTAACAGAGGTAAACAGTTCTTCCAAATTAGACTTAGCCTTTTTAGGAATATCATAGAAGAGGCTCCCGATCAATTCCGCAGCCGCACCAAGATCTCCATCCTCAATAAAAGCTTTTATATTAAGGCCCTTAACAAGACTTCTTTTCTTTGCAACTTCAGGTTCCAACTCATACCTTTTCACAAGAGTTGCAGCAATATCCGCCATCGCCGGGAATACATATTTATTGGCAGATTGGCATTCAACATTACCAACATTCACATTTGGATACGATCTTTTTAAAAAATTCTTTATAGATTCCTTCAGTTTTCCATGATAACGATCCATACGTTTTGCATACATCTTCACATTCTTGTAAAGAAAATCCTTTTTAAGATTCTCATTCCATCGTTCTTTTAAAACCTTTACTTTATGTTCTAAAGAGTCCTTGTAACCATGGGTAATAACAATCCTTATGGCATCATATATTTTGTCAAGTTCTGTTTCATCTACATTTTCAAGTCCTTTCTTTTTTTGGTTTCTCAATTCAAAATACTTTGAATATAACTGGTCAACCACAATATGTGCCGGAGCTTCATATCCCGTGACTTCAAGCGCCCTTTCGGCAATATAGACATTTACCAAGTCCCCTCTTTTGAACAAATTCGATTCAAATATATGGCTCAAAACTTCATATAAGGAATTCAAGTAATAGTTTTGACGATTTCCTACAAAATCCGTATTTTCTGGCGATTTAAATATGTTTTCAAAAAATACAGATCTTCGTTCATCATCACGAACGCCAAGCATTGAACGTTCCAAGAATTTAGGATCAGAAATTTTTCGTGAATGAAAAAACTTATCTATTACTCTAGCAAAGCCCTTATCCTCATCAGCATCATTCTCATTTGGCTTAGCCTTTTCATACATTTCACAATCTATTTTTTTTGCACATTCATACAGAAATTCTTTGCATTCTTCCTCATTCTTTCTCGTAACAACTGCGCAAACAAAAGATGAAGATCTCGATTTAGAATCCGAGTAACAATCAAACGTACCCGTTTCATCAATTCCAATATTCCATGTAGTCATAAAACTTCTCCTTTCAGATAGCGATTTTTCGCCGAGATTTTTTTGAAATATATAAAAAGCACAAAAGGCCCGCTAAAAAGCGGGCGGGTTGAAGGTTAAACTAGCTCTATGCGCGGGGAGCACTTTTCGAGGCCATTTTTTGAACGGTACTCACGATAGTAACCACAGCAGAGACGATGGTGATGATTCCTTTAAGCTGGTTCATATTGTATTTCCTTTTTTGGGGGTTGAATTTTTGGGGATTAGGCGTCTACCGTCGGACCGGAACAGGAATTATCCTTAATTTCCTTAACGTTGGCCCTGTATTTTTCATACACATCAACGAGGACCTTGGCGGCTTCAGCTGTAGCGGCAACGTAAGCAATCACTTTTTTAACCTGATTCATTTTGTTCTCCTTGTTTAAAAGTTTCTTTAATCGCCAATAATTATATCCTTATCCAAGGAGATATCGTCAACCAAAAAAAGAGAACAAATTTAAAGCAGTGACACCAAATAGCGCCCGCTCCCCATCACGGTATTTTTGCCCACCCCAACCAGGCGACCCATGCGCAACAACCCAAACAAGTCTGCCGATACACGGCGGAGCACCACCGACCCCGTAAATCCCGAGTAATCCAGCCTTGCATTTTGCCGCGTACTCCGACGCGCACGATGTACTATCCGAGTATCAAAACTAGCAACGATTTGAGCAACATCTTCTAGCGCATTTTCACCCCAATCAGGAGGGAGCGGCTCTCCATAAAATTGCGAAAGCAGCCTTAGACGCTGAACCAAATTACGGAAGAACGCCCCCGTATCCCATTCCATCAAGAACTTGCCGCCAAGGGCGCGAAGCGTCATAGGGCGCACTATATCAAGACACACGCCATGTTCAGGGGAAAACGACAACGGCAAAATACGGCCATCGACAGGATCATCACACACGCAATTACAAATTTCATTTATTTTAAAGCTCGGCAGCCCATCAACAAAAAAACGTACATACCTTTCGCCGACACCCTCATGCCCCAAGATATGGAGTGATTCAAGCAAAAGAGGGACTTGCGCTTCGCATTTTCCAAACAAAATAGCATTCAATTCAAAACGATTCTCGCCGCAATGATTGCAGTTCAGCAAGGCACCCACCGGAGGCGTTGCAATTCGTTCAAGTTCCGCCTGCTCGGTAGCACCAAAGAAAAGATCATATAGACGAACAAATCGTAGGCCCTCAGCATGCCAAAAATACCCTAAAGCACCCCGCAGCACCGCCTCAGGGAACCACATAAACTCCTCTGGACGTTCAACGACCAAAGAAAATTTCGCACAAGTCAAGTTGAGTTTAGGCCAAATATCCATAAATTATCGCATTTTAAATATACTATAAAACGCCTATAAAAAAAGGCAACCCCGCAACAGTGTGCGGGGCGGCTATATAAAGCGTTAGGAACGGCAATCGCTTACAGTTCAATAATTCTGTCGTTCTGCAAGAGCTGTTCGAAAGTCTGGCGTTCACGAACGAGCTTGATTTCACCCTTCGTGTACATCGTTTCAGCAGCGTAGCGACGGCTGTTGTAGTTGCTGCTCATAGCGGCACCGTAAGCACCTGCATCATGGAGAATCAAGAGGTCACCCACCTGAGCCTTCGGGAGCTTGCGCGTCACGACAAAGCCGCCTTCTTCCTGCGTGAACACGTCACCGGATTCGCAAAGCGGGCCAGCGACAACAGCGTCAACAGTTTCGTTCAGTTCACGACCGTCACGGGCAACCACAGAAATAGCATGATAGCTACCGTAGAAGCTCGGGCGAACGAGATCGGTAAAGCCAGCGTCGAGCAAGTAGAACAAATTATTTCCCTGCTTCTTCACGGCACGGATTTCCGCAACGAGATAGCCGCTTTCTGCAACAAGGTAACGGCCCGGTTCCACTTCGAGGTGGACATCGTGACCAATGCTCTGCTGGATACGCTTGCGGGCATTGTCCCACAAATCATAGTAAGCCTTCACGTCAATGCGGTTGCCCTTTTCTTCTTCGTGATACGGAATCCGGAGGCCACC
>JAEEGJ010007395.1_pt1 | contig 31568 bp, 27 predicted proteins | sample 8958761 | NCBI WGS metagenome assembly JAEEGJ01 (sample SAMN16246546, study PRJNA631951) | gut metagenome | biome: gut microbiome; feature: rumen; material: RS-attached | host: Bos | place: Iran: Karaj | collected 2018-10
AGCCTGCAAACTGTTCAACACCTTTATCATCCACTACAGTAACATCTTTTAAAACAGGGTTAGAAACAGAAACCTTGTGGTCGTACCAGACTCCTTTTTTACCTATCAGGGCAACATCAAATTCATCATCAAGATAAGGAACGGGAATATCAAAACCGTTTACCTCATCCGTGGTTCCGTCATTATAATCAATCTCATCCACCGAAGGCTGAAGAAGTTCTGCGCCTTCTTTCTGTGCGTCTTCCGCAAGTCCAACATAAAGATTGACAATCGATTTGGAAGGGAGTGACACATGAATGGTCATCTGACCGTCTTTTACGGTAAGAGTTCCTTTTCCGTCACACATTTCATTTACATGAAACATTGTGCTGTCGGTATTAAACTCAGCAATATAAATACCGTCTTCAAGTTCGCACTCTGCAATCTCGGGTTCTGTTACTTCAGGTTCTGTATTTTCAACATCAGTGACAGGAACTTCCTCTTCCGAGTTGTCATCATTTATTTCTTCAACTGCAACCGTTGAAGTCTCAATATCGTTGACAGGTGCAAAATCCGCATCGGGAGTTTTAGTGTCACATCCTGCAAGAAAAGCTATCGAGGTAATAATACCTGCCAAGTAAAGTAAAGTTTTTTTCATTTTTGTTCTCCGTTTTTTATCTCGTATTTTTAGTATTTTTCCCCGATTTTTTAAAAAAAGCGGCGGAAACTAAATTAAATCGTAATTTAATTTCCGCCGAGAATATAATTATTTAAGGGCTTCCTTAGTATGCTCTACATAGAGCTTCTGAATTTCCTCAATTCTTCCCAAACCGGAAATCTGAGTCTTAACTTCGTCAAAGTTTCCTGATGCATTGAACATTGAAAGCCATGAATCTTCATCTTCGCCTGCCATATCATTGTTTGCATGATCGCCTGCAACAACCATGAGAGGTCTTAAGATAACTGTCTTGTAACCTGCTTCATTAACAGCATCGATAATGTTTTCGCATGCTGTTTCTTCAGGCTCGCCTTCAACTGTACCGATGAATACGTTCTCAAATCCGAGTTCGTTCATCTGTGTCTGCATCTGGCTGTAAGAAACCTTTGCTGCATGTGATGTACCATGTCCCATGAGTACAAGTGCAATGCCGGCTTCCTGCATATCTTTTACGCTGTCAAATCCTGCTTCCTTTGCTGCTGCATTTGCTACTGCTTCAGCTACAGCCTTCTTGTCTGCATTTATTACTGTTGCATCGCTACCTACTTCACCGAGAAGAGGCTCTGCAACCTTTACGCTTTCAAACTTGTCTTCGTAAGCTTCAAGAGCTTCGATTAACTCATCATATTCTGCACCGTGCATAAGATGTGTGGGCTGAACCACAAGGTTCTTAACACCGTTTGCAACCGCTCTTTCAAGAGCCTGATCCACATTATCTATCTTTTCGCCGTCTCTGGCCTGAACGTGGTTGATAATAATCTGAGCTGTAAATGCTCTTCTTACTGACCAGTCAGGATATGCTTCTGCGAGTGCATCTTCGATACCCTTGATATCTTTAGCTCTTGAATCGTTAAAAGATGTACCAAAGCTTACAACAAGGATTTCGTTCTCGCCGATTTCGTCCTGGTTCTTAGGATCGTCTAAAGAAGCATCGCCGGTGTCTCTTCCGAAGTAATCGGGATCAGCTTCTTCGCCTTCAACGAGTTCTTTCTGTTCATCTGTAAGTGCGTCCCAGGCCTTTTTAGCTGCTTCACACTGAGCATCTGTATCATCTGTTCTTTCCTGAACATATATTGCATCGATTAAAGCTGCAACTTCATCTGCTTTCATCTGATCTGTCTCCTCTTCGACAATCGCTCCGTCTTCATCAATTGAAGGGAATGAATTAAGGAGATCGTCAACTGCTTTGTCGAGATCTTCCTGCAAAGCCTCGCCCTCTTGTTCGGCGTTTTCCTTTGCCTCTTCAATCTCCTGCTGTGTTTCCTGAATGATGCTGTTGGTTAAGTTACAGCCTGAAAGGCAGACAGCAATCATTGTACCTGCGGTAATAAGTGCTAAAAATTTTTTTCTCATTTTTCCTCCATAGACTTAAAGTCTTGTTGTATTATTAAACCCCGAAATACAAAAAACCTCTATCAAAACGATAAAGGCCTGCAAAAAAGAACATGAGAAAAGCGGGTAAAAGAATTACCCATTCCTTTTTCGTACAGCCAGTTACTCGTGGCTCGGGGAAATTCCCCGCGTACAGCGAAAGGCAGGTCTCCCGACTGATACATCTGCATTTATGCCGCCTTCCCGCGTTACCAGTGGCATATTGGCATAAACTCCGCAATTACGGTGACGAGTTCGCACAGGACTTGCACCTGTTTCCCTTTTCACCAAAGCCGACTGAGGTCGCTTTGACACCTTCCGTTTCATATTCAATTCGCCCTATTCTACCACAAACACCGTGGGTTTGCAATAAAAAAGCCAATTGGGGACGGTTCTGTTTTGGCAAAAAAGGCCAAAATAGAACCGTCCCCAAATGGCAAAAAAGGCCAAAACGGAACCGTCCCCAAATGGCTCAAAAAAACGGCAGTCGAAACTGCCGTTTTTATAATACATAATCCTATTTGATAACCTTTATCCAGCCTTCGGGAGCTTCAATTTCGCATCTCTGAATGCCTGTAAGTGTATCGTAAATCTTCTTGGTCCAGGGACCCATTTCTTCCATGCCTGCAGGGAAGCAGATTTCTTTGCCGTGGTCGTAAATCTTGCCAACGGGTGATACAACTGCTGCTGTTCCGCAAAGACCGCATTCTGCGAAGTCTTTAACTTCATCGAAGTATACTTCTCTGTGCTCAACCTTCATGCCAAGATATTTCTCTGCTACGTAGCAGATACTTCTTCTGGTGATTGAAGGAAGGATTGAATCTGACTTAGGTGTTACAAGTGTGCCATCCTTTGTTACGAAGATGAAGTTTGCACCGCCGGTCTCTTCAACTTTGGTTCTTGTCTCGGGATCGAGATACATATTCTCTGCAAATCCTTCTCTGTGAGCAACCTGGATTGCATGAAGGCTCATTGCATAGTTAAGACCTGCTTTGATATGGCCTGTTCCGTGAGGTGCGGCTCTGTCAAAGTCAGAAACCTTAATTGTGATAGGCTTTGCACCACCCTTGAAGTAAGGACCTACGGGTGTTACAAGAATTCTGAACTCATATTCGTCAGCGGGCTTAACACCGATAACAGGATTTGAGCCAAACATAAAAGGTCTTAAGTAAAGACTTGCGCCTGTTCCGTAAGGAGGAACGTAATCCTTGTTGGCAGCGATAACCTTTTCGCAAGCTTCTACGAATTTATCCTTGGGGAAAGGAGGCATTTCAAGTCTTAATGCAGAATCATACATTCTTTCTGCGTTCATGTCAGGTCTGAAGCAAACGATGTTGCCATCCTTTGTGTAGTAAGCCTTAAGGCCTTCGAAACATGACTGTGAATACTGAAATACGCATGCACATTCGTTTAGTACTATATTTGAATCGGTGACGAGTGCGCCGTCATCCCACTTTCCGTCTTTAAACTTTGAAACATATCGATAAGCACATTCGATATATCCAAAACCGAGTTCTTCCCATTTGATAGTTTTAGGATCGATCATTTTACTATCTCCTTTCATATATTAAAATTTTCTATTCATTATACACTTTAATAATAAAATGTAAATCCTTAAATTAAATATTATTCTTCAGCCTTTTTATCGTCGTCTTTTCCTTCATCGGGCTTGGGTAAAGGTTTGCCGTCCGGAGTCTGTAATACAGCTGAGTCGTCGATGTCTTCGGGCTTAACTCCGAGGAACACTCTCTTTATCTCATTTACAGTTTCTTTGTTGACGTAGCAGCCGAGAGAATATTCTTTTGAAATGTTGATGCCTACATCGAAAATATCGGTGAATTTTTCGAGTTTCTGTGAGAAAGCAGACCACTCTTCATCATACATTCCGCGAAGTCTCTTCATATCAGTGAAAAGAAATACAAGGTTTCTTGTGTTCTTTCCGACCATAATGGGGAAACGAAGTCTCTTTAATTCCATACCGTTGGCATCTTTTAAATCCTCAGGTACGTTTTCGTTATTAACAGCCTCGCCTTCTTCAACAACCTTTGCGGGAATAACGAAATCAGCCTTCATAGCTTCAGTTGCAAAGAATCTGTAGTAAATCTTTGCCACCATCTTTTCTGCATCTGTTGTAGGATTGGAAATCTGGCTTCTTAAAAGCATCCATCTAACGAGATTGGGATTGGTAACGGGTATTTCACTCTTCTTCATACCGAAGTAATTGGGCTTCGGAATGATGTTTTCTGCACCGATGGCACATACTTCGAAGTTAACTCTCATTCCCATTGCACCGTTTAAATAAAACGCGTCAAAGAGGAAATCTTTTATGCCTGTACCATTCTCACCGTTTTCAATCTTTTTAATTTCAAACAAATCTGAAGGAAAATGCTTTTCGCCCATTTCCTTGTAAGGCTTTGAGAAAATATGAATTTCAGGGGGTGAGCATACATAATCGTCTTTGAATTTGTTTGTTCTTGAAAACATATAAGGCTCGCCTGTACGCTTGCTCATTACAACATAAATTTCGTCTGCAGCAAGAACCTTTTTACCCAAAGCACGTGAGACAACGCTGATTTTTCTCCTAAAATCGTTAATCTCTTCCTTGGTAAAGCCGCCTTCTTTTTTCTCATGAAGCTTGATGAAAATTCTCCAGCTTTCTGCACAGTCCGTAATACTCATAATAGAAAGTTCGGTCTCGTAGATTTCGAGATCTCTTCTTCCTACATATGAATCACCGATAGCTGTTACATATGCTACGTGAATATCATCTTCTGTTGCATTTTCACTGTGGATGACAGAACCGGGCTTGATGTTCTCGGATAAACCGTCACGGATTCTGACCGCAACAAAACAGTCAGTTGCTTCCGTAGCCTCCTTGCCTTCGATTTCGAGAGCAACTACGCTTGATACTACAAGCTCGTCATCATCGTCACCGTAGTTGGTGATGAAGATCTTGTCACCTCTTTTAAGAGTTCCTTTTACCCTGCCCACAACAGCAACGTCGGTGGCGGAGTTTTTAAGTTCAAACTTATCAAGAACTCCGTAAACAAATTTGTTTTCGTTAGTGGTTTCGCTCATTACTACCTCTGTTTATTCCTTTTTATTTTTTGAGCCACCCTTGAGTACGATATTTGTAATAATACCAAGGATAAGTGCACAAGCAACTTCGGTAATTTCAATGTTGCCGAAATTAAGAACCAGTCCGCCGATACCTGCGATAAGGATTACAGATACGGTGAAAAGGTTTCTGTTGTCTTCAAGATCGGTTTTCTGAATCATCTTAAGACCGGATACAGCGATGAAGCCGTAGAGGGCTACACATACACCACCCATTACACAGTTAGGGATGGTTGCAAGGAATGTTACGAAAGGAGATACGAACGATGCAACGATAGCCATGATGGCCGTAACAAGAATCGTAACAACCGATGCGTTACCCGAGATAGCTACACAGCCGACTGATTCGCCGTATGTTGTGTTGGGACATCCGCCGAAGAATGCGCCAACCATTGATCCGACACCGTCACCGAGGAGGGTGTTGTGAAGACCGGGATCCTTAAGAAGATCTTTTTCGATGATTGAAGAAAGGTTCTTATGGTCTGCGATATGCTCTGCAAATACTACGAATGCAACGGGAACATATGCGATAAGAATCTTAACTATATAAGCGCCCATGTTGCCGACTTCGCCGTAATTGAAAGCACCGCCGAAGAACGCTTTTACAAATGTAAAATCAGGATACCACTGCATACGTGAGAATGCTGTGAAATCAATAATTTGAAGTGAAACCTCGCCCTGTGCGAGACCGATGATTGTAAATACCGCTGCGATGGCATAGCCAGCTACGATACCGATGATAAAAGGAATCATCTTCATCATCTTCTTGCCGTATACGGAGCAGATCATTGTTACGAACAATGTTACAAGACCGCAGACAAGGCAGATATAAGTGTTTGCCGTTGAAATAAAATTACCTGTTTCGTCTACATATCCGACTTTACCTTTGAATAAATCACCTACAGCATTTCCTGCAAGCGAAAGTCCGATGATTGCTACGGTAGGTCCGATAACTACAGCGGGCATGAGTTTGTTAATCCAGTCAACACCTGCAAACTTAACAATAATTGCGAGAACTACATATACAAGTCCGGCAAATGCGGCACCAAGGATAAGTCCCAAATATCCGAGTGACATTGAAACGCCGCCTGCAAAAGCTGCAAACATCGATCCGATGAAAGCAAATGAAGATCCAAGGAATACGGGGCTCTTAAATCTTGTGAACAAGAGATAAACTAATGTTCCGACACCGGCTCCAAAAAGTGCGGCCGATGAAGACATGCCGTTTCCGATAATGGCAGGTACGGCAATTGTCGCAGCAAGAATAGCAAGTAACTGCTGAAGTGCGAAAACTAATACCTGTCCGAATTTTGGTTTGTCGTTAACCTGATAAGTAAGTTTCATGGTGTACCCCCTCAAAAGAATTTGTTTACTTTATTTACATCATTCTGCCGTGGCAGTTTTTGTACTTTTTACCCGATCCGCAAGGGCAGGGAGAGTTAGGATAAATCTTGTCTTCCGTTCTTCTCTTGGGTCCTCTGACAACTGTATCGTCCTTGTTGGTACCTGTAACCTGAGCCACCTGCTCACGTTCGATCTTCTTTTCAACAACCACATGCATCATCATGAATACTGTCTGTTCCTTGATGGCTTCGGTCATTGCATCGAACATGTCAAAACCGGTCATTCTGTATTCGACCTTGGGATCCTTCTGTGCATAGGCAACCATTCCGATACCCTGCTTTAACTGTTCCATATCATCGATATGATTCATCCATTTCTGGTCGATAGCTTTTAAAAGTACTATACGTTCGGTCTCACGCGCAACTTCGGGATCGGGGAACTGAGCTTCCTTTTCCTCGTAAAGTTTAACAGCTTCTTCTTTTAACATCTGCTTAAGCGTGTTTTTCTTAAGACCTTTAACTTTTTCGGGAGTAATCGGTTCTACGGGAACAACTGCGCGAAGGGCCATATTGAGTTCGTTAAGATCCCAGTCTTCCCATGAAGAATCTTCACCGAGCGAAGAATCAACTGCATTTTCAACAACATCGATAACCCATTTGTAAATGGTGTCTCTCATGCTGTCGCCGTTAAGCACGCGGTTTCTTTCGGCATAGATGATTTCTCTCTGATCGTTGTTAACCTGGTCGTATTCGAGAAGTGATTTTCTGATACCGAAGTTGTTGTTCTCTATTCTCTTCTGTGCGTTTTCAACCGCACGTGAAAGCATCTTGTGTGAGATTTCCTGATCTTCAGAAACACCGAGGGAGTTAAAGATACCCATCAGTCTGTCTGATGCGAAAAGTCTCATTAAGTCATCTTCAAGTGAAATGAAGAATTTGGATGAACCGGGGTCACCCTGACGTCCTGAACGACCTCTCAACTGGTTGTCGATACGTCTTGATTCGTGACGCTCTGTACCGATAATTCTTAAGCCTCCAAGTTCGGGTACACCTTCGCCTAATTTAATATCGGTACCACGGCCTGCCATGTTGGTTGCGATTGTAACTGCACCCTTCTGACCTGCTTCGGCAACTATCTGAGCTTCCATTTCATGGAACTTAGCGTTCAATACTTTATGCTGAATGCCACGTCTCTGAAGTCTTCTTGAAAGTTCTTCCGATGCTTCGATGGTAATCGTACCTACGAGCACGGGCTGGCCTTTCTTATGACATTCTTCAACTTCATGACAGATGGCATTGAGTTTTCCGTTCTTGGTTTTGTAAACCGCATCGTTCTCATCGATTCTGATTACGGGAACATTGGTCGGAATTTCGATAACGTCCATTCCGTAAATCTCACGGAATTCCTTCTCTTCTGTAAGAGCTGTACCGGTCATACCGGCTTTCTTTTTAAATTTATTAAAGAAGTTCTGGAATGTAATAGTAGCGAGTGTCTTGGACTCTCTCTTAACCTTTACGTGTTCCTTTGCTTCAATAGCCTGATGTAAACCGTCCGAATAACGACGACCGGGCATTAAACGTCCGGTAAAGCTGTCTACGATGACAATCTGATCGTCTTTTACAACGTAGTCCTGATCACGGAACATAAGGTTGTGAGCACGAAGTGCAAGGATTACATTGTGCTGGATTTCAATATTTTCGGGATCTGCAAGGTTTTCAATCTTGAAGAACTGCTCTACCTTCTTAACACCTTCTGCGGTAAGATTGACTGCCTTGTCTTTTTCGTTAACGATGAAGTCGCCTGTTTCTTCCTGCTCGATACCGAGAATCATATCCATCTTGGACTGTTCCTCAAGATCGGCACCACGCTTCATCTGTCTTGCAAGGTAATCGGCTGCTTCGTAAAGCTTGGTTGATTTGCCGGACTGACCTGAAATAATAAGAGGAGTTCTTGCTTCATCGATTAAAACCGAGTCGGCCTCATCGATGATGGCGAAGTTAAGTTCTCTTAAAACAAGCTGTTCCTTATATACAACCATGTTGTCACGAAGGTAATCGAAACCGATTTCATTGTTCGTAACATAAGTAATATCGCAAGCATACTGCTCACGTCTTTCGTCGCTCTCCATGCTGTTTAATACACAGCCTGTAGTAAGACCAAGAAAAGCATGTATCTGACCCATTAAGGTTGCGTCACGCTTTGCCAGGTAATCGTTAACGGTGATGATGTTAACACCCTTTCCTTCAAGTGCGTTAAGATATGAAGGAAGTGTTGCAACGAGTGTTTTACCTTCACCTGTTTTCATTTCGGCTACACGGCCCTGATGAAGAATAATACCACCGATAAGCTGTACTCTGAAGGGATATAATCCGATTGCTCTGACTGCAGCTTCTCTTACAACAGCAAATGCCTCGACAAGGAGATCATCCAGCGTCTCTCCGTTAGCCAGACGCTTCTTAAATTCGTCTGTTTTAGCACGGAGCTGTTCGTCACTTAAAGCCTTCATTTCAGGCGCCAAAGCCTCGATGGCATCTACCTTTGCATTTATTCTTTTTATTTCTCTTTCACTGTGTGTTCCAAATATCTTGTCTGTAATCTTCATATTAATCCTCTAAAAAACTCCAAAACTCCCTATATTTTCTCACAAAGTGGGTGTTTTTTCAAGTTTTTTATATATTAGTGTATAGTAAACTTCCTTAAGAAAGAGGTCGCAACTCTGTAAGGAAGCGGTCTTAAAGCCTTATTGGCTTCTTTTAATTTTTCTCTGATGGCGATATGCTGAGGACAGTGCTTTTCACAGAGGCCGCAACCGACGCAAAGTGTCGCAAAACCGGGCTTTTCTCTCATACCGATGTTTCTCGCATACTCGAATCTGCCTTCGGTCTTGGATTCTGAGTACATTTTGTTGTAGCAGAGGAAGGTTGCGGGAATATCTACGCCGTGAGGACAGGGCATGCAGTAAGCGCAGCCTGTACAGCCGACTTTTTCCTTTTCGCCGATGATTCGCTTGATTTCCTCATATACCTTAAAGTCGTCTTCAGTCAGCGCTCCCGCTTTAACATCACTTGCAATACGGGCGTTCTCTTCGACCATTTCAAGCGAGTTCATACCTGATAAAACACATGTTACTTCAGGCTGATTCCAGAGCCATCTTAAGCCCCATTCTGCGCTTGACCAGCCGTGGGCATTGTTTTTTATGAGCTTTTTGGCTGCATCGGGTAAAAGATTTACAAGCTTACCGCCGCGAAGTGGCTCCATAATAACTACGGGAATGCCCTTTGCGGCTGCTGCCTCTAAGCCCCTTCTTCCGGCCTGAGTGTGCTCGTCGACATAGTTGTACTGAATCTGACAGAAATCCCAGTCATATGAATCAAGTATTTTTATGAACATGTCCGTGTCGCCGTGATATGAGAAACCGATGTTTCTGATGGCGCCGGATTTCTTTTTGTTTTCAATCCACTCGAGGATGCCTAATTCTTTTAGGTTGTCCCAGTTTTTGATGTCGGTAAACATGTGCATCAGATAGTAGTCGATGTAATCTGTCTGAAGCCTGCGAAGTTCCTCGTTGAAGTATTTATCTATCTGGTCTGCTTTTTTTATGAGGTACTGAGGAAGCTTGGTTGCGATATTTACCTTGTCGCGGCAGTTGTTGTTCGCAAGAATTTTGCCGAGGCACTCTTCCGATCCGCCGTATGCGTAAGCGGTGTCGTAGTAGTTAATTCCGAGCTCGATACCTCGTAAAACTTCCTTCTCGGCCTTCTCAAAATCGATGGCTCCGCCTTTTTTGGTAAAACGCATGCATCCGTAGCCTATGAGGGATATCGGTTTGCCGTTTTTATCGTTTCTGTACTGCATATATTCTCTCCCATAAATTCGCAAAAAGACCGAAGCGTTACGCAACGGTCCAAATAGTGTCAGTCTTCTTTTTCCATGGAATTTGAAAGGGCTTCATAAAATCCGGGGAATTTTTTTGCGATTGAAATAAAGGTGCCGTTTTTATCGAGGAAGCAGTGCTCGCTCGCGCCCTTGCAGACAACCTTTCCTTCTTCGTTTTTCATCACGTAATTGATTCTGACTTTTACGTTTTTAAGTTCTTCAATGGAGGTCTCAACCGAAATGGTCTCGGCAAACGTCGTGCCTGCAACATATTTGCACTCGATGCTCGTCACGGGTGAAATTATTCCGTTTTCTTCGAGTATCGTATAGCTCCAGCCGATTTTCTCCATAAAATCAACTCTGGCCTCTTCCATCCACCTGATATAGTTTGAATGGTGAGTCACACCCATTTTGTCTGTTTCGTAGTATTGTATTTTGTGTTTCCAGATTTCCATACTTCCTCTTTGAGCCATTTGGGGACGGTTCTATTTTGGCTTTTTTTACCACCTAGGGACACATCTCCAAGCTTTTAACATTTTCTCTCAGTTATTTTATCACAACCCGCTCATTTTTTATATAGAAAAAATGGACAAACTATAATATAATTACTTCATAATGGTGTATTCCAAAAAATAACATATAAAGGGGTGACAAAATGTATAACGACAGTAAAATTTGGATTGCAAAATCAGGTGACGAAAAAGTATTCGTATCTCCTAAAATGGCCTGCCGTCACGGTATGATTGCCGGTGCTACAGGTACAGGTAAAACCGTTACATTAAAGGTGCTCGCAGAGTCCTTTTCAGAGTGCGGCGTTCCCGTATTTTTAGCTGATGTTAAAGGCGATCTTGCGGGAATGTGTAATCCCGGCCTTGAAACAGAAGATATGAAAGGCAGAATAGAAAGATTCGGTCTGGCTGAAGAAGGCTTTAAATTCCAATCATACCCCACAACTTTCTGGGATGTTTACGGCGAAAAAGGTCTCCCTCTCCGTACCACAATCAGTGAAATGGGTCCGCTTCTTTTAGCAAGAATTCTCGGACTTAATGAAGTACAGAGCGATATTTTAACAGTTATCTTTAAGATTGCCGATGACAACGGCCTTCTTTTAATCGATACAAAGGACCTTCGTTCCATGCTTACATTCGTAGGCGAGAACGCATCGGACTTTTCGCTTACATACGGAAATATTACCAAGCAGTCTCTCGGCTCAATTATCCGTGCCGTAATCGCGCTTGAAAGCGAAGGCGGAGATTTATTCTTCGGCGAACCCGCGCTTAATATCCGCGACTGGATTGGCTGCGACTTCACAGGCAAGGGCAACATTCAGGTGCTTGACTGCCAGAAGCTTATCAACAATCCTACAATGTATTCGACATTCCTTCTCTGGATGCTCTCGGAACTTTATGAGACACTTCCCGAAGCAGGCGATCTTGACAAGCCCAGAATCGTGTTCTTCTTCGATGAAGCACATATGCTCTTTGATTCCGCATCAAAGGTATTGCTTGACAAGATTGAGCAGATCGTAAAACTTATTCGTTCAAAGGGTGTCGGCATCTTCTTTATCACACAGAATCCCAAGGATATTCCTAACGGCGTATTGAGCCAGCTCGGTACCAAGATCCAGCATGCTCTTCGTGCTTACACACCTACAGAGCTTAAGGATGCCAAGGCTGCTTGTATGTCTTTCAGAGAAAATCCCGAATTCGATACATTTGAAACACTCACCTCTCTCGGTATCGGCGAAGCACTCGTATCAGTTCTCGATGAACAGGCAGTTCCCACAATCGTTAAGAAGTGCAACATCCTGCCTCCTTCGAGCCAGATGGGCGCAATCGATGACAATGTAAGAGATTCGCAGATTAAGGCTAATATGCTCTATGTAAAATACATTGAGACAGTTGACAGAGATTCTGCTTATGAATTCCTTCAGAGAAAGGCTATCACCGATGAAGAAGCAAGAGTAAAGGCTGCTGAGGAAGCTGCTGCAGAGAAGCAGCGACTTAAAGAAGAAGCTGAAGCTCAGAAAGCTGCTGAAAAGGCTGCAATCGCAGAGCAGAAAGCACTCGAGAAACAGGCTCTCGCTGAGCAGAAAGCTGCAGAGAAAGCTGCACTTGCTGAACAGAAGGCTGCTCAGAAGAAGATTGATGACAGAAACAAAGCCATCAAGAGTGCTAGTAAGTCAGTTGCAAGCTCCGTAACCGGTACAGTAGGCCGTGAAGCAGGCAAGGCACTCGGCGGTGCCGTAGGCGGCAAGTTCGGCAAGACCCTCGGCGGAAATGTCGGCGCATCCCTCGGCCGTGGCGTAATCGGAACGCTGTTTAAGTTGAAATAAATTGTTTTTTATAATCGATTCAGTAACATTGAAGCACCGCGGTGAAGACTACTCGCGGTGCTTTTTTATTTGTTTAGTGCTTGTGTTTTGGGTTTTTACGGGCTTTTTAATGTTTTCTTCCGTTTAGCCCGTAGTTTTGCGGCTGCGCTCTCTTGTTTTTACGGGCCTTTTAATGTTTTCTTCCGTTTAGCCCGTAGTTTTGCGGTTGCTCTCTCTTGTTTTTACGGGCTTTTTAATGTTTTCTTCCGTTTAGCCCGTAGTTTTGCGGCTGCACTCTCTTGTTTTTACGGGCCTTTTAATGTTTTCTTCCGTTTAGCCCGTAGAATTCCGGAAGTTCTCTCTTTTTACTACACGCGTTTTTGCCTTTACTTCTTTTATGCGCGTAGCTCCCCCTCTGACATCTCTTTTTTCTACGTGCGTTTTACACTTTTCTTCAGTTTCGCTCGTAAAAAAAACAGTTGACAAAAGAATCGCCGACAATTATCATAACAAACGAAATAAAGAATCTTCGGGGTCGGGTGTAATTCCCTACCGGCGGTAAAGTCCGCGAACCGCTAAGGCGGCCGATTCGGTGAAATTCCGAAACCGACAGTAAAGTCTGGATGATAGAAGATGCAATAAGTTTAAAGTTGCAGGCTCCGTATTTTTTTGCGGAGCCTTTTTTAGTGTAAATATGAAGATTCCTTATTTACTAAATCACATACTCAGAAAGCGAGGAATTTAAATGAAATTTTCAGTCAAAAAAATCACCACACTTGCCATGCTTGCGGCAATCGCATATGTTCTGATGGTATTTATCAGAATACCTTTTATGCCCGCTGCACCATTCCTTGAATACGATCCCAAGGATATCTTCTTCGTAATGGCAGGCTTCCTTTTCGGACCCGTGGAAAGCTTAATTATTATCATTCTTACATGTTTGCTTGAAATGTTTACCGTAAGTGATTCGGGCATCATCGGATTTGCGATGAACGCAATTGCAAGTATCTGCTTCGTACTCCCTGCAGCATTTATTTATCGTAAAAAGAAAACTCTTCCGTTCGCTGTTATCGGACTTGCTTGCGGCGTTATCTGCATGACAGCATCAATGATGCTTTGGAACTGGCTCATGGTTCCCCTTTACACACCCGGAGTAACAAGGGAAGTTGTTGCAGGAATGCTTCCTGTAGTTTTCCTTCCCTTCAACCTCATAAAAGCAAGTATCAATATGGCGCTTACATTAATCATTTACAAGCCCATTTCAACAATCCTTCACAAATCAGGAATTCTTGAGGAAAGAAAATCCGCAAACGAAGAAAAAACAGAGGAAAAGAAAGCTCACAAGTTCTCACCTCTTGCAATCATCATCGGCGTTGTGCTCTTGGCAATCTGCCTTGCAGTAATTTTCTTCGTACTCAGATAGAATACATCACTTTTTCGTTCATACTTTTACATCAAAAAAGAAGAGGAATTTTCCTCTTCTTTTTTACTTAATCGTGTTTAAAGAACCGTCCCCATCTGGTAAAAAAGGCCAAAATAGAACCGTCCCCAATTGGCTATACATAATCCGTGGAGCGGTTAATCTGCTTGTCCTTAGGCCAGGTGATTGTGTATGCAAGCTTGATTTCTTCAGATGATTTGGCTGCAACTTCAACTTCCCAGGAAATAACGCCGTTTTCTTCGTTGATTACGCCGCCACTGAGCTCTGTTGCGTCAACAGTAATGGTTTTATCCGTTGAAACGGGAATAGTGTCTTTTAGGAGCACTTTGATGCTTTCTGAAGACTTGTTGGTAATCTTAATTGCATACTCGTGAGATTTCTTTTTCTGGTTCTTAAGAAATACGTCCTGAGTCTTGCAGGGAAGTTCTTTTCTGATGACAGAAAGTCTCTCATCCTGGCCGAGCGAAAGGATGAAGGTTTCTTCCTCGCTGTCGGGATTAACGTATACATTGCCCGCGAATACTTCCTTAAGATAAATGGAGGCGTTCGCTGCGGGAAGAGGCCAGTCTGCCGATGTGATTGTAGCTGTTAAGAAGCTTGTATCCTTTACGCAGGGAATGCAGAGTGAATTGTATTTCGCATCAACCTTAAAACTCTGAAGGTTTGCAATATTTCCGTCGGTATCGCTTAATAAATCTCTTAAATCAGGCAGTTCGAATGCAGTCATTGTTTCTTCTTCGGAAACGGTTGCCTGAGCGGTCTGCATCATGGCCATATTCATCATATTCATGCCCATCATCGGAGAAGCTGCTGCTGCCATCATCTGACCGCCGCCAACCATCGCCATATCCATCATTGCGCCCTTGCCTCTGGCTCTTTCTACAGGCGGTTCGTAGATGGAAAGTTTTACGCTCGGAAGACTCGGAATGCTCTGTGATGCAGAAGGATTGCCTGTGTAAAGCGTAACCTTAACCTGCTTCCAGTCTTCGCCCGAACTCTGCATGATTTTGGCTTTCATATATACGTCCAGCGGATTTCCCTCGCCCGTAAAACGTACTTCGTACTTGGGCTCCCAGCTGCCTGAGGTCTCCTGATACTGCAGGATAAAAGGATATTCGCCCTCTTTCTCGCATTCAAGCTCAACCATGATTAAAGGCTTCTCTTCTTCTGCCTCGGCATCTTTTAATTTTTCGCTTACTTTTTCTTTTTCGTCGATTATTTTATTGATGGTTTCGCGAAGACCGAAAAGTTTCTCGGGAAGGCTCTCCAAATACTTTTCCTGATCCTCTACAGATATGTCTTTTCTGGATGAAAAATCACCGTTCTTCTTTCTTAAATCAATCAGCATGGAATAAGTTTCGACATTGTAATTAAGCTCACTTAATTCCTTGGCTATTTTCTCCGATTCAAGATCTTCGCCGGTTTCTTCATAGCTTACAACCTGGATATTAACCGCATGAATTTCCGTCGGAAATTTAACCGAAAAACTGTCGTTTTTAGCGGTCTTGCTCATTCCCTGAATAAAGATTGTGCTGCGTCCCGCAGGGAGTGAAACTGAGCCTACACGTGTGACGGAAACGCTGTTTCTGTAAACAGATACTTCTGTTGCTTTAGATTTTACTACCATAGTGTTAACCCCTCTTCATAAAAGATACATCTATTCTATCATAAATCGATGTTTAAATATAGAAAATCTGTTCATCTTCCAGTCTGATGCATGCCAGCCTGCCGTTCTTAAACCAGTCGGATCCTTTATAGCCGCAACCACAGTCTATATCATAAAAGACACAGTCCTTCTTTTCATCATACAGACGGAAAACCTCACCGCCGGTGTACATTGGCAAACCTTTTATGATTGTAGGCGTATGGCCTGCAACTATAATATTACCCCTTGCTCCGCCGTCAGTATACGCATTCTCTCTTGCATACAGGTAAAACTGCTCTTTCTCCTCAGCAGAAACCGAATCGTCTTCTAAATATCCCGCATGTACTATGATGAACTTTTTGCCGTTTACGCGCCGCCTGTACACAAACGGCATTTTTCTGATCATGACCACCCATCTCTTTAACTCGGCCAGCGTTACGTCCTTATACATAATCAGGTTCTCAATTGTGCCGTAATAGTCAAAAAAGGGGGAATCCTTAAGTTCGGGTATTTTCTGAATTAATTCAAATGCTTTCTTCGTATCGGTAATACTGTTCTTATCCAAACCGCCACCAAGACTTTGAACAAAATTGATACAATACGAAAACTCCGCATCGTGATTGCCTTTTAAGAGAATCACATTCTCAGGGCTTTCTTCTATCCAGCGAAGCATTTCCAAAGTCTTTGGTCCTCTGTCCACGTAATCACCGGCAATAATCAGTTCATCCCTGTCGGAAAACTCTATCAGTTCCAGCATCCTTAAAAACTCATCAAAATGCCCGTGTATATCTGACATTACATATGTGCTCATATCTATTTTTCCTCATAATCGATACCGCCATATACGTCTTTGATAATCTCGCGAACCTGCGTGCAGTGGTACTTTTCGATGTCTTTGCCGCAGGCCTTTCTGATTATCTTGACCATATACAGTAAATCATCGGGTGAATCGGAAGCAGCAACAACATGGATATGATACTCATCTAATGTGGTACAGATCTGCTTTATGTACATAGTCCTCGTGCAAAGGTACTCAAGCACCTTGTCAAAACCGTCCGGGCTTGTGATAATATCAATCATCACAGTTATCTCGCCCTCATGCTTAACGTAGGTGTTATACTGTCGGATAACGCCCGTCCTTTCGAGCTTGTCAATTCGCTTTTTCGCAGCCACTCTGGAAATACCCAGCTCATCTCCGATTGCCTGATAACTTAAGCGTGCATCGTATTCAATCATATCCAAAATTTTCTTATCTGTTCCGTCCATCCGTTTGCTCCTTTTCAGTGTCGACTCTGATGATTTTATTATAAAAACCGCACAATTTTATTGCAATAGAAAAGGTTACGAAACGCAACCAAGCGGTATCGTTTCGTAACCTTCAATATTCCCCTCATAAAAGAATTATTCTTTATTCTTCTCCAATGCCATTTCCACGATAAACAGATAGATAATTGCGTTCTCCCAGATGAAAACCGTGTTGTTTAGAAAGCCCACTTTTGTGATTACAAGAAGTACAATAAAGAGTATTGAATAAACGATTGCAATTATGCCAAATACTCTCTGCGCTTTGTCTAACGGTTTTATGAGCATCCATAGAAACGTGATTGCTCCGCTGTACATTAAAGTGTGTGCAAATATATGATGTATATCGGAGACAGTATTATTCCAGTCTCTGTTCATCGGGCAGACGGCGCATCCGAATACACAGGCAAATGCCAGTATATACAGTATTTTTTTTAATACGCTCATCTTGATTTTTATGACGTGAACAGTGGCCAAAGCCGCCATGCTTCCCGCAACAATTACGTACATAAAAGCAGTCCACTTGCGAAGCCCTATATAATGCGAAATCGTTATATCAAGCCCGAATCTGTGCAGATTAATGGCCCATGCACTGAACACCACGATTAACGCATTAAGCGTGTATAAAAGAAGTATCGCAAAAACGAGCTTATTTTTTTCTAAAAATTTATTCATCTCTTCATTTCCCCTCTTCCTGTATATTATAAAGGATTTTTCACCCTTTCTATATACTTAATTGCAGTAAGTTTCGATTTTACTCATAAAATTTTAAAATTTTTTATTTTATGAGAGTATTTTTAGGTATAATACATTTAGAAAATTTCTTTAGAGGAATTGATAATATGAAAAACATGAAACTGTGGAGATGGGATTTAATATGGGGTCTCATGCTGAGTGCCGAAATTATTTCATGTATCGTATGCAGTATTGTATTTTGGGACTTCAGATTTATGGGGATAGGCGGTATCGCTCTTTTTTGCGCTTGTTTAAGTTTTCTTTGTGCCTTTCTTACCAAAAGCAAGACTAAAGATAAAACAGTGCATAATCTTTTCAGCGAACTTCAGTATTCAAAAAAAGCCGAAGATTTTGAAGAAGCGCTTTTCCCGATATATTTTATCGGATTATCAATCTTTATCTGGCTATTGGTTTTTACAGACATAGGATGGATATTTTAAAAAGCTCATAAAAGAAATGTGACCTCAGAAAATCCTGAGGTCTTTTTTTATTCTTATTCTTCTTCAATCAGGCAATTATGATATGCCATTTTCTTACGGTAGTAATATATTTATTTATTTACAAACAATATAATTATTTCATAATAATTTTTAGGAGGGTTACGAATGAAAAAACTACGTTTTTCTTTTATGATGGTAACTGCAGTTGCAGCGCTGCTTTTTTCTTACGGATGCGTTCCAAACAGAGTAAAAAAGGAGGCTGAAGCGAATAAGCTTCAGTACGAAGGTGATTTTCAGAAAAAAGTCGCAAAAGAACTGGGGCCTGATTATACTCTCTATGATGTTGAGGGCCGCATAATGGATTGGGAAGGACATCCTTATGTGTTCAGTCCGGACGGAAGTGTTTCTTTAGGAAGCAGATATATGGCGGATAATGTTTTGACCGGTAAAATTGAGCATAACGGAAAAGTGTATGATGCACAGTATTACTGGCAGGACGACTCAATGGATACCAACGCGTTATACTCGGCAATAGTTGATGATTATGCAACCAATCTCGGCCTGGACAAAGACAAAATTATATTTGGCGACTTGTGGGATTCAGAATCCAGATATTTTATTATTGACGGAGAAATTCGTACAGCTTCGGAATTATTCGAAACATACAGCGGTTTCGGATGGCATATGGATATTCTCACCGAAGAAGATATAAGCGGTATGGATTTCAGCGATTTTAAACCTCAATGCAACGAAAATGAAGTTACCTACGGCTTTTCAATCTGTATTTACAGTTCAAACGATGTTAAAAATCTGGACGATTTTAAAGAGAATTATAAGAACATCCGATGGTCCGATCCTAAAATATCCGACAGCAAACCCACTCTTGCATATGTACCTGAAGAAGAAAGCGACATTTTTACCAGATACAATTTAAAGAATGCGGTGCGAATAGGCAGTTGGCAGGAACATACACAATTTACGGTTTCGCAGTTTTAATTTCACATAATAAAAGAGTCCTTCACGAATGAAGGGCTCTTTTTTTAGGCCAATAACTTTCACGTTTATCCTACCAAGGGATCCATATTATATAAACAAAAAAGCACCAAATTGAAACACAGAATAAATAAGCAAGATAGATAATTAAATTTATAATAAAACTAATTACAAAAGGGGCTTCAAAATAATAAAAAAACTTTTTATGTATAATAATCGCATAAATAAATCCTGCAAGAGGGAGAATAATTGCGCCAAAAATACATAAAATAAGAGAAATAATTCCCTCGTTGAGCAATCCCGCGCCTAGTACAATTAAAACAGAGAAAAAATTGGGCGATATTGGTAAAAGCGATAATACCCTTCCTCTTCTCTCGTTTTCCTTTATTTTTTCCTTTAGTAATTTTTCATCATAATCATTCATACTCATAGCCTCAAAAGATAGTAAATCTGCCCACCTGTCTAGGATTATATTATGTTTAGGTATATCATTCCATAGTATTTTAAAAAAGCAGGTGATGGGGCGAAAAAAGACCTCCGATTAACTCGGAGGTCTTCTTTGCGAGCAGGTGATGGGAATCGAAATTTTCGGAGATTAAAAAAGCCCGAAAACACGGGCTTCCTAAAGCGCAAAACTCGAGGGAACTACCAAGGGGACTACCAAATATTATGAAAGGAGATGCAGAGCAACATCATCTTTTTTGTTCCTCCCAAGAGTCGCATCGTTTCTCAACGGCTTTAAAATCAAGACAATTTTTAACGATTTTTTCTTCTGAACCGGCAGATTTTTTATTATATAACAGCTTGGCATTTTTGATGATCAGTTTTTCATTTTTTCTTATAAACTGCATTTCTTTCCAAACAAGATTTTTGTAATTGAAATCCGCTTCAGAATCAATATCATATTCAATAAGTTCGGAGTATGGTACAGGTATCATTGTTCCTATTTGTAATGTACCCTTAAGTTCTTTTCCTTTAGGCTCATCTGAAACAATTCGAATAACAATCAAAGAACTCTTTCTTATTACCTTTTTACCATCAATATCTATATAGTCATGTTCTATTTTGGGGGAAGAAAGTGGAATATAGTAATTGTAATTGTTCATTGAAATTACAACACCTAAATACTTACGCGTATGAATCCTCACATCCTCTTTATTTGAGAAAACTCTTGGAAATTCTTCTCGTAGATAAGAAATATAATTGTCAGAAATAGAATATAACTTCATAGAAACACCTGTAGAAAAAATAGAAAAAATTATTAAAAATGGGAAAATAAATAGAAATTAATGAGAGGAAGATACAGATTGTATCCTCCTCTCTAATATTAGTTTTTAAAGCTTCCACTTAACGGTAGGAACTCTCCGATTAATTTAATTATAACATTGCATGTATTATAGTCAATAATTCTATATGCTTGAATAGTGAAAAAATAAAGGCTGTTTTTTGTATATAATTGCAGGTGATGGGAATCGAAATTTTGGGAGGTTAAAAAGCCCGAAAATACGGGCTTTCTAAAGCACTTTTCATTTTATCACAGCTTGTAATTTTGAAAAATGGTCATTCGGGTAGTTTGCATGAATTAGGTTTTGCCTCTGAACCGTCAATATAAATGTTCACAAATATTTCACAATAATTATTAGCACTCTCTATTGACGAGTGCTAATATAAGTGCTATAACATAATCGAACAGAGGAACAGAGAAGACCATTCGAACCAAATGTTCCGACGATCTAATCCCTCCTTCCCCTTGCTCAGTAGCTATTAACGGTATTGAGTGAAAAGGAGGTAAGCATTATGTTAAGACCTAGTATTTTTGGAGAAGATTTATTTGATGACTGGTTCGCATTCCCGGAATTCAAGGATTTGGATCGAACTGAAAGAAAGCTGTACGGCAGACATGCCGACAGGCTGATGAAGACCGATGTTCATGAAGATGACGATCACTTCGAAATGGATATCGATCTGCCCGGTTTCAAGAAAGAAGAAATCGGTCTGGAGTTGAACAACGGATACCTAATTGTCAGTGCAAACAAAGGTCTGGACAAAGACAAAAAAGACAATAAGGGCAAACTTATTAGACAGGAGCGTTATGCCGGATCGATGCAGAGAAGCTTCTATGTCGGTGAAGAGATCACAGAAGAAGACATCAAGGCAAGCTTCAAGCACGGCGTTTTGAATCTCACCATTCCTAAAAAAGAGAAAGAGAAACTGCCTGAAAAGAAACAGATACTCATTGAAGGTTGACATTAATACGGGCCTGCGGATTTTCCGCAGGCCTTTTTTTGTTCAGATATATACCTTGATCAGAGATCACTCATGCATAATATATAGCACGTAGTCAAAAGAGAACTATAATAACCTTTATTTTTTTGAAAGCAGGTGATGGGGCGAGCGCGGTCCGGTGGACCGCTGTATGCGAGCCGACCGAGCCGGCAGGCGAGACCGAACCCACTGGGTTCGAGGTCTCGCTTGCTTACAAAAAAACCTCAGGCATTTGCCTGAGGCTTTTTGTAAGCAGGTGATGGGAATCGAACCCACGTATTCAGCTTGGAAGGCTGATGTTCTACCATTGAACCACACCTGCATTTTATATAATCACTACTCGAGGTGACAGGATTCGAACCTGCGACCCCCTGGTCCCAAACCAGGTGCTCTAGCCAAACTGAGCCACACCTCGTTGCGACCGCTATTTTCGTGACGCAAGTGTTATTATATGAAAACTGTGTCAGTTTGTCAACCGATAATTGAAGAAAAATGTACGGAGCTTTACTGAGGCCCCGTACATTCTTTATCTTTGCTTCTTTTATGAGGTTAAATCCACTCTTCCGCCCACTTCTTAAGTTCATTCTCCGAAGCGGATCTTGAGAAGCGCTTGCCTTCGACTACCTTTGCGTCTTGTGCGAGGGACTGCATGATATTCGAGGAATCGCCCATTCCGCTGCCGCCGGAGGTCGCAAAAGGCACGATTGTCTTGCCTGCAAAGTCATAGGCTTCGAGGAATGTGTCGATGATGGACGGTTCTCTGTACCACCAGATCGGAAAGCCCACAAACACGGTGCTGTACTGCTCCATGTTATCGACCTTGCTGACGATGGCAGGGCGTGAGTTACGGTCGTTCATTTCGACTGAACTTCTGCTCTTTTTATCCATCCAGTTTAAATCTGCATTTGTGTAAGCCTGCTCTGGCACAATCTCGTGCAAATCTGCGCCGATTGCGCCTGCCAGCTTCTCAGATACTCCTGCGGTTACACCGCTTGCGCTAAAATATGCTACTAAAACTTTTCCCATAATCGTTCCCTCCTTTTATTCTGATTTCAAATCCTCTATGCTGCCCACGTAAGCCCCTTCCCAGGTGCCGAGAATAAAGCGCGTGTCATTCTCAATCATCGTAAAATCACAGACAAAATCGTACTTTAATGCTTTTACGAGCTCCATGGTTTTAAGATCGTATATAAGTGTGTACGGCTCGGCCATTTTGAAGCAGACATATTTCTCTTCGGGCGAAACCCATGCTCTCTGGAAATAATTCTGTCTGTCTTTCACAACGGGCGGCAGGGGAATTCGCTCAAGTTCCTTGAATTCCTTGTCGCAAACGACCATAAAATCGCGCTCATGCGTGATGTAATAAATCTTTTCGCGGCAGATTGAAAGCCCTATGACCCTGTCGGGAAATCTGTCAATCAGGGTGCAGAGTTTTTTATATCTGATGTTTTTGCCCGCGGGCGAAATATAAGCCGTGTCGAGGCTGACATATCCGCCTTTTACGAGTTTGTAAACAGTGTTTTCGAAGCGGTCATACTGCAGGTAACCAACGCTTTCGCCCATTTCTTCTCTGAGGGTATCGTCCAGGACTTTGCATGTGTTATCGGAGCCTAAAAGCATGGTTCGACCGTCCCAGTCAAAATCCAGAACATACTTGCCGTCACGCGTAAATGTCAGAGGATAGCCTTCGCTCTTCTTCATTTTGTTTCGAAGGATTTCTTCGCCGGTTTCCATGTTGATTAACGCAATCTCGCCGCTCGTATTTTTGGCCGCGAGAGTTTTGCCGTCGGGCGAAATCGCATAGTATGCGACATTGCTCACGGTTTTGGTCTGGAAAACGGTTTTGAATGTGTTTAAATCATGCACATAGACCGAATTTCTTGTGTTGGAGCAGACGAGGTATTTCTCGTCGTCCGTAACGTATAAATCATTTCCGCCTTTTAATTTTTTAATCATTGCTATTCCCCTTTATTCGTGAGGCTCTTAACTTCCTCGTCTGTCAGGCGCCTGCCAGCTTCTTAGATACCCCTGCGGTTACCCCGCTAGCGCTAAAATATGCTGCCAATGATTTTCCAAGGTTTGTTACCTCCTTTGAAGGGTTAAGAATCTTTTACCAGGTAAATGACAATTTGGTATTATTGTCTGTCTTAAAGCAGGTATCAGGCGACATAAAAGTAATGCTATCCTTGAGTCTCTTTAAGTCTTCGTATTCATTCCTGGTGATAAAGCCGTATAAATCCTTATTGCCCTTGCGAAAATGCACTACATATCCGTGCTCTCTCGACTCGGTGGTTACCTTATCAGCGAGACCATTTGCCATGAACACAAGATTGTAAAGCTTATATTCGTCCTCAGATCTGTTAGGATGATTTTTCATGTAGTCTTCGGGCCACTCCCATCTGAAGTATGCAACATAATCAGGTTTTTTGATGCTGGTGTGATTGGCATCAACCATACCAAGATTATTATAATCTATCTTTCTGATACCGCTCTTAAATACATTGCCTTCAAGATCCGCGATTTTGAAATAATATTTGGGTTCATTAAATCCGGTATCCATATAGTCAAGCACAACAACTTCTGCGATTTCCGCTCTTCCTTCCGCGATTTCTGCCACGAATTTGTTCCATGCAATGGCAAGAAATCCGCCCTTTAAACCTTCCGCCTTTTCCCTGGGGATGGGCTCGAACTTCAAGGTCGAAATCTCAGGTCTGGTCTCATCATGAGCCATGATGGTATCACGTCTTTTAGCTTCAGCTTTCAGTGCATCATCCGGCTCCCAGATATCCCAGTCAATCTGTATTGACTCGATTTTATCTTCCAACTTTCTTTTCAAAGTGTTACCGATAACGTCTAAAAGAGTAACATCCTCATCCTCTTTGATTGATTTGTGCTTCTTCGCAAAATCAGTCGAATTTCTGTACTGCAGTAAATCTTTTGAATCCAACCCTTCCATAAGTTAAATTCCTCCTTTTATGTTTAACAATTATTTTCTTGGTATTCCTAAAAGATATAACGGGCCTGCCCACGGTATCTCGGGATCAGGTAAAATATCTTTTCCGCACAATGTCACACTGTACTCTACATCTTCATATGTGTAATCAAATATAAGTGTTATCTGAGGATGCTCAACCAGATATCGAAGCACATCGTAAGGAAGCGAATCTCCTACATTCCAGTATACCGTCTGCTCTCCTCCAAGTTCAACTGCAATTGCGAGTTTTAAGTATAAATCATCGAGGTAGTTAGCCTCTTTCTCAGGCTCTTCAGGTTCTTCTTCAGGAATTTCAGGTTCTTCCGGGTCTTCCGGTTCCTCAGGATTATTGTAGTGAGCATATATCGTCTGATCAGATGAAAATTCGGTATCAATGGTTATCTCTTTACCGCCTTTTGCCGATGTGAACCATCCTAAAAATTCATGTCCTTCATAATTAGGTGTAGGAAGCATGTTTAATTTGAACTCATCATTTGTAATGTCGGATGAAGGATTAACTGTACCGCCGTTGGCATCAAATGTGATTGTAAAGTTATTCACGATGGATGTGAATTTAGCGGTATATGTAGCCGAGCCGGTAACTGTAGTAACATCAGGTGTCCATCCGTCAAATTTATATGTATACTGTGCTGTAGCCGCTTTTTTCGGATCTTCTCCGTTAAATACGGGTGTTGAACCATATTCTGCATCAGTATCGGTTTCAAGAACAGTTCCGTCTTCGTTAGCCCATGTGATTACATACTCATTAGTCGTCCACTGTGCATAAAGCGTAACTGTATCTCCTTCTGCAGCAGATAAGTTTGCTGTAGCATTTTCGGTATATGCTATGCCTGTTCCATCAGCACTTGTATTCCATCCGGCAAATGTATGGCCTTCAAAAGCAAAGGAATTGGAATTAAGCTGTGCTCCGTCATCATATGTTTTTGACTGACTGGCAGTAGTTCCGCTTCCGTCGTTTGCATCAAATACAACTGTATAACTGATCGGTGACCATTTTGCATAATAAGTCTTGTCTCCGAAATCGGTTGCAGTAATTTCTGTAACAGAATTACCGCTTAATTTTTCATTATCATACCATCCGTCAAATGTATATCCTTCCATAGACATATCATTTGCATCGGGAAGAGTTGCTCCGGTTCCACTGATATAACTGTCAACATTGTTTGAATTAATCGTTCCGCCGTTAGGAACGAGATCTACGGTATACTGATTTGCAGTCCACTTTAAGTAAACATATTTATGACCGTATTCGGTATCAGAAATGGATGTAATTTTCGATCCGTTAAAGTCTTTATTGTCATACCATCCGTCAAATGTGTAACCATCTTTTTTAATATCATTTTCCGTTGGTAAGGAAATAGTGTTTCCTAAAGAATAATTTGTCGGATAACTTGAAATAAATGCCCCACCATTAGTGTAATAATTTATATCAAAAACATCCGTCCACATTGCATAGAGCGTTGTTTCCGAATCAAAGGATACTTCAGCATCATAAGCATACGATGTTCCTTGTCCGTCAGGCTGTGTATTCCAGCTTCCGACAGCGAAGCCCGGTCTTTCAAAGAATTTCGGATTAAGTTTTTCTCCGGATTTTTTTATGGCCTTTTTATATACCGCACTGTCACCGCTATAATTGGGCATATATGTTACAACCGTATAATTCGGATCAGAATTATAATAGACTGTATCTAATGTTCCTTTGTAATACTTAAATAAAGCGTTGTCTTTTAGGAACACACCTTTTTTATCATTATAGGATTTAGAGCATTTTAATGTCCCGTCCTTCATCGTAAACGTGGCATTATCCTTTAAATACACACCACCATCTTTTTCGTCAAACGATAACGTTCCACCTTCCATAATAACGGAAGCATTACCTTCGGCGTAAATACAAAAATCGTCGCAGTTTTCAATAACAGTGCCATCTCGAATTATTAATTTTGCATTATCAAACACTGCAATTCCGTTATACTGGCTTCCGGTGATATTTACATCCTCAAGGATTAGAGTTGCATTTTCTTTTACTGTTAATACTCCCGGAGCTACTTTAAAAACACCTCCTTTTTCCCCTGACATCGAACAGTTTATTAATTTAAAAACACTGTCCCCCTCAATCCATAAATTGCACATCTCACCTCTGTCATATTCAATAAATTTGCATCCATTCAGATTCCAGTCAACATAGGCATTATCTATTCTTCGGCAACAATCAACTTCTATATCATTTCCAATCGCAACATAGTTTGGACTTTCCGGTGTTGAACCTGAGTCATATTGTCTACTAATAAAGTCTATTAGTGTCATGGTGTAGTAAGGATATGGTCTATATTCATTATATGAATGATAATAATTATTCGGAATATACGAAGCATCAAAAGGTACAGGAGTACAAGCGTAATCCGTCATATTGTCGTCATTAATCTTTTCGGCTATTATGTATATTTTATCCGTTGAACTGTTAAATGAACCCGGTAGAGTAAATTTTCCCCTTCCGGAAGTTCCTACAGATCCGTAAACCTTCAATGCTCCATAATATTTTATTGTTGCATCTTCTTCTGTATATTCTTTATCGGTTATAAGAATTGAAACTCTGTCGGTTCCGGCCGAAACAGTATACGGAACAGATATTGTCGAGCCGCTTCTTGTAAAATCGTCGTCAGTATTAATAGCTGCGGATAAATTTTCATCATCTATGAGCGTAAACTTGTAATTATCCTCACGATCATTCATATTTCCCGGAATTCGGGATATGAAAAGTATTGAAGAAAGTTTTATATTCAATGCAGGGCGTACAGCATAAACATTACTTACATCTTCGCCACTATAGTTTATCGTATAATTATCATCATCAACATACGCAGCTTTGTTGTCAGCATCTCCGGGTGAACGAAGCCACCATCCCTCATAACCGCTATGGTCATCATTATACAAGCGCGAGTATCCGCTAGTATAACTAGTATAAAATGCATCATTGGCTTCATTCGTAGATAATGGCCACATATAAGCATCATTTACCTGTGTATCAGAAACACCGTCACAGTAAGGTTCACCCGAAGAATATGTTCCCGTAACAAGAGTTTTCTTTTTTACAGCTTTTTTTTCTAATTCTGTAAGTCTCGTGACACCTTTTTCAATTTCAGTTTTTAGCAAACTGTCTGCATATACATTGGTTGTGTCATCAAATTTTATTTTGCCCGTGCTTCCTGAAAGCAGAAGAGTAATATCGCCTTCAGTAGTTGATGTTTGTGCTGTAGAAGCAGCTCCGGTCCCGTTATAGCCTATAACATTCCACTTATCACCATTTCCGTCAAAATATACTTTATCTAATGATGAATTATTTTCTATCCATTTGCTCAAACCAAGATAAGTATTTTTTCCTTCCTTTACCATCGCTGCCTTAGCGGTTATGGCAGTCTGCGGAACAACAAATGTAAACAAGCCCAATATCAGAGTCGAGCTTAATACATATGCAAACGCTTTTTTAATCCTCTTTTTCATTCAATTATCCTCCAAAATTTCTTATACGACGCAAACCCTTCAATGACTTTCTAAAACAAAAAAGCAACCAAACAAGTCCTACTCATCTGATTGCAGTTAAACCACCTTAAATGCTCTTAAGGCTTACAACTTTGCGTCCTTCCCTTTCGGAAAGTTTGCCCTTATTTGTATATAATTATATAAATTTAATGTATTTAAGTCAATTCGATGTCCATTACAATTCATTGCGATTTGGTGCATTTTTCGTCACTCTTATTTCTTCAAACTCTGCACTTCCTCATCCGTCAGGCGCCTGTATTCGCCGGGTTTTAAACTCTCGTCTAAAAGAACTGCGCCCATGGAGATTCTTTTAAGAAACGTGACCGTAATGCCGACTGCTGCGAACATCCTTTTTACCTGATGAAAACGGCCTTCGCGGATGGTGATGAAGACTTTGTCGTCCTCAATTTTTTCTATCTCGCAGGGAAGGCAGGGCTTGTCGTCACCGATGTCGATGCCGGCTTCGATTTGCGCGATTGCCGCATCGTCGATGAGCTTGTCCAGGTGAACAAGATATTTTTTATCCACGTGCTTTGCGGGCGACAAAAGTTCATGCGCCGTTTTGCCGTCGTTTGTGATTATAAGCAGGCCTTCGGTGTCTTTGTCGAGTCGTCCCACGGGGAAGAGACCGTCGGTGTTTTCATCTTTTAGGATATCAAGCACCGTGTCGCTCAGGCGGTCTTTCGTCGCGCTCACGCACCCCTGCGGCTTGTAAAGCATAAAGTATCTGTACTGCTCATAAAAGATCCGCACGCCGTCAAATTCGATTACATCCACCTCAGGATCGACCTTCACATCGCCCTTCGTCTCGACCTTCGAATTCACGCGCACTCTGCCACCTTTTAAGATTTCCTTCACCTTGCTTCTCGACGCAATATTCATGTTGGATAGGTATTTGTCTAATCTGATCATGCAAACATTATACCATAAAAAAGAACCAGGGGGACGGTTCTCAGAGATCCGTCCCCAAATGGTAAAAAAGGCCAAAATAGAACCGTCCCTAAATGGTCGCGAACTTCTCCACCACCTTAAGAAGGTCTTCGGGAAGGCGGGCGCGGCCTTCGGCGAGAATGTCGTCGGGAATGCCGTACATAGCGTCAGCCATGGCGCCTGCGATGGCGGCGAGGGTGTCGGTGTCTCCGCCTAAGGAAACTGCATTGCGGACCGTGTCCTCGTAGGATGTGCCTTCGAAGAAAGAAGCCAGTGCCTTTGGCAAAGAATCCTGGCAGCTTTCAACATGGTCGTGAAGCGGTCTTAATTCGTCCACACTGCGAGAAACGTCGTAACCGAACTCTTTTACCACATAATCCTTTATCTCCTCCTTAGAGGCGCCTGTGCGCGCTAAGAACATAACTGCTGCCGTGCACTCTGCTCCTTTTATGCCCTCAGGGTGATTGTGCGAAACCTCCGCAGTGGCGCGTGCGACTTCTCTTGTGCGCTCGATGGTATCATACAGCCAGCCTGCCGCCGAAACACGCATGGCCGAACCGTTGCCGTAGCTGCCGTAGGGCTTCGGATCTTTCGCATGAACCCAGTAGATAAATCTTCCGCCGTAGCCCGCGTCAGGGTATCGCTGCCCCCATTTTTGCATCGAACGGATACATTCCTTTCGGATGGTCTCAACGTCGGCATCGCGACCTGCATTCATCAGCGCTTCCATGACCGCAACCGTCATTACGGTATCATCCGTAAAATGACTGCCCCTCGTATAAAATCCGTCCACGAACAAAGGAAAATTCTTCGTCCAGCCGGGTGCATCAAATTCAAATACGCTACCAATAATATCTCCAATAATTGCTCCGTACATTTTTTTATCCTCCTTTTTCTTTCTTTAATCAGATTATAGTACGGAAAATAAAAAAGGCCGTCTCCCGCGAGGCGACCTTTGAAATATTTTACATAAATCTTTTTAGAAAATCCTTTTTGCCGAAAATAATTAACAATAGCGGCGTGATAAACACAATTCCGATGGGCGGGTAACTAAGCATAAAAATCAGCCCGAGAATTGCCGACGCCATTCCAATCATAATAACGCCCGTAAAAACAATGAACTTTCCGATGCCAATGATCAGAAGCCCCATCAGGCCAAATACGCCTTCGTATAATTCTTCACCCTTAAAGAGCGAATCATCTTTTTTGATAGGTTTTTTGTTGGTTTTCTTGTCAGTTTTCTTCATAGGATTCTCCTAAAAGATACATAACTTCCACTAACAATATTATATCATAAAAGATTCAAAAAATCTTCCAGAGATGTGTCCCCACCTGGCAAAAAAGGCCAAAATAGAACCGTCCCCAAATGGTCACAGATGCTTTATGAAACTCCTCCTGCGTTTGTATATCCACGAATCGACAACTTTCATAAGTCCCATAACCTTTATGTTGTCCTCAAGCATCGGACACATTCGGGCGGTCTTGGCACCTGCTGCCACGAAGCCGTCTAGTAAGCCGTTCATAAGAATTGTAACCGCACCTTTATTGCGGTATTCGGGATGTATGCCGATTAACAGACCGATGTATTCATCATTTCTTTTAAGAGCTTTAAGAAGCCCTATCCAGCCGAAAGGGAAAAGCCTGCCGTCGCATCTTTTAAGAGCTTTCGAGATATCGGAAATTGCAACCGTAAAACCAACTATATTTTCATTTTCGTCATATAATGCAACTATCGTTCTTTTATCAATGACGGGCTTGAAACTTTTAACATAAGCCGCCTGCTGCTCTTCATCAAGCTCGGATGTTTCATACAAATCCTTATAGGCGGTATTGATCATTTTCATTACATCAACCGCTACCCTGTCGAGGTCCTTAGATGTCTTGACTTCACGCAAATGAAGATTGAACTTCTTTAAGCAATGGTCGGACATGTGCGTGAGTCTCGCGTAGTCTTCTTTTTTCCCGGGACACTTAATCTGATACTCAACCCAGTCAACATCCTTTTCGTAGCCGAGATTATCAAGGTGCGTCAGATAATACGGATGATTGTAATAGGTGACAAAAATTCCGCGCTCGTCGAAACCGTCTGTAAGCATACCTTCAAGGTCAAGATCGGTGAATCCAAGAGGGCCTGCAATCTCAGTGCAGCCTTTCTCCTTCGCCCAGTTTTCAACCACTTCAAAAAGCGCAGAAGAAACTTCCGCATCATCTATAAAATCAACCTGCCAGAAACGCATTTGATTTTTATTCCATTTTTCATTTGCTCTGTGATTGATAATTGCGCCGATTCGTCCGACGGTTTTGCCGTCACGTTTGGCCAGCCAGAATCTGGCTTCGCAGAAATTAAATGCCTTGTTTTTCTCAGGCGTCATAGATGCCAGCGCATCGGAAAACATGGCAGGCATGTAATTCGGATCATCGCGATAAAGTTCGGTTACGAAAGAAACAAATTCTTTGCGCTGTTTCGCTGTTTTGACTTCCTGTAATTCGACCATTTATTTACCCCTTCAATACTAAAAAATTCCACCCAAAAATTATTATATATGAAACTCGGCGTAAATCAAAG
>JAEEGJ010007399.1_pt1 | contig 31545 bp, 31 predicted proteins | sample 8958761 | NCBI WGS metagenome assembly JAEEGJ01 (sample SAMN16246546, study PRJNA631951) | gut metagenome | biome: gut microbiome; feature: rumen; material: RS-attached | host: Bos | place: Iran: Karaj | collected 2018-10
TAGGAGCATGCTTTCAATCCATCATTCAGAGCATACCGCAGTCCCCGGTTCTGTTCGAACTTCACAACCTTTAATTCCGGATACTGCCCCTGATATTCCTCAATCACCACATCCAGTTCCGGTGTCAGTCGTCCGTCCTCCACTAGCACCACCTCGTCAGCTCTTACGGTCTGCGAGAACACACTGTCCAATGCCAGCCGCAAAAACTCCGGCTGCTCCTTATAATATATCGAAAGTAATACGGAAAATTTGTTCATGCTATTTATGGTTGCTTTATGTTGGTGGTTACTAAATCTGATATAGTTTTAGAATAAACTTCTGCAGAACATTGTTCTGTAAGAAATTGTTGCAGATTACTTACTTTCTTTTTACAATCTTCGGGATTTAGATAGAGTTCATTTATTTTCTTAGCAACATTATTTATATTATTATCAGTAATTCCACGTTCATTAGAAATATATTCTATAGTAATGTCATTCCTGCTGGTCACTATGATTTTTCCCTCCCATGCAGCCTCCATCATAACGATTAAACCGGCAGGACAATTCCATTTTACAGGTACATAGACTATTGTTGAATCCTTTACAGCATGCATAAATTGTGGAAAGGGTAGTCTTTCGATTCTTTTGATATTCTTTGGAATCTCTATCTGTTCTTCATTTTTCCATCCCACGAGCAAGAAACGCCAATCAGGCATTTGTTTCGCTAAGTTCACACAACTCATCCAGTCCCGTTGTGTATTACCACCGCAGAATATTCGCTTGCCTTTATCTTCATAATCATGAGCATAACCAGGATAGTGACCATAGTCACGGAGCAAAGGTAGTTTATAGGAAGAATGAAGATGTTTTTGCATGGTTTCACCATATTGTTGACTAGTCACTGTTAGTGTGAACCTTTTGCTTTTCAGCGCAACCCGATAAAGAAAGGTCATGAAAAGTGTTTGCAGTGAAGAATCATCTTTTAGTGCTAAATTGGTCGCTATGATATTAATTCTTTTAAAGAGTATCACACTTATCCACCAACAAAGTACCCCAGCCGAACTCATATAAGTAATGATTGTATCACCTTTAGCAGCTCTTCTTACCACATTCCATGCTCCTAAAAATGCATTCACATATTCACCGTGATTTACAGGAGTATGCGCCCAAGAAGCAGATAATCCGTTTCTATTGAGATAGTCAATAAGAAACGGATATGTCTGTTGATTATAATGAGTAAGGTAATAAATCATTTATTATACATGTGGAAACGACAATTATAAATGATAGATCATATATTATTAAATTGGAGAATATCTTCTAAAGTGTCCATTTCAAACAAATCATCAAATCTCTGAACTCGGATGTTCACTTTATTCAGTACGTTGATGACAGAATTGTCCCAGAACAAATCTTCATAATCCTCCTTCTTAATTAAATGCATGATCTCATCAATAATATTTTTTGCATCATTAACATTCCAAAAAGAGATACCAGACATGATCATTCCTTGTCCATCACCAACATTTATTGATTCTAAATACCCTTCAGAGTTGGTAACAAGTCCCCATTCTTTGATATAGTGATCATGCCACTTAGCAAAATAGGTAGATTCACCGATGTTTTTCGTAAAGCAGTTGCTTTGCATATATATATCACCTTCAATCACCCATGTATCACCAAATCGGTCGAGAACTTTATACATGGAATAAATATTGTTGCAGATATCATATTTCTCATTAAATACAATATCTACTCCATATTTTTCCTTTAAAAAATCCAGTTTTTCAGCCTTATATCCAGATACAAGTGTAATATCTTCAATACCAATTTCATGTAGAAATTGGATTTGACGTTCAACCATAGGCATACCGTTTATCTTAACGAGACATTTGGGAATATCGTTTGTTAAGGGACGAAGCCGGGTACCCATTCCTGCAGCAAGAATAATTGCGTTCATTTATTTCTTTTCGTTAATATACAAATTTGCATCCTTAAAAAAAGACCATATCATTAGAATAATGATTATACCTATCGGAAAGGCGGCAATAATGGATACAGATTGCAAACCGTACATTGAATTTTCCGCAAAGATTAGACCAATGGGAAATAGAATAAACATCACAGCCCATAGTGTTCGGATAAGTTTATGAGGTTCTTCTTCTGCTCCAATCCTTTTGTATGAATAAGTAGATGCAATTAAGGTAAGCGTATCAAATGATGTTGCATAGAACATAATCATTGTAATTACAAGTAACAGCATTGCAAGGCTTGGTAATGGCAATGTCCCCAATATTTTCAGAATTGCTTCATAGTAAGTTCCACCTCCATCTATAAAGCCTACAATATCCAGCCCGTGTTTCATCTGTTGAGCCAAGCCATAATTTCCTAAAATAATAAACGACGTAAAAGTACCAGCCAAAGCCCAGCCATATCCGCCAAGAATTGTGTTCTTTATGGTACGTCCTTTACTAATCAGTCCAATAAAGAATGGTGTACCAATAGTCCATGCCATCCAATACGCCCAATAATATAGTGTCCAGTTCTGTGGAAAAGAGGTCTCACGAAGTGGATCCAGTGTAGTTGAAAGCCCTATGAAATTCTGGACAAGATTTCCGATACTTTGGAATCCTGTTTCCAAAATATAACGGGTTTCCCCACCCAAAAACAGGACATAGCCTAAAAAAGCAAAAAAGAAATACATACACCATTTAGCCATTTTGGAGATGCCTTTCATGCCAAACCACACAGCCAGTGTATATATAACAGCAATGATAATAAGCAAAAGAATGGTTAATATAACACTTTCAGAAATGCCCAATACATTACATAAGGCAGCAGATAATAAAGGTGTGGCCAGAGAGAATGTTGTTGCTATTCCTGCCAACATTGCAAGAATGGCAGTAATATCGATGAGCCTTCCCCATTTTCCATCTACTTTATCTCTGAGCAATGGACGGCATGCTTCAGAGAAACGCTGACGGTCTCTTTGCCGGACGTGCATCATAAATCCAAAGCAGATAGCCAAGATGATATGGAAGCACCAAGCAATAGGCCCCCAATGAAATAGAGGAAATGTAGGAACCCACATCTGCATACTTCCCATCGCTTTCACATGTTCATCACTGGCATACATAGCCCATTCGCTTAAAGAGTAGAACATGATATCAGCAGCCAAAGCAGAAGTGAAAATCATGGCTCCCCACATAAAGTTCCCATATTGGGGCTTATCCAGATTACCCAATTTCACTTTTCCGTACTTAGAGAACGCTGTCCATAATGACAACCAAAATACGCCGACACCTAAGATTGCATAATAGATTCCGCAGTCATCACCGATAAACTTACGAATAGCCTCTAATATTGTTTTTGAATCATCAGGAATCAACATAAACAATGCACAAAGTGCAGACACGCCCACGAAGGGAACTAATGTCATAACCCAGTCTATTTTTTTACCTAAAGTCTCTTTTTGTTCCATATCAATTAATAGTTTTGTATTTTTTGAAGATTCAGAATCGCTCTTTGTAAGCGATCTTTTCCATAAGTACCAAAGTCATCACCTTTTGCTTCTTTAATAACAGTCCACATAGACCATAAAACATCCATTAAAACCTGGTAAATAAGCAGTTTTTCTTCTAAATGATTTGGTATCTTACCATCGAAATATAAATCTAATAAGAAATCTTTACTGTCTTCAGTAAATTCTGATTCTAAGAAAAGCGCACTCAGATCCCAGATAGGATCATTCATGCCAGAATATTCCCAGTCTATGAGATATATAGTTCCGTCTTCAGATTTAATAAAATTCTCTGCTACGCTGTCATTATGACATGGTGCAAGTTGAATACCAATGTCATTCAGGCGAGTTTCCATTTGGAAAACCTTATCTCGGATATCTCCATATTCCGGATACATTTTCACATCGCTTTTCAATAGAAGATGCTCGTAATTTCTAATCTCATGAAACACGTTGAAATCGTTGTTAAATCTGACGTTTGATTGATGGAGTTTTTTATAAATACCAGCAATCTGTTTCAGATGAGCCCTCCGTTGAATTGTTGCATGGTTTAGAGTCTCTGCATTTTTAATGTATTCTGCTAATTTAATTCCTGTTCCACTATTAAAATAATGGATAGATGGACTAATGCCAATTTTACAGGCCATTAAAGAATTCTGTTCCTCATTGGTGCGGACAACCATTCCCTCAGAACCATTCCCTGGTACACGCAGAACATATTCATTTTCTCCAATAGTAACTTTAAAATTCTTGTTGGACATTCCACCTATCTGTTCTATGTGAGCATGAGTTCTTACATCTTTGTTCGGGAATATCTGCTCCAAATGATTCATTAGGTTTTCTTTGTCAAATGGATTCTCTTTGCGGCGGAGAGTCGGATAGATGTAATTTTTCAGGTTGAGCATATTTTCCTGATTATCCACATCTCCCCATATCAGGTTTTTAAACATGATATAAGGGCGCTCAAGAACAGATGTACAATCCATCAGCAAATATTCATAATTCATATATAGGTTACTGCATGAAGTCCATTTCTGCAACATGCGCTGATATACTTCATATGATATTTTGCAAACGCCTAAGAGTTCTCCTTCAAAATTGGCAAGTTGATGTTTGTCCTTGCTGATTTTGGTGACAAATCCTTGTTTCAGTTCAACAAATGCTTCGTCACCATTACCAGATTCTTCTGTGATAGCCAGACATGTTTTATGCGGGGTATTTACTAAACACTCAATGACCTTACTCTCATAAAAAGTGTCACCTTCGATTAATAAAAAATCCTCATGTATAAAGTCTTTTGCAACTGCTAATGAAGCCATGGAAGCTGTAAAACGGTAATCGTCATTTTTGAGTATTGTCACATCCTCATGGTTGTATACTTCAAATAACTCCGATTTAAAACCGGTCACCATGACAATATTGACTATACCAAGTTGCCTTAGTATGTCAAGTGTCCTGTCTATCAGGCATTTTTCTCCGTCAAACGGAATCAGTGGATAGGGAATGTCCGAATCCCGTTCCCTTCTGGCCGTTAGTATAACTGCCGTCTTCATTTTAACTGTTCAGGTATAAAGAAATCGTAACAAACGACTTTTCTTTATATGGATTAAGAATATAAGATGCACTGACAGGGAGGTGGAACTTGCCAAGTGGAATAGAAGTGGCGTATTTAATTCCGATATTTACCACGTTAAATCCTTTTTCATAATTGGTATAGAAACCCTTGTTCAAAGCTGCACCCACACACACACTCAGGACATTGTCATTTTTGAAGTTAAAATTATACCCCAACTCAGCATAAGAGGAATAGGCTTGTTTGCCATCCAAGTTTTTATCAGCTCCCCAAATATAAGATGACAAAGTTAACCAAAGAGGTATTTTTTGAGGGGAGATAGTGGTGTAAAGTTCAACATAATGCCCTGTCTCGCGGTTATTCAAGTTAAAATAACTATCTTTATTCCCAACTGCAGATGGATAATAATAATCAGCAGCACCAATAAAGAACCAGTCTTTGGTATAACCAATACCAAGATCCACTTCCTGATGCGAACCGTTCACAGAGTATGCCCCCATTGCATAAGCGTTGAAATTCTTATAATTAAAATTAATCCCGGGGAACACGGTTGGAGCATCGCCATATTCTAATCCTCTCCACATATATTTAGAACTTAATTCTAATGATAAAGAGAACTTAGAATCTTTTAATTCTTTTGCAACTTCTTGAGCGTAGTTTTGCATACTCAACAACAATAGTAAGCTTAATAAAAGTAGCCTTTCCATTTTCACTTGATTTAATTAGATTTTAATATTGCTTTTATATGATGTGTTTGTCGCTGATCTTCGGGAGGCAATTGCATATAATCACCATAATAATTTCTTAATACTTTATCATAACCTATAGGGGCATCGTATTTTTTTCCTTCAAACTCCACTTTTGTTGTCTGTGAAAAAAGTTCCCTCTCATGATAATCAAGCATATCGGAAATCAAGCCAACATACTGTGAACTATCATATGGAATAGACCTGCAGAAACGTTCATACAAATTCAGGAAAAACCGATAACCAATAAGACGGCATAATTTCCAAGTCAGATAATTTGCACCTTTTCCTTGAGGGAATTCTTTATATACGGCAGCACCACGGAATTTATTCAGAAAATAACAAAACTTATTATTCCATGAAGTTTTATTGGTCATGCCATCATAAGGGAAGACATCAACCCATATACCCAATCCAGGTATCTTTTCAATGGTTTCATCTACAATTTCTGTCTGTTTATCAACAATCTTTGCAAAACCATATAGATAGCCGTTATCCCTTGAACTTAATAACTGGTATCTTGAATTAGGAGAAGATGCTGAAATATCTAGGAGTTTTTCATAATCAGGTCTTGGCATCATGATATCAATATCGTCATCCCAGGGTATAAAACCCTTATGCCGTATAGCACCGATAAGAGTACCATACATAAGGTAGTATCTGAGGTTATGTTTTTCACATATACTCACCACATAGTCCAAAATACCGATTTCAATTTTTTTGATATCGTCAAGTGACAATAGATTTTCCATTTTTATTCTAATGATTTAAATGCTTGAATTAGTCTTATGTTATCTTCGTGGCTTCTTACAGCTATTCTCATATATTGTTTACCGTCAAAGCCTGTCTTGTCACTGCAGTCGCGTGTCAGGATATTATGTTCTTTTAGGGTTCTCAACACAATTTCACGAGCAGTGTAAGGATTTAGAACTTCACAAAGGAAATAGTTCGCTTGTGAAGGCATAACACGAAGAAAACGGATTTGACGCAGCTGTGCTTCAAAACAGTCGCGCTCCATAATAAATTTTTCACAAGCACGCTTATAGTCTTTCTCGTATTTCGTGTAAATCTGCATAAAGTATTCTGCAAAAGAGTTGATGTTCCAAATGCTTACTGATTTCTTCATCTTGGAAATGATGCTTGTGTCTGCAGAACACATGATGCCCAATCGTATACCAGGTACGCCATAACTTTTGGAAATGCTCTTCATCACCACCATGTGTGGGTAAGTTTCCAGAATGTTGTTATGGAGCAATGTATTGTTTTCCCAATCTTTGCTAAAATCCACGAAGCTCTCGTCAACTATCAAGCACGTATGTTGATTTTCACACCATTCTGCCAGTAATAACAGGTCTTTCTTTGGGATGAAATTTCCAGACGGATTGTCAGGATTGACCAATACGAGAGAATCTACATGGTGAGCGCCATAGAAGTCAATCAAATCATTAGCGGAGTACCGATAATCTTTGTTTTTAGGAATAAAGGTTATCAAAGTTTCTTTATCCCTTCTATTGGGGTATTCCTCAAAAGTAGGCCGAATAACACCTAAGGTTCCTTCCAGATTTTCCATCAGCGCCTTTATGAGTTCTGCTGCACCATTTCCAGGAATGATATAGTCTTCTTTTACTCCCCAACATTTGCTAGCCAATAATGTGTTTACTTTCATTCCCGAAGGATATTCTCCTATCAGTGTACGGAAGTTTGCTTCCATTTCGGCGATAATACGAGAATTCCTGAAATAGGGATTTACCAAATAACAAAAATCAAGCATTTTGGGGAAACGCCAGAAGCCACCATATCTGCCATAGTATTTACGGATAATATCTTTTTCTTCAGCAAACAGGGCTTCGGCAATATCTAGATCCTGCTTGTCGTCTATTTCATACCATTTCTCATTGGTAATAGGTAAAGCTTTTAGGTCGTGGCTATCCAAGAAAGCAATAATCCGCATGACATTTTCATAGTACTCGTTATTGCCCATAGCCTTACTGTAGGCTTCTAGGAATGGAACATATTTGTTTTTTGAAAACTCGGAACTGAGTTTATAGATGTTGACGGTTTTATAGTAATTATCAATATCATTATAGTTGAATGCCTCTTTTGTTATAAAATTGATGATATTGTTGTCCTCGTCTATTCTTACCATTGTGCCATCCATCCAACTTTCATATTTTGCAACTAAAGCTAGGTTTGGATAAGGATTGTTCGTTAGGAGTTCAAACATCCCGTCCTGAAAGATTAAGTCAGACTCCACGAGAATGGTTTCGTCTTCAATCATTTTTTCTCTTGCAAGGAAAAGAGAATATATATTATTTGTTTTGTCATATACGGGATTATCTACATACTCAATTTTCAGTCCTTGGTATGAATCTCCAAGATAGTCCATAAGTTTCTTCCCTTCATATCCTACAACAATTACAACTCGGTTTAAATGTAGTTTGGATAATTGCCCTAACAACCTGTCAATGAGTCGAGTCCCGTTAACAGGCACCATGCACTTTGTATTGTTTTTGGTATATTCACCAAGACGCTTACCCATACCGGCAGCTAGAATGATTGCTTGCATATCTATGATTTCTTATCGATTTACAACTTTGTTGACCACGTTTTCCCATTGTTGGAAAATATGTTCTATTTTGAAGATGTTAGCCTGCTGGCGATTATTATCTCCAATGTTTTTTCTAAGTTTCTCATCACTCATGAGTTTCCTCATTGCCATTTCCATACCGTCAACATCATTCCTTTCTAAAAGGAAACCATTTTTGTTTTCTTTGATGAAATCTTCAGTGCCGGATACTTTCGTTGTAATAATAGGCAATCCAACACAAAAAGCCTCTACCACCGCATTGCTCATTCCTTCATAATCACTGGAAAAAGCAAAAATCTCCGATTTATTCAGTTCCTCAATTACATTCTCACTTCTTCCAGGCATGGAAATGCGACTTGAAACCTGATACTTAAAACTTGAAACGAGAGATTCCAAAGAATCTCTCTCAGGCCCTTCACCATAAATTACAAGTTTCCATTCTGGAAAATCTTCGCTTACTCTCGCAAACGCTTCAATCATCATCTTCTGGTTTTTCTGAGAATGGAGTCTTCCAACAGATATGATTCTTTTTTCTTTTGGAATATCAGGGAGAGAGAACACTTTTTCTGTGACCGGATTAAAGATAATGTCTGTTTTCTTTTGAATGAATTTTGGGAAATAATCTTTTATTCGTTGTGTTTGTACTATAAAACAATTTGTTAAAGGTAATAACACTGCCTGAATAATTTTCCAGGCAAGACTATTAAACCGTGGATCATTTCGCTCAGAAGCAATAACAGGAACTTTAATACCCAATAAACTTATCAAAGTTACACTATAAACAGCAATACGGAAAGCGAAGATGGCATCAGGTTTATTTTGCTTGATGTATTTCCTCATCCATAGCAATTTCTTGAATAGAGATGTTGAGCCACATTCTTTTTCTGCAACTTTAATTTTAACATTCTGGTGTAGCGGATAGAAACGTATATCTTTTTTCAAAAAGACAAATTCTACATCATAGCCATTCTCTGAGAATTGGTTTGCCAAAAGTGACATCACCCTTTCTGCACCACCAGAATTCAGATTAGCTGCAATAAATATAAGTTTCATAAATAAAGCTATCCATTTTGGACAAAGATTTTGTTATAAATAATTTGCCTATTATTCACCTCCATGATATTTCTGGATAAATATGTAAATCATTACAACAAAAATCCACAAATATGGCATCCATCTGCTTTTTTTGTCCCATCCTAAAATAATTAAAGGGAAAATAATCATTTCGAATGTAGCAAAAACTGTGGAAGTACGTCCTGCAACAACACCGTATTGGCAGAGTATAGTGAGTAAAAGGAAACTGTAAAAATAGCCGTTTCTTAAAGTATAGTAATGATTAGTCAAAGGTTCTATTTGTTTTTCCATTATCGTAAAAGTGACTAATATAAATCCCTGAAAGTAAATCATAGGGTTGGTCAAGTCACTACTCCAAGCTTTTTCACTACCTTCTCTTACATAAGAAGACGCCATATCTTGTACAAAACCCGAATTACTGATAATAGATTTTATAAAATCTCCCCAAAAGCCTGCTATTACAAAAGCTGCAATCATTCCCCAATAGATGTGTTTTCGCGTAATATTTACTTTATTCATAAAATAAAGTGGTAGTGCTACTATAGCACTTCTGTGAATAAAGTATGCGATGATGATGGCTAATAAATATTTCCAGAATTTTTGTTCTGTACAATAAATAGTAGCTATTATAACAATACCGATAGCCACACCTGCCCTCATCTGATTCATGTCGCGTCCCATCATAAAACGGGCTACATAGATGAACAATCCTAATACAGGCAGAGGGCTATATTTCCAAAGACTTTTAAAAATAAAAAACATGGAAATGGCACCAATGAAATACAAGTAAAACTGTGGGTCACTTGATATGGTTTTGGCAATCACACAAAGAAGATAATATCCCTTTTCTGCATATCCAAAAGGAGTGTCAGAAAAAGAAAAATCAAATAGCGTATTTGTATAGTATTTAAATGATCCCCAATATAGGGCAGTATCAATCCAAAGATACCAGGTTCTGGAACCAATGGCATAAACACAGATACAATACAAGACTATCAAAAAATGTTTCTGATATTTCTTGGATGTATAGTCTGCTCCTAATGATAGAAAGAAAAGCAGAACAAAAAACGTTAGCGCTCCGTATAAAGGCATATATAATTATTTGTTTAATTGATTAATAATGATTCCCATTTTTGTATGACTTTATCCAATTTATATCGTTTGGATTGTTCAATAGCATTCTTTGCCATATACTGCCGCAAAGTCTGATTTGTCATTAATTCCATTATTTTCTTAGTATATGCTTCAATGTCATTATTGGGAATAATAAAACCGTTTACTTCGTCTGTGATAATATCTTTAAGAGAAGAAAAAGAATCAAAAGCAATAGGCACACATCCAAATTGTTGTGCTTCGGTAAGTGTTAATCCCCATCCCTCATACGATGAGGTCATTAAAAAAATAGCACTTTCTTTATAATATTTATCTGGTTGTTGTCTTCCACAAAATTCAATATTATGTATTCCTAATTTTAGTGCTAATTTTTTATAATTATCTTCAGAATCTCCAGTTCCAACGATTTTAAAAATCCAAGAATTTGATACCTTTTTATTATTAATTACTTCATTGACTATAGCCCATGCTTTGATGGCGAGAGATATTCTTTTTTGTGTTTCCGCTAATCGTGAAACCACTAGGATTTGTTCTTTCTTTTGGATAATATCTTCTTTTGATAAAAATTCGTCGTAAGAAAGAGCATTGGGAATTACGAAGAACTTAGATTTGTCTTTTAAATTTGCATAATTAGAATATTCGTCAATAAAAGTTTCAGAAAGTAATACTACTTTATCAGAATATTTATATACAGTTTGATACAGTTCTTTATTACGTTGAGGATAATAAATTTTATATAAAGGAAAACTAATAATGCGAATTATATTTTTAAAGATGTCTTTTATTGTATAAGATTCAGTTTTTAATAGTTTTTTTGCCACTTTCCATGTAACTCCAACTTCTTCATATCCTGGATTAAAATGCAATACAGAGTGAATCTTATAGTTTAAATGATTTCTTTTTCTGATATCACAAAATAGTTTTACATCTCTAGTCATTTTCTGAATGATAACTGCGTCAATTCGATGTTTAAGGATGAACTTCTCAAGTGAATGCAGGCGGACATTTATCGTATCTTCGAATTTTGTTAACGGTAATGAAGAGTCTATTTCTGACTTATAAGCTAAGAAACAATGATGCCCACGTTCTGTTAGTCCTTTACTGATTCGGGCTGTGATACGTTCTGTCCCTCCCTTAATCTCAGAAACGTTCGAACTGTTACAAAACAGAATATTCATGAATTTAAAATTTCGTTAATCTCTTCTAATGAATAATAGCGTTCTGCCTTCAAATCCACAGGGGGGATAAGATGTAGAGTTCTCAAAATCTTTCCGCCGATATGGCGTATTTTACTGACGCCACAAGGTTTAAGTTTTTCAAATCGCCACTCAGTTTGTTTATAAATTTTTATAAACTCATATCCGTATGGATGAGAATCTTCAATATGCCAAGGTTTTATTTTGTCAGCATAATGTATGATGACAGGATCTGTAATAGCCTGCTTTAGTAGAGGCCAATAATCATGATATCTTTCACCTAACTCAGTATATTTTTGATGATGTAAGAACCCGCTTTGTGTATTATAAATGAAGGGCAAATCCTTTTTCTTATTATAAAGGGTGATATTCAGTACGTCTTGGTCGTGAAGTACAATGCGCTGGGGTTCATTGGCTATCAGATTAAAGAAGACAGACTTCATGTTGTTCTCTCTCCAATAGTCTAAGTTGATGAGCAAAACACCGGCATTGAAATAACCATACTTCTTGTCATATCCCAGGCGTTTATAGTCATGTTTGTCCTCAGCCATATCTGTTACGGTTCCAACGGCAACCCCATCAAGATTCGTGTTCCAAAGTTCTTTCAGAGATTTCCTCACAATAATGTCACCATCCAAATATATAACGCGATGAATATCTTGAGGGAGCAAGTCTGCAATTATCAATCTGTAATAAGTGGCTTGTGTAATATATTTCTTTACCTTTCCAAGTTGTGGGAATCCTGCAAAGATATCACCTTCTATTAAGTGAAAGGCAATAAGGTGCTGCTGGTTACTGAGTACGTGTTTTAACTGTTTCTTTTGCTCTTCGTTTACAGATTCATCAATAAGTATGTGGAAGGTTATATCTTCACGAGTATTATTCACACTTACGGATTTCATCATCACCGCAGAAGGCATGATGTAGTTTTTATCAGTACTAAGTAGTATATGTATCATTATTTAGAATATTTATGGATATGATAGTTTCTTCCTATTTTAGTAGAGTACAGTAATATTTTAAAAAGATTCTTGATGTTAATTATTTTGTTAGTTGCCGAGAAAACCCATAAAGTATGAAATATATTTTTATTATTTCGCACCGCAATTTTACATAAATCATTAAATTCGTTTTGATGAATCATTGGCAAAAGTAGCTCAACAACAAATTTTTTTGCAAAATATGTCCTGATACTGTGAGCGTTCAAAGAAAAACGTATTTGTTTTTCTACATCATTACTATGACTGGCTGACTCTGTCAACTGTCTGTAAACGCCAGTGATTGCAGGATCAAACTGAATGTTGCTTTTTTGTGAAATATACAGCCATTTAGGATAGTCAGACATCAACCAGTCCTTTTTCGGCTGTACAACTGTTTCATAATCATCCAGCAGTTCTTTCCTATAGCATGCACATAAAGTAATAATGGGACTATCTGTCAGAATAGCATGTTTAAAATCAGATTGCTTTGCCCATCCTATGGTTTTCTCACCTGTCTGTTGATTGAGTTGATAGGCTTGTGTGTAATGTAATCCATAGTCGGGATGAGATTCCAGAAAATCAACCTGTTTTTGTAGTTTCTGGGTGTCTGTCCAATAGTCATCCCCTTCACAGATGGCAATATACTTTCCCTGTTCTTTTTCCGCCATTAGTTTCTCAATACCGGAAAAACCTATCTTTGTGTATTGATTTTCCTTTTCGAGGATAGGTTTGATAATATTCGGATATTTTTCTGCATATTCTTGTATGATTTCTGCTGTCCCGTCTGTCGAAGCATCGTCATGAACGATAGCCTCAAAAGGAAAGTTTGTCTTTTGCATCACAAAACCTTCTAGGCATTGCCGGATATAAGGTGCTTGGTTAAAGGCCAGACAGTGAATGGATACTAATGGTCTTTCGTTCATGTCAGTATGCTTTTTCCAAAAGTCCTTTAGAACGTTTTTTTAGGGGCTTAGCTGGTGTACCCGCATAAATTGTCCAAGGCTTGGTGTCGTGCCTAACCATTGAACAAGCACCGATAACACAACCTTCACCTATTTCTATGTTTGGAAATATGAGGCTATGGGCTCCTATCTGTGAATATTGGCGCAGGACAACTTGACCGCCTGTCACATTTGTTAATTCCTCTGGGTGAATCGGTCCGATAAGATATTCACCTCCAAAATCATCCATGGCAGAATAAATGGTTGAACGTCCAGATATTCCCGTAAAGTCTTCCAGTGTAATCCCGTTGGCACCATATAGTGAAACGTATGCTCCTATATGGATATTTGAACCTATTGTGATTCTACCCGAAAGAATACAGAAATCATCAATCCTTACGTTGTTGCCAATGGAAATATGGGAAGCACCGTAAATGCTAACTTTCCGACTGATGAGAACATTCTTTCCATACTCTTTCAGCCCGATTGATTTCAGTTCTTCTTCGGTATAAAAAGATGTCATAATTATTGTGGTATTACCAATATTTATATTAATAGAGGCAAGTGTTTATTCTATAAACAAGCAAATTGCTTAAACTGTTCTACCAAAGTTTCTTGATTCAGGAGTAACCGATAATTCTCTTTGCGCATGGTTTTGTCTTTTATACATTGAGTGAAACGAAGGATAGACTTATGGAATGCATCGTCAGCAGGTAGTTCACGAGTTTCGAAATCCTGGTTCTTCTTGATAATGTATGTGGGAACAAAACCAGCTGGTGCAGTAAGGATGCGGTTGGAAACGATGGTGCCCTGACTGCCCCAGATTTCTATTTCACATTTGTAGTCGTTGTCCATGCCAAAGGCAATCTGGGCGACTTGACCTGCATCGTTTACCATGGTGGCAGAACCATACATGTCTACTTCGAATCCCTCAAGTCGATTTGCCTGTGCTGTGGTTAGACGGGCGGTATCTCCCAAAAGATAGGATGCGTATTTCATGCAATAACCGCCAGCATCCAAGAGTGCACCTCCACCTAATGCCTTATTGTATCGGAAATCGTTTTTTGCACGCATGGGAAAACCAAAACTGATGCGGTATAGGCGTACTTGGCCGATTTCTCCATTCTCAACGACTTTATCAAGGGCTTTCAGTTGGTCATGAAAGACGAACATATAGTTCTCATGAAGAGCAAGCCCTTTTTCGTCGGCCAATCGGACGAGTTCTTCTGTATCGGCAAAACACGTAGTGGATGGTTTCTCAACGAAAACGTGCTTGCCATGTTCCAATGCTAACTTTGCCCATTTAAAATGGAGTGCAGGAGGCAGTGGGGTGTAAAGGGCATCTATTTCAGGCGTTTCACAAATGGCATGATAACTGTCATAGATTTTGCCCCCATAGTTGTCGATAAAGTTCTGAGCCTTGGAGCGTTCACGTTCCTGTTGTTCTTTAATGGCAGAATCAGAGACCTTACTAACATCCCCAAACCATTCTTCAGGTGAGGCTATGGCAATTCCGGCAAATTGAATCTCGTCATTTGCCTTTTGCAATGCAGGAAGAAATCGGCGGAATGCTATTTCTGAAGGACAAATAATTCCTATCTTGATCATAAGCTCTTCAGTGTGATGTCAATTATGTGCTGTATGTCATTTTCTTCCAAAGTGAAATAGAGGGGCAGGCAGAGAATTCTGCTGGCGATGTCCTCGGATATTGTCATTGGTGTATAGGGAAGATACTTTGTGAAGGTGTTGACAGACGGCCAGAAATATCTTCTCGGGAAGATATGTTCTGTCTGCAGGTTATTCATTACTTTCAGACATGTTTCTTCGTCCTTGAAGATGACAGGGAAATAACTATAGTTACATGCCTCATTGATTTTCTGGAAACTGAGGGAAGAATCCTTTGAAAGTTCTTCTTTATAAAGATGGTATTTTTTCTTGCGGTCTGCTAGGGCAGCATCCAGATATTTCAGATTGGCAATACCCACGGCTGCATGCACTTCGGTCATCTTGCCATTGGTGCCGTCCTGAATGATGTCAGCATGGTTCTCGAAACCGAAAAAGCGAATGCGGCGGAGGGAAGCGTCCAACTCTTTGTCAAGTGTAAAGCATCCGCCTCCTTCTGTGGTATTCAGCATTTTGGTGGCGTGGAAACTGGTCACGGAGATGTCACCATATTGGAAGATGCTTTTACCTTTATAATTAACTCCAACCGAGTGGCAGGCATCGTAAATGACTTTCAAATGGTGTGTCTGTGCGATGGCATTTATTTCTTCAATATTGCAACAGTTGCCGAAAACATGTACTGGCATGATTGCAACCGTATGGCAAGTTATTTTCTCTTCAATCTTCTTTGGGTCAATGCAAAGGGTTTCAGGGTCAATGTCCACAAAAACAGGTTGACAGTTTTCCCATACGATGGAACTGATGGTGGCAATAAAGGTAAAAGGCGTCGTAATGATTTCACCATGCAGATTTAATGCCCGTATGGCCATCTGAAGTCCTATGGTGCCATTGACACAGCTGACAAGTTGTGGAACACCTAAATGCTCGGCACATTCTTTTTCGAAACGCTGGACCAATGGACCATTATGAGTCATGATACCACTTGCCCATATCCCTTTCATCAACTCATTAACTTCTTCTAGAGGTGCTAATGTCGGTTGGGTTACATATATGTTTTTTGTTTCCATAATTTAATTGATATAATTAAGTGCAGCGATGAGGCTGCGTGACTGAATGTTCAGATAATTATTGAAGCGGAGGAACTGGTAAATCTGTTCTAAAGTCATCCAAGTATAACGTTCTGGTACTTCTGTTGAGAAATCGTCTCCTACTTCTACAATCATGTTTCTGTTTTGTTCATGATAGAAACGGCCTCCCTCTTCACTCTGTTTGACATCATAGATAATCTGTTTGGGGTGAACATTCATGATATAGTCATAAAAAGCGGGTCTTAATTCTTTATTTTCAGGGATGGCGCCTGTTAAACATTGGAGGGTTGGAGCTAATTCTAAAACATCAAAGTTTCCGCATTCCATTTTGGCTTGAACGAGAAAATGATACACTCCGTTAATCTTTTTGATAATGTAAGCACAAATACCTTCTTGCATAGGTTGGACCAGAGGCTGGCACCATGAAGCAACTTCACGGTTTTCTATGGTGACATTTACACCGATTATCTTGAAGAATTTTCCATCAGGTCTGGAAATATCACAATCATTCAAATCCCAATCTTTCATTTTTTTTATGGGAAAGGGCGATACTTTTAAGTCATATTTAGCCTTTAGATTAGCTAACCAGGAGAGATGATTATTAATGGTGTAAAGACTGTGATTGGTAGTAGCAGAAAGCAAATAGGCTTTGCCTCCGTCTCCCATCAAAGTTAAATCATCGGCTAAAGATGAGAATTCAGCAATATTGAGTCCAGACAATACGGTACGCGTATCCATATTAACCATATTATCATATCTCATCATCTCTTTTATTTGTCCTAAGGTCATCCATCGGAAATCTTCCAATTCTGGTACATCTTCCTCTACCTTGATGATGATATTACGGTTGCGTTTGCGCAAAAAACGGGCGCCTTGTTCGGATTGCAGCTGGTCTAATATTATCTGATGGGGTTTTGCGTTTACGAAGTATTCTAGATAGTGTGGACTTTTCCCTTGATGTACACGGGAATAATTGCTTTTGGTTGCTTGAAGTGTAGGAGAAATCTGGACACAGTTTACGTTTCCGGGTTCTATTTTAGCTTGCATCAAGAAATAGAGAACTCCGTTAAATTCTTTAGTAAGAATACCTAAATAACCCACTTCTGGTTGATTAATAATTGGTTGTTCCCAAGAATTCAAGATGCCGTAGTCTGTTTCTACATGAATGCCTTCTATAGAAAAGAATTTACCAGATTCGTGTCTGACAGCCCCCTCTTTGTCAACATACCATTTCTGAAGTTTTGAAAAAGGAATCTGTTCAACAGAAACTTTGACCTCACTGTTTCTTCGTTCTATCCACTCTTTAATTTCTTGAGTAGAATGGATGTCATTTTTTCCATTTAATAAAGACTTTATAATCATTAATTGCAGTGTTATTTGTTTTTAGATTCGTTTTCGATGGTTTATTTATATCTCAAAGAGATCAATTTACAACAAATACGGTATAGCCAGAAAGGAAGATTTTCATATAGCTTCATCTTTTTCGGAAAACTATGAAATCCATTTGTGGATTTAATCAGTTGATGCAGTCGTTCTAACTTCTCTTTGCTCATCTTATAAGGAACAGATGACAATTCACCCCAATATTCACCATAAAGATAAGTATATTGCCAGTTCAGATAATCTGCAAGTTTCTGACTGTTCAAGTCCCTTTGGTTTGTATAGTCTGCACATTCTTTGAGCACCTTGTAACTATCATCAATATGGTTGATGTTCAGGCTTGATATAGTCTGTCCCACGCGTCCTATCAGATAATTATATATCTGATAGTCGAAAGCTGTGAATGTTTCTGCTTCTAGAATAGGGATGAAGCGCAGAATCTTGTCATCATAAAACACACGTTCTACAAACATGGGCAGATGAGGTTTCATCAAGGCCGTCTTGTACGTGCAGAAATGGAACAAAGGCATTCCCAATTCATTACCAGAATGTATCCAGTCAAAGTCCCTCACCCGGTATGTCTCCCCAAATTCAACGGATTTAATAGGGGAAAGCCGGTAACTGTCTGTTTCGACATAATAGTAATTGAGATGAGTGAACACCATATCTGCATCACATGTTTCCAGATCTGTAAGGAATTTGGAGAATTGTTCTGTGGTAAACCAGTCGTCGCTATCCAGGAATCTGATATATTTTCCTGTTGCAAGTTCAAGACCTTTGTTGTAGGCAGAACCATGCCCCCCGTTCTCTTTATCAATGACTTTGAATGTCTGAGGATATTTCTTTTCAAACTCCTTTGCCATAATGGCTGAGTTGTCGGGTGTGCCGTCATTGATGACAAGCACCTCTAATCGTTCCATTTGTTCTTCGGGAACGATTAAAGATTCCAGGCATTTATTGATATATTGCTCTACCTTATATACGGGTACAACAACAGTTAATAACTTTTCCATACTGTTCTGTTAATTGAAAATTCTTTTTGTAAAGGGAATGAGTAATGATAAATACGCAAATAGAATTGGAAGCATAAAGAATAGCGAAATACTAACGATTCTATTGTCTGTAATATATTTTTGAGTAATACCGATAAACGGAACTGACATCACCACCAAATGGAAACAGAGAATGGCCAAAGAGTTCTTCCCAAGCCATGTAAGTGCTCGAGATACTAACGCGCTAAATGAATATATCATTTTTGATAAAAGATAAATGGCACAGGTGCCAGTAATACCGCCAATAACATCCAAAGGATAGCAGTTATAATAACAACGTACAATGCTCATTCCTGAGAATGCGATACAATATATCCACACAGGTATTCCCAGTAAAAGCCATTTCCAGGAAATACTATTCTGTTTGGCAAAATTACCAGTCGCAAAGAAAATCAAGGCAGAGATGCCTGGAAGCAAAGCGAAAGGAAGGTTTGCGACATATCTATCTATAATTGTTGCCGTAATGCTTAGTATCAAAACTATACCATACAGGTATTTGTTGTTTTTAGGAATAATATTATAGATGTTTTTGCACCAAAAAAGAGCAAGCAAAAACCAAATAGCCCCAATGGAAGGAATATCGGCAAAATAAAGAGAGGAATGATTGTTTGAGCCATTTCCCCAAAAGGAAGCCACCAAAGATCGTAGAAGGGGAGTCTGGTCATGATTATGAATGAACAATGCCAATTGATATAATAGAATTAGTGAGCATGTAAATAAATAAGGTATGATAAGTCTTTTGAAATCCTTAAACAATGAATCTGAAGTGTCTTTAGGCTTGTAAAAGTATCCTGCAAGAATAAAGAACAAAGGCATATGGAAAGAAAATATAAAGTTAAATAGATATTTATTTACCCCACCCCAATGTCCGGCAATTACGAGCAGAATGCCGAATCCTTTCATAATGTCAAAAACAGGATTCCTCATTTCAAAGACACTATAGTAGATTATTCATATAAGAAACTATATTATGCTAGTATCCCAATCCTTTGATATACTCTTTATAAGATTTGTCCGGATCCAATACAATTCCGCCATGATTACTACTTCCCCTGACGACGGTTTTGTAATCACCATAACGCTTGGTGAGCCCATGGTCATAATTGGCTCCTACAGGTATCTTAATAAATTCGAAATCCATATCAATCAGTTCTGTATAATCTGATCTAAATTTAAAATGAAGTTCTTCATTGAAGATGAAACTCAGCGTAGATACCATTTCTGTATTTTGGGAATTATAGCGTTTGCAAGTTTCTTCAAACCTTCGATAGTTCTTATTTACGTACTTTTTAATAATAGAATTGAATAATATGGAAGAACATTTTTTGATGAGAGTGATTATTGAAAACTTACTAGGAATAAAACCTTCTTTAGTCCACCCACTCCAATAGAAAGAACGATTTCTATAAGTCATAGCATCCTGAAACTGCTTCTCAAAGAGAGTTTTATCGTTAACAACAGCGTCTAAGGGAAATATGTCTATGAAAATTCCTTGATTAAATAATTTCTTTTTTCCAAGTTCTGTTTTTAGAATTCCTGTAGTTTCACTGTTTCTGAGTTGAGCATGGCCTCTCAGAGAACCAAAATCTGTATATTGTGTTTGAAAAAAATAAGGATGTTTAAATTCATATGGAGCTATTTGGCATAGATTCTCATATTGATCCCGGAACATCATTAGATCGATATCGTCATCCCAAGGAATAAACCCCTTGTGGCGTACAGCACCGAGCATTGTGCCGCCAGATGCAAAATAAGTAATATTGTGTTTCTTGCAAACACGGTCAAATTCCACAAGCATATCTAATAAAATAGCCCATACTTTTTTCATTTTTTTTGAAACAGTATAGTCACATCTTATTTCTTCCTCAAGGAAGCCTTCGGGAAGTTCTATTTTTAGATTAACCATGAATATAGAATTTTAGAGTTTTTTTTGCACCTTCTTTCATATTAAAAGTAGGTCTCCATCCTAGTTTTTCTAATTTTATAGAATCCAAAGAAGAGTTCTCCATTAAATTGTAATTTTTCTTCTCAATATCAGATGGATTCTCAAAAACAATATCTACATTTCCGGCTTTTGCCAAATTCTCTGCCATTTCCCGGATGGTTACTATTGAATTTGGATTAGAAATGTTATAAGCCTCACTATTTTTTCCATTAATAAGAACTGAAAGTATAGCTGAGGCACAATCCATAGTGTAACAATAGGAACGCAACTGCTTTCCTGCACTCTTCATCACGATATTTTCACCAGCTTTAGCCTGGCGTGTAAATTGGGCCGAGGCTCGGCTGTCAGAACTTGTAATTGTTGGACCGTAAATATGCCCTGGGCGTACGATAACAGTATCTAATCTGTATTCTGCAGAATAAGCAACACAAAGAGTTTCAGCAGCTCTTTTAGAAGAAGGGTAGGATGCTCTGGAATTTAGAATGTCCACGAATCCATAGTCTTCCTCTTTGTATGGCCTTTTTTCTTCTTTTCTGCCGTAAACTTCACTGGAAGATATATACAATAGTCTCTTAGTGTTATTGCTAATTGCAGATTTCAAAAGAGTGTTCAACCCAATGATATTGGCCAGCATAGTTTCTACAGGTTCTTTTGCAAATTTCCCAGGATTAGCATTACTTGCACCGTGGATGATATAATCTGCTTTTATTTTTATTGGAGTGACAGAAGATGCATCATAATGGCAGAAAGAATAGTCTTTTCCTTCTTCGAAACAGTAAAAGCGCTTTTGCAGTCTATCTTTATTTCTTCCGGCCAAAATAATATGCATTTTTGCGTTCTTTTCCTTATTTAAAATAAAGAGCACTTCAGCCACAGCAGAACATATCATGCCTGTGGCACCCGTAATTAAGATACTACTGCCATATAGATTTTCAATACTGGGAATTTGTACAGAAACAAGCCTAACATCTTGCCAATAGTCCTCGCAATAATATACCATTTTACTTTAACCAGTCTTCTTTGTGAACGTGCATCAATGCCTTAATCATCTCAAGGTCTTCTACGGTTGTTACCTTGATGTTCTTTTCTGAACCAGGAACGATATGCATGGTTCTGCCCCCAAGTTCTGCCATCAGAGTGCAAGAGGCAACAGAGTTAGTGATGCCTTTTTCCTTTGCTTCTTCATGGGCGGCGATAATATTCTTTAATCGGAAGGTCTGAGGGGTCTGAGTGCGGATAAGTTTGTCGCGAGGTATGCTGGTTTCTGTTGAAAACCCGTCTTCACTCTCAAGAATAGCCTCACGGCATTGGATACCTGTAATGGCATATCCGTATGCTTTGCATATCGCAATGTTTGAAGATATGATATCCTGACTCAGCAAGGGGCGTACAGAATCGTGAATCAACACAAGGTCGTCACCATCACATCCAGCCTCTTTCAGTCCGTAGATTCCATTATGGATAGACTCCATACCCGTACTACCTCCAGGGAAGATCCATTTCAGTTTGTCAATCATAAATTGGTTGGCATACGATTGCAGTACAGTTTCCCAACCTTTAAGGCATACCACGGCAATCCCGTTGATATCAGGGTGGTTTTGGAAGCATTTCATTGTATGCACGATGATAGGGCAGTTATCTACATGCATAAACTGTTTAGGGATATCTTGTCCCATTCGGTTGCCGGAACCGCCGGCAATAATTAGTGCGTAATTCATATTATTTATAGTTTTAAAGTGCTTTTAATTTTATTGATGATGTCGAGTTTAACAAGTAAATAATAGGGCTTTGCCAGATTATTCCTGAAAAAGAAATGAAGAATTCTGTAGGTCGGTGCTTGAGGAGTCAGTATTTTGGGATTCATAGTTTTTTGCTGCACTATAGGTGTTTTTCTAATTAAATGGAAAAGTTCTTGGAAATCCTTATAATTAGGATTAGTTTTGATGGCAGTGTTTATTCCATCCATACATATCCACCATATTCTCTGTGGGAGTTGTATGTGAAGAAAACCATCTGTATCCGTTTTCTCCAAATAGTTCCATACGTCAACATAATAATGAAATATATCTTTAAGTGGCCTTTTAGTAACTTGATTAGAATGAATTACATAATTGTATAGATTATGATCCACAACTTCCAGAACATTAGTTTTTTTTATTAGAAAGAATGTAGATGGTATATCTTCCCAATAACGAAATTGGGTGGAAACATCAAAATACCCATCCATTAACTCCCTTCTTATTAATTTCCCCCAAGCATATAAGGGATAAGAAGATACTTTTTTTTCTTTATCAAATAAAAAGTTTGTAGATAATAGATGATAAATGTCTTTTTTGTTGTATATGTTGGGTTTTAGTCGTGAAACAATAAATACGCCATCATTTGAAACGTTCTTGATTCCAGCAACAACGATATCTGCTTTACTCTTGTTGGCATGTTCTATAAGAATTTTAATGCAATCTGTTTCAATAAAATCATCAGAATCCACAAAGAAAATGTAGGCACCTGTAGATATCTCATATCCTGATCTTCTTGCTTTTGGAAGCCCTAAATTATCTTGGTGAATGACCTTGATTCTTGAATCTAATTTTGCAAAATCATCACATATTTTCGGACAATTATCAGGACTTCCATCATCTACCAGAATAATCTCTAAATATGGATAAGATTGGTTTATAATAGAAACAATACACTTTTCAAGAAATTTTTCAACTTTATGAACAGGAACAATGATAGAGACTAAAGAACTATTCATTTCTGGAGTTTATTATTAGAGAATAAATACCACAATTATTATTGGTTGTTAATATAAAACCATCATTATATGTTGATATGCTTTCAAATTCTACTCTTCCATAACCAAGTTCAGATAAATTAATTTTCCTAAAATCCTGTTTGTTGTTTAGGTCAATAATCCTAAGGTAATTAATATCTCCCCATCCAGGCACTCCCTCCATTATGTATAATAAACTGTCTTTTACACAAGCACCTTGCTGATGTGTAAAAGAAGGTAGTATGAATGTTTCTAATATTTCATTGTCTGTTAGGATAACATTTTGATTATTGATGTCAGGAATATCAAATTTAGCAATTTGAGCACCCTTTGTATTGGCATAAACATACATATAATTATTCTCTTTATCAATGACAGCACCTGACCAAGTCAAGTTGTTTGGTAAAGTAATCTCTTGTATTTTAGCTATAGAAAAGTTTTCTTTTTCTTTCAATATTCTATAGACTTGTACATGATTGTACGTTCCAGATGAACTACCGCTAACATACAATAAAGGGAAAAAGTCTGTTTTTTCAAAGAAAATATTACTGAAAGAAACCGAATTGCAATGATTGTTTGGAACAACCTTTAAGGTTACAATACCAATCTGACGTTTCTCTTCTAAATTGTAAATAAATACTTTTGAGTTCGTATGTTGGAATTGGAATAGATAATGTTTGTATATGTCGGCTCCTTGAACAGATGTACTCCCTTCAATTTGATCCATGAAATATGAAATTATAATATCAGAGCGTTTAAGGGTGTCATTATGAATAAGGGTGTCTTTTTTAACAATGGTATCAAATTGGATTATGGTATCACCATTCAAAAATGTTGTATCGGTATGAATAATGGTGTCATTACTATATATAGTATCTGTTCTAATAACTAAATCTTCAATATAATCATCTGTAGAACCACAGGCCGTAATCCATGTGCTGCATGTGGCCATAGTAAAAAAACACAACAATAATTTTCTCATTTGAATGGTAAATGTTTTCGTAGTTCGTAAATATGATCCCCCCAATACTCTTGATAAGACATAGGGCAATAAAAAATATACAATTATGCGCTTTATAATCTTGTTTTGAGAGATTATAGTTTCATTAATTTTAGGAAATATTAATCAAAAGAACATTTGTTTGAAACCACAATGAAAATGCAATTCTTTTAATACTTAATTTCCGAATATAGATGCATTCTTGAAAACCTTTTTTCTCCGAAGTTTTTAATAATGTAGTCGACGGATAAGTGTCTTCCTTATCTAGTAATAAATCCGTTTGCATATAGATAATGTTAATCGCCTACTTTGTAATCTAAAACAAGGAACTTATATTTCAAATTCTGATTTTTCAGGAAGAATCACATTAAAAGCATTACAAATTTTATCAATACACATGTCATTTTGTGTGTTTATTGGAGAGTCATTTAAACACACTTGAGGATATTGTTGGTTCTTAATTGCCGAGACAATTCTTTCAATGTTCTCAGGACATATTTCAAATTGCTTTCCACGTTTATTTTCATGAATGGGGTAAAAAAGACCTTTAGCTTGATTCCATGCACACAAGACATACTGACCGACTTGTTCGTCACTACGGAATTTGTTTTTACTCGTGTTGTCCATAATGTCATTGCACCTATCCCACAACTCTTGCATTGAGGATTTTAAATGCGGATTAGCTACATGTTCATAAACTCTTACAGGTAATGTTTTATTTGCGATGTAGCATAGGCAATTCTGTAAAACACGTTTTAATCCCAATTCCTTAAGGTTGAACCATTTGTTTCGATTCTCCCAAATAGATTTTCTGATATTGAAGCTATTATTAACGACGCAATAATCATTATACAACAATCGCCCCCAGTTGTTGCATCCCAGATATCTAGGATACCGTAAATCAGTAGAGAGTACAGGATTCCCGTTCTTGAAGAAGAATCCTTCTTCTATTGGCTGTAGCAAAAGCATGTCATCATTAAAATACACATAATGCTCGGACAGCTCTTCAATACGGTGGAAGTTCATTTCAATGGTATTTGCGTTGAATGTGGGTAGATATTGGGATGGAATATAGTCCTTGTGATTTACAAGATTTAATTTGGGATGATTGACATTTAGCCAATCTGGCTTTTGCCCACATGTAACAAAATGAATTTTATTTACCCATGGCGCAAACTTCTCTACACTTCTAAACCAGTATCTCAACATTTCGGTTTCTGGCCGATAGCGACATTCAGCATTGGCTTCTTCTGACGATTCAACAATTTTATTTTCATATTTCTTTTTTTCCACAATCCATTGAGGATCTGAACCGTCAACCCACGCTAAGATAAAATCTATTTTTTCCATAATTTCTTAAACAGTAAAAACGGATATGCGACAATCTTTCCTAATTTGTAAATCTTAGATGAAGTTGCCTTATTATAACCCTTCCAATGATATTCTTTTAATTTTACCTCAAAGGGGAATAACATCAGTGACTCATCTCTCAATCCTCTGCGTTTCATTGCTTGTACGCATGCATAGGTGAGCCATGCCACTGCCTTATATGAATTATCATTAAGTGAAATAGAATTTGGATTTCTGCGCTGGATATATTGTAAACAATCCAAATGTTTTAATTCGCCCACTTCTTCCAGCTTGTAATACAAATCGTAGTCTACAGCCCGTTTCATCTGAGCATCAATCCCTTCAGTAAGAATATACTTTTCTTTTTTAAACGTTGCAAAATGATGAACAGGCCAAGAGCGTGTCTCCAAAATTGAACTATATGGATCTATATCCTTTCCTGGAGTTTCGCTTATGATTTTGAGGTTTTCATCAGCTCTATACATACCAGAATATACCATAGAAACATTTGGGGAATCCAAATGTGCCTTTACATGAGTGTCAAAGACATCATTTCCCACAAACACATCATCAGGATCAAGGATTCCACAAATTTCGCCATGTGCTAATTCTACGCAACGTCTTTTTGTATAGCCACATCCTTGATTATTGTCATTATAATAAATATGAATACGAGGGTCTGTTTCATATTTCTTGTATATTTCTGTAGATATGTCCGTAGAGTGGTCGTCTACGATAATGATTTCCCAATGCTTATAAACTTGCTTAAAAATGCTGTTTAAAGCATCTTCCAAGTATTTGCCATTATTATAGTTGGCAATTAGGACAGAAAACAGAATTTCATTTTTTTTCATTACGCTTAAACTTTTTATACCACGATTATGTTGTTTTTTCCCCAATAAGCAGTAGTATCGGAGAAAGAGGAATGGTAACTTCCTAAAATGTATTTACAATTTGGCAATATAATAAATCAATGACAGCGTTTTCTTTAACTTTGGGGTGTATTCATGTCAAGACTTCTTTAGTAAAAATCAGTTCTACATCATTTCGGTCATAACCAGGAAAATGCTCAAAAACTACCTTGTCTGGATCGCTATTATCATCTACTACAATAATGTGTAAATCGTCACGATGTGGAATAGAGTCTAAACAACGTTGGAGTAGTTTGGGAATATATCTATGGGGAATTATAATTGTATATGTATACATAAGCTAATGGTATATTGTTAATATATCAGTATTACCTCCTTTTAGGTAACAAATACCCTATGTTAAAAAAGCTCCTTCATTATAGATAGAATGCTTTTTGTTCTTAATAATTTGTTTATACTCTTTCAATAGTCTGGAACAGTATTTTATAGGTACAAATGATCTATATTTCTTTACATTGGAAATGGTGTGCCGAATAATATAGTATTTATAATGCTTATTAGAGTATAAAGGATTGCTTATTTTTACAAGCCATTTCTTATAATCAAAATACATCTGTTGTTCCTTTGAAATAACTCTGTCAGCCCTATCGTGAATAGCATTTGCATTTGGAACGATACCAATCTTATAGTTAAAATATTTAGTTCTTTGAATATAGTTGTCATCTTCTCCATAGTGAGGGAAAGTAGGAGAAAAGCCACCGACCTTCTTCAAACAATCTATAGAAATTAACCAATGAGCAGCCATCACAAAGTTTACTTCATATACCTCTTTTAAGTCGTTAAAATATAGATCGTCTATAGGAAATATATCATTTACGGGTCTATATAACGCGAGATTTCTAAAATTCTTGTCAAAATTCCCGCCATTTCCCTGCAATTGCATGGGACTTAGTATTCCATAATCCGGGTTTTCTTTCTGAACTTTGATTAGCTTTTCAAAAGTATCTGGCATTACCCAAGCGTCTTGATTTAATAGATATACATATTCATAATGATTGTCAAGAGCGTATTGTAGTCCTATATTGTTCGCCTTTCCAAAACCAAGGTTCGTTTCGCTCTGTTTAAAAATAACGGTAGGGTAGTTATTTTTTATATAGCCTTGGGTGCCGTCTGACGAACCGTTGTCTACTACAAACACATCATTAGCAATAGAAGATGCTTTTAAACTGTCAAAACATCTTTTAGCCCATTGCATGGCATTATATGTAACGATAATCACTAATAGTCTAACTTCCATATTTATTGATAGTATTTCTTGAACTTTTTAATAAAATAAATCGTCAACTAAACTCATCTATAACTTCAACAATAGTGTTCATTTGGCAATCTTCTTTTAATATGTCTGTTACAATCTCTTTCCCCCTTTTACCAATTGCTGTTCTTAAAAGTGGGTTAGAATACAAATTATAAAGAGTTTTGGCCAGATTGTCAAAGTCCATATATGGAACCAAGATTCCAGCACCTTTTCTTATCCATTCACCAGCACCGGTAGCCCCGTCAAAGCAGACAATTGGAGTTCCAACAGCAGCAGCTTCTTCTGCAACTAATGAAAAGCTTTCTTCTCGAGATAATATCAAAAGGGTGTCAACTTGTGATAAAATGTTTAATGGGCAATTAACAAGACCAAGCCATTTTACTCTGTCTGATAAACTCATCCGCTTAAGGTCATATTGTATATGATATCGATGCTTGGGACCAATATTACCAACAATATAAAACATACATTTTACATCAGGATGATTTTTCGAAAAGGCATCTATTACATACGGTAGAATATCTAATCCTTTTTGCCATCCAGGATTACTAAAAACAGCAATTTCATAATCGTAATCCTCCTTATTTATTTTGGGGACAATGATATTTCCGTTTATAAGCTTTTCTACCCATTTAGATATAGGACGTTGTATTGTGATTTTTTGTTTGGGAACCTCATAATTTGCAATTAAATTGTTTAATGCTAATTCACTAACGGTGATAATCTTGTCAAATTCTTCAAAATGCTCTTTCGTCATATTATGCTCCTTTACCAGACTTTCTGCCTCATGGACATGGCCTATTAAAGGAATCTGCAATTTATTTTTGATCTTTATAGCTGCATCAAATGATGCTACAGTATTTGCATAAATAAGGTTATAGTGTCCTTTTTTGCATAAGGACAAATAGTCGTTTGGGTAACGTTTGATCTTCAAACGTCTTAATATTCTGTTCAATAAAGAATTGTTGCTATTCCTGCAAATAAAGACGGGGAAAAGTTCTTTAAAATCCTCTTTAAGATCACCATCTTTAAGAAATAAAACCTCAGCTTCAAGCTTAGGACGTTTAGACTTTATCACTTGCAACTCTTGTAAAAGAGCTAATGGAGCCCCAGCACGATTAGCATTATGAGAAACAAACAATACTTTCATATATAATCTGTTATGTTGCTTAAATGATAAAGAATTTAAAAGTGCACAAAGGGTGTTTATTCTAATAATTGATGCTTATACAAATTCTTTCTTAGGATAGCTATTCAATGATCTTCTAATTAGTTCTTTTTTACGTTTTTCCTTTATAAAGGGGCAAGACTCGATGAGCAAGGGTATATTTATTTTTATGGAATGATAATTCTTAATCCTCAAACAGATATCTTCAATATTAATATCTTTATTTCTAAAATCAAGTGGTTCTTCTTCATGTCTTCCCACAGAGGCAAAATAATCCTGAAATTTAAAATCTCCGCCTATAACCTTGTCTGAAAGACGCATCCATGTATTGGGGATATTGTAGGCATCAGATAAGATTAATCCGTGCAGGGAACTTGAAACGATGCTTTCACATGAGCATATTTCTTCAATAACGTTTTTCCAATTCTTGTAATTCTGCATTTGTATAACACAAACTTCATTTTTGTGATTAGTACAGAAATCTTTCACACTTTTAAGGTTGTAGTCAATGAAGTGAGGGATTATCCCTATTTTATACTTCTTAGTTACTTTGGGGGAATAAACAAGTGGAGTTAAAAGAGCCGGATCACCGTAAACTTCGGGGCAAGATATGCCTTTGTCAAGAAGAACTTTTCTTGTTAATGGTCCTCTTACGGCATAAATCTTTTGGGGGGCAGATATTTTTTTTGTTCCTCCATAAATAGAGCCTGTGCCCCAAACATAGGATGATGTGTTTACACGCCATTCAAAAACTGAGCCGATGCAAACATAATGCTTTATTTGAAGGCGGAACTTTCTCATATTATTATAGTTCATGATCCTTTTTCCTGAAAGGTCCTTTAACAGGTAAAAATTGAGATCGTCTCCCAAATTGTAGTTCAGGATTTTTCCCCCTTTTTGAAAAGTATTTGAACTAATAGCAATAATACCCAACGGCTTGCAAATTAACCAATATAGGAAATTAATAGTCTCTGTAGAAAATAGACTTTTTATTTGCATAAAAATAATTGTCTAACGTATTTGGATGAAGTTATTTATTACTCTTTTATAGACTAAATTTGTTAATATTTGTTTTACCCTTAAAAGAAATATCTTAATTTTAGAGGAAGACAGCGCACATACAGACTCTGTTTCCCTATTTATTTCGTAATAGTTGATCTTTTTTCTTAATATGGTATATAGGTTAGGAGAAATCTTTTCTTTGACAGTTTCCAAGTCTTTTCTATATTGTTCTGCTATCGGGTGAGTTTTAAGTTTGAAAATTACATTTCCTATACTCATGTTCTTACCATGAATGCGGTATTTTACGCCATATTTAGCAGATGCAATGACATCGCCAAGCAGTAGTGCCCTGAACCTTAAACAACTGTCTTCTGTTTGGCAATTATCATTAAGAGGCCCGAAAACACTAAGAACATCACGTTTAAATGCAAACATCCCACTGCCGCACATAAATGATTTGCTCATCAAGTAACTTCTGTCTGTTATAGTGTATCGGTGGTCTTTTTCTAAATGCATCCTTTTTGTCTCTTTTCCTTCTCCATCAATATAGATTGAAGCAAGGGTAAGGCCAGAAATTGATTTGTCTTTTAAGAAAAACTCCATGCCATCTGCAATTCGGTTAGGCAACGAGACATCATCTCCACCGTTGGCAAACAGGTAGTCACCATGAGATAATTCAAAGAATATCTTATTCATGTGGGGAACGAGTCCAAGATTTCTTTCATTTCTGTTGATAATTATCTTGTGGGGGCCTACATATTCCTGAGCCCATTTTTTTAGCTCATCAAATGTCTTATCTGAAGAACAGTCATCAGAAAGAATGATCTCAAGGTTTTCATACGTTTGAGACAAGGCCCCTTTTACAGCATCTTCAACAAAGTCTTCTTGGTTGTAAAATGCAATAAATAAAGTTGCAAGTGGTTTACTTGAATCCATTTATAGAATTTATAACATGCTCAATTTCATAACTTGTGATTGTCGGCCCAATAGGAAGGCTCAACTCTTGTTTTGCTATTTGTTCTGTTATAGGTAAGGATATACAGCTCCATTCCTTATAGCACTCTTGCTTATGAGGGGGAATAGGGTAATGGATCACCGTTCCTATACCTTTTTCTTTTAAGTATTCCTGTAGTTCATCACGCCTGTTACAAAGAATAGGGAAGAGGTGGAAAACATTCTGTTCCTCAGGCAGGGTATTAGGAAGTGTTATCAGTGGGTTGTTGATACCATTGATATACAGTTTCGCCATGTCCTTTCGGTGCTGGT
>JAEEGJ010007400.1_pt1 | contig 31539 bp, 24 predicted proteins | sample 8958761 | NCBI WGS metagenome assembly JAEEGJ01 (sample SAMN16246546, study PRJNA631951) | gut metagenome | biome: gut microbiome; feature: rumen; material: RS-attached | host: Bos | place: Iran: Karaj | collected 2018-10
AAACGACAGGCCATAATGCCGATGATAAACATCATCACGTATTGAAGATAGTGGGCTGGTTCCATTTGCAAGGGGATGATACCGAAAGGCCATATCCAATGATCCTGCGGACTGACCAAACGTATAAGATAACTGCCAATACCCATGACGCCACCGAATATCAGCAAGCCAATGATGGTTGGTCTGGACGAGCAAGAGTCGGTAGTAGGTTGATAGAACTGTCGTATTAAGGCATAGAGAAGACAGAATACAAGCAAACTCTCTATATACCACATATGACCAATCTCTAATTTACCTGACAGCACACTCAGCAATCCTCCCATCACTAACAGGGGTATGCCCAGGCGTATCAGTTTCTTTTGGACAAAAAGCGAGGCTCCCTGTTTATCGTAACTCGCAGGGACAAAATAGCCGGAGATAAGAAAGAACAGTCCCATGAAGAAGGCAGCGTTTACTGAGAAGAAATGCCATATCCAAGGCATCACCTCGGCAGGATTACTGGGTGCATAGGCCCAGCCTCCACCATCACCGTATGCCTGACCGGCGTGGTGGAATATCACCAGCACCGTCAGGCATACTTTCAGATTGTCCAGATAAAAAAGGCGCTTCATACTATCCGTTTCTAATGCTTGTTCTATTTTACTTGTCTTTTTCTGTTTGATGCTACAAAAATACAAAAAGTTGTGGAATATACCACATTTCTTGGATAAACGTCATCGATTTGTGACGAATGACCTCGCATCATATCATATTGATTGTTTTCTGCAGTTCTTCCAAGAAATGTGCAGCATGACCACCGTCCATCTGGGCATGGTGGAACTGGAACGAGATGGGCAGGGTGGTCTTCAACCAGCCTTTGCGATATCTGCCCCACATCACCATCGGGTTGTTGAATTGGCCACTGTACTGATTGACGATGCAGTCGAGTTCCGTACCTGTCACTGCCGACGTGCCTACTATCACAGCCTCATCGTCTAATATATCCTGGCAGGTTTGGCCGATGGTTTCTGTCAGATGCAGGTAATTGGCATTAAACTGCTCTAAATCGTCGCTGACGGCAACGTCACAGAAACTGAGTCCGCCCTTGACATTTTCTACAATGATGTTGATGGCCATACGGTCGTATTTGTACAGTTTTCCGTTCTGGGGCAGCATGTAAAACTCCTCAATCTTGGATGCAGCCTTGCCGATGCACCAACAGAGCAGCATCGTGAATTTCAGCCCTCGCCGACGGCTCACCCTGCGCAGCCGTGTCACGTCGAAGGTCTTCGTGATTGTCACCATCGGCATGGGCGACTTTATCCACAGTTCGAAGGCTATTGCCCGATTCGTGTCTTGAGGATTGATTTCTTGTTTCATTCTTTGATGATGATATTATTTTTTCCCTATTAGACCTAAGTCAGTCATTAGATTGACGCCAAACAAACTCTCAAAACGCACAAGACGATCCCTGCAATTGTTTCTTGAGTCATCGTTACTGATGATTTGTGATGGTGCAAAAATAAAGTATTCGTGCCGTTTATTCAAATATTTGGGATAAATAGCACGAATATGTGATGAATGGTTAGGCTGTGTCAAAGGAATTTCTCTTGATGCCCCCTTTGCTTAGGCCGTTTCCCCGTTGTGCGGGGAAACTCAAATGTATTTCAGCGTGATGACACTGAAATCATCACAATCGAAGAAGGAGAACATGTGACCATGCACATAGAAGGGAGGAATCCGCGAAATTGATAATCTCGTGGAGGGTACCCCGGCACACCAGCGGCATGGTGAAAAGCGGTGAAGGGGAGTTTCTCCTCCACGTCGTCGCCCAGTGACAGGCAATACTCACGGTAATCCTCAATATTCATGATGCGCGGTTTCGGGATTTATTTCTTCCCTAGGAATCTTGTGTTCAGATAGGCTTGGAAGGCCTCCTTATACATGTCGCCGATGGGCAGGTATGTGTGGGAGTCTAGAATGACGCGGTTCTTGTTGACCTCCTGAATCTTCGTGAGATTGACGATGTAAGAGCGGTGAATGCGCATGAAGTTGCCGGGCAGGCGCATTCCCGAGCTTTGGTCGCCAGCCCGTAGCCTCATTCCCGAGCTACGCTCGCCTACCCGTAGCCTCATTCCCGAGCTGCGCTCGCCAGCCCGTAGCCTCATTCCCGAGCTACGCTCGCCTACCCGTAGCCTTTCTTCCATCTTCTTCATCGACAGCAGGGTGATGATGGGCTTGGGCTCGCCCTCGATCCATACCTTCAGGTATTCGCTCATGGCCTCAATATAGCGGATGTCGGGGATGTGGACCTTCACGATGCGGTAGTTGGCCTTGAGGAAGAGCGTGTCGGCAGGCGAGTCACCTGCCACGGAGCTATGACTCTCCCAGCGTTCACGGAGTCTGTTGGCTGCCCGCTGGAAGTCTTGCAGTCCGAAGGGCTTCAGCAGATAGTCGACGGCATTGACGCGGAAACCCTCGACGGCATACTCCGAGTAGGCTGTGGTGAAGACGACGAGCACCGGGTTGGCAAGCGACTTCACGAAGTCCATGCCGTTGAGGTCGGGCATGTTGATGTCGCAGAAGATGGCATCCACGGTGTCACGCTCCAGAAACGAACGGGCCTCCAGGGCACTCTGGCACTGGGCAGCCAGTTCCAGGAACGGTACTTTCTGAATGTAGGCAGCTATCTGCTGCAGAGCCAGGGGCTCGTCGTCAATGGCCATGCATCTGATCATGTGAGTGGTATGGTTAGTTCGACATTATAGATGTCCGCCTCATCTTGTATGTTCAGCGTGAAGTTGTTGTCGTAGAGCAGATGTAACCGTTGTCTCACGTTCTTCAGTCCTACGCCTCCCTTTTCCTGATTGGGCTTGTCGGCCTTTGAGTTTCGGCAGCGGAAAAAGAGCTGGGAGGTGTGGGTGGCGGACTGGGATATCTCTACTTTGACGTCGACGAACGAGTCGTGCTGATAGGAGATACCGTGCTTGAAGGCGTTCTCGATAAACGAGATGAGCATCAGTGGTGGTATCGTCTTGTCGGGCGCCTCGGCAGGCAGGTCTACGCTGATGCGCACCTTGTCGGTAAAGCGCAGCCGCATGAGCGTCACATAGTTGCGGATAAACTCAAACTCCTTGGTGAGCGGCACGCCCTGTTTGTCGCCCTCGTAGAGGATGAAGCGCATCATCTTCGACAGTTCCAGAATCGTTGCCTGCGCCTTCTGCGGGTCGATGTCGACCAGGGCGTGGATGTTGTTGAGCGTGTTCATGAAGAAGTGCGGGTTGATCTGATATTTCAGATACTCCAGCTGCTGTTCCAGGTTCTCCTTCTCCAGAGCCACGAGCCGCTGCTGGTCGTCGCGGTTCTTGAAGTAGAACTTGATGCCGAGGTTCATGCCATTCATCAGGATGAGCACCACGATGGCCATGATGTCGCGTTCGCCGAAAGGAGGGGGCATCAGCCTTTCCGCCTCATGATGGGAATGGGGTGGCATCGGTCTTTCCCGCCGTTCCATGGGAGGTCTGTCGCCAAAATGTCTCGCTACCGGCGGACGGGTGTTGCACTGGTACAGTGTGAATGCGGCAACGACGACAGTCACCATACAATAGTAAGCCACACGCTTGCGTCCATACACCAGTAATGGTGCAAGCAGGAAGTTGTGGACGAGAAACAGCACGAGATAGATGGCAAACTTACGCCATAGGACAAACACCTTGGCCCACTCGAAAGTGACGTTTGAATCGCTGACAGAGTGCACATACAGACCCAGCAGGGGCGCTGCGAAGAGCATGCCCCACAGTGCCACATAGACGATATTCTCGTACTTCGACTGATGCTTCATCCGGAACGTTAGACTTTTCATGATAACGCTGGCTTGGGTTCGGATATTGTGTCTGTTTGGGCTTTTTAACGATGGAGACAGAGCCAGTCTCTTACATCCACGGCTGTCCGCCAGGACCACCACCGCTGTTGCTATAGGTGGACAGTCTTACCGATGTACCACCGCTGCAGTTATCGTAGCCGTAGCCGCTCCAGTAGCTGTTGCCGCTGCCCGTCACGCCCGACTTCAGCGTTGGTGTGCCCGTTGAGGTGTAGACCACCATGGGCGTACCCATATTACTGTTCGACGGTACCTTGAAAGCCGTAATCAGCTGTCCGCTGTTATCGTAGAAGCCATACCATGTCCCCTTGTTGTACGACGATGCCTGATAGGCAGTACCCGTCATGGTGTAGCCCCTCTCCAGGCCGCCTATGGCGATGATGTTTCCACCAGTGATATTGAGTTTATAGCGTTCTGCGGCGTCGATGCCCACCTCTGCTCCCGATGCCGATACCGCCACGATGGTACCGCCCGAGATGTTCAGGTTGCCATTGGCGTCGAGTCCGTCGTTGCCACTCGAGTTGGCCATGATGTATCCGCCACTGATGGTCATGGTGCTGCTCGAGTTAATGGCGTCGTCGCCCGAGTAGGCATAGATGTATCCGCCGCTGATGTCGAGCGTGCCCTTAGTCTCGATAGCCTCGTGGTAGGAGGCACTGACATGGACCGTTCCGCCCGTAATCGTCATGGCACCGTCGGCCTTGATTCCCTTTGGCGCTGTGTGCAGCGCATCGCTCAGCCGCTCGGTCGTTCTCGACGTTGTGGTGGTACGGATGGTGGTATTGGTGGTGCTGGAGCAGTAGGCTATCTGTCCGCTTGTCGTGACGTTCAGGTTCGCCCCGTCGCTGATGGTGAGCGTGCCGTCGGCCTTGATGCCCTTGCCGCCCGAACCCGTATTAGTGAGGGTCAGTGTGCCACCGCTGATGACCATATTGCCGTCGGCACTGAGGCAGGCACCACCTTTCACCTCGGCGTCGTCAGTGTCCCAGATGGCATTGCCCGTTGATTTGACGGTGATGGTGCCGTCGGTGATGCGTATGTCGCCATTGGCTTTGATACCCTTGGCGGCATCTGTAGTCACGTCGATGGTCAGCTTGCCGCCCTCGATATAGACATTACCTGTGTCCTCGTCCTCATGGTCGGTGGTCTCGCCGGTTGACGTCGTACCGCCCAGGTCGCACTGGATGCCATCGTCGCTCACGCCGCTGATGGTCACCGTGCCCGACTTCATCTGCAGATACTCCTCGCAGTTGATACCGTCGCCGACAGCCGATGTGACGTTCAGCGTCAGATTTTTGATTTCAATATACGACGCACTCTTGATGCCGTGCTTGGTGTTGCCAATGACGTTCAGTGTGCCGTTGCCCTGCAGTTGTATCTGGCCCTTCGAGTAGATGCAGGCCTTTTGCGAGCCGTTGGCACCGTCGGTCAGTGTGTTCTCCGTATTCTTCTTGGCACTGATCTGGATGCGCTTCGAGTTGCTGATGTTGATGGCGGCACCGCTGGGGTTGGTCAGCGACACTCCCGCCAACGAGACAGTACATTTATACGAGCCGCTCATGGTGAGCGAACCGTCTGTTGTCGTACCGCTCAGCTGGTAGGTGATCTCGTCGTCGTCGACGGCAGCCGTGTTCGACTGTGCTATCGTCACGTGGGCTCCACTGATGGTTGGTGTGACGTATTGTGCCACGTTGCCTGCCACATAGACCATCGCCGACGATCCGTCGTAGGCAATGCTTACCAGATTGTCTTTCACGGCAGTCTCGTCAGTATACATCTTGCTGATGTCGGACAGTGTGAACGTCTTGCCCATCACCGTCAGCGTGGTACCGTCGGCATAGGGCATGACGCCGGTCTGACTGGCAGGAAACTGGTAGACCACGTTGCCAATCTGGATGTTGAGAGTCTGGGCTCCGGCCACTATCGTCAGCACAAGAGCCAGCAGGGTAGTATATATCTTTTTCATCTTACGTTCACTTTATGGGTTCCGTTCTTGGTCTTGATCACATAGACACCGCGCTTCATCTGCTCCCGCGTCACCTTGCGGCCCTGCAGGTCGTAGATGTCGGCATTCTCATCAATGGTAAGCGATGTGCGGTCGACGATATGGATGTCGGTCGTGCCGTCGTTGGAAAACTCCATCTTAGCCAGCGAGGCGAGGGCGATGGTGAGTGTCTGGCTCCCACTGGTTGCCGTCAGGTTGCCATCCGCGAACTGGAAGGTCAGGTTGGAGGCCGTGATGCTCTGGGTGGTGCCGTCCGTCAGGGTGAACACCAGATAGTTGTAGTCTGCTGCCTTCAGCGTGATGGTCAGGGCAGTCAGGATGGTGAGGATAAGGATTTTCTTTTTCATTGTTATAGGGTTTAAACGGTTTTAGCAGTTGAGATGTGGATCTGAAGGGTGGGGGGACTGGTCTCTTACCAGCCTCCCGGGCGACCGCCACCGCCGAATCCTCCGCCTCCACTGTAGGAGGAGAGACTGACCGACGAGCCACCACTGACAGTTCCGTTCGTGACGGCGAGTCCGCCAAAGTAAGTAGTACCGCCACTGACGCTGACACCCGACTTGAGGGTAGGTGCAGACGATGCCGACACGACCAGTGCGTTGCCGCCGCCCGACGGTGTCTGGAATGCGTAGGTACCAGAGGCGGTGGTCAGTGAGTACCAGGTGTTAGCCGTCCACGATGTCTGATAGCACGACTGCGAGAGGCTGGCGCCGTTCTCCAGTCCGCCGATGGCAATGAGCGTGCCACCCTCGACGTAGAGTTTCTTTTGCTCCTCGCTGTTGGCATCGATGGCGACCTCGGGCGTTCCGCCACAGATGGCATACACCAGTCCGCCCTTGATGTAGCAGTTGCCGTTGGCGTCGATGCCGTCGTTATGCTGTCCGTGGGCATATACGTAACCGCCGCTGATGGTCATATCGCCTTTCGAGTTGATGGCATCGTCGTAGGCGTAGAGGGCCACCTCGCCGCCCGTGATCTTGAGTTCCTGTTTCGACTCTATGCCCTCGCCGTTGGTACCGGTGGTGCGCACCCAAATCTTGCCGCCGCTGATGGTGATGTTGCCGTCGGCCTTGATGCCCTTGGGCGACGAGGTGTCGTTGTTGCTCTTAAACTGTGTGCCCGTGGTGACGACATACACGCTGCCGCCATTGAAGCGGGCATCTCCGTCGGCGTTGATACCCTTTCCGCCGGAACCGGTGCTCTTCAGCCACAGCTCGCCCGCGTTGATGGTGAAGGTAGAGTCGGCCTTGAAGCCTGCCGCACCCTTGGCCTCCAGGTCCTCAGTGTCCCAGACACCGTTGCCCGTGGTGAGCACCGTTGTGCGTCCGCCATTCACGATGATATGACTCTCGCAGTTGATGCCCTTGGCGGCTGCCGCCGATACTTCGACATTCAGCACACCGCCGTTGATATAGATGCCGTCGTTGGCCTTGATACCGTTGTTGGCGGTCGATTTCACATACACGTTGTTGCCCTTGCGGAACACGATGTAGTCGGCCGAGTGGATGCCGTTATTGGTGTTGCCAGTGACGCTGAGTTGCCCGCTGCCGTTGAAGAGCAGCTTTCCCTTACAGTAGAGGGCACCTTTCTGACTGCCGCCCGTGCCGTCGGTCAGCGTGTTCGTGGTGCCGTCCGTCAGGATGATGTATGCGCGTTTGCCACTCAGCAGGTTCAGCGCCGCCGAGTCGGGGTTGGTGATGCTCACGCCATTCAGTCGCACGGCATATTTCTTCTCGCCCACCACTGTGAAGGAGCCGTTGGTGGTCGTGCCGCTTACCACGTAGCACACTTTCTTCGACTCTCCGTGGTTGGCGGTGATGTGATGGCCGTTGACCGTCACCTCCACACCGTTCTCCGTCTTTGCCGTGGGGTTCGACAGGTCGATGGCCACCTCATTCGTAAACTCGTTGTTCTCCAATATGTCTTCCTCATCAGGAAAATACTCCTCGGCGACGGTCGTTGGCTCAGCCGACGTCTTGTCTATCGCCACCTCAAAAGCGGCAAGCTCGCCAGTCGTTGTCGAGCTGCCGTTGCCGCCGGCCATATTGCCAGGCATGTTACCACTGTTATCCCAAATACCATTCTCCTCGAATGGGTCGTCCGACAGGCACGATGTCACCAATGCGGTGAATGCCGTCAGAGTCATCCATACTAATACTTTTACCTTTTTCATATCTTACCTATTTTGATTCGGCAAAGATAGCGAAAATCGGGGCGTTCGCCTAATTTATTCAGCGAACACCCCGATTTGTTCAACGAAACAGCTATCGCAGTCGGTCAGTGTTTCTTCACTTTGTCGAATCCCTCACCGTAGACACCGATGACGGCGCTCTGCGAGACGAAGGCGTGAGGGTCAACCATATCGATGATATTGAAGATGCGCGACGACTCGTTCTGACGGGCAAGCACAAACAGTATCTTCATCTCGTGGCCGGAGTAGAATCCCTGACCGTTGATGACGGTACATCCGCGCAGAGCCTCGGCTGTGATGTGGCGGCCTATCTCCTCGTATTTCTCCGAGACGATGAAGAACTGCACCGACGAGCGCATCGAGTTGATGAAACGGTCGACGCAGAATGCCGATATGAAGAGCACAACATAGCCGTAGATTACCTGTTCCCAATTGCGCAGCACCACATAGCTCGAGGTGATGATAATCAGGTCGCAGATGAGGATGACGCGCCCCAGCGAGATGTCGTGATACTTGTTCACCATGGCGGCAATCAGGTCAGAGCCGCCCGTGCTGCCTCCCGAATAAAGGCCGAGGCCGGAGGTCATGCCCAGGAAACAGGCTCCCACCACGGCAGCCATGAACGGCTGGTCGCTCAGAAAACCCGAGTTGCGCGCCATCGGCTCGAAGATAGAGGTGAACAGCGTGAACAGCACCACGGCATAGATGGTCTTGATGCAGAACCGCCAGCCCATCACCTTCAGGGCAATGGCCAGCAGGATGGCGTTGAGCGCGAAGTAGCTCACCTGTACCGGGATGTTCAGGCCCCAGTAGAGAATGCTCGCGATACCGGGCAGTCCGCCTGTTGTGATGTTGTTAGGCAGCAGGAACACCACCCATCCGATGCTTCCCAACAGCATGGCCAGGGCTATCATCAAGTAGTCTTGCAGCTCGCTCACGGAGCGTCTTTTCTTTTGATGCGGATTCGTTATCATAGCAGATTATTATGTTACATTCTTGTTTTTCGCTGGCAAAGGTACAAATAAGTGAGCGAAATGCAAAAGAAAAGCTTGTTTTCTTTTTCATTTCCAAACGAGAGTACCTTATCTAAAGGTACAAAATTTCTGATTAAGCGAGAAAGAAAAAACTTGTTTGTTTCTTCGAGCGTGAAGAAATTATCCAATAAGTGAGCGAAATGCACGATTTAGTCCTTAAGTGGACAAAATCTTCAAAAAAGTTTGTTTTCTTATTTCTTTTTTATAGATTTGCAATCAGAAAAAAATTACAGATATGAAGAAACTGACAATCATCATGCTCCTCTGCGTTGTCGCTACGGGCATCTGGGGCCAGCAGGCCAAGAAGGAAATCATGCACAATCCTTATCTCTCTGCCAGCAACTACCTGGCCTATCCCGGTCCGCAGAAGGAACTCACGAAGGCTCCCAAGGGATATCTCCCGTTCTATATCAGCCACTACGGCCGTCACGGCTCGCGCTACCTCATCGGTGAGAACGAGTATCCGCGTCCGTTGCAGATTCTCGAGCGCGCCGATAGTGCCGGCAAGCTCTCAGCCCTGGGCAGGGATGTGCTGCGCCGTGTAAGGATGATCAACGATGAGGCATACAAGCGGTTGGGCGAGCTCACCGAACTGGGTGCCGAGCAACATTGGCAGATAGCCACCCGCATGTACGACCGCTTCCCCGAGGTGTTCGCCGGCGATGTGTGTGTCGATGCCAAGAGCACCGTGGTCATCCGCTGCATCCTCTCGATGGAGAACGAGCTGCAGGCCTTGCTCCTGCGCAATCCCAATCTCCACATCACCCACGATGCCAGCGAGCACGATATGTATTATATGAACCTGCACGACGAGAAACTGCGAGCCCAAAAGCATTCCAAGGAGGGCGACGACGCACTCAAGGCCTACCAGAAAAAGCATGTCGACAACTCACGCGTGGTGAACAGCCTCTTCAACGATACCGCCTACGTGAACCATAACGTGTCGAAAAATCTGGGCCACTACCTCTTCAAGCTTGCGTCGAACCTGCAGAGCACCGAACTGCGCAAGCAGATTACCCTCTACGACATCTTCACCCGCGAGGAACTCTACAACAACTGGCTCGGACAGAACGCCAGCTGGTATCTGGGTTACGGCTTCAACCCGAAGAACGGAGCCCGGCAACCCTACTCGCAGCGTAACCTCCTGCGCAAGATCATCGAGCAGGCCGACAGCTGCATCCGTCTCGAACGGCCAGGAGCCACCCTGCGCTTCGGCCATGAGACCATGGTGCTGCCACTCACCTGTCTGCTCGGACTGAACGGCTACGACCAGCAGATTGACGACCTGGAACAACTCGAGCAACGCGGATGGATCAACTATCGCGTGTTCCCCATGGGTGCCAACATCCAGTTCATCTTCTACCGCAAGCATTTCGGCGACTCCGACATCCTCTTCAAGGTGTTGCTCAACGAGGATGAGGCCACCCTTCCGCTGAAGACCGACTGCGCACCCTACTACCACTGGTCCGACTTCCGCGCCCATTACCTGAAAATGCTCGATGCCTATAAGGACTAAATAGCAGGCACCGGAAAACCTAGAATATCTAGAGCATCTAGAAAAAATAAAAAAAGAGGAAAAAGCTATCGAAAAGGCATCAAAGAAACTTGTACCGGCTCAGAAGATAGAATCTGTGTTGCGCAAGCAGACGAACTGGAAGAATATTTGATTCTATCAGAAGACGGCGGGCTCTATCAGATGACTTATGCCTTTACGCGCCGCTTCCTGCCTAACTTTCTCGGCTTTTTTGATGATTTCTTCCCACTCTAAGAAACAAACAAGTTTTTTTCTTTCTCGCTTCATCAGAAATTTCGTTATCTTTGCAGGCGCAAAAAGAGACAGGCATGAATTTTCATTGGTTTGATCATAAACAAGAGCGGAAGGATGTGGCGCTGGTGCTTTCCACCGGCGGAGCACGCGGACTGGCACACATCGGTGCCATCGACGAGTTGTTGGAGCGTGGCTACAACATCCGCAGTGTGGCAGGCACATCGATGGGAGCACTTGTGGGTGGTATGTACGCCGCCGGCAGGTTGGAGGACTTCCGCAAGTGGATGCTCACCGTCGACCGCAAGCGCATCCTCTCGTTGCTCGACTTTTCCATCGGTCAGAACCACATCGTGAAGGGCGACCGCATCATCGAGGCGATGAAAAGCGTGGTGCCCGACGTGCGCATTGAGGACCTGGAAATACCCTATTGTGCCGTGGCTACCGATGTGGTCAGCGGTACGGAGGTGGTGTTCGACCATGGAAGTCTCTACGAGGCCATCCGCGCCAGCATCTCGCTGCCTCTGTTCTTCAGTCCCGTACGCATCGACGACAAGATTCTCGTCGACGGAGGACTGGTCAATCCGCTGCCCCTCAACCGTGTGAAGCGGGACAGACACGACCTGTTGGTGGCCGTCAATGTGAGCGGTCACGACTACCGCGGACAACTGGAGTTGCGCAAGATGATTCGTGAGCAACAGAGCGAGAAGTCGCGTTTCATGGCACTGGTGAATAAGTTCCTCCCCGATGACAACGGGATGAACTACTATACGCTGCTCAACCGCAGCACGTCGATTATGATTAACCGCAATGCGCAGTTGCAGTTGAAGCTCACGCCACCTGATGTGCTTGTCGATATTCCCATGAACCGTTACGACACTTTCGACTTCGACAAGATGGAACGGTTGGCAGCCATAGGACGCACCAAGACGAAGAAAGCCCTCGATAAGTTTATTGAAAGTTAGGAGTTCAGGGAGTTCAAGATGCGGCGAAGCCGCTGGTTCAAGGTTCTAATGCGCTGACGCGCGTTCAAGGTTCAAGGCGCTCGCTGCTCCGATAAATCACAGTTTAAAGTTTAAAGATGGGATTGATGGGATAAATGGGGTTAATGGGATGAATGGGACTCACGCCTCACAATCTATCGTCTTGTAACTCCCTGAACTCCTTGTCTCCTTGAAAGAAACTCCTAGAACTCCTTGTATTCCCTAATCCGCAATGATTTTTACAATCTTCTTAGCCAATGCCATAATGGTGAGCATGGGCGGAAGACCTAGTGCCTGAGGCAGAATGGTGGCATCGCAGACGTAGAGGTTGTCGGGCAGCAGGGGAGAATGGAGTGTGGCGGCCTCGGCTGGTGTCAGGGGCAGCATGCCACCAGGGTGGCCAGCGTTGAGGGTACCCAGGAAGATGTCTTGTTCGTTGGCACCCAACCGCATGAGAATCTCACGACAATCGCTGACACCCTGTTGTAGCCGCTGGTGGTCGAGTGGTGTCAGCTGTTTCTGCATCTTGTTATGATGAACGTCACCCTGTTCCACATCAGCCAGCTTGATCATCAGACTCACCATACCGTCCATGGGCTGATACCACTGGCGGTTAAAGAAGAAACTGAGCCAGTCCATATAGGGCGAGATGATGTATTTGTCGCGGTGGCTGACAAAGGGCATGAGCAGCTGACGGTCCTGACGGGCTTTGGCCATAGGAGCGGCTACGCAGAGCACGGGGTCGACAAAGAGTGTGGGCTGGCAGTCGATGCCGGAGGCGCGCAGGATATCGGGCGTTCCATAGCCTCCTGCAGCCACAAGGATGATGTCGGCATCGAAGGTGAGGTGTTGCAGTCCTTTTGTGGCGTGCACCTTGCGGGCTTTGCCGTCGCCGATATCGATGCGTGTCACCTTGCAGTTGGTCACCACGTTGATGCCTTCCAGCAGTTCGCGAGTATCCCATTTGGCACGTGTGGGACAGCCGATGGAACAGTGGCCGCACAGCCGGCAGTTGCCGGGGCGCAGCAGCTTGGGCATGGGCTGCGGGTCGAGACCCATCTGCTGCATCACCTCGAAGGTGCGCTTGGTGATGGTCGACCAGAACCGCTGATGGTCGGTCGTGATGGGCAGCTCGTTGGAAAGCTCGTTGAACTCCTCGTCGAGATGGATGCCAATTTTCTTCAGACCCTCATCGGCCCTGACGGCATTGCCCGTGGCCAGTGTGGTGGTACCGCCAACGCCACGGCCAAAGACCATCACCATCTCCCGTTGCTTGTCGATGCGCATGGAAGGCAGCAGCAGTTGTATCATCCGCTCGTCGAAATAGAGTCCCGTCTTGCGGAACATAGCCAGTTTGTCGAGTGGCAACGCCAGTGGCTTGAAGGCTTTTCCTGCCTCCAGCACCGTTACCTCGAAATTCCTTTTAGTCAACATGCGGGCTGCCATTGCACCGCCGGCACCACTGCCTATCACGATTGCTTTTTTCATATACTGAATTGTTTCTATTTTAATGTGGCTTTACAACAGCTGCAGCCCTCGGTGATGCGCTGCGAGAAACACAGACGATGGGTCTTCCGCCCTGTCACGCCACGGATGATGCCGTCGTCGAGTGCCGAGGCAGCCAGACATACGGCGGGCGTGTAATAGCTGCCGAAATAACAGCGGTGGAAACAGAGCTGGTCACTACCGGCAAACGACATGTTGATGCCGATATTGCGATAGAGAGCCACCACGATACGTTCGGCAACAGCCTCGCTCTTGACGCACAACAGCCTGCGCAGCAAGTGGCCCATGCGGTAGGCCTCGCTGTTCATGCGCAGCAATAACGGCTCGACGGCACCTTCCTTGAGATGGTCGCGAGTGTATTCGGCATACGTGCGCAGAGCGTCGGCATGCGGTAGTGTCCAGATGCGCTTGGACGGCTGCCGGAAGGCCCGTGCCGTGAGATTCATCAGCAACTGCAGTTCTATGCGTCGGAAGAGACTGTTGTTTATCATTGACCGTTGGTTTCTTTCAAGGAGACAAGGAGTTCAAGGAGTTCAGGGAGTTGCAAGACGATAGTTTGTGAGGCGTGAGTGCCTTGAGCCTTGAACGCGCGTCAGCGCATTTGAACTTTAAACCGGCGTCAGCGCTGCGTCCCATGATTCCCATAACCATTTACTACCCTTCATATAGCTTGTTGATTTCCTCTTTATAATGCTCAATCACCACGTTGCGCTTCACCTTCAGGTTGGGAGTCAGTTCTCCGTTTTTGATGCTCAGCGGGGTAGTGACAACCGCAAATCGCCTGACTTGTTCGGGATGAGAGAGGTTGAGGTTCATACGCTCGATATCGGCAGCTAACGAGTCGGCAGGGCCGTTGGTCCACAGCAACGCGGTGCAGTAGGGCCGTTGTTCGCCCACCAGTACGGCATACTCCACACAGGAAATGTCCATCAGCCGCTGCTCAATCTTGGTGCAGTTGATATTCTTGCCGTAGGATGTGATGAGCATGTCCTTCTTGCGCCCGTTGATATACACGTTGCCATCGGCATCCACGCGTCCCAGGTCGCCCGTAAACAGCTGTCCGTCCTTGAAGGTGTCAGAGTGCAACTGGTAATAACCCATTGCCACTTGCGGACCACGGACGATGAGCTCGCCATCAGCGGCTACCGTGACGGTGGTGTCGGGCAGGGGCGTGCCGATGCTGGGGATGGTGTTATGTCCCAGCCGGTTGAGCGTAATCAGCGGTGCCTCTGTCTGTCCGTAGGCATTGTGAATCTCGATGCCGAGCGCCCGGAAACGCAACAACAGTTCCTCGCTGATAGGTGCCGAACCCACCAGCAGCTGGCTGCATTTGTCGAGTCCCGCCTTGCGTAGCACCGCCCGTCGCAGCACGTGGCCCGTCAGGCGTTTCAGCGTGCCGTCGCTCATTGTCAGGTAACGCCTGCCGATGGGGTTCTGCTCAATCTGCTCCCACAGTTTCTCGTAGAACCGTGGCACAGAGAAGAATACCGTCGGGCGCACTTGTGGCAAGGCACGGGTCAGCATCTGAAACTCGGTGAGATAGTAAATCTTCGCTTTGCACAACATACAATAAGGTGCGTAGGCGGCCAAGATGCCCTCCACCACATGGCTCATCGGCAGGAACGACAGGTAGCGCATCTCGCTGTTACGGTCGCGCCACGACAGCAGATTGGTGAGCACCTCGCCCATCCACTTCAGCTGATTGAAACTGAACATCACGCCCTTGGGCTCGCCCGTGGTACCCGACGTGTAGCGGATAGTGGCAAGGGAATTGGAGGTGAAGGTTGATGAAGGAAGGGCAGAGAGCTTGCTTTCGCCGTGGAAGACTTTCTTGTCGCTTAGGGGACCAAAGGGGATAATCTCTACATCCGCAGAGAGTCCCTCCACATCCGCAGAGAGTCCCTTTACATTCGTAGAGAGTCCCTCCGCATTCGCAGAGAGACCCTTTACATTCTGCATCACACGCTCGTCGCCTACGAAAAACCAGCGGGCGCCACTCTTGCTGAGCAGCAGTGCAATCTCGTCGGCAGGGGTGGTGTAGTAGATGGGCACGCTGACGGCTCCCACCAGTCCGATGGCATTGTCGATGGCGGCATGCTCGGCACAGTTAATGCCTGAGAGCGCCACGGTGTCGCCAGCCTTCACTCCCAGCTGTTGCAGACGGTCGACATAATGGCTGACGATGGCGTTCATCTCACGGCCCGAGACGCGCTCAGTACCGTGGGCGGTGATGTTGTAATAGGTGATGGGATAATGCCTGCTGGCAAGACGCACGACGGCCTGCTGGAAGATGCTCTGGTCGCTGAGCCGCATGAAGTTATGACGACAGGCAAAGTAGAGCAATGCGGGCAGGAACTCTTGCCACTGCATATCGTATCTTCCACCATATTGGTCGGTATTCGTTCGGTCGAACACATGGTCGTCGAGGAAGTAGGGCATCAGCGCCGTGAGGTTCGACAGCAGCGAACGGCTCTTGGCATCCTGTCCGGCATTGTAGCGCCGTCCGATGGCGCGGAGGAAAGGCAGGGGGAGGTATACCGGCTTAGGCACGTGGATGTGCAGCTGGTCCTGGGCCCATGCTCTTACTGCCTCCACCAGTTCGCCCACCTGCGGCAGACTGTCTGCAGGGGCTGTGAGATGGAAGGTGTGTCCGGCGGCCGACGGGTTCAGCGTCAGTTCGGAGACCAGACGTGCCACATAGTCGACGGGCACCACATTCACCGTCTGCCGGCGGCTGACAGGCAATACGGGCAGCTTGCCCTGCAGCATCAGTTTCAGCACGTAGTAGACGGTATTGAAATTGCGGGTGCGCCCCGTTGTGCTGTTGCCCACAATCATGCCAGGACGGCAGATGATGACGGGCAGCGACGACGAGCGGACGATGCCTTCAGCCTCGGCCTTGCTCTGTTCGTAGAGACTGTAGAAATGGGTGGCGGGCACTGGATTTTGGCAGTCGGATATTTCCTCCATGATGCGCCCGCTCCGGGTGCCGGCAACGTAGGCCGTCGACACGTAGGTGAACCGCTGCAAGTGGGGCAGTCCCTCGGCCATCGCCACCACATGACGGGTACCCTCCACATTGATGCGCCACAGTTCGTCGCGCGATTTCTGTACGCCCGTCTCTGCGGCACAGTGGATGACGTGGGTCACATCGTGCGGAATGTTCGTCAGCGTCTGGGTGATGTCGCCCACCACGGGCATTACCCGATGGCCGACGGCAGCAGCCAGCGGCGGACAATCCCACCAGAGGGAAGTCAGTCGGTTGGCAGCCTCAGCGTCACTGCCGGCACGCACCAACACGTAAATCCGACGGTCGGTGGTCTGCAGCAGTTGGGCTACGACCTCAGTGCCCAGCAGTCCTGTGGCGCCCGTTATGAAAATTGCTCCTTCAGCCATGTTTCGAAATATTGGCTCATCGCCGTTGTCTTATCCTTGTAAATCGCCAGATGGCGCAGAATGGTCTGCCGTATCTCCTGCTCATGCTCGCCAGCCAGTTGCAGCGAAGCCATGATTCTGTCCTCCAAGTCGGTATCGGTGGCGTGGTGCAGATAGCGGTCTGCCAGTTCCACCTCGCGCATAATCCCGTTCAGCCGGGCATCAATCGATACGGCGACAATGGGACAGGCCCGCTCCATGCTGAGCACCGATGCGTGATAGCGCGACGTGAGCAACACCGACAACTGGCGCAACAAGCCCGTCATCTGGAACACGTCGCAGGTCTTCGAGGTGCATACCACATGCTTGTGCTCTATGCGCTGCTGAAGTATGTGGCACACGCCGGCATCCAGCTGTTCCATGCCCAGTATCACCACAAAGGCATTGTGCTCTCGGCTGTAGCGATTCGTGGCGGCAGTCATTGCCTCCAGATAGCGCTCAAACTGCTGACGACGCTCGGCACTGTCGCTGAAGAAGTAGAGCTTGTCGTACTGGCGTGAGAAGTCGCGGGTCACCAGTGCCTTGAGCCATCTCCAAACGGATGGGCGCACGGGCCAGCAGAAAGGGTTCAGCGGAGCCACGCCCATCAGTGGCTGGCATCCGTCCCAGCCGGCATCCATCAGGTATTTGCGCGCCCAAGCCTCGCCCTCGCTGTTCTCGAAGGTCCAGGCGGTGTCGGTGCCCACATGTCCTTTCAGTCCCAGTGCCTGCAGATTGTGGAGCGACTCTTCCGTGCGCACCATGAAATAGGTGTCGCGACACATGTCGCTGCTCAACTTAGCCAGCCAGCTGTTCAGCCGTCCTACCTCCGATCCGTAGGCGATGCAGGGCTTTCCCTGCCGGCGCATGATGCCTGCCGCCTCGCAGAAGAACACACACAGGGCCTCGGCAAAGGTGGGTGTGAGGGTGGAGCCCTCGCAGAGGATGGCCACATGATGGCGCGAACAAGCACGTAGCAGCGAGAAGACGAATACGGTGGTGAAATGCAGCAGCCGTATGTGTTTCGGGAAATATCCCGCCACGTTGTCCCTGTCGAGCGTCATCACCGTCAGCTCAGCCTTCTCTGTTCCCAACGCCTGTTCCAGTTGTCGGGTGAGTGCCACCACGCGGGCGTCGGCACCTGTGTTCCTGGCACCGTTGTATCCCACGAGCAGAATCTTCAGTGGCTGTCCCTGGGTATACGCCTCAAAACGGCATGGACCCAAGCGCGACAACGGCTTTACAAAACCCGAGAGCCACACCACCACACGTACGATGAATGACAATACCCTATCCAAAATCTGTCGGTTACCTCTTTTTGAGCGTATCAATAATTAAGTCTAATTCATTGGCCAGGAGCTGATAGTCCTCGAGCCGGAGCGGACAGTCTCTCAGTTCCTCACCCATGCCGGCGGGGATGGAGCTGTAGGCTTGTTCCTCCAGCGCTTTCCCCTTCTCCGTCAGACTGACAATCTGCTGACGCTTATCCTCCTTGCCCCGCTGGCGCACCACGATGCCCTGCTTCTCCATTCGCTGAAGCAGAGGCGTGACGGTGTTTGTCTCGAGCAGCAGGCGGTGGGCAATGTCGTTGACGGGCTGGCAGTCGTTCTCCCACAGCACCATCAGCACCAGGTACTGCGGATAGGTAATGCCCAGCGCGTTGAGCATTGGCGTATATGTCTGTGTCACCAGTCTTGCCGCTGTATAGAGGCGGAAGCAAATCTGATTGTCAAGTTGTAATTCTGTGTGCATAAAAATATATTTATGAACCAACCGTCATGGCTCCCTCGTTGCAGCGTCGCCAAAGGCAGTGGCAACAAAAAAGCGCGAAACGTAATTATATATTATGAATTATGCATTAATCATTATGCATTAAATATTATGCATTATGAATTATGCATTCAAAAACTCCTCCACGTCCTTCTCAAACTCTTTCGGCTCGGTGGTGGGAGCAAAGCGCTTGATGGTCTCGCCGTCCTTCGAGATCAGGAACTTGGTGAAGTTCCACATGATGTCGCTGTCCTTCTCCACGCTCTTGCTGAGGGTCTTCAGCAGCGTGTGGGTAGCCTTGGCTTTCAGTCCGTGATACTCCTCGGTGGGCGCCTGCTCCTTCAAGTACTCGAAGATGGGCTCGGCGGCAGCACCGTTCACGTCGGTCTTCTTCATAATCTGGAACGTCACGCCGTAGTTCACCTGGCAGAACTCCTCAATCTGGGCGTCGTTGCCCGGATCCTGCTCCTTGAACTGGTTGCAGGGGAATCCGATAATGACCAGTCCCTTGTCCTTGTATTTCTGGTTCAAATCCTCCAGTCCTGCAAACTGAGGAGTGAATCCGCACTTGCTGGCTGTGTTGACAATCAACAGTACCTTACCCTGAAACACTGAGAAATCAATCTCCTTACCTTTGCTCGTGAGAGCCTTGAAATCATATATCTTTTTCATACCTTTATATCTTTTTGTTTTAGCTTTCTATTTCTATCATTGAATCACGGTGCAAAGGTAAGGAAATAAATTTATATCGCAAGCGACTTATTTAAAAGTTTAAGAATGATTAACAATATATCGTCCGCGATATATTTTATTATTGTGACTAGTTGAAGCGCTGTGGAATGGTCATAATCGTGGGCAGTATGTGCCCATGCTGACGAACCAGTCGCCGCAGCTAAAGATGATAATCAATCTGGTGCGGCAACTAAATATCCATCAGTTGCCGCACCAGAATATACGAGGAATCTATTTGTCTGTTATTTCGTTTTGACAGTGAGCGAGGCGGTGGGCAGGCTGCTCTTGATGCTCACCTGAAAGTTTCCTTTCTGCTTGCTGCTGCGCACCACCAGCAGGGCGCGCCCCTTCCAGGTGGTAACCTTTGTTGTGGTCTTCGGCTCACGGTCTTTCAGGTCGGCGGAGGCGAATGCCAGAAGCTGTCCCTTTCCTTTCACGACAGCCTCGCAGGGGATGGCGCCATCAGGACATACGCGCCCGTCCTTGTCGACCACCTCTACTGTGATGTATGCCAAGTCCTGACCGTTGGCAGCAATGGTGTTGCGCTCGGCAGTCAGTCGCAGTCGGGCGGGCTCCCCGGCAGTGGCGAGTGTCACGCTCTTTCCACCCGCCTCGGCACGCAGCTCACCCGTCTCGTAAGGAATGGTGAACACCGCCTTGAACTGTGTCTCGCGGCTCACCTGCTTCGTGTCGACGAGCTTGTCGTTCAGATATAGTTTCACCTCGGGCTGTTTGGTGTATACCTCCACCTCGATAGGCTTTCCTTCCCAGCCCGGCCAGTTCCACGACTCCCATGTGGGCCACACGCTCCATTGCGTCTCATGAATCTTCCCACGATAGCCGTCGGGCTCCTTCACAGCCATATAGAGCGGTGTGTTCCCGTTCCACAGCATGTCGCGGTAGTGGCTGATGGGCCGTCGCCAGCCGGTGATGTCTACGTCGCCGCAGCAGGCACCATGCCAGTCGGGTTGTCCGCCCGGTGCATAGCTCTCGCCCGGACGCTCGCCCTCATAGTAGTAGCGGCCGATGCCCGACTCACCCAGATAGTCGAGACCCGTCCACACCATATCACCCACGACGTACGGGTTGTCGTTCACCGTTGCCCAGTTGCGGAAGGCGTCACGCGGATAGCTCTCCGTCTGCCACATCACGCGTTTGGGGTTGCGCTGGTGGTCGCTGGCATGCTTGAAAATCATGTAGTTGTAGCCAGCCACATCGAGCACGTCGAAGTGCGGGTCGTAGATTTCCCAGTCGCGGTCCCAGGCACAAAGCGCCTCGGTGATGGGGCGTGTGTTGTCGATTTCCAAGACGGCGTTCTTCAGCAGACGAGCTGTGTGGACGACGCGCAATTCCTTCCGTTCGATGACCTCGTTGCCCAGGCTCCACGTGATGATGCAGGGGTGGTTGCGGTCGCGCATCACCATGGCATGCACGTCCTCCCGGTAGCACGAGTCGATGAGCGTCGAGTAGTCGTATTTCAGTTTGGCGGTACGCCAGCCGTCGAAGGCCTCGCCGATGACCAGCATGCCTATCGAGTCGCAGGCATCGAGGAAGGCGCGGGTAGTGGGGTTGTGGCTGGTGCGGATGAGGTTGAAGCCCGCCTCCTTCATCTGTCGCACCTTGCGAATCTCCGCCGCGTCGAAGGCTCTTGCTCCGAGCACTCCGTCGTCGTGGTGCACGCAGGCTCCGTTGAGGACCATAGGCTTGCCATTGAGCACAAAGCCCTTCTCGGCATCGAACGAGAACGAGCGAATGCCGAAGGGGATGGTGGTGTGAGCGATGATGGGGCCTTGGCCGGAATAAAGTTCTACGAGGGTCTCATAGAGGTGGGGCGTCTCGGGCGACCATAGCTTGGGATTGTCGATGGCGTAGGAGAAAGTCACGGTCTTACATTCGCCTGCCTTCAGCTCCACCGGCTTGTGCTGTAAGTGGTCTATACCCACCACGGCCTTCTGGTCGCTGTCGCTCTCGTTCTGCACGGTCACAGCTACGTTGACGACAGCCTGCTGCTCCGTCACCTTGGGTGTGCTCACAAACACGCCGTTCTCAGCAATATGCAGGGCGGGCATGGTCAGCAGCCACACATGGCGGTAGATGCCCGAGCCGGAGTACCAGCGGCAGTTGGGCTGGTCTGCGTTGTTCACCTTCACAAGCAGTTCGTTCTGCCGTTTGTCCTTATATAGATAAGGAGTCACATCGACGGTGAATGGCGTATAGCCGTAGCCGTGCTGTCCTGCCTTCTGTCCGTTCACGAACACCTCGGCGCGCTGGTAGACGCCCTCGAAGAGCAGTTTCACCATCTCCCCCTTGGGTGTTGCGAACGTCTTGCGGTATTCCCCTTTGCCGCCATGGAACCATCCTCCGCCAGTGCCCGTCTCGCCAGTCTCGGGGTCGGGCGCGTCGAAGATATCCCAGTCGTGGGGCAGGTCTACCGTCGTGGTCTTCCCGTCACGGGTAAACTGCCAACCGCTGTCGAACAACGTCTGGCTGGCCATGCTTTTCTCCTGTCCTTTCTTTGCCACTTGTCCGTAAGCCTGCATGCTCAGCAAGGCCATCAGCACCGTCGCTGCTGCGTTCGTGATAAAACGTCTCATAAGGAAGTTTTTTTATTTGGTTTTACTGTTCGTATTCGTAGAGTTGTATGTGCAGGATTTTCCACTCGCCTACGCTGATGCGGGCGTGGCGTCCCTGATGGGTCTGGTCACCATTGTGGCGGCGCAGGTATTTCAGTGTTCCGTCGTCGTCGATGGCAACCTCGTCAACCGAGAGCAGGCCGAGGCGTTTCCCCTTGAAGCGTTTGGTTGACGGCTGAGCCGGCTGACTGCCCTTCTCGGCGAATCCGTCCTCACCCAGTTGCTGTCTCTCTGCCTGTTGTTTCTCCGTGGGTGTTTTGAAGTCGACGACCACCCCGCTGCCAGCCAGGAGATAGTCGTACTTTCCCAGTCGGATGATCATGGCACCGCCTTCCGCCCATGTCGAGCCGTCGGTGGCACGGGCGTCCCAGGGGAGCGTGAAGTAGTGGCGGCAGGTCATCACCACCCCGTTGTCGTCGATGATGCGCTCCTTGTCCTCTTGGTCGAACAGCAGTCCCCACGTCTTAGGTGAAGCGGAAGAGGTGAAAGGCGAGTAGCGTGATGCCGCCAGCTGCCGCAGCAGTGCATAGGCGTTTGTCACCGACTCCGTCTCCTTCCTACTGGCCTGGTCGATGGCGAATGGCGAGAACCCCAATGCCTGATGCTCGCCGAAGACATACAGGGCGCGCACACCGCTATTCTCGCAGCAACGGCTCTCGGGGATGAACAGGCGGTTCTCCACCTTCCCCCCGTCTTGTGGTCTCTGTGGCATGGCATACTGTGCCGCCCACGCCTTAAAGCCCGTGTCGTAGATGTCCGGGGCGAGCAGGTCGATGCTGGGTGCTCCCTCGTGCCAGAAGTCAGCGAGATGGGCCAGTGGTCCTGCCGACGGATACTCACCCGGCCGCCGTCCGCGGCTGTTCATGGCGGCATTCACATAGAGCGGCATGTCGTGAATCCGGCGGGCTGCCTTCGCCAGCTGCTCCACATAACGGGCATAGCTCAGCGCCATGAATTTCTCGTCGGCCATGTCGTCGGTGCCGTAGCGCTCAGCCCACCGTTCCTGCCGGTAAACTCTCTCTGCCAGCGGCGAGTGGTCGCGTGCCGACTCCAGCATGCCGATCTCGTTTTCTATCTGCATCATGACGACCACCTTGCGCTGCGGGTCTTTCTCGCGGATGTGCTGCATGAGTGCCGAGAACGCTTTCAGGTCGGCCTGCAGCACGTTGTCGCTGAAGCACGAGGCAATCTCCATCGGCTTCCCGTCGGCAGTCATCGCCCGCGGAAACCGTTTGGTGTCTTGTTTGAACCACCCCGGCGCATAGCACGACATCGAGTTCTTCCACGCTCCGAACCAGAGGAACACCACGTGCAGCTGTTCACGCCGCGCCACGTCGATGGTACGGTCGATGAGCGTGAAGTCGAACTGTCCCTCCACAGGCTCCGTCAGTTCCCAGTAGGCAGGCACCAGCACGGTGTTCAGTCCCAGCGCCCTCATGCGTGGCATCACCTCGTCGATGTCCTCCACCGATGTAGCTGCCGAATTGCTCAGCTCACCGCCGAGAATGGGGAATCCAAGCATCAGGCTCGCCCTTTCCTGAGTCCTCTTGGTGCTCGTTCTTTCCTGAGTCCGCTTGGTGCTTGTTTGCCTGTCGGACGTCCCGTCAGTCCTTACCCTTTGTGCCGCGAGGGTCAGCAAGCCCGTCATGGCCACAATGCAGAATAATGCTCTCATCTTTTCACTGTTCACTCTTAACTGTTAACTGTTCACTCTTCACTGTTATCTGTACTCAAGCAGCTCCGCTGCCTATCCACGTCAGCTTTCTCCACAGTCCCTCCAAGGGTCCACGTGGGTGGCTGCTGAACCACCAGCGGCAGAAGCAGTATTGGCAGACGACCATGCCCAGGCCGATCATCTCGGCGTAGGTGATGCCCACCAGCCGGTAGCACGCCAGTCCGTAGCCGCAGAAGATGAAGCTGCCTATTGCCGACTGCAGCAGATAGTTGGTGAGGCTCATGCGGCCGAACGTGCACAGATGGCTCAATGCCTTGCGCACACCCTTGCTTGCATACCATGCCGAGACAACCCCCGCGACCGTCATCAGCAGAATCATGAGGTTGTAGATGGGCGTGAGCCAGGGCTTCAGCACGCCAAAGTCAACCACGCTCAGCACCCCCACGGCGACGGCCGAGACGACCAGCACACCGTGCCATATCGGCAGGTTGCTCACCGTTCCCGTGTCTGTATTCGTTCCCGTGTCAGCATCCGTTGCCACGTTGCGCCCGTCCGTAGCCGCTGTAGCTTCCGTTTCCATAACAGCGCCCTTTCGCGGTCTCTCCCGATAGAACAGCCGCTGTCTGCCCAGCTGCATGCCCAGGATGAAGAGGCAGAGCAACTGCGTCAGTCGTCCGCTGTAGACATTATATCGCAGGTTCAGCTCAAACCCGTAGCGCACGTTGTTCACGGCATTCTCCCAGAACGAGCCATGCTCGTGCAGGGCGATGGTCCGGTTGTAGATGTCGAAGAGCCTGGTGTTGTCGATGGTCGTACCCGTCAGCAGACGGTACAGTTCCACGGGCTGGATGGCAAGCACGCCGATGATGCACCACACCGCCCACGACGGCAGGTAACTGATGGGGATGAGCAGCAGGCCGTAGACGGCATAGAGCATCAGGATGTCGCCGTCGTAAAACGCCACGTTGATGACGCCGAACACGAACAGCAGGCACATGCGCCAGGCAAAGCGCCCCGCAAACGAGCGCCCCTTCTGCTGCTGGTTGTCGTTCATGATGAAGAAGCTCAGACCGAACAACATGGCGAAGATACCATACATCTTCCCGCTCAGCAGCCACGCCAGCACGTCGCCCACCGTCTGGTCGCACGCCAGCGTATGCACTATCGGCTCCTCCGTGAAGATGTCGAAGTGCTCCACCGAGTGGTACGCGATGATGCCCGCCACGGCGATGCCCCGCAGGGCGTCAGCCACGTCGATGCGCGTGTTGGGCAGTCCGCTAGTCTGATACCATCCCATCCTTCCGCCGTCGGTCTATTCCGTTGCCAGTGTCTTTGCCGGCCAGCCGGTGTCCTGATACATTGTGGCGTTGAGACCCTGCTTCTTGACGTACTCAGCCAGCCCTTCGGCTCTCCGTTTCTCGCGTCCCTTCTCGTCGCTGTTCACAGCCTGGAAAGGCACAAACTTGTCGCCGAAGATTTTCTTGGCAGTCGGCAGAAATCTCGAGCCGTCCTCCACCTGGTCGAAGGCTGTCACCTCGAAGCCGTTGTCGGTCTTGCGGACATGCATCAGACCCGGATGACTGCCGCCCGAGACACATTTCAGCGTGTCGCCCACCAGGTTGTAGTTGAACACCCAGAAGTCGCCCCATACGAGGATGTCGTCCTCCTTCTGCTCGTCCGCAGCCACCACGTTGAGTAAGGGCACACAATGCTCGCCCTGCGCATATTGCTTGCCGAACTCGTTCACCAGAAAGCTGTCGATGGCAGCCAGGTAGGTCGTCGTCTCTTCGGCGGCGTTCACGTTACTGGCGTCCTCGCCTCCGGTTTGCGGGGCGGCGCCTTGCTTGTTGTTGCATGCTGCCAGAACCATCAGGGCAGCGATAGCGATGAATAACTTTTTCATAGACATTTATCATTTAGTACATAATCTTTTCCTATCCCTTTCTGTTCAGTACCTCCTCCAGCAGTTCGGCGGCGTCGGCCACACAGTCAGGACACTCTCTGAGCGGTGTCCTTGAGCCCGAGTTGCCCAGTCCTTTCAGCAGTCTGCATTGCGTGGCACCGTTCCGTTCCTGGAACCTCGTCATGATCTGCCGCATCTGTCTCACCGACGCGGCCTTGTCCTTGTTCACCAGTCCCACGACGACCCCGGCGCCCACCAGTGCCCCGCACGTACCTTCCATATTCCCCATGCCTGCGGCAAAGGCGTTTCCGATGTTCATGGCAGTCGTCTCGTCCACACCCGCCACGTCGGCATACGTGTGAAGGACAGCCTGGGCGCAGTTGTGACTCCCGCACCGTTTCTTCTCAGCCGCAATATGTTTCCTTGTCTCCATCCTGTTATAACTGTATCAATGGCAAAGTTACAAATAAATGAGTGAAATGAGAAGAAAAAACAGTTTTTTCTTCTCATTTCCGAGTGCAAGTAACTTCGGCGCAGCCAGAGTTACAAAATTTCTGATTAAGTGAGAAAGAAGCTTGTTTATTTCTTCGAACGTGAAGAAATTATTTAATAAATGAGGGAAATGAGAAGAAAAAAACAAGATTTTTATTCTCATTTCCGAGTGGAAGTAACTTCGGCGCAGCCAAAGTTACAAAAATACGAGAGCAGAACACGATTTAGTCCTTAAGCGGACAAAATCTTCTAAATCGTGATGTTCACGCGCTCGTAGCCCTGCTGTGTCAGCTGGTGGATGAACGCCTTCTCCAGTTCCGCCTCGCTCTGAAAATCCGTTCCTCCCGTGGCAGCGCCTCGTAGTGCGCCATCACGGTGGTATTTTCCTGCTCGGCTATAAGGTGATAGTTGTCCATCATATTGTAACTTTCCAATAACCTGTTTTATTACTGCCCACTCGAACAATCAGCCCAAGTTGTTTGAGTTTGGTGAGATAAGTCTTTACCTGACGTTCTGAAAGCCCAATTTGCTCACCTATATCACTTGCTTTATTACCTGGATTGTTCCTGACGGCTTCAAGTACACCAATGGACTTATCCGTCAATTCGGGAAATTTATCGTGCAGTTTATCGTGCAGTTTATCGTGCAGTCCTAAAGTCTGCTCATCCTCGTCGTCCTCATAGTTTTCCATCGCTTCCAGTAAACATTCCAGCATAAATTCGATGAATAGCGTACTTTCACCTGCGGCATCGCAACGTGCTATCACATTGTAATAGTCCTGTTGGTGCTCCTTGACGATAGTTTCTACCGGAATCCATGCAAACAGTCCTTTCCAGCGACTGAGCAACATGGTTTGCCAATAGCGTCCCATACGTCCGTTGCCGTCCATAAATGGATGAATAAACTCAAACTCGTAGTGGAACACGCATGAGTAGACAAGTGGATGTGTCTCGCAGGTTCTTACCCACTCGAACAGGTCGCTCATCAGCTGAGGCACCCTGTTTGGAGGAGGTGCCATGTGCAGGCAGTTTCCGTTACCATCGAAAACGCCTACACCTTCCTGTCTATAGTTACCGGCGTTGCGCACAAGTTCTTTCATCATCAGTCCATGTGCCTTCAGCAAGTCTTTCTCTTTGAAAGCATCGAGTTCCGGCATCAGGTGATAGGCTTCAATAGCATTTTTCACCTCTTGTATTTCGTCGGGGGCTCCAAGCACGTGTTTCCCTTCTACAATATCCGTCACCTGCTTTAGCGAAAGCGTGTTGTTCTCTATGGCAAGCGAAGAATGAATGGTTCTTATCCGATTCTTCTTTCGGAGCGTTGGCGAAGGCGCGTCGCTGTTTATCTGCGTATTCAGCCATCCCACCTGCTCTGAGATTTCCGAAACCAGATGCAGAATCTTTTCTGTTATGTTAAATGGTGGTATATACATATCGTTTTCTCCTTTCATTCAAAGGTCAACAGTTGATTCCTGTAATATTCATATTGCTTTTGGCGCTGTGCCAGCTGCGCCTCCAAGTTCGAGATGCTTGCCTCGAAAGTATCGAGGATGGAAACGATGCGCTGCTGTTCGGAGAGAGGAGGTAGAGGAATTCTTTTTTTTTATTGCTCCTGTATTAAATTGCTGTTGTCCTCCTTTGGACACCAAAGCATACGTGTGAAGGACAGCCTGAGCGCAGTTGTGACTCCCCCGCCGTTTCTTCTCAGCCGCAATATGTTTCCTTGTCTCCATCCTGTTATAACTGTATCAATGGCAAAGTTACAAATAAACGAGAGAAATGCAAAAGAAAAAGCTTGTTTTTTCTTTTTGCATTTCCGAGTGGAAGTAACTTCGGCGCAGCCAGAGTTACAAAAACGAGAGCAGAACACGATTTAGTCCTTAAGCGGACAAAATCTTCTAAGTTCACTTGTTTTTTATGCCGAGTGCCTTGTAAGTTCGTCACGTAGTGACAAAGTAGTAGCGAACAGACCGTTTGAACATACACTTTTCGGGAGTTCGGGAGTTCGGGAGTTCGGGAGTCTCACAAGCCTATAGAAAGGGGTGAACAAAACGTTCACCCCTTTGTAATTATGCTCCCGCCAATTAAAAATTGAAAAATAATCCCTATTCGTTACATAATAAACTAATTATTTTGTATTTTTGCAATTGCGTTGTGGCTGCTGCCCATATTGTTCATATTACTCATTGCTCTCATAAATCCCATTCCTCACATGATGGTTTCCTATGATAAGTTCTTAGCTCACAGAGGCAACTACAAACACCTCGTCGCCTTTCAGAAAACAGAATGCATTTACGACATCACACTCTATTTCATAGAGCATTACCTGCCGATGGTTGGTGACCGAACAGTTGACCAGATGAAGCAAGCAGCACGCTCGGGCAAGCAGAACATAGCAGAGGGCAACGAGACAGGCACAACCTCTATGGAGGCCTGTATCAAACTGGTGAACGTAGCAAAGGCAAGTCTGAAAGAGTTGCAGGAAGACTATGAAGACTATCTGCGCAATCACGGCAATCAGATTTGGGATGTAAACAGCCAGCAATGCCAAAATGCCCGCATTTGGTGCAAAGAGCACTCGGCTCCTGTCGATTATATGCGTGTCTGCGAATTGCGCGATGATATCACTTTGGCCAACATCGCGCTTGTTCTTATTCACCAGGCAGACTTTTTGCTTAGGCGATTGCTGGATAAGTATAAGCAGGAATTCCTGGAGAAAGGCGGTATCAAAGAGCAGATGACACAGGCCCGTCGCAACTGGCGAGAAGAGCACGGAATGGGATATATGAATGGGAACTATAGGAAAAATGGGAATAATGAGAATAATGCCGGAAGCAAATGATGGATTTACACTTCAATCAGTTACTATGTTTGCAGTTAGAAACGCCAATGAGCCGATAGGAGATGGTCCTTAGGCAGATAAATATTCCGCACCGTGAGGTGTAGAGAACCTCTTCGCTACGCTTCGAGAACCTCTACACCTCACGGTGCGTGAAAAGGGGCTGCGCGAAGAAAAGAGGCAGAAATATTTGGTACGATAATAATTGGATTGTATTTTTGTAAGTGCGAACAAACAATATACATTCACAATTAAATACCGTACCAGTATGCAAAGTAACAAAATTTCTTTCAAAGGACAAAAGATTTTCGTAGGAATCGATGTCCATGCTAAAAGTTGGAAGGTGGCGATAGCCCCGGAGGTGGGATTCGTAAAGGGTCATTCCCAGAAGCCTTCCGCGAAAGAGCTCTTTGACTTTTTGAAGAAGAATTACCCGGATGGCGAGTATTTTGCTGTCTATGAGTCGGGGTTCAGCGGTTTCTCTACCTACTATGCTCTGACAGATGTCGGTATTGACTGCATCGTAATCCATGCTGCCGACGTTCCGACAACTCAGTATGAGGAGGTGATGAAAACCGACAGGATTGACGCCGCGAAACTGGCGAGATCACTGAAGGCCGGCCAACTCAAGGGCAATTATGTCCCTGAGAAGCAGTACATAGATGACCGATCTGTAGTCCGCATACGCAGAACGATACAAAAGCAACTCAGCGGATACAAATCGAGGGTCAAGCATCTGCTGCATTGCCATGGCGTGGAAATGCCCGAGAGGTTTTCAAAGATACAGACTCACTGGTCCAGGGCGTTTATCACGTGGCTGATGAATGACGTGAAACTTATGTCCGACACTCGCACATCGCTCGATCTGCTTATCAGACAGGTGGAGGTCATCAGGGGCACGCTATTGGAGGCAACACGCCAGCTGCGCAAGATGAGCCAGACGGAAAGATACAAGCGTAGGCACGATTTGCTAAGGACAATTCCAGGAATCGGCCCCATCGTTTCCATGTGCATCCTTACTGAGGTGTGTGACGTGAAGCGGTTCCACAACGAGAACGAGTTTGCCGCCTATCTCGGACTGGTGCCCACCAGCCACAGCAGCGGAGAGAAGACCGTACATGGCGAAAAGACTTTCAGAGGAAACAAACAGCTTGGTCCGATGGTTGTCGAGGCTGCATGGGTTGCCATTGGCTGGGATGCAGGACTTGGTTCACAATACTTCCAATACAAGAAAAGAATGGAACCACAGGAGGCGATAGTGAGGATAGCGCGTAAACTCTCCAACATCATCTTCTCCGTCCTGAAGAACGAAAAGGAATATGTACCATACCAAACGGGTAATTGACATACGGATTATCAGACAACTTCACAAGACGACTCCTGCTAAATTCTGCGGTACCGCTACGGTGGTGTCCCCTTAAATCAGATTGTTGCGTCTTACTATATATTCTGAAGAAGTAAATTGATGGGCGGACCATGGGAACCGCGTCATCTCATAGAAGTTTGTCTGGTAGGTCTGTTGTCGGTAGTCATTCAGCCCCCAACGCAACTGCGTTGGGTTGATAGCTACGCCCTCTTCAAAAGCCATCGTACTAATGGACTTCACGCTAAGTGATTGATACAGAATAGTTAATAAACAATAAATATTTTCCAATTATTTGGATAGCAACATAGAAGAACTTAGCCATAGGCTATCATAGTGGTTCGCAGATTTCACGAGTGTTGACAGAAGACTGGATGGAACGCAATATGTTCTGTCCTGTTTGTGGAGCCCCGATGTTAGGACATTATGAGGCCAATAAACCTGTTGCTGATTTCTTTTGTGACGATTGCAAGTCTGACTTTGAGTTAAAGAGCAAAGAAAGCAAGGCGGCTATAATCGGCCACAAGATTACCGATGGAGCCTACACGACGATGATTGAACGGATTACATCCTTGCGCAATCCCCATCTTTTTGTGATGACATACAGCAATTGGACGGTCAATAATCTGCTTATCATACCTAATTTTTTCTTTGTACCCGACATCATAGAGAAGCGTAAGCCTTTAGCAGATACGGCTCGTAGAGCAGGATGGACAGGATGCAACATTGAGATTGGCAACATACCTGATAGTGGTAAGATATTCATTGTAAAAGACAGCCAGCAAGAGGACAAGTCGCATATCATAGACCAATACCAGCGTACGTTGTCTTTGCAGACATCAAAGATAGAAAGTCGTGGCTGGCTTTTTGATGTGCTCAGATGTGTTGAGAGAATACCAACAGATGATTTCTGCTTAGATGAAGTTTATGCCTTTGCGGATGAATTGCAAAGAAAGCACCCCGATAATAATTTCGTTCAGGACAAGATTCGTCAGCAATTACAATACCTTCGCGACAAAGGTTTTGTTCAGTTTGTGGCTCGGGGAAGATATCGTAAAATACGCTGAATTGATCTTTTTTGATCACGAAAGTTAAACAATGATCTAATCGGTTTTTTGTAGATTTTTGATCTTACATTTGCAGCCGAATTGGTTGCAAATGGAGTATCAGGTCACCATCACGGAAACACTGTCTCGAAGGGAATATGTCGAGGCATCTTCTGCTCAAAAAGCAGAAGAGCAAGTCCGCCGTAAATACTCCGATTGTAACATTATTCTCGATGATACGCACTTTGTTGGGGTTGACTTCGCTGTTAAAAATGTATGGCAAGAAACGTTGCCCCTTTGGCAGAAGCCAATTACCCCTTACTACAAGTC
>JAEEGJ010007402.1_pt1 | contig 31528 bp, 13 predicted proteins | sample 8958761 | NCBI WGS metagenome assembly JAEEGJ01 (sample SAMN16246546, study PRJNA631951) | gut metagenome | biome: gut microbiome; feature: rumen; material: RS-attached | host: Bos | place: Iran: Karaj | collected 2018-10
CGAGAAGTCGAACTTCACATATTTATATTTAAAATAGTCGCCCCAAAGCGATGTTTTGCCGCTGAAGGCAGTCTCGATGGAGCCATCGGGCTTGATGCGGCAAATCGAGGCTTCGGCCTGCACCTTGTCCGTCTTGTCGAGCTCGATGACGGCTACCTTGGGCTGTTCGGGCAGATAGCCTACCTGGCTGAAACCGATGTTCGGTTCGCGTATCCAGCCCGGGATGGCATGAGGCTCGACACGCCAGCTCACCACCTTGCCCGTCTTCCCGGCAGGAAGCACACTTTGGAGCACGTACCAGCCGTTTTGTGCTAGCATGCGTCCGTCGTAGAGGTTGAGTTCGGCATCCTGGCTCGACACCTTGATCATCCTCTCCGGAGCATCGGGCGCCAGGATAATCTCGTGTCCGGTTTCGAGCGGCTTGGGATCGACAAAGCGGTCGGTGCCGCGGTCATCGTAGGTCTTGAATCCCTTGAACTGACGGGGCTTCTCGCTGTTCGGACGGGTCTCCGTCTGGCTGGCTGCATAGCGTGGGAAACGGTTCAGGCGCCCATCCATCAGGTAGGTCTTGTTCCAGTATTGCGAAGGCAGGAACTCGATGTTCAGTCCTGCTTTGCCTGCCAGGAATTCAGGTACCGGCTTGTCAAGCCAGACGGCAATCTCGACGGCTCCATCGGTCCCTTCGGCAGGGGGAAGAGCAGTAACGACAATGCGGCTGTCGAAGTCGTAGTCATCGTAGCGCAGGCCCACCTCAATCTGGCCTGCTTCGGTGTTCACGGTGCGGTTGGTGGTCTTCGGCACGAGGTCCCATTGTTCGGGCGTCTTGTTGAGGCGGATGGCGCCACCCTGCACGGTGCGCACACCGTGATGGATGATTTCGATGCCCGAGTTCTTCTCGTCGTTGAATCCTCCGTTGAAGTTGTTGCTATAGACCAGGACATTGACACCTTGGCGCTCAAAGTACTCCAGGTCGTTCAGTCGCAGATCCTGTCTGGCTTCCTGCTTCTTGCTGTTGCAAGCCGTGAGCAGGAGGAGCGGGAAAAGTAGAAGAAGGTATTTTTTCATAGATATATAAATTTATAAACTGATTGACTGCCGAAAGGACTTGTTTCATCGACAAAGGTAGGGATTTTTTCTGAAAGAAACAAATAATTGTTCCCGAATGAACTCAAACTATAGGGATTTGTAACAATAAAGCCGCGATTTTTTTTGTCATGTGCCAGTTTTTCCGTATCTTTGCCCCGTTGAAGCAACCCCTCAGAACCCCTCTTAATCCCCTCCGTCCCCGTGGCAGCCGTCCTTGGCTTCCCTCAAAACCCCTCACCCCCTCCCATGTACCACGACCTCTTCATCGACTTCGACGATACGCTCTACGACACCCACGGCAACGCCCGACTTGCCTTGACCGAACTGTTCGACGATTTCCAGCTGGGCCGCTATTTCCAGCGGCTCGAGGACTTCACCGTTCCCTATTGGCAGACCAATGTGGAGCTGTGGGGCCAGTATGCACGGGGCGAGATCGACCGCCCTTATCTCATCGTCGAGCGTTTTCGCCGTCCCTTGTCACGAGGTTTTGTTAGCCCCGGCGTGCCCTTCGAGCCTTCCAGGGAGTTTTGTCTGCAGGCGAGCGATTGTTTCCTCGAACATTGTGCCGACAAGCCCGGTGTCGTCCAGGGGGCTCACGAGCTGATGCAGTACCTGAAGGCAAAGGGCTACGGTCTGCACCTCTGCAGCAACGGCTTCCACGAGATCCAGTACCGCAAGCTGCGGGCCTCGGGGCTGGAGGAGTACTTCGACAACGTCATCCTCAGCGAAGATGCCGGCGCCAACAAGCCGCTCCGTGCCTACTTCGACTATGCGATGGCAAAGACGGGTGCCAAGGTGGAAACCACGTTAATGATTGGAGACACGTTCGACACCGACATCCTCGGTGCCAAGGCCTATGGGCTCGATGTGATGTTCTTCAATCGCAATCCCCGCACCTTCCATCCCACTGAGCCCGTCAACTACGAGGTGCACTCTTTGCGTGAGATTCAGAATATTCTTTGACACCCCATTTATCCCGAATCATCGTAAAATTATTCTCAAATTCTCAAATTCGTGATAAAAAAAGATAGATAAACATGCCCCAATACAACATTCAGCAGATTTTCGATTTCCTGCGTGAAATCAAGTACAACAACACGGTGGAGTGGATGCACGCCAACCGGTCGAAATACGAACAGGCGCGCGACACGTTCTACGCCCTCAGCGTCGATATCATGGGTCGGATGGCGCAGATTGATCCCCTGCTGCGTGGCCTCGACCCCAAGCAGTGCCTCTTCCGTTTTGCCCGCGACACGCGCTTCTCGTGGGACAAGAGCCCCTACAAGACGCACTTCGGCCTCTATCTTGTCCCGGGTGGCAAGAAGTGCGTGGGTGGTGGCTATTATTTCCACCTGCAGCCCACGAACGAGGATGGCGAATACTCCGAGAACTCGATGATCGATGTCGGTGTACATTGTCCGCCCACGGCAGCCGCCAAAATCATTCGCCAGGCCATCTTCGACGAAGGGCAGGCCCTGCGCAATGCCGTCGAGAACGACGAGGTGCGCCGCTTTGGCTATGTCTTCTGGTCGGAGGAAAAGCTCAAGGTGCTGCCCAAGCAATGGAGGGACAGCCCCTTCGACGACCTGATCCGCATGAAGGACTGGGACCTCTTCCGCAATCTGAGCGAAGAGGAGGCACTGGCCCCCGATCTCGTCGAGCGTGTGGTCGAAGGCTTCCGCATCGGCAAGCCCGTCAACGACTTCTTCAACCGTGTGCTCGATGGCACCCGTGTCAAGTCAATCTTCTAGAAAATGCGTACCGAGACCCGAAGCATCTTCCTCCATGGTATGCGCGACGGATTCCCCATTGGCATGGGGTATTTCGCCGTGTCCTTTTCGTTGGGCATCATTGCCGCCAAAGCCGGGTTGACAGCCTGGATGGGTTTTGTGGGTAGTTTCCTGACGCGTGCTTCAGCCGGTGAATACGGAGTCTATTCGCTCATCGCCATCGGTGCATCCTACGTCGAAGTCGTGGCGATGTGCCTGGTCACCAATCTGCGCTATCTGCTGATGAGCACGGCCTTGACACAGAAGTTTGCATCGAATGTCTCCCTCTTGAAGCGCATCCTGGTGGCCTGTTGCGTGACCGACGAGATCTTCGGCATCTCCATCGCCTATCCCGGCAATCTGCCGCCCGCCTATCCCTTTGGCGCAATGCTCGTTTCCACCACGATGTGGGCCTCTGGAACCGCCGTGGGCATTGTGGCAGGCGAGATTCTTCCGCCGCACGTTGTCGCTGCACTCAGCGTGGCGCTCTATGGCATGTTCATCGCCATCATCATCCCTCCTTCAAAGCGCGATCGTGCGGTGGGGCTTTCCGTCGTCGCCAGTTTCCTGCTGAGCTGGCTTTGCTCGGTGTTGCCGATGGTCCGCGAAATGAGTGCCGGCACACGCACCATCGTGCTCACCATCCTCATTGCAGCCCTGGCAGCCTATGTCAAACCCGTAAAAATAGAGGACCACGATGAAGCATAGCCTGTTTATCTACCTCTTCATCATGGTCCTCGTAACCAATCTGATACGTGTGCTGCCGATGACGCTGATCCGTCGGAAGATTACCCATCCTTTCCTGCGGAGCTTCCTCTATTATGTGCCCTATGTCACGCTGGCCGTGATGACCTTCCCCGCTATCATGGAGGCGACCTCTTCGCCTTGGGGTGGATTCATTGCCCTGCTGTTCGGCATCGTTGCCGCCTGGTTTGGATGGGGGCTTTTCCCCGTGGCAGCCGTATGCTGTCTGGTCGCTTTTGTCTGTGAAATATTTTAGTGAAGGAGTAACCGCTTCCATAATACAGAATCCGCCCTAGGGCTTTTCACCTTGGGGCGGATTCATTGACATGCTATTTGACATCATTGTCTGGTTGGGATGTCTTACTTGCACTTCGACAGCATCTTGAGGGTGCGGGCGAGGAAGAGGTCGCTGTGCTTGTCATAGACGTTCACGCTGCTGTTGTTGGCAAGGGTGCCTACAGGCTCCTCGGATTCGCACTTGGCAGCATAGGCGCTCAGTTCCCTGTAGAACTGGGTGAGGTCGTTGTGTCCGATGAGCTCGACTTGTGGAATGAAGGTCTTCGAATAGTGGAAGCTGCCCTCGTCGCTTGTGAAGGTGACATTGACGGTAACCAGGAAGTCTGGCATCTGCGGAGCTTCGATCTCGCCGTCCTTTGTACAGGGCACGAATACCTGAGGCATCATCACCATTTCCTTGCCCATGGCGAGGAGCTGGCGGCCATAGATGCTGGTGTTGCTACCCGGCAGAGTGACGAAGCGGCAGACATCCTCCAGCTCGAAGGGACCGTATTCGGCACCGGGAGTAACCGTGTTCCCCTTGTCGCCTGCGACTTCGTATCCACTGACTACCAGGTCGTTGATGTCCACCTGGTGGATGTGGGGCGTGGTCTTGCTGTTCAGGCGGCTCATTCCGGTCTTTCCATTGGTGAGGCCGAAGGTGGGATATTCTTCGAACATCATGAAGTTGCGGTAGTCCTTGGTGTAGCCGGTTTCACGATTGGTGTAGATGCCGTAGTTGGAGGTCACCACTACATTCTGGATGTTATGGAAGAGTTCGGTGTTGAGGTTCACCTTGACCGTGCGCGGGTCGAAGAAGCTCACCAGACGCACATCGTAGTCGTAGAACTCGCTGTTCATGTAGTTCGTGCCATCGTAGCTGATGTTCATGTGGTCAACACCGGCCATCAGGTCTTCCTTCGAAACGTAGATCACAGGGTCTTCGGCCAGTCCCCAGACGCCGGCACCCAGATTGCCGTTGCCATTGCCGGTGTTCATCAGTTCGGGAGTCATCTTCAGGGCAGCCTCGTTGTTGGCCGTATAGGCCGAGATGACGCCCGAGAGGTTGATTTCGGCATTCATGCCCAGGTCGATCTTGCCGGGGATGACTTCACGCACCACAGGTTCCTCCTCGCCGAAGTAGCCCAGGATGGCCGAAGTGACGTTGAGCGCCAGGCTGCCCATCGAGAGGTAGGGGAAAAGCGAGCGCTTCCACTCGGGGATGTCCTTGTTGTTCAGGGCCATGTAGTAGGTCTGTGCCGAAGGGATCTGTCCGCTCATGATGCTGCTGATGCTGTTCAGGATGCCGCAGACGCCGCTCATCGAGTTGCCGCCGCCCGTCTCCTTGACCTGCTGGTCGGTAATCGAACCCTCGATGGAGCCGAAAAGCTCGCCGGTCAGCGACACGTCACTCTTCGAAACGGTTACCGGGAAGATGGTGATCTGCCCCTGCTGCGACAGGCCTTCACGCCAGTTCTTGCCTTCGGGCAGATAGCCCGAGATGTCGATGTCGAAGCAGTGCCAGTTGGGCGTGATGGTGCGGATGTTGCGCTCGGTGTAGGGCGAGATGTAGCACGAGAAGGGGTCCTGTTCGACCGAGGCCGTCCTGAGCAGTGCCTTGCTGTCGAGCGTGGTGCCCCAGGCGTGGCAGGAGGGGACGCCATACTCCATCAGGTGATAGAGCGGATAGCGGTCGTCGAGCATCGACGACTTGGTGGCAGCCACCCAGTAGATGAGCTCGTTGGCGGCAGCGGGGGTGTCCTCGATGTAATGGAACACGCGCAGGATGCCGGTATATTTGTTGTAGAGGCCGAACATGCGGTTCTTATTGGCGTTGGGGTCGTTGAGTTCGCAGAAGGCCATTTCCCATCCGTCCGCCTTCTTGATGTCGAAGGCAATCTCATCGGGGATGTTGTTGCCCGAAGCACCGTACCAGGGCAGGTACTGCTCGTTTTCGATGCCTACCATCTTGATCACCTGGCAGTTCTCCCAGTCGGTCAGGAACTCTTTCGTGGTCTGGTCCTCGCCGAGCTTTGGATTGTTGGGTGTCTGTGCCTCCTCCTTGGCAATCAGGTCATCGTTGTCGTCGTTGCAGGCTGTGAAGCCCATGGTCAAGGTAGCTGCAAGCAGAAGGGAAGCTGTGCAGTTCAGCTTATGTTTCGAAATATGTAAAGTCTTCATAATCTTAAATTTTTAATAAATATATAGGTAATAAGGTAATTGTCTTTGGTTGTTATCTCGTTATTCGATAGTAGTTTCTCAGAAGCTCATGCCATCGCTGATCTGGGTGTCGTCGAGACCCCACATCCTGAGGAGGTAATAGTAGTGCTCGTCATCGTCCTCGCCATAGGTATAGCCGCTGTGGTAGTCCATGACGCCGAAGTAGGTCCAGATGAATGTGGTATGGCTCTCGTCGTACCAGTATTCCGTGCCACCGATCAACGGACCGCAGCCGGCTTCGTAGAATGCCTCCTGGAAGGCGCTCCAGTCCTTGGCCAGCAGCTTCTGGATGTTGCTCGCTGTCGGATAGGCCACGTTGCCCGGGGTGTAGCGTGAGAGGCGGATCTGGTTGCTGTACTGCTTCAGCAGCGGAGTGATGTATCTGGTTCGGGTGACGGCGCAGAACATCGGCTTCACGCCGTTGGTGCTGCCCTGGATGCAGACGAAGTTCAGTTTTTCGTCCTCGTCCTTCAGCCATTTGGTGATATCCTTCAGCTGGACATCGCGCACGATGTCGAACTTGTAGTAGCGGGGGGTTGCCTGCAGTCTTTTGTTGACGGGCCAGGCCGAATTGTAGAGGAAGGTGATGCGGCTGAAGTGCAGATGCTCGATATCGGTGGTTACTTCGGCCACATGTCCTTCTTCGGCGGCGGGCTTGAAGCGCAGGGTTCCCTGCTTTTTACCCTGTGCGTCGGTGAGCAGGGCTGAGAGCGAACCGTCGGCGTGCTCGGTCATCACGACGTCGGGAGCCAGCCAGAGCTGGAACATGTCCTTTGCCTCCTCCAGTTCATTCACGCCGATATAGAGGTGGGTGGTGTCGTTGTCGTCGAGCGGTTTGCCGAAGTGGCGGTTGGTCACCTTTCCTGTTTCGTCGGTCTCGGCGATGGTGTTGAGCAAGATGGCGAGGTCGTCATAACTGCCGATGGCATTACTGTGGGGCTCCTCCGCGGGAGCTTCCTGGCTTGGACGGTCAGCGTCCTCCATTTCACTGTCACTGTCACACGCAGTGAATCCGTTGGTCATTGCAGCTGCGAACATCAGAAATGCAGCTGTTTTCAAGTTTGCTTTGATAAGTTTTTTAGTTTTCATAAAGATAAAATAAATGGTTGTACTTACATTCGATTTTTTTCTTATGACAGCCGGCTATTGGAGGACTTTGGGCACCTCCTTTTACAAATTTGCGGCGCAAAGGTAGCGAGAGTTTTTCTTCGTTCCAACTCTTTTCATGATTTTCTTCCTCGGATGTGGCGACAGGTGGCCGAAACTGCGACAGACACGAAGAGCCCCTTCCGGATTTGTCGCTTCCGAAGGGGGCTTGATGGGGATTTCAGGTATTTTTGGATGCAGGAATGGCCTGCTGGGAATCGGATCAGTTCAGTCTTCTGAGGAAATCCACCTCCACGATGCGAAGTTCGCCCTTCACCTTGTCGCCGTCGGCGCTCTTGTAGAGGTCGAGTTCCCCTGCGTTGGGGGCAGCCAGTTCGACAATCTGTCCGAAGGCTTCCTTGTCGGTGGCCGAACCCACCTGTCGGATGGTGTAGGTCCGGGCCTCGACGGGCTGTTCGATGGGGAGCTCCACGTAGCCGAGCGACTTGGGTGTCTCGCCCTTCCAGACGAGTGTCTCGCCTGCGTAGATCTCGAGGGGATAGCTGCGCTGGCGCCATCCCGTCAGCTTCAGGCTGATCTGGTCGATGGCTGCGGGGCGGTCCAGGGTATAGGTGATCCACGCGGTCGCGAGGCGTCCGTCGTTGCGCCATTCGCTCAGTTCGTTGTCATCGAAGCTGCATTTCGCCTCCCCGGAATGGGTGCCTGCTTCGGCCGAAGCGATGCCGATGGTCTCGAACCGGTCGGTGTAGGAGGGGGTCAAGGGTGTTTCGCCGCGGTCGAGCCGGCAGGGTAGGGCGGCACCCGCGATGTAGGTGCTGAGGCCCGCATTCACCTCGCCGGGCACGGGGCGTGTCTGCCAGCTCACTTCGGCGCTTGTCCATTCGCGGTTGGTCGAAGCGCCATTGCCGCTCCATCCCGAAGGATTGGGCCCGACAATCGACGAGGCAGCCCGTTCGCCGCTGCTGGTGCCTGCTGCGCCCAGTCCGCGTGCCGAGGCCGTGACGCGCACGGTGCCCGGTGTGGTGGTCGAACGCACCAGGATGCGGTTCACGCCGCATTCCACGGGCAGCGTTTCGGCCAGGATGTAGTTGTCGAAGTCCGGGCTCTTGGCAATGCCGCCCCGGTATTCGGCGGGTCCCTCCACCTTCCACGTGATGAGGTGGTTGTCGGTGGGGCAGCGACGTCCCTCCTTATCCACCACCTCCACCTGCACGAGTGCCATGTCGGCGCCATCGGCCACCATCCCGTTGGGGCTTTCGACGAGGGTGAGCTGCAGGTGGTCGGCAGGTCCGGCTGTCTCGATGCTGTCGCAGCTGCTGGCCGAGGTGCCCGAAAGGTCGCTGTAGCCCACGGCACGGATTGTGCCCGGCACGAAGGTGACGTTCTGGAAGGTGTGCAGGAAGCGATATTCGGCTTGTGTGCTGCGCGCCACCAGGCTGTCGTTGATCAGCAGATCCACCACGGGGTCGGTCGAGACCACGTAGATGTCCTTCCTCACTCCCTCGGGATAGTTCCAGTGGCCCATGATGTGGGTGCGGCTGTAGTCGATGTCCACCCAGCTGTTCCACATCACCTGGTCGGCATAGAACCCTTCCTTCTCGATGCGCATGGGGTCCACCACGCCCGAGACGCGGTAGCTGAACTCCGAGCGTCCGTGGGTGTTGGTGTCCGAAAATATGATCTTCACGCCGCCCGCGCTCACGCGCCGTCCCTGTCCGGGGCGCTGCACGTAGTAGTCGTACCAGCGCCGGATGTGCTCGATGGCAAGCTCGTCCGAATTGTGGTTGTAGATGTCGGCAGGCGCCTTGCGGTACCAGGGTCCTGCGCCCTCCTGATGGAAGGGGTACGAATAGTTATCCCAGTACTGGCGATAGCCCTCGTCGCGGCAGTACTCCATGGCCCACATCGGGTGCTTGCCGCTCTTGTTGATGTAGAGCATCTCGCCGCCATATTCCGCCTCGTCGATGTCGAGCATCTCGCGGCTGCCGATGGCACGTCCGCCATAGGGGTCCAGGCGGTCGCGGATCTGCTTCAGCTCCACCATGTGTTCGCGGCTGATGCTCTCGTTGCCGCCCTCGTAGAAGAGGATCGACGGGTTGTTGCGGTTGTAGAGGATGGCATCGCGCATCAGTTCGCAGCGCTGTTCCCACTGGCGTCCGCTGCAGTCCTTCTCGGCATCGCCGGCAGGCATGGCCTGGATGAGGCCCACGCGGTCGCACGATTCGACGTCCTGCTTCCAGGGAGTGACGTGCATCCAGCGCACCAGGTTGCCGCCCGAACGCACCATCAGGTCGTTCGAATAGTCGCTCAGCCAGGCGGGGACGCTCATGCCCACGCTGGGCCATTCGTTCGAAGTGCGCTGCGCGTAGCCGTGAATCATCAGCACGCGGTCGTTGAGCCACACCTTTCCTTCGGCGAAGCGTGTCTTGCGGAAGCCCGTGCGCGTCTCTACGGTGTCGAAGGTCCTGCCGCCTGCTACGAGGCTGGTCCTCACGTTGTACAGGTAGCCGTAGCCCCACGACCAGAAGTGCATGCCGCCGAGTCTGCGCGAAGCACCGACCACGGCCGTATCACCCGCTGCAATCAGCTGCGAAGAGCCCTTGAATTTGCTCACCAGCCTGCCGTCGTTGTCCAGCACCTCCACCTGCAGGGCCACGCGCTGGGCCTTGTCCGAGGCGTTGATGACCTGCGATTCGGCATGCACCGTCACCTTGTGGCCCGCGATGTCGTAGTCCGTGCCGTAGATGTAGGTGCCCGTCGTGCCGAGGCCCGAATAGAGGGGCAGCGTCTGGTAGATGTCGCCCGCAACGTGCAGCCAGACGTTCTTGGGCAGGCCGCCGAAGTTGGCGTTGAAGTTCGAGTTGTTCCATTGGAAGCGCGTGTCCGTGCCGCGCTCGCGGTAGGTCCAGTCGTTGTCGGTGCGCACCTTCAGGACGTTCGCTCCCGCGTAATTTATATAAGGTGTCAGGTCGAAGCCGAAGGCCATCACGCCGTTCTCGTGCAGACCCAGGCGATGGCCGTTGATCCACACCTCGGCGGCCTGGCGTGCGCCCTCGAATTCCACCAGGACGTGCTTGCCCGCGTCCGAATCAGGCAGCGTGAACGTCTTCCGGTACCAAACCTCGGCATCGGGATGCTGCCGTATCTCGACCATGAACGAATAGTCCTCGTTCCAGGCGTGGGGCAGGGTGACGTTCTCGGCCTCGGCCGTCGGATTTGTGTCGGGGTCGGCAAATGTGATGTTCCAGTCGGCGTTGAAGTTGTAGCGCTGGCGCTGTGCCTCTGCCGTTGTGAGCGCACAGATCGCCACGAGTGTGATGAGCGATTGTTTCAGCATAGGAGTGTGTTTATATATTCTGTTTGTCCAGGTCATAAGCCCTTGTTATGTCGCGGCCGTGCTTGGCCGCCCCGTGTCTTTTTTCGCAAAGATGAAAAACCCGCCGCAAAGATACGATTTTCTTTTCATTTTGCCGCATAATCCGCCCCACAAAATCGGAATTCGTACAATGTTGAATGCGTTTCGTACTTTTTTCCATCTCTTTTCTTGCACCATTCAAAGAAAAACCCTATCTTTGCATCGAAAAACAGTATTAACTCAAAACAATTCACAACATGAAAAATTCTCTTTGGGCACTGATCCTGGGTATTGGAGTAGCCCTCGCAGGTTACTTCATCTATTGTGGCATCGACCATATTGCCAACAAGGACCGTCATGTTACCGTCAAGGGCCTGTCCGAGCGCGAAGTCATGGCCGACAAGGTCACCTGGTCGCTGTCCTACAACGTCGCAGGCAATGCGCTTGAGTTCCTCTACGAAAGCCTCGAACCCAAGCAGGACAAACTCATCAAGTTCCTCAAGTCTAATGGCGTCAAGGAGGACGAGATCTTCCTCGATGTACCATCCGCCGAGGACCGCTCCTCGTGGTACAACTGGAACGAGAAGAAGGACGTCATGGCACGCTTCGTCGTCACCGGCCGTCTCACCATCGTTTCGTCCGACGTCGAGAAGATCATGACCCTTCGCATGAAGCAGCTCGATCTGCTCAAGCAGGGTGTGCTCCTCGACAACAGCTACTGCAGCTACGAATACACCGGCCTGAACGAACTGAAGCCCGAGATGGTCGAAGAGGCCACCAAGAACGCACGCATTGTGGCTCAGAAGTTCGCCGAAGATGCCGGAGCTACCCTCGGTAGCATCTGCACCGCACGCCAGGGCCAGTTCGAGATCGAGAGCGACGACGTCATGCCCCACAAGCGCAAGGTGCGCGTTGTCACCACCATCGAGTACTACCTGAAGTAATCCTCCCGATTCTTCCAGGTGTCCCTATCGCAAGCGAAAGGCCTCCGTCCGAAGGTTCCCTTCACTTGCGATTCTTTTTGTTCACGTTCTTCCCTTTCTAAGTAACTGTCTTGACCTGCCTTTCATGCTAATAATTCATGTAAATTCATGATAATTCGCGTTAAGAAAAAAGACACATAGAATTATCGTAAATTTTGGTTACATACTTATAATTCAAAATGAAAAAGATTCTTTCAACGATGGCAGCCCTCGCGATGGCTGCCCTGAGTGCCCTCCTGTTGTCGTCGTGCGAAGGCGATGACCCCGAGTTTGTCGATCCCACCCGTCCCATCGAGAACTGCATCAAGCCCGACTTCCTCCAGGCTGGCGACAAGGTGGCCCTCATCTCGCCTTCCTACTACACCCCGATGGAGAATGTCGAGAAGACCGCCGAAGTACTCCGCACGTGGGGACTCGTGCCCGTCATCGGCCCCAATGTCGGCAAGATTGTCGATGGGAAATATGCCGGAACCGTCACCGAACGCGTCAGCGACATCCGCTGGGCGCTCAGCGACCCCACCATCAAGGCTATCCTCTGCAACCGTGGCGGCTATGGCTCCATCCAGCTCATCAACCGCCTCACGCTCGGCGAAATCAAGGCATCGCCCAAGTGGATCATCGGCTTCAGCGACATCTCCACGCTCCATGGCCTGTGGACCCGTGCCGGCGTGATGAGCATCCACGGCACCATGAGCTCGTTCCTCGCCAAGGGCGGCACCGATGTCACCAGCATCCTGATGCGCGACCTCCTCTTCGGCAACGTGCCGCGCTACGAGCTGCCTGCCCATCCGCAGAACATCGAAGGCAAGGGCAGCGGCATCCTCGTCGGCGGAAACATCTGCACCTTCGTCCCCAACCTCGGCACGCAGGCCGATGCCACCAAGGGCGATAACCTCATCCTCTTCATCGAGGAAGTCGAGGAGTCGATGCACAACATCGACCGCCAGATGCGCATCCTGCAGATGAACGGCGTGCTCGACCGCTGCAACGGCATCATCCTGGGTGAGTTCACCGACTGCGGCACCGAATTCAAGGATGCCGACGGGCAGACCATCTCAGTCGAAGCCATGCTTCGCGAGCTGTTCGAGCCCTATCGCATCCCCGTGCTCTGCGGCTTCCCCGGCGGACATGGCGACGTCAACCTGCCCCTCGTGATGGGTGCCCCCGTCACCATCCATGTGCAGGAGAGCGGAGCCTCCATCGAGTTCGACATCCCCGGCAATTCGATCACGGTCAACACCGCCAACGTGACCGCACCCCGGACTCCCGCACCCGCCCGTCTTCGCATGGCAGGCAAGATCGAGTAAATGGGCGAATTTCTGCTGACATACACAACCTCGCAGTGGGCGCTTCTGGCGCTCACTGCCTTGCTTGTGGGCATGTCGAAGACCGGCGTGCAGGGCGTCACGCTGCTCGTCATACCCCTCATGGCGCTCAGCTTCGGCGCCAAGCCCTCCACGGGCCTCCTGCTTCCCCTGCTCTGCCTGGCCGACCTCTTCGCCGTGGCGCACTATCGCCGCGTAGCCAACTGGAGCTACATCGTCCGGTTGCTGCCCACTGCCATCGCTGGCTTCTTCGTGGCGCTCGCCGTCGATCATTTCGTGCCCGCCACCGAGTTCAAGAAGCTCATGGGCGCGTGCCTGCTCTTCGTGCTCATCCTGATGATGGTCACCGAGCTGCGTGGCAAGCAGAACATGCTCATCGACAAGTGGTGGTACGGGCCCCTGTTCGGTCTGCTGGGCGGCTTCACCACCATGATCGGCAATGCCGCCGGTCCCGTGATGGCCATCTATCTGCTTTCCACCCGCATGCCCAAGATGAACTTTGTGGGCACCAACGCTTGGTTTTTCCTCGTGGTGAATCTGCTGAAGGTGCCGCTGCAGATCTTCGCCTGGCACAACATCACGCTCCACACCTTCGCCGCCGACCTCTGCTGCCTTCCCTTCATCTTACTGGGCGGACTGCTGGGCCTGCGTCTCGTCCGTTGGCTGCCCGAAAAGGTCTTCCGCCGCTTCATCACCGTGGTCACCTGGATCTCTGTCATCCTGATGCTCTTTGGATAGTCTTTATCACAGGTTTCGAAGCAAGGAGCCTATCTCTTCCCTTAGCTTGAAGAACCCATCCGACTGCTCAAGCGTCTGCTCGTCCATGTAGAGGCGCTTGTTCACCTCGATCATCAGCGAATGGTATCGGATGGGCACGTCGAAGGTCTTGCTGTTCGAGAAAGGTTCGTTGATGCCCACCTTGTAGCCCAAGGATTTGAAGTATTCGACGATATTCCCGATGACGGTCTGGTCGGGGCGTGTCACATCCTCGTTAAAACCAATGCAGATATCAATGTCGGGCGGAGTGGGATTCAACAGGTTCGGCAGACTGGAGAAGCTGTGGCAGTCGATCAGCAGCGAGTCGTCGCCACATCTGAAAAGTTGTTTGGCAACCTCGGCATGAAAGTCCACATAGTGTTCAAAGGCCACTTGTCTTGATCCGAAGGTTCGTAACGCGACCGAAAGACCATCGCCGGTCGGAACCTCCCTGAAATAGCAGAAACCCAGTCCCTTCATCTCCAAAGGGTCATTCATCAGTCGTTCCACGTCGCAGAATAGGCGGCAATAGGGGAATACGGCGTGGCTGATTTGTTCGGACAGCCCTTTCGGAACGAAAAGTTCATCCGTATAGTAGTCAATCAGAAGTCTCTCGTCAAAGTCCAGGTCATCGAACGAGAAACGGGATTCGCGAGGGAATAGGGTAGAGGAATGAGGTACGTGAAGGAGCAATTGTTTTTTCTGTCTCATGTTTTTGTTGTTATTTAAATCGTTAAACAATAAGGGGCTACAAATACTTCTGATTGGGCTTAACGACAAGTAACAACACTTGCTTATGGAGCATAAAAAATCCCTACATGCATTATCTGCACATAAGGAAATCTATATCTCTGAGCTGAATGAGTTTTTTGGCGTATAGCCCACATCTGCTTTCGCTCGCCACCGTGGCTTCTGGTTTTGCTCGTAGCAAAAGCTCGGTTGGCACGCATTGCTGCGTTCTTGATGTAAATTTCCGAATGCTCAAACCATTGAGTTCTTCAATTCGGATGCAAAGATAAGACTTTTTGGCGAGATATCCAAATTTTCCGCTGTTTTTTCGGTTATGGTGAAACAGGAAATTGGGAGAAACAATAAAAGCAATAAACGATAAAAGCAATAAAAGCAATTTTTTTTGACTAAATTGCGAAAAGAGGCACACAACGAAATCGGCGTGCCTCTTTGTGTATGGGTGTCTCTCTCTACGCGGATTCTGCATGGCCGAACAAAATAATCCGTTAAATCTGGGTAGAGAGAAAAAATCGAGGAAGCACTCTGACGGCCGACAGGGTACTTCCTCTTTTTGCGCAAGTATTGTGACGGCCGTCAGAGTATTTGCTGCGATAGGATGGAGTACTACAACGGGCGACAGAGTTCTCGATGCTTCGGGATGGAGTACGCTTACGGCCGACAGAATACCCGACGCTACAGGATGGAATACTACAACGGGCGACAGAGTACTTGCTACAACTGCGGAAATACTCTCACGGCCGACAGAGTACTTCCGCAATTTGTGCAAGCTTCGTGACAGCCGACAAAGTACCCGATGCTACAGGATGGAATACTCTATCGGCCGTCAGAATACCCGATGCTGCAGGATGGAATACTCTATCGGCCGTCAGAGTACTTGCCACAACGGCGGAAATACTCTCACGGCCGACTTGATTCTTCCTCGGTTGGAGATGGCGCCCTAAGAACACACTAAGCGCTACAGATTCAGCAGATTAACCAGATTAATTAGCTTGTCCAAGCAGAAATCTGTCAAATCATTTCTGTGTGCCCATATTCGGACCTGGATAGTTTTTCTGGGCTTTAGCCCTTTTTCTCCTCATGAAAGTGAGGACTTTTTCTCTTTTGATGAAGACAGCCCATTCGTGAATGGGCGCTATTGAAAAGAGCCACGCAGATGGGAAAGCTCGCTTTCACAAATGCGTGACTCTTACCAATAACTCACGGGACATAGTCCCTGTCTTCATCAAAAGCTTTTTTTTCTAATTCTATCATTCGCGAATTCTTGATAGAAAAAGAGCGTTACTTGATCAGTTTCTTGCCATCGCGGACATAGACGCCCTTGGGCAACGACTGGAGATCGGACTCGGAATCGAGCACCTTCCTGCCGAAGAGGTCGAAGACTCGTCCTTCGCTATCGGCTGGCATGAGGACATCGAGGATGCCGACAGTGGCCTTGTCGAGATCGATGACGAACGGCTCATCGACGCTGCCGACGAAGGCGTCGTCGCTGTAGGTGAGCATCTCGGCTGCCAGGAGCATGTGCGTCTCGTCGTAGAAGTAGAGGCGTACGGTGGCTCCTGTTCCCTCGCCGGGGATTGTCAGGAAGCGCATGCCTTCCTCGACATAGGTGGTTGCCGTGCGACACTCGCTGTCCACGAATGCTGCCAGTTCGCCATCGGTGACTACTTCACCTCCGCGCGTGACGACTGCTATCACGGTCATGTTGCCGGAATAGCTTCCTTCGGGAACTGGCGAGAACATGCTGGCTTCCTTGGCGCGTTTCGGTGCATGACGGCCATCGAGCGAGGTCGAGGTGCCGAAGTGGAACGTCTTCTCGTTGCCGTTGTTGTAGTAGAGATAGCCTCGACCGGGAATAAGGACTTCGAGGTCGCCAAACCATTCGCCGTGGTCGTAAACCGCAAAGGCGTTGTTCGTCTTGACGAGGTCGCCATTCTGCGGAACGGCTTCGGCAAAGGCAGTCTTCACATCGGTCTCGTACGGTGAGGTCAGACCAATCCAGCTCCACTGGTGGTTGAGCTTCACGCTCACCTCGGAGGCCGAATGCGTCAGTCCATCGACTTGCAGGTTCCTGGGGTTGGTGACATTCACCTTGTACATGTCGCCGACCTTCACATTCTTGAGCTGACCTACCCAACGGGTGCCTGCACTGCGGGTGAACGAGCTGATGCCCTTCACCTCGGCGATGGAGCGGTCGGTGCCGAAGATGGATGGTATGGTGCTGTCGAACGGATCGACGAAGAACGAGATCCAGTTCCAGCCGCCATTCAGTTCGAGCGTCTGGGTGGCTGCATCGGTGGCATTCCACTGGACGGGTGCCGTGTGGCTGCCGTGATGTGCATTGACCGAAAAGGCAACGGTTGGAACAGAGCAGAAGACCACAGGATGGTCGATGCCGGTGGCTGCATCCCAGATGCGGAACGTCAGCGGCTCGCCTTCGTTCTCGGGTTCGCCATAGACGGTGAGATAGGTGAAGTAGGTGTCGAACTCGGCATTATAGACGGGATTTGCCTTGCCTACCAGCTTGTCACCTCGGAAGGCGCCCACGATGGAATTGGAGTTGGTGAGCAGCTTGTCGTTCTGCAGCATCTGTCCGGTCATGGTCATCGTCTCGGAGCCTATCTCAACGAAGTCGTAAGCCCACTGCGGCAGCTGGCCCATGATGGTGGCCGTGATGAGCAGCGGCTCGTAGATGCCGCTTTCGCCGACCAGATAGACGATGGTCTCGTACTCGCCGACTGCAGCGCTGGGGCTGAGAGCGAACAGGAGAGAACCTGTCTGGAGCGGCTCGAGCCTATCTGATTCTGAGATATAGACGTTAAGCCAGGTTGGAACATTCTCGAGGTACCACTTCTCGGTGCTCGATCCGTGATTGGTGAACTCAACCGACTCGGCCGAGTTGAACTCCATGCCGCCCTTGGCCAGATGGATGCTGTTCCTGTTCCAGCGCAGGCCGTTCTGACGGATAAAGACGGGCCACGTGATGGGGTCGGAGATGTTGCCATGGCTGTCGGTCACGTTGCGCACAGTGATGTAGGCCGTGGTTCCCTCGATGAGCGAGGCCTGCTCGTTGAGCGTGATGTAGATCTGACGGTCGCTCTGCGTCATGTTGTACTGCAGGGCGGTCTGTCGCTTCATCTCTCGCAGGCCGGGGGCATTGCTGTCCTCGGTGACGGTGGCAGCAAGGGTCTGGCAACGGTTGCCGCTCTTGTCGTCGGTCGAGAAGCGGATGACCTGCTGGCCATACTCGTCGTAGATACCTTCCTCGAAAGGCAGGTAGAGGGCGAGGCCCACATACTTCGACTGGACGGAATCCATGCGGCTGAAGCGGTTCTCGACCAGACGGTTGTCCATCGTGGCGCTCCAGTAGCGCACCTCGTCGATGTTGCCGCGCATCGGGAAGCGTGTCTCGTACTGTGCGACGTTCATGTCGTTGTAGCCGGTGAAGATTCGGCTGGCACCCAACGTGAAGCTCTTGCCCTTCATCGACGGGATGAAGTGCTGGTTGATTTCGGTCAGACGTTCGCCATCGAGATAGATGGCCGAAACTCCTACCCTTCGCACGTTGAGGGCGATGTGGTGCCAGGCACCGTCGAACACGCCCTGCTGGTTGATGACAGCAGCGATGCTGTCGGATACCATCAGCAGCGAACGGGAATCGACGTGATACATGAGGTGCATCGAGCCGTCGGTGGTCGAGAACAGGGTTGCCACGGAATCGGGTTGTTCGGGTTCACCCCGGAACCAGCATTCGAAGGCGTAGTCGCTGGTCTCGTCGTCGTAGAGCGTGCCAGGTGCGAGCATGGTGATGTACTGTCCCTCATCTACACGAGCGGAGTAGTTGACGTTGTCGAGCCACCAGGTGGCCTCCTTGGCATACATGTGACGTCCGAGCACAATGTCGGTGAGCAGGTGGCCGTGGCCCTCGTCCATCTTCCAGCAACCGATGAGGTTGGGTGTGAGCGTGGTGCGGTTCCAGTTGCGCTGCTCGGCAGCCGTCTCGGGATCGCGGGCAATACTCCAGAGCGAGAGGTTCTGGATGGTGCCCTTCAGCTTGCTGCCCACAACGATCTTTCCGAAGCCGGAGTAGGTGCCCACACTCTGGTTGGTGAAGAGCGGGATGGTGCGGTCGGCGCTGAGGGCCAGTGCCGAGAACTTGCCCAGTTCGGCATCGTAGGACCAGGCGATGAAGATCTTCTCGTTCATGGGCACGCGGTTGGCAGCCTGGTAGGTCTTGCCGCGCATAGTGACGCTGATCTGTCCGTTGTCGGTGGTCGAAAGCGAGAAGCTGCCGGCATCGGCGCCGTGCTGCAGGATGGTGCCTGCACTCTGCAACCTTACCCAGAAGTCGCCCGAGAACGACTGCTTGTCGATCGAGATGTTCGCCTCGGTGGAGGCCGTCTCGTCGGCTCCAGTCATCTGGAGGGCGGTCTTCTGCTCGAAGTCCTCGCCGTTGCGGGTGCCCTGGACGATGACACTCATTTCGGGCGAAGTGAGCGGCTGGATGTCCTCGTTGAAGGTGAGATAGATGCTCTCGCCCAGACCGAGCACGCCATCGGCGGGTTCGGGATAGCCGAGCACCTTGGGCTTTGAAAGGTCCTTGATGACAGTCTTCACCTCACTCTCGGCCGTAACCGGAGTATCGCCGAAGTCAGCACGTGTCAATGCCTTGAAGTAATAAGGTCCGTCGGGATAGAGACGCGGGTTGGTGATGTCGAAGCTGATCGACACGTCGTTGACGCCCTCGGGGAGGTATTCGTGCTGGGCATCGACCCGGGTGGTGTCGGTGACCCATCCGTGGAGCAGACGCCAGTCGGGGCTCTCCGAAACGCGGTAGAGCAGGTCAACGCCCTGCAGGCCCTTGAAGTCGCGGTCGAATTCCTTGGCACCGATGGTGAACGAGGCTTCGCTGTTGGTATTGAGCACATCACCACTCGTATAGACGGTGACTGGCGTGGAAGCCTTGGTGAAGGTAACGCTGATGGGCACCACGTCCTCGATGACGGGATAGGTGCCGGTGGGATCACCCTGTACGACGGAACGCAGATAGATCTGCAGGTCGTTGTAGTTGATGATGGCAGGATTGGTCTGCTCGACCAGCAGCTGCACATCGAGCGGATGATCGGCGGGGACGAGGAAAGTGCCTCCGCCCTCCTTGCCTGCTACGAAGATCTTGGCGTTGTTGGGGTTGGAGCCTTCCTTGACGCCAATCTCGAAGTAGCGGTCGTAGCCCGTGGGCGATGCGTTCTGGGCATGGGCCTGGAACACGGCGCGCTGTCCGCCGGGCACATTCACTACCGAAGTCTTGTCGAACCAGAGGTGGGGCTGCTCGACAGCGATGGTCTTCTCGCTGAGCACCGACTTGCCGTCGAAGTATTCGGCAATGACCTCATCCTCGTAGGGAGCGCTGGTGCGGCCGCCACGGGTGCGGAACACGGGACCCCAGTTGTTCTGCGACTTGAGCACATCGACGGTCAGGGCGTCGGTGGGGTCGTCGTCGCGCAAAGTGAAGGAGGTGGTAACGTAGTCATCGCTTGTCCAGGCCTTGAAGTCCTCGGTTTCAGATCCGATAGAAAAACTAGATATTATATAACGCTGGGCAACCCTGATGCCAAGATGAGAAAGAGAACCACCTGTGAGGAAAACATGCACATAACCTCCCTTGGTGTCAATAGTATCGCGGGTAAACGATTTCGAAATGCTTGTTCCTCCCGAAATCGACAAATTGTGATCGGATGTATCGAAATCATCGTTATCCTCGAAATAATGGCCCCTGGATATACTTCTCTTCTTGTCTTCTTCATTGCTTGCAAGGATATTTTTCCAGTTGGCGATGCAATCATTGTAGTACTGCACCTTGTCTTGGTAGAACTTGCCCTTTTCCATATTGTCGGGATAGACTACCCAATAACTGGGCCCCTCATCCGGAGAAGATTCATCCGCAGCCTTGGTATTCCACACATCCTTATCGACATTGCTCGAACCGAACTTCGGGTCTTCGGGCGAGAGTGAAGTATAGTAGAGATTGTGGTCGGTGGCATTGCCCTTCTGTGCCGACGGGTTGCTGACGGTCTGGAGCAGGGAGTTACGCAAACGCTCGAACTCGGGCAGCAGATGGTTCTTGATGTAATAAGTGGTGTAAGTAAAACTTGTCTTGTAACTCTGCGATACAGATGGTTCAATCTCGCAGTTAATAACATATTTACCCTGACCGTCTCGACGAACATCCACGGTACGAGCGTCACCGACTACAAAATTGGTACTCTGGCCTATGAAGAGATCACCCAAAGCTCCCACATATTGGCGAGTACTGTCGGTGCTAACAGACTCGGTAAAGATAGTTTTCTTAACACTATTGTTCCTATAACCATCTCTTAAGGTTATATTCGAGCCTGTTAAATGACGATCGAGGTTATAAATTAGACATAACGCATTTACCGGGAGATAGGTGATCTCGGAACCGAAATTACCTTTGAGTTTCTCTTTTTGGGTATAACCCAAAACCGACCACTCGAGAGTACTTTCAGAGGTGGAACCTTTCTCAATCTTGGCAAACGAATTGCTTCCTGGAGGGTCGCGCAGCACCGTCGACACCATGTCGGGGCCTTCAGTCAAGAAGTCGTTACCCAACGATAGCATACCCAACGTAATATATTTGAAGGTGCCGTTCTGCTCCCAGTCGTAGGTGTGACCATCGACGGTGAACGATAGATTGAGCCCCAGTGTATGCGGAGCCTGGACATTGGGCAGACCCACGCCCCACTCGTAGATGGCCAGACCCAACGAGTCGGTGGTGAGTGAATCGGTAGTGAGTACACGCTCGCCGAGATTTTCATCGGAATATCCTACGGCCACCGAAGCAGAACCTTCGTTGACCACGTGGATAGCTGCACCCACGACAGGCACATGACTTACAATCGTTGAGTCGAGGTTGTCGAAATTACGGTATTCCTCCTGCACCGAAATCTGGAATCGGCTGACTTCGCCCATACGATAGACGGGGTAACCGAAGGAATAATCGATCTTGCCGTTCTTCTGCTGATAGAGAGGAACGGGGATGGTGTCGGTGCCCTCAAGGGGTACAAAGTTGTAGAGGCTGTCGCCGAAAACACCAATACTCCTGCGGTCGTAGCGTAGGTCTTTCACCTCGATGATAGGCGGAGCCTGGTAGCTGCGCACGAACGGCAGGTTGTAGCGATACTCCTTGTCCTGCAGGCTATCGTAGGACGTATAGAAGACGGTTGGATCGGGGTTCAAGTAAGGAAGTTTATCGAACGTGATATTCTTGTTCGTTGGCACGACGATGCTCTCGACGCGATAGCGCACGGGAGGCACCAGGATGGAGAACTCACCCGTCACCGAGTCGGTGGTGATCACCACACGGTTGGTGGCATCGTTGCTCCTGCCGCCTGTGATATAGGCACGACTGTTCACATCCTTCGTAGCACTCTCAACCATGCGCGGCTGCTCGTTATACTCCTGTACGGGCACACCGGCTTCGTTGAGGCGTGTCACCACATTGAGCGAGCGAGTGGAGCTGAGTGTCACCACAGCCTGTCCGATGTTGTTCTTGCTGAGTCCGAGGCCGAGGTCCTTGCCCTTCTCCTCCGAGCCGCCGCAGATGCGTCCGCTGATGTTCACCAGCGTCTGGTCGGTGAAGAGCAGTCCGCTGATGCTGTCCTCGACGAGCCAGGTGGTGCCCAGCTGGTTGGGATCGGCGGGATAGCGACCGCCGTTGAGGAAGGTGTGTCCGTCCTTGGCAGCATGCAGGTAGTGGTTGCCGATGGGCACACTGAGCGTGAAGTTGCCGTTCACATCCGAAACGACCTCCTTGCCGCCACGTTTGGCAGTGACTCCGTCGATGAAGAATTTCACGCCCTCGACAGGATAGTCGGTGCCCTCGTACATCACGCGTCCCTTGACGGGGAAGCTGCTCACGTCGGTGAAGTTGACACCATCGTGGACGAGCGACGTACCGCTGATGAAGACGGTCTGGAAATGGTCCTCGAACTCATGGAGTCCCATCGTGGGGCGCACCACATAGTTGGTGCCATCGCCCTTGAACGGGATGCCCTTGATGACGTAGTTACCCTGCGAGTTGGTGATGCCATAGAGGCCCAGATAGTCAATCGGGACGACACTGGCGGTGGTGTAGGTACCGTTCTTCAAGAGGCCGTGCCACTCGTTACGGCGTCCGTTGGTCGAACTGTAGTCGTACGCCGTTCGCTGGTTCGGAACGTTCTCGTCGAGGTTCCAATACATTTGCAGGCCGGCCTCGGTGCCGATGAGCGGATGGTCGTAGTTGCCCAGCAGGTCATCGTCGGAAAGGTAGCGGCTCCAGATCCTTATCTCGTCGAAATAGCCGAGGAAGGCATTATCGAGCGAATTGTTCACATCGGTGCCGAAGCAGATGCTGGCACTGTCGGACGAAACAGAAATGGGGATGGTGTATTCCGTCTGGAAGGTCTTGACCTGTCTGTCGGCATCAATCAGGCGTACCGACCAGCCCTTGGCATTGCATCCGAAGGTGAAATGATAGTAGCGGTCGGCCTCGATGGTGAGATTGGTTTCCACCGTCGAGCGATTGGGCTTGCGCAACAGGAGGCTGTAGGTGCCATCGGCGTTCAACCTGGCCATGAGGCTGCAAGCGTCCTCCATCTCACAAATCATCGGCATGAGGTCGCCCTTGTAACCGATATAGTCGGCTATTCCTTCGTCGATTCTTGCCCAGAACTGCGTGGTGAATCCGCCAGGACTTTCGTACAAATGCCGGAAATCGTCGGCGGGACGCGTGATCTGGAGGCCTGCTCCAAGGTTGCTCACACGCATAGCATAGTACTGCGTGCGTGCCTCCTCGCTGTCGCCGTCGTTCTTCGTCATGCGCACCTTCACGCCCTCGACGGCCTGGCCTGTGCCATAGACGATGCGGCCCGAAACGGTTCCGGTGCTCTGGCTGAAGCCTACGTCGTTGAGCGAAATACGGCTGCTCATCTCACCCGTCTCGGTGATGAAGCACGAGGTGACGCGGTATTCGTAGTAGCTGCCGGCCTGCACATTCTTGTCGCTGTAGGCGAAGAAGGTGCCCACGCCGTTCATCTCGTAGATCTTCTGGAAGGCATCGTTGGTGCCCAAGAGCCGGCGCTCGATGGTATAGTCAACCGTCTGGTCGCTGTTGATCTCGCTCTCCCAGCTCAGTCTTACCTCTCCCGCATACAGTCCCTTCGAGGCGCCGAACGTCTTGACGCAGCTGCCGCCGAGGATCTTGGCATTGGCCTCCTCGGCAAAGACGGTATCGACGAGGGCTATATCCACCTTATAATAGTGGGGCTGCTCCTTGTCGAGCACGTCTTCGATGACATGGGTATAGGTGTGGCGCAGCTTGCTCGATTCATCGACGGTGGCTAGCTTCTCCCAGCTTGCCTCGGGATCGAGACGGTGCCAGACGGTGAAGGCCGTGGAGCCGGTCTTGATGCGCGAGTGGCTCCATTTCAGCTTCACACGGTCGGCGCCCGATTCGGCCTCGAGGTCGATGGGGAACTCGCGGACGACGCGTTCCTCGACCTTAGCCATCAGGTCGCTGATGGGTTGCTTGGGAGTACCCCAGGCGTCGCGCGAGAAGCACACCTCATAGACGTAGGTGAGGTTGGCGTCATCGACCACGTCGGTATAGGTAATCTGGTCGAACGGGCAGGAGGCCACCAGCTTGCGCGTGCTTTCGCCCTGCTCCTTGGCATAGCGGAAGATGTACCACTTGCCATCCTTGAAGCCGTTGCGACCGGACTCCGACATGGGATACCACCTCAGCTTGAAGCTCTTCGACCACATGTCGGGCGTAGCATCGACCATGTCGGGATAGTAGCAGCCCGGTATGACGATCTCCTCGGGCTCGCTGTAGAGACACGTCTTGACACGTGAAGCCCCGGTACCCAGTTCCTCTTTCTCGCAATAGTCGAAGATCTTGGTATCGTAATGGCCTCCTTCGTGCACAAAGTTGCGAAGAGTGTAGGTATTGTAGGCCTCCTCGTCATAGACGAAGTTGTGAGCATCGATGTCGATGCCGCCGGTGAAATAGACGACAATCTCTTCGCGGTTGCTCACCATGGGGCTCAGCACCAAGCTGTCGCGGCCAGCCGTCTCGGCAGCTACAGGATAAACGCCGAAATCGCCAGTCTTCGATGCAGGAAGCTGCTCGTCGGAATGGAAGATATAGTAGCGATGGAAATCGTAGTGGTCGTGCAGATTGAGAGCAGTCTTTACCTCGTCAGCTTCGGCATGCTGGCCGGTCTTGACATTGCAGAAATTCTTATTCTTCCAGATGTCATCCAGGTATTTGTACGCATCATAGTTGTCGTATTGCTTCCATTCCGGCCTTTGGGCCGTAATACTGGCCTTGCCATCCTTGGGACGCGATACCGTGAAGTTCCTCCAATTGGGCAGACCATGCTTCGTGGTATAGCTGAAGTCGGGCAACTCGGCAACCAGCGAGAGCGGCTTGTCGTAGGTGCCGTTGTTGTCGGTATCCCAAAAGCCTTTCAGCCTGATTGAGGATACGCCCAGCTTGACGGTCTTCTGCGTGAAGAACACACGTACGATCTCCATGGCGATGTCGCCCTCCTCCTCGAAATAGAGGGGCTTGAGGGTGACGTACTCCGACTTCGTGTCGCTGAACTTGATCTCATCATTGCCGAAGCCCGGTTTAAGCCCGTCGCCATCGACACCCTTGAGCGATACGATCTCGATGTCCACCGATTCCTGGCCCATGAAATTCGACATCACCGTGGCCGTCGAAAGGTAAAGCTTCGAGGGATAGAGCACATCGTTGATGCCGCTATAGTTGATGAAGGGTATCTTCAGATCGACGTAGGGCTGCACCGGAGTCACATCGCTATAGCTGACTATCTCGTAGTAGAACTCGATGTTGTCGTTGTCGTCGGCCTTCACGGCAGCGGGAAGGGACGCCAGCACCAGCGTCAGCAATAAGAACAGTTTGGTTGGTTTCATATTTGGATATGCCTTTTGTTTGCGTTTTTATTCAATTTCCAATTCCCAATTGTTAATTGTTCTACTTCACTACCTTCTTTCCATTCCGGATATAGACACCCTTGGGCAGGTGGCCGTTCTGAGCATTCTCGTCGATGCGGCGACCCAGCACGTCGAAGACGTAGCCTTCGTCACCCGAACGATCGGAGCCGATGGCCTCGAGCGAGGTGGGCTGGCCCAGACGGATGATGAGCGGCATGGTCACCGTACCGATCATCTTGTTGTCGGCGTAGGTCTCGCTGACGTCGGTGGTGTAGATCTGTCCGTCGAGGGCGACATAGACCTCCACCTGTCCACCACCCTGGCCGGGGATGTTGAGGTATCGGAGCGACTCCTCGTCGGCCCTCGTAGAGGCGAATCGGCATTCGCCATCGACAAAGACAGCCACCTCGCCATCGCTGACGATTCCACCGTCCTTGCGCACTTCGGCCACCATGGTCATGCTGTTGGGGTACTTGCCCGGGATGACCGTTCCGAAGGCACCGGCAGGCTCATCGGAAGTCTGGCGGACTCTCCTGCCCGAGTAGGACGACTGGGAAGGATAGCGGAACGTCTTGCCGGCCGCAGCCTGCGAGAAGTAGAGGTAACCCTGTCCCGGCGTGATGGCATCGAGCGAACCACGCCAGCGATTGTTCACATAGGTATTGAAGCCCTCCAGGCCCTTCACCATGTCGCCCTCTTCGGGGGCGAGGTCGGCAAAGGCATCGTCGCTACTGAGGACGTTCGACGAATTGACGCCGATCCAGTTCCAGCCATGCTTGATGGCAACCGGATAATCCTGCGGGTTGATGATGGCGCCGATGAACGGCACTTGGGTCAATGAATACCTATCGTAGCCGGCTTTGAAAATCTTGTAGAGCTGACCGACGCCGAGTGTCTGCAGGTTGCCCTGCCACTGGCCATCGGCAAACGTAGTATAGCCGTCGGCACCCACGATGCGGTCGCTTTCGAGCGGCTCGGCAAAGATCGTGGAAATCTGAGGATCGACTGGAACGACGTAGATCGACGACCAGTTCCATCCGCCCTGGAGCGTCAGGTTCTGCATGGCCTCGTGGGAGGCTTCCCAGATGACGGGCTCGGTGAACGAACCGATCGACTTGTCCTTCTGGATGACGTAGGGTTCGGGCGTGAGGACCACCGGATAGATGGTGCCCGTCGAGCCATCCCATATCTTGAACTGCACGGGCTTGGCCTGGTCGGCATCGTTGCAATGGATGGTGAGCAGGACGAACCAGGTGTCGTAGTTCTGGTTGTAGATGGGGGAATTAGCACCCACACAGGCGTCGCCTACAAAGGCACCCAGCAGGGAGTTCTTATCGAGAATCCGTCCATCGACCTTCAGCTGGCCGATCATGTTCATCACATTGCTGGTGTTGGCGTTGGGGTACCAATCGGGCAACATGGCCTCGATGGAGACGTCGAGCGGAAGGGGTTCGTAGATGCCATCCTCGCTGACGAGGTAGATCACGTCGGTATAGTGGCCGATGGGGAGAGCCGGATCGAGCTTGAAGCTGATGGTCTGCTTTCCTTCGCCGGGGTTGAGAGTACCCTGCAGCTTGTCGGGGATGAGCCAGGCCGGCACATGGGCGATGAACCAGGGCTGTGGCGTTCCGCTCAGGTTGTGGATGGAGGCCGACAAGTCCCCAGTACGGCTGATGCTGTAATAGGAGAGCGACCTGTCGTCCCAACCGATCGGATTCTGGTTGACCAGCGAGGTCCAGCTGATGGGGTCGCAGTAGTTATCGTGCTCGTCATAGACTTCGCGCACGGTGACGGTCACCTGCTGGCCGTTGATGTCCTTCAGGGCATCGGTCAGCTCGAGGTAGATCTCGCGTTCGTTCTTCGTCATCCTGAAGCGCCAGCTGCTGTTGGCGGGAGCCTCCTTGAGGCTGGGTGCGCTCGCGGCAGCCGACACGTTCTGGGCCGTCAGGTCGATCTGATGCCCGCTGTGGTTGTTGAGCGAGAACGCGGTGACAACCTGGTTGTATTCGTCGTAGCTGCTTGCCTCGAAGGGCAGATAGACGGCGAGTCCCTCCTCCTTGGCCTCGATGGTATCGACGCGCTCGTAGATGCGGTTGGCGAGGAGCTCCTGGCTCAGGGTGGCGCGCCAGTATCTCAGCTCGTCGATGTCACCGCGGAACTTGTTGCCCAGGGCGACGAACTTGCCCACGAGTGTCGGCACGTTGGCCGAAGCGACTTCGGCAATCCGTTCGCCGTCGATCGAGATGCTGGTCATACCGAAGCGGAGCACGTTCAGCGCCAGATGGTGCCACTGGCCGTCGAAGTAGTCGGCCGTGCCAATGGAGGTGGTACGTTCTCCTGCAACCAACTGCAGGCGGCCGTTGGCTGTATGGACAAAGGCAAGCGAGTCCTTCGAATTCTGCGAACCGGCTTCGAGCAGACGGATATTGGACGTCTGCCCCTTCTCGCCACGGAACCAGAGTTCCAGGGCGTAGTTAGCCGTCTCGTCCTCGTAGAGGGTGCCGGGCGAGCGGAACGTAAGCTTGGAGGTGCCGTCGAAGTGGGCAGCCTCGTTCTTGTTGTGCAGATACCACAGGGCATCCTTGGCAATCAGATGGCGGCTGCGAACCAGGTCGCGGACCACATCGCCGTGGCCTTCGTCCATCTTCCAATAGCCAATCAGACCACGCGAAGTGGCTGTGCGGGTGAAGTTGCGCTCCTGCAGGGCATCGGCCATGGTACGCGACACATCCCAGAGCGTCATGTTCTGGATGGTGCCCGTAAGTCGGAGACCGATGGCCAGGCGACCCTCGGCGTTGTACTGAGGCACGAGGAGGCCGTCGAAGAGCGGGATGGTAGCGTCATCCGCCGCAGCCTGGGCGGCGAAGGTGCTCTGATAGGGATTATAGTTGTAGCTGTAGCTGAGGAACGTCTTGGTTCCGTCGAGCGGCAGGCTGTTCTGGCTGGTGAACTTCAAGCCGTTGATAGTGACCTCAAGGTGTCCGGCCTTGTCCACGCCGAGCCTGAAGCTGTGGTTGCCCTCCCCGTGCTTGAGGATGGTACCCTCGCTGCGCAGGCGCAGCCACATCTCGCCAGCAAAAGGCTGGTTGTGGAGGTTGATCGAAGCCTCGGTCGAAGCCGTCAGGTCGGCGCCGCTCATCTGCAGGGCGGTACCCTGCTCGTAGGAAACGCCGTTCTTCACGCCCTTGACGATGATGCTGTAGTCCGGGTCGGCCACCTCGCGGATGTCCTCGTTGAAGCGGAGCGAAAGCATCTCACCGATGTCGAGTATGCCGTCGGCCGGTTCGGGCAGGCCGAGGATCTGGGGCTTGGCCACATCCTTGGCCACGGCCAGCTCGTCGCTATAGGTGCTGACCGGGGTATCGCCATACTCGCAATAGGTCTCGGCGCGGAAGTAATAGTGTCCGTCTGGGAAGTCGATGGTGTTGCGCATCGGGAGCTTGTAGGTAAGCTCGGCAACATCCTCGGGCAGGTATTCCAGCTCGGTGTTCTCGGGGTCGCAGGTCCACTCCTTGAGCACATTCCAGTCGGGTTGGTCTTCATACCTGCTGAGCAGGCGGATGCCCAGAAGGCCGCGATACTGGCGATTGAAGTCCTTCAAGGTCAGCACAAGCGTGGTGTCGCTGTTGCAGTTGATGGTCTGCGTGGAGAGGATGAGCTCGATGGGCGAACTGGTAGGCGTGTAGGTGACGCTGATGGGCACCACGCTCTGCAGCACACCGTACTTGCTGGTCTCGTCGGCCTGCGACTGGGCACGCATGTAGATGCCCACATTCTTGTATTCAAGCACCTCCAGGTTGGTCTGCTCGAAACTCATGTCGAGGTCGAGCGTCTTGCCGGCAGGCACGAGGAAGGTTCCTCCACCCCGCTTGCCATCGACAGTGATAAGAGCGCCATTGACATTGGTCGAATCCACCACGCCAATGATGAAGTAACGGTCGTAGGTGGTGGTGCCGTCGTTCTGAAGGTGCATGGTGAAGTGGGCCTTCTGGCCGTTGGGCACATTGCTCACGCTGTACTTGTCAAACGAGAGGTGTGGCGCATCCACCGGCACGGTAGCCTCGGAGATGACCGTTCCCTTGTTGTAGTACTTGGTCACCACCTCGCCCTCGTAGGGCGAAGAGGTCACGCCGCCGCGTGTGCGGAAAATGGGACCGTAGCCATTGGGGGAAGACAGCACATCCACACTGAGTGCATCGGTCGGGTCTTTGTCGTAAAGCGAATAGGATACAGTTTTCCCTTTTGCGTCAGTATCGATATTGTTAGTATATATCGTGAGCCCGGATTTTACAATTTTATAGGAAACATTTCCAGGTTCAGAGTGTGTCACATTATTTTCCTTGTCAGTAGTGGAAATATAATAGATTTCATTCTTGCCTTCGAAACCTCCGCCGGAACTTTCGAACTCACCCTCTGAGTAAGAGACAGGGGCTCCAGCGCTCACCGACAGATTTCGCTCGAGCTTGTTCAGGCGAATTGCTTCCACCTTGTCCTTCTCGTTTTCGCGCAAGACATTCCTCCATTTCTCAATATTGACGGTATAGAAAAGCACCATGTCCTGCAACGCCTCCTTCGAATTCTTGGGCCAGATGGCAGTATAGGACGGGCCAGCACTTATGTGATTGTCGTCGGATGCCTGGTCACCCCAGATTGTCTGGTCATTATTAAGAGAACCGAAACGCGGATCGGCGGGGTCAAGTGTGGTGAGATAGATGATATGGTCGGTTTGATTTCCAGCATTTATCATCGATGTCAGCTCTTCGGAGGACACCACGGTGAAAAGCTTACTGCGATAGTCTTCCATCTGCGGAATAAGTGTATTCTCCACATGATCCGCAGTATAGATGAAACGTGAAGCAATATCGTTGCTGAATGATTTATCCTCAACACGGTCGATGATATAATGTCCCTGCTTGTCTTTTCCGACAACGATGCTTTCTACATCTCCAATGATGACATTGTTGCTTGACCCAAAGAAAAGATCGTCAGAAGCTCCAACGAAATCGGGCAGATCACTTGTCGTAATATCTTGGCTATAGGCAGTAGTCCATGAAAAATCAAAGAACGGACCTGCTTCTTCTACGCCATAGAAGGTACCTAAATTAGATTCAATTTTCTGATTAAATCTATCATACACTGTGCGGTCGAGCTCGGACTCTGCCTCAAAAAGCTTTTTCTCTTCAAAAGCATCCTTGTATTCTTTCGAGTTCTTCACTGCATCCATAGTGAGGGATTCTCCATTGGCGGCAAGAGCCTTAAAGGCAACACCTAAAGCCTTTTCAATAGCCCTTTCCACACCCTCGGTACTCAGCATATAATGTTCTCTTGCACTCATAACCTTCACGGGGTTTGCACCCAGATCTGGTGGATTTGAAGTAACCTGATTCTCAATAATACGCAGTTGAGCTGCGCACATCCTGATGACTGTTCCCTTTTGAATATCCTGCGTGCTTCCGATCACGATTTTGATCTTCCAGCGGTTACTATGGATTGCGTTTTTATGGAAAGTAGAGTGAGAATTGGAACCAGGTGGGTCTCTCAAAACGTATTCCACCTGATCAGGGCCTTTCGTGATAAAATCATTGCCATAAGTAAGACTGCCCAAGACAATGGCACGGAACTTACCATTCTGATCCCACTCGTAGGTTTTCTCATCCACCTCATAAGTGATGTTGAGTCCAAGGGTATGGTCATCGAGCACATTAGGCAGGCCAGCGTGGAAACCATAGGCGGCTACTCCATCCTCAGTTGTGGTAAGTGTGTCGGCCTTAGTTTCATCAACTATCTTTCCACGGTCATCGCCCTTGAAATAGAATGACTTTGAACTGCTGAACTCATTATTGATACGGATGGCAGCTTTCGGAACCGGTTCCTTATAGGCTTTGACGGCCGATGGCTGGTCGTAGTTATAGTAATTCTCAGTCACACGAAGCGCAAACTGGTACCGCTGATCTTGAACGAACACCGGATGACCAAAAGTATAATCGACAATATCATCATTCACAAAGAAGGTCTGGACTGAATCGACTTCGGTAACTTCGTTGACAAACGGAACCCATTTCTCGCCGAATGCACCCTTTTCCTCGCAGCTCATATCCACCACCTCCATCATTGGTGCCGAGCGGTAGGTCTGCTTCA
>JAEEGJ010007403.1_pt1 | contig 31520 bp, 24 predicted proteins | sample 8958761 | NCBI WGS metagenome assembly JAEEGJ01 (sample SAMN16246546, study PRJNA631951) | gut metagenome | biome: gut microbiome; feature: rumen; material: RS-attached | host: Bos | place: Iran: Karaj | collected 2018-10
CATACAATATCGTTTTTCGAGTTTATTAGTCGTCCTAGTATACCATATATTTTTGAATTATTAAAGCGTTTCTTCTTCCTTGGGCTTATTTACTACAAGAAGAACTTTGGTGATACGATTCCTCTTGATTCCGCGCGCCGTAAGAGTAATTCCGTTATCCAAAGTGGCGGTTTCACCGTATCTGGGAAGCCTGTCGAGATTCTCGATCATAAGTCCGCCGATGGAATCGTAATCCTCCGATGAGAGCTCCGTTCCGAGTGCGTCATTGATATCCGTGAGCTTCATATTACCTTCAACAAGATATCTGTTTCCGCCAAGATCCTTGATAAGCTCCGCTTCATCAAGATCGTACTCGTCTCTGATCTCTCCTACAATCTCTTCAAGAAGATCCTCAAGAGTAATCATTCCGACCGTCGTTCCATACTCAGACAATACAAAAGCAACGTTCTGAGTCTTTTCTCTCATCTCCATCAAAAGATCCGCAGTCTTTTTATACTCATAAGTATAATAAGCTTTTCTGAGGTGATCTTTTATCTTGAAATTCTCCTTATCCTTGATAAGAAGAAGATCTTTGACATTTATAAGTCCGATAACATTGTCCTGATCGCTTCCGTCGTAAACGGGGATTCTGGTGTACATATCCTCTTTAAAAGCTCTCATAACCTCGCTGTAATCGGCATCCGAGCTTACGCAGCTCATATCAATTCTCGGTATCATAATATCTTTTGCCAGAGCATCGCTGAAATCAAATACGTTGTAGATGATCTCTTTCTCTCCGCTCTCAATGACACCGTCCTCATGGCTTACGTCAACGTAAGTCTTGAGCTCGTTCTCGGTCATGGACTGTCTGCTTGTCGTATCGACTCTGAAGAGCTTAAGTATCGCCGTCGCTATGCCGTTTATCACAAAGGAAAAAGGCTTCATCACGGCCATTACAAAAATAACGCTTCCGGCGTACCAAAGTGCCATGTTCTCCGCATAAGCGGTGGCAACCGTCTTGGGAATGATCTCACCTAAAATAAGAACAATAAGTGTTAGTATTCCCGTTCCCAGTCCTATGGCAAAGCTTCCGAAAAGATCTGTCACAAACACTGTCATAAGCGCCGAAGCACTTAAGTTAACAATGTTATTGCCAATAAGAATGGCAGAAAGCATCTTCTGCGTATCTTCACATATATCGAGAACCTTTTGCGCTCTTTTATTGCCTTCGTCAAGAAGTGCTTTGATCTTGACTCTGTTCACGGTCATAAATGCTGTCTCCGCCGATGAAAAAAAGGCAGATAAAAGAATCAGCACGATCAGTATGATGACCCTGATAACATGAATATTCAAATAGAATCCTCCTTATCCGATAGGATTGCTGTAGAACTCTTCAAACTCTTCGTATCCCTGCTCTGAAAGCTGCTGTTTCTGGAATTTCTTGTTCTTATTCATTCTGACAACAAGAACCTGCTTACCTGCAGCTCTGTCCTTCTGTGCCTTGGAGATGATCTCCTGAAGCTTCTCTCCGCGGATTCCTTTCTCAATAAGGAAAGCAACTTTGGAACTCTCACCTGGGATCTTGAAGCCTTCATCCATCATGATCATGATGATACGCTCAAATCCGATCGAGAATCCGCATGCGGGTGTATCCTGTCCGAGGAACTTACCTACCATCTTGTCGTATCTTCCGCCACCTCCGCAGCTTCCGCCATACTGAGGCATTGATACTTCAAATATAGTTCCGGTATAATAGCTCATTCCGCGCACAAGTGTGGGATCGAATACCATTTCAAACTGCGCAGCCTTGGTGCCTTCTACGCTGTTAATTATCTCTTTCAGACCTTCTCTTACGTCTTCCTCAAGGAAGTCTCCGAGTTTATCGGCGAGAATGCCGATAGCTTCTACACCGCTCTTACCTTCGATTATCTTAAAAAGCTCAGTGTATTTCTCGATCTTCTCGACATCTTTGGCATCGGATGAAATCTCTCCGCCGCCAAGATACTTCTTAAGCTCTTCCTCAACGCCTTCAAGACCGATCTTGTCCATCTTATCCAAGATAATGAAAACATCGTCGTACCGGTCCTCGGTAAATCCGCTGTAAGCAGCCATAGCCTTAAGGATTCTTCTGTCGTTGATACGGATCTTGAAATCCTTAAAACCGAGTCTTCCGAGTGTGGTTGTAGTTGCAAGGATAAGCTCGATCTCTGCAAGATTACTTGCTTCTCCCAAAATATCTATATCGCACTGCATGAACTGACGATATCTGCCCTTCTGAGGTCTGTCGGCTCTCCAAACATTTCCCATCTGAAGCGCCTTGAAAGGTGCGGGAAGTTCATTGGCGTGATTGGCATAAAAACGAACGAGCGGAACAGTAAGGTCGTAACGAAGACCTGAATCCGTAAGATCGTTTTCTTCCTTGGCCTCTGCAAGATTGAGTTTCTCTCCGCGCTTCATTACTTTGAAGATGAGTTTCTCGTTCTCGCCGCCCTGCTTACTGTTGAGGTTGGCAAGTGACTCTACGCAGGGAGTCTCTATAGATGTAAATCCAAATTCAGCATAAGTCTTTTTGATGATACCTATGCAATAATCTCTAAGTTTCATTTCTGAAGGGAGTATATCCTTCATTCCGGTAACCGGTTTTTTAATAAGTGCCATTTCTAACCTTCCTTATCGTATAATCAAGCATAAATTTTACACTTATAAACAAACCTTTGCAATGTTTTTAATCATGAGAAATTATGCTCCTGCAAGAATTCGATAAACTGTGCTTCAGGCATGGGCCTTGCATAAAAGAATCCTTGTATGTGATCGCAGCCGAGTCTGATAAGCTGCTTGGCCTGCTCGCCTGTTTCCACACCTTCTGCCACGATCTCTTTTCCCAGTGACTTGATCAGCTTTATCATATTCAGCATTACCATATATGATACTTCCGATTCAAACGCCGCCTGAACAATGCTCTTATCAAGTTTAAAGAGATTAACGGGCACAGTCGCTATTCTTGAAACGTTGGAATAACCGCTTCCGAAATCATCCATGGAAAAAGCTATTCCGGCTTTCGTAAGCTTCTTGACATTGTCGTCTACTACAGACGTAATCTCTTTTTCCCAGGTCTCAGTGATCTCAAAGTTGATCTTATCGGTACCTATGCGATATTTCTTCAAAGTACTGAGGACACTGTCCGCAAGGTTGGTCTGAATGCAGTCAACTACAGAGAGATTGACTTCTACATATTTAATACCAAGGTCAAGTACATTGGTCGCAGCAAGCATTTCGCAGACTGAGCTTAGTACGAATCTGTCTATTCCGAGGACCGTTCCGTTTCTCTCCGCGATCGGAATAAAGATGGCGGGAGAAATGAATCCGAATTGATGATCGCGCAGTCTTACAAGCGCTTCGCAGGTATCGAACTTACCTGTAAGCGGTGAATAAATCGGCTGATAATAAACTTCCAAAAGTCCGTTTTCAGCGGCTCTTCTTACTATACCGTCAATCTTTTTGTCATGCTCTGCGTACTTAAGATTAAGATCCGATACGCGAAGAACTTCTCTGTTCTGGCGTATCAGAATCTTTTTCATCTCATCTCTTACTTCCGTATACTTCTCCATGTCACCGACTTCATCGGGGAAGCCGATGGCAAAAGGACTTTCCGTAAATCTTATATCATCATCCTTAAGTTTCCACGGGTCTTTAAACCTTCTTCTTATCTGCTCCGCAAGTCCCGCTATCACTTCATCTTCGGGATTGATATCTTCAAGAAGCAGGATGAACATTCCTTCTTCCGGGTAAAAGAGCGAAGCATCGGGATATATTCTCTTAAGATATGTCGCCATCTGTCCCAGCAGATTGGAAGACGCCTCAACGGATTCACTTCCTATTATCTCGGGAAGTCTGTCTATATTGATTCCGAAAACGGTAAATCTTTTCTTCTGTAAAAGATTGGTATAAACCGCGAAATTAAGCGCGTTTCTTGTTCCCGTTCCGGAAGTTCTTTCAATAAATTCACTTGGATTTTGGAAAGTATAAACGCACAGCAAAAGCGCAAGCGATGTACTAAACTCAAACGCCGCATAAGAACAGAAAAATATCTTAAGCGGAATTCCGGCTGCCATCATTGCATAATAGGTAATAAGAACTATAGCTTTCTCACTGCTGACAGTCTTATAGAATCTGTAGATCAGATACGCCGCAAAAGCAAGATAAATAGCAGTGGAAATATTAACGGCGCCGGAGAAATAGCTTGTAAAATGCATATCTCCTTTTGCATCAAAGTAAAAGACATTTCTGGTAAACAGCGCACAAAATGTCGAGATGATTGAGCAGGTCGAAGGAATAAAAATGATCACGGCCTTCCACCATTTATCAACCTCTATTCTAAAGAGCGTCATGAGATAGCACATGGAAACAAGCGATATCAGATACATGAACGCCTTCTCAAGTACAGCAAGGAAGCAGTTGAAATTGTAGCTTATAAGTGTCTTGGCCCAATCCGAAGCAATCCAAAGGTTATGAAGTCCGCCGACGATATTAGCAAAGAGCACATAAAAGATGAGCATACCAAATATACGCCTTTGTCTGCCGTAATAATCCTCTTCCGATGAATGGATGATGAGTGTTATCACGCCAAGCACAATGGCGGCCATATTAAGACATATTTTAAAATCATGTGGTCTTAGCAGTTCTTCCATGGTCATCCCTTTTCAAAATAATCATCGATAAATCTCACATAAGAGCTGTCGCTCATGGGCTCGCCCAGATAATCTCCGATAAGGAAATCGCACCCGAGGCGCTCCGCCATCTCTTTTTCCTCCTTGGATCTAATATCCGAGGCGCATACAAAGATGCTGATATCATGGAAAAGATTGACGATGCCCTGTGCAAGCTTATACATCTGCTCTGAGCCGATCGCGTTTCTGATAACTTCAGGCGAAATATTTACCTGAAATATGGGAAGCGAGATTATTCTCGAAAGATTACCGTATCCGCTTCCGAATCTGTCGACTATTATCGAGACCTTAAGGTCTCCGAGCATTCTGATATTTCTTTCCGCGATGGTATTCATCGTGGTAAGGCAGGTCTCTGACAATTTAAGACTTATCCATGACGGCTCAGCCTTTTCTTCTCTGAGAATTCTCTTAACTCTTCTTACAAAGTCGTTTCTTGATATCTCACCCTGACACATTCCGACGATCGCTCTGTATTTTCCGTTCTTGTCTCCGCCGTTCCAGAATGCAAGCGATCTCGCCGCCATGCGAAGTACGTACTCATCGGTATCCATTATCGTCTGTGTCGTGCCTATATCGGGAATGTGGCTTCTTACATCAATCTCTTTTCCGTCTTTGTCATATAAAAAACAGATCGCATCGGCGTTGTAGTTAATCTTATATATCTTGGACATAAGAGGCTGGAACTTGACCACTGCTTTCTTCGCATCAAGGTTCTCTCTCGCCATATAATCATAGTCTCTGAGAAGCATCTTTTCACCGTGATTCAAAGAATCCACATCGACCACAATGTCATTAAGCTCCTCTATCTCTTCCGTGATCATATCAACCTTGGCCATGAGCTCCGCCGCGCTCTTATAGTGATCCGGATAATTCATTACAAAGCAGTGTCCGTCGATCTTAATGGTCATTCCGGATACATCAAATGACTTCTTTGTTCTCTGTGCAAGTTTCTCTGCAAGCGCCTTCGCATTTTTTACGTTGTCACTGTGAACCATTATCGCAAAGACATAATCGGAATATCTGTAGGTGTAAGTTGTGATTCTAAGCTCTTTTCTTCCGGCACGTTTAAGGTAATCGGCAATCTTTTTAAGCACCGCCTGAGCCTGCGAATATCCGATCTCCGAGCTGAGCGCTCTAACGTTGTCGATCGAAACAAAAACCGTATAATACGGGATATTTCTTTTTATCTTAAGATCTATTCCCTCAAAAAAGGCTTTCCTGTTGAGAATATTAAGATTCTCATCAACAAGCTCTCCGGGATTTTGAAGCGTTATGAATACAAGCGCAACACTGATCGCGCTATAGAAATTCTCGATAAGAATGTCGGGATTAAAGTATTGGAAAAAGACTCCGAAAAGAGAAAGTCCGACGTAGGCAAGAACTATCACCTTGGTCTTTAATCTCATGAGCTTGTCATATTTGAGTACCAGCAGGATACCAACACCCATGTAATAAAATGCAATGAGATAGAACATTATGATAAGGTTGTCTCTTTGATACAGACCCTCTTTGGTGTAATGGAAAAGAATAGGATGAAACCAGTTAATGACAACAAGAAGTATTCCGAGCATGAACCCGAAATAAAGTCCGAAAAAGCCTTTTAACGTCCTCATATCAAAGAAAATATCAAGGACTGACATGATATACAAAAGATAACAGATACCCGATCCCAAATGTGCAATGAAATATACGGATCCGCATACCATCTCAAGAGGATTGTACCATGGGGCAGCGAACGGGTGAATCTGAAGCGTCGATTCTATACATTCGGAAAGCGTAGAAGCCAAGACAGCAAAAAAAAGCAACGAGTAAGCCCTCTGTCTGTAAGCGGGTACCCGCCGTCTGGACAGAGAGGTAATTGCGATCGTTGCTAAAGTACACAAGGCGCATATATCAAAGTAATAGTTATAATGCATGCTTGGTCCTCGACACTAAAAGCATTCCGTCACTAAAATACGTTACCAATATTATACTTCTTTTTAGTCAATATTGATACGATATTGAGCAAATAAATCTATACTTTCAAGCCTATTTGCAAAGTCGCCGTTTGCATTCATCTTGGGCCAATCTTGCAGATAGATCTTGTCGTCCTTGTTAAGGGGCTTAATATCGATCTCAAATGCTGCGCAGCCGTTGGCGCCCATGAATCTGTCGAGCCCAACTTCCCACTTTTGTCCGGTGTAGAAATTATCGGCTATTATCTCGCCGTCTTTCTTGATGACCGCGCTGTCTCCCGCATAAGCTATGTGCATGAAAAGTTCGTTCATATGCGGCATTTTACCGCTGATCTTTATTATGCCTTTTCCGTTTTCGAACTCAAAAGAAGCTTCTGCGTCATTTCCAAACGATTCCTTGCACTCATATATCGCAAATGCATCACCGTCCGTAAATGTACTGCCGGCATCGCTTTTTTTGCTGCATGTAAAATTAGCGGGCTCCTTTTTAAGCTCGGGATATACTCTAAACGAAGGCTTTTTGTTTTCGCCTTTTGCCACATCAAAATAAAGCTGCACTTTGCCGTCATTTCCGGTAACGGGCATACCCTCCGAGATCACAAGGTGCTCTTTTTTACCTATAACAACTTTGGACGATGCAAGTGCTTCGCCTCTTGTAAGAACAATGATCTTATTTCCTTTGGCATCTCCTTCAATGTCAAAAGAAACTTCTCTGTCAGTATCGGTGTAGAAGACATATGCTTTATGTCCTTTGCCGTCGACATCGTTTATTATGCACATGGGAGTGGCATCTATCGTAATGAGCGCACTATCGCCTATAGGCATACCAAACGGGTAAAAGAAAAAATCACCGTCTGCGATATCTCTTTTGGCAAAAGAAGCAAGCTCGGTTCCGTCCTCTTTGTATGCAGTCGGAGCGATATCTTTGTGAAGTGCCATCTTATAGCGTCTTTGATAATTATTTACAAAAAGATATCCGCTGTTATAGGTATTACCCTTGGAATCTTTTCTCTTTTTGTATCTTACGGAGGTTCTGAGGTCAGTCAGATTGCCGGGCTTAAGAGGATTGCCGGGCTGCTCCGTGTAAGGCATATCGCAGAGATCGTCACCAAAATCATGAATGAAGCTTGCGATCATCCTTACTTCCTTGTAAGCGTCCTCCATCTGTCCGTACTCGCGAAGAGGCGCGTTAAAATCATATGAATATGCGGGAAGATCGTTGGGATAGCCTGTCTCTCTGGTTTCCTGAAGAGTCGTAAGCTTACCCCTTGGATTGGTTCCGCCGTGATACATATAATATCCAAGGAGATTGGCGCCGCAGCCTATCTTGGTCATTGTCATTGCAGCAGTATCAAGCCCTGTCGCGATAGGTCTTCTGTGATGAGTAACCTGAAGCCCGCCTCCAAGCTCAGCCGTAAGGAACGGGAATTTATCCTGATCAAACGTGATACCTACGCCGAGTCCGTAGTCGGAACCGATGTTGTGATCGTTCCTCTCTCTCGTGAAAATATAGTTGCCGCTCGGCTCAATCTCAGTGAGTCTTTGATCCCACGGAGCCTCGCAATATCCGCCCATAACAGGCACCATTCCACCCGTAACGGCGCCGCCCCAGCCGGTTGCCGTATATAAAGGCGCATCAAAGCCGATCTCCAAGGCCATAGCCTTAAGAGTCTTCATGTGCTGCTCGCCTTCTTCTCCGGTCTTTCCGCCGCAGTGTCCGTATTCGTTTTCAATCTGGATTCCTATTATAGGACCGTTGTCCTTGATAAAAAGACCTTTCACCTGCTCAAAGGTCTTTTCATAGAAAGTCCTTACATGCGCAAGATACTTGGGATCGTCGGTCCTCACTTCATAGCCGTTTTCTTCTCCGTCCTTTAAAAGCCAGTCGGGGAATCCTCCGTTTCTGGCTTCGCCGTGTGCCCACGGACCTATCCTTAAGATGCTGTATAGGCCGCACTTTTTGACGGTCTCGAGGAAATCCCTAAGACACCTGTCGCCCGTAAAATCAAATTCTCCTTGAATCTCCTCATGGTGAATCCAGATAACATAGAGTGAAACTATATCTATGCCGCCCGCTTTCATCTTGAGAAGCTCCTGCTCCCAATACTTTTTGGGGCATCTTGAAAAATGCATCTCGCCCATCATGGGGTACCAGCGCTTTCCGTCCACCAGAAGGCTTACGGGGTCAAAAGAAATCTTGGAGTCTTTATCTATATGCATAAAATAACCTCATCAAATTCATCAAAAAAGTTTACGAAAAGATCAGCACTCTGTGCTCTTTCGAAGCATGATCTCGTGGTTCTTAAGTCTCTGGCTTGAAACCGTCTCACCTTCTATGCTCCTTATAAGAGCTGACGCCGTGACAGCTCCCAGGTTCCTGTCGTTAAAGCGAAGTGATGTGACAGAAGGTATTGAATTTTCCAAAAAGGTGCTGTCATAAAAAGATGCAACCTTGATATCTTCAGGGATCCGAACGCCCGCTTCCGAGCACTTTGCCAACACTTCTCCGACAAATCCGTCATCCATACAGACAATGCCTTCGACATCCTTCTTAAAGATGTCCTTTATCGCATCATCAAGCTTTTGCGTGTTCTCGATATCAAGATAGACTATTCCCTCGTCGATCTTAAGTCCGATCTTCTCATGCGCATCGCGAAATGCCTTAAACCTTGTCCTTGTGATTATATGGTTCTTGGAGCCTCCTATTAGAGCAAGCCTTGTCAGGCCTTTTCCCAAAAGATATTCGACAAGCTCCACGCACGCATCATAGTTATCATTGTCTATCCATAGTATGTCCTGATAATCCGTGCTTCCGACAACCACAAACGGAACGCCGCGCTCCTTTAAGTAAACCGCAGGAACATCGTCAACAAGCGTTCTTGTGAGGATAGCTCCGTCAACCTTGTGGCTTTCGACTATTCTCTTTAGACCGGTGATATTGTCTTCCGCAGCCATCGTGAGCATGATGTCATAGCCGTAATTGGCTGCGATCTCTGCGATACCTACGATGAGCTTTTGGAAAAACGGGATTTCCATGGCGCTGTAGTCATCAGGCCAGACAACCGCCAGATTATAAGTCCTTTGATTACCTGAATACTTCTGATTGGCAAGCGCCTTTGCCATCATATTGGGCTCGTAGTTATTTTTTTCCACATAATCCATCACCTTATCCTTGGTACCCGAGCCTATCCTTCCTTTTCCGGAGATAGCTCTTGAGACCGTTGTCTTTGAGATTCCAAGGGCATTGGCGATATCTGATATCGTGATCTTTTTACCGGACATATCATTACCTCGTGGGGGACGAAGCAAGTGCCCAAGGCTCTATCAACCTTTAACGGCACCGCCCGTAACACCTTCAACATAGTACTTCTGAAGGAACATAAACAACAAAGTTACAGGAACTGATATTAGTACGCCACCGGCACAGAATCTTGTGAAATAACCCTGGTAGTCATTGGTCCATACCCATCTTGTCATAGCAACCGCTACGTTGTAGCTGGGATCATGTCCGAAAGCTACATAAGAAGCAAATACGTAGTCGCACCAAGGTGCCATAAATGCTACCAATGCGGTGTAGATAATGATGGGCTTGATTATAGGAAGGATCATGGAAACGAAGATCCTTGCTCTTGATGCTCCGTCAATCCTTGCGGCTTCATCAAGCGCCTTCGGAATAGTATCAAAAAAGCCTTTGCAGACATAATACTGCATTCCGGAGCTTGCTATAGATACAAGGATAAGTCCGGGAACCGCACCTTCCTGAGTAAGTCCGAACTGCTTCAAAAGGAAGTACAGACATATCATGGTAAGGAAGCCGGGGAACATTCCGAGTATAAGCCAGAATTTCATGAGGAATGTACGTCCCGTAAATCTCATTCTTGAAAGCGCATAGCTTACACAGAGAATGATGATAGTCTGGAAGAGTGCCACAAAAAACGCGATAATAAGCGTATTGGCATACCATCTTACATAATTGGTCTCTCCCGAAAACAGAAATTTATAGTTATCAAGCGAAAATGACTTAGGCACAAGATAGTTGACCATTCCGCCGTATTCTGTGGCATAGCTTCTGAAGCTCTGAAGCACAAGTCCCACAAACGGGAACAGCCATATGATGCTTATGATTATTAGGACCGCATAGGTCACTGCATTTTCGATCGCTCTTTTCTTTTTCATTATTGGAATCCCTCCTCATCACGTACAGACGGAAGCCTGTTGTAAACAGATAACATAACCACGGCGGTAACGATAAATACCATGATTCCTATTACGGCTGCCATCTTGTAATTGGTCTCGTTTACGGTCATCTTATAAAGCCATGTAACAAGAAGATCCGTATTGCCCGCGTTGCCCTTAAGACTCATGGACTGCGGTCTTCCCTGAGTGAGAAGATAGATTACGTTAAAGTTATTGAGGTTACCCGTAAACTGGGTAAGCAGATAAGGACCTGTTACAAACATCATGTATGGAAGCGTGATACGTCTAAACATCTGCCATCCGCTGGCTCCGTCTATCCTTGCGCTCTCATAAAGGTCCTCGGGGATATTCATGAGAATACCCGTTGTGATGAGCATCATGTAAGGAATTCCGATCCAGATATTTACTACCAGGATAGTTATCCTTGCAAGCATCGGATCCGCCCAGAACGGAATATAGCTCTTTATGAGTCCCCATTTAATGAGGTATCCGTTTATAAGTCCGTCGGGTGCAAACAATCTCATGATGTACAAAAGAGATACAAACTGCGGAACGGCAATGGTAAGTACCAGGATCGTTCTCCACAGTTTTTTGAATTTGATTCCTTTTTTATTGATGAGCATTGCAACTCCAAGTCCGAGGAAATAGTCAACGAACGTTGCGAGGAATGCCCACACAAGTGTCCATGCCAAAACTCTTACGAAAGTAGAGCCCATTCCCTGAGTTCCGAAGGATAAGATATTCTTAAAGTTATCAAGTCCTACCCAGGTAAAAAGATTGGATGGCGACTGATGATTCTTGTCGTAGTTGGTAAACGCGACGAGGATCATAAATGCTATGGGAAGCACTGTAAACACAAAAATTCCCGTCACCGGAATGGCGAGAAGTGTCTTATGGAAATTCTCATCAAAAAGAGACATGAAGACGGCTTTATTCGTAGGAAGAGTCTTTCCTTCTTTTAGCAAAAGCTCCTCTTTGCGATTCTCTTTTACATTCAGATACCAGACAGCTATCAGCGCCATAACCGCAAACACGCTAAGTACGCCGAACAGCAGGATAAGAAAACTGTTGTCTCCGTATACTGTCTTTCTTCCAACCTTATGTGTCAAAGTCGTTCCGAGAGTAGTTATCTTGGAAAGATATCCCCATCCAAAGGCCGCCATGTATACGATGAACAAAGCCTCGCATAACAAAAGCGTCACCCCTATGAGGATCTGCCCTCTGAGGATCGGACCCAGACCAAATATAAAGTATGACAATCTGGTCTTTATATCCCCTTCTTTAAAAGTAGTTCCTATCTCCCTTAACCCTGAAAGAAGCGCGTTCTTTTTCTTTTCCTTGGTACCCCGTGCCATATTCAGCTCCTTTTCTTTTAATTGCTCTTAATTATTATATAGGCTCGGAAACATTACGAATCCGAGCCCACATAGTCTTTTTATCCGTTTGATTATTTAGCGTAACTCTCACATGTTGTCTGGAAATCTGAAAGAGCCTTGTTGAGATCGTCATCACTTGATGCTGCTGAGATCTCTCCTGCGATAACAGAATCTCCGAGTGACTTGGCAAGATCCCAGTACTCTCCGGGATACTGTCCCTGAGGAATTGTGTACTGAAGCTGATCTGCAAGTGCTGAAAGAGCTACATCGGCTTTAACAACGTCAGACTGCTGAGCTTTGAGGTTTGAAGGTCCCCAGTTAACTGCTTCGTATCTTGCAAGCTGAACTTCTTCGCTTGAAAGGAACTCTGCAAGTGCATCACATACAGCGAGCTTGTTCTCATCTTCCTGAGGCTTAACACCAAGAAGCTTGAATCCACCGAATCCGCTCATCTGATATGTCTTGCCGTCTGCTCCCTCGAATGAAGGAAGCTTCGAACATGCGTAGTTGTCACCGAATACTTCCTTAACAGCCTCGGCATCCCATGTTCCGTCTACGATAGCACCAACGTCTGTTGCATTGCTGATAGCTGAACCGTTCTTGAAAGCCTTTGAAGATGTAACCTCGATGATCTCCTTAAGAGCTACAACACCTTCAGGTGATGCATAAGAAGCATTGCACTTTGTGAAGTTACCGGCATCGTCAGTCTCATATGAGAGCTGAGCGCCTGCTCCGAAGAAGAATGCTGTCTGATACCAACCGGAATTAGCTTCAAAGTAGAAGTTCTTTCCTGCTGCCTCACAATCAGCAATGATACCTTCAAGTGTTGAAGGATCCTTTACAACGCTCTTGTCATAATAAAGGAAATATCCGTTATCGGAAGTGATGGGATAAGCATAGAGCTTCTCACCAACTGTAGCTGCCGCAACGGCACCGGCGTCGTTCTCAGCCTTAACCTTCTTGGCATTCTCAGGCTCAACTTCCTCAAGTGCTCCTGCTGAAACAAGTCTTGCGATCTGGTCCTGAGCAAATACATAGATATCGGCACCTGCCTTAACGTCTGTGATCATATTGCCGGCTGCATCGCCTTCACCTGTTGCCTCAACGTTAAATGTATATCCGTCAAATTCGGGATGTGCTTTCTTAAATTCATCGATCTGTGCGTTTGTGAAATCAACAACCGCATCAGCAACCCAGATCTTAACCTCACCACTACCAAAGTCGCCCTTCTTGTTACCGCATCCGGTAAAGATAGTAGCAAGCACTGTGGCGGCCATTAAAACCGATACCAATTTCTTTTTCATCTTTTACCCTCCATAATTGACATTCCGCTTACACGTTATTGCGCAAACGGTTGCTCTAAAATTAGCTTATGACCTAGACGGTTTTTTGTCAATAAAGCACATTCTATGATTATTTCTTTGTCAATTTATATAAAATGCATATTGACTTTTTTGATTTTCGGTATCGTTACCGGTAACGTTTCCCTATTTTCCGCTCAAAACTCACGTTTTAAGAAATAAACCCCATTTTGTGCTATCTTTCCCATATTGCTCATGTCAAAAAGTTTCTTCATGAGTTCCGGAACGGAAATATCGATTCCTCTCTCCGAAATCTTCTCCATAATGCCGGAAGAAGAAATCGGAATTACGTCAACACTTTCAAGAATCGCGGTTTCAAGGGCTTCTTCGGGATCTACATGCTCAGAAACAGATCCGGGGAACGGTGTTAACGCCCCGTTTTCATTGTCATCTTCCCACATTGCGTCCCCGGAGGATATGGATTTCGATCCGGTTTGAGTAGCCACGGCAGGCATCTGAAGCGCTCTGTTTTGCGACGCCGCACGGCTCCTGACATGCCAGAGCCTGTCGATGACATCATTTACATCAATAACCACACCGGCGCCCTGACTTATCAGGTAATTGCAGCCATCGCTAAGTCTGTCTGTCAGTCTTCCCGGGCATGCCAAAACCTCTTTCCCCTGTTCAAGTGCAGTATCCACCGTAATCTGCGTTCCGGATTTACGTCTTGCTTCGACGACTACAACGACATCAGATAGCGCGCTGATTATCCTGTTTCTCATAGGAAAAAAGTTGGCTTTGGGCTCAGTTCCCGGCGGATACTCCGATATCACTCCTCCGCTAAGGCACAGTTCCTCATACACATCTCTGTTGTCATCGGGATAGCAAACATCCACGCCGCTTCCGACGATCGCATAGGATGCACCTCCGGCCTGAAGTGCCGCCTTTTGGCTAATCCCATCAACTCCTCTTGCCATTCCGCTTATGACCTGAACTCCCGCAAAAGCAAGTCCTCTTCCAATCTGCCTTGCCATATACCTTCCGTACTCAGAGCACATTCTGGCTCCGATAATGGCTACAGCCGGCTTATCCGGATTGGGCAATCTTCCCTTCACGTACAGCGCAAACGGCGGGTCTTCGATATTCTTTAGTTTCTCGGGATACTCATCATCTATTCTTGAAATAAATTTAATCCCTTTATTTTCAAGCTTTCTTCTTTCTTTTTCAAAATCCCAGACATTTCTTGATTTTATAAGTGAATCAACTTGCTTTTCACTCAAAAACATCGAAAGCTCTTTTTTATCCATGCCATATATTTCCTTGCAGGTTCTGTCTCCGCAAAGAAGTTTATCTATTGATTTATTTCCTATTCCTCGTATGTTAAATAACCAAAGCGCGTAATCATTCTCAGTTAATTTTCCTGTCATTCACTTTCCTCTCTGCTGTTCCAATATTGTCCGTCGGACATTCTATAGCTAAAAGCCTCCATCAGATGTATCTTTTCTATTCTTTCGGAGCCGTCAAGATCAGCGATCGTCCTCGCAAGCTTAAGAATTTTATGATATGCCCTGGCACTTAGCTCCATCGTACAAAACGTATGCTCCATGAAAGCTTGCTCAACAGTTCCCAGCTTACAGTATTTATCTATCTCCTTCGGAGTCATCTGCGAGTTAAAAGAAATCCCGGTTCCCGCAAATCTCTCTTCCTGAATCTTTCTTGCTCTCATCACTCTTTCACGAATCTGTTTGCTTGATTCACCGGCTCTTTTGTATCCTACCGAAAGATCGGCAATATCTACCTTTGGCACTTCGACCACGATATCTATTCTGTCCTGGATAGGTCCCGAAATGTGTGAAAGATATCTCTTGATCTCATGCGGAAGACAGGTGCACTTGTTTCTGTCGGGATAGTATCCGCACGGACAGGGATTCATCGCGCCGACAAGCTGGAAATCCGCGGGATAAGCATAATTCCCCTTGCTTCTTGTTATATTTACAACCTTATCTTCCATGGGCTGCCTGAGCATATCAATAAGCGACCTTGAAAACTCAGGCATCTCATCAAGAAAAAGAACTCCTCTGTGCGCGAGCGAGATGAGCCCCGGCCTCGGAAGTCCTCCACCTCCTACAAGCGCCGATTCCGTCACCATGTGATGAGTGCTCATGAAAGGTCTTTTTGTAATAAGCGCCTTGTTATCGGGCATTCTTCCCGCAACGGAATAAATTGTTGTAACTTCCATGCTCTCATCTTCCGACAACGGCGGAAGAATAGTAGGAATTCTCTTTGCTATCATGCTTTTTCCCGTTCCCGGAGGTCCCACCAGCAAAAGATGATGGAAGCCCGCCGCGGCTATCTCGGCAGCTCTTTTGGCTCCTGCTTGCCCGTTTATATCGGAGAAATCAAGCTTGTCATCATAGATATCTTTTTCGGTAAAAAGACTCTTTATATCAACCTTCGTCGGTGGAATAAGCTCGTCGCGCTCCTTCTCGTTCGCAGACAGATATGCTATAACTTCCTGAAGCGAACTGATTCCCACAATCTTCATACCGGGCACTACCGCGCCCTCTTTGGCATTCTTCTTAGGCAGGATTATCGTCTTGTATCCCCTGCTCTTAGCCTTAGTAACTATGGGAAGCGTTCCCTTTATCGGACGAATGTCACCATCAAGACCTATCTCGCCAAGAAATAGGATGTCTTTTACTGCTTCCTCTTTGATATCTCCCGTCGCTGTCAAAATACCAACCGCAATAGGCAGGTCCACAACAATTCCTTCTTTTCTTATAACCGCAGGTGAAAGGTTGACCGTAATCTTAGCAACAGGAACCTTGTATCCCACGTTCTTAAGCGCAACCTTAACTCTGGCGCCGGCCTCCTTCACATCACCGCTCATAAAGCCAACCATATTGAATCCGGGCAGCCCATCCGACACATCGACCTCAACCTTCATAATGTAAGAGTCAATGCCCCTAACGGCTCCCGAAGTAATTGAACTAAACATTTACTTCCTCTTTTCTCTTTTTAATTGTTCAAGCCTTTTGTCTTTTAAAAATCAATCTTGGGAAAAATCACCTCGAACGAAGTGACCTTCTTAAAGAATTATCACGATGAATAATGTATCAAATCTTGGTGGATTTGTAAATATCTGAACCAAAACGAAACTGCCTCCCGGCGGCATATATTCGGCAATAATTACCGCCGCTACGCTTGTTCCTTTTCTCAAGCGGTGTCTTCCTCGACTTTCGCACCGCTGCTACGCTTGTTTTTCTCCTCAGGCGGTGTCTTCCCCGGCTTCCGCACCGCCGCTGCGCTTATTTTTCTTCTCAGGCGGTGCATCTCACTACTCCCGCACCGCCTCCACGCTCTTTTTTCTCTCCAGGCGGTACTTCTCTCGACTTTCGTACCGCCGCTACGCTCTTTTTTCTTTTCAGGCGGTGCTTTCCTCTACTTCCGCACCGCTGCTACGCTTGTTTTTCTCCTCAGGCGGTGCTTTCCTCTACTTCCGCACCACCGCTGCGCTTATTTTTCTTCTCAGGCGGTGCTTTCCTCTACTTCCGCACCGCTGCTACGCTTGTTTTTCTCCTCAGGCGGTGCATCTCACTACTTCCGTACCGCTGCTACGCTTGTTTTTCTCCTCAGGCGGTGCATCTGTCGACTTTTTACGGGTTACAGTGCCAAACCGCATTCCGGCCCGTAATCTTCCCTCGCTATTTACGGGTTGCAGTGCCAAACCGCATTCCGGCCCGTAATCTTCCCTCGCTATTTACGGGCTGCAGAGCCAAAACTCATTCCAGCCCGTATTCTCTCCTCGCAATTTACGGGTTGCAGCGCCAAACTTGATTTGCTCCCGTAAATCCACCCGAATATTTACGGTTCCGCGAGCCCAACAGCATTCTGCCCCGTAGTCCCCCCACTCGAATCGTAGGCATTTCTGCCACATTATTCCTTTCCTGCTTGATCAACGAATTATCAGCCGAGAAAAAGGATTGTCAATCCTGCGCAAAGCGCACCGCGGAGCGGCTTTGGGATTGACAATCCTTTTCCGGCTGATAAACTACGCCCAAGCAGGAGCGGGATAAAGCGCTGCCATTCTCTGATTCAGATGTTGACCGCTCCTTGCCGTAAAGCAATAAAAAAGAGCCCAGCACCAAGTGCTAAGCTCAAATCTTGCCAATATGTGCATGCCGCCAATAACGCTTCCGCGGCGCACCACCTATCACCGCAGCATCTTATTCTGCATAGTCTCTGGATCCTGCGCAAACTGAAGAGCCATCTCGCGAGATATCTTCTGCGCTCTGTAGAGATCGAGGATTGCATCGTCCATTGTGATCATGCCCTGCTTTCTGTAGGTCTGCATGTAAGTTATGAGCTGGTGAGACTTACCCTCACGGATAAGGTTTCTCACAGCGCTGTTTACGTGAAGCACTTCGAATGCGGCATTTCTTGAAACGCCGTCCGCAGAAGGAATGAGCTGCTGGGAAATGACTGCTTCCAGAACTCCCGCTAGCTGGATCCTGATCTGTTGCTGCTGATGAGAAGGGAATACATCGATAAGTCTGTCGACCGTATTGGATGCTCCGATGGTATGAACCGTTGAGAGCACCAGATGGCCCGTCTCTGCAGCAGTTATAGCTGTGCTTATGGTCTCAAGATCTCTCATCTCGCCGACAAGGATTACGTCCGGATCTTCTCTCAGCGCCGCCCTTAAAGCATTGGCATAGCTGTTTGAATCCGTTCCTATCTCCCTTTGGTTAACGATGGAGAGTCTATGCTGATATGTGAATTCTATAGGGTCCTCAAGCGTTATAACATGAGCTTCCCTATTGTTATTTATCATATCGATTATGGAAGCAAGTGTCGTAGATTTACCGCTTCCCGTAGGTCCCGTAACGAGTATGAGACCTCTTTTTTTCATATATAGATCAATGACAGTCTCGGGTATCCCAAGGCTCTCGGCAGTGGGTATCTTGGTCGCAACGACTCTGAAAGCCATAGCGATAGAGCCTCTCTGTCTAAAGAGATTAAGCCTGAAACGTCCTACTCCGGGTATGGAAAAAGACATATCGTGCTGGCCGTTCTCTTCAAGCTTCTGCCTCTGCTTCTCATTCATGATCTCTTCCGCGATCTCCTGAGTGTCGGCAGGCATCATCTTGTCATAGTTGTCCATTGCTATAAGATTGCCGTTAAGTCTCATTTTGGGAGGAAGACCGACCGTGATATGAACATCGGACGCCCCTCTATCTTTGGCTTCTTTTAGGATCTCTTCAATCTTTGACATAGTACCCCTCTGCATCAGACATACTCAGGCTCATCAACGGTGATTCCAAGAGCTTTCATCTTGGAAGTATCCATGATATAGCGGTTGTCCATTGTTTTCATGATATCTACTATCTCGAGATTACCATACGCTCCCGTGTTGGAGAGGTCGATAATTGTATTATCCTTAAAGCTAAGTACTGTAGGGCGAAGGAAATCAGCCTCATTGGTCCTTATTACAAGCGCTTTCTCACCCGTATTAAGCTCGACGCTGACGCCCGGAACAAGGATATTAAGTGAATCCACAAGTGCTTTTACCACCTTGTGATCGAAAACATCGCTTCTCTGCATCATCCTTCTGATGACAAGCACCTCGGAAATAGGCGCATCGTCAACTCTCACAGCCGTTTCCTTATCAAAGATACCCGCAACAACGAGCACCTTGGCTGATATAAGAGCCTTACTCGTATCAACTATATTGTTTCTCCAATAATCATAGAGAATCTTTCTCGACTGATTGCATGCACGTCTTACATTCGGAAGAAATGAAAAAGCATCATCAATAATGGGATATCCCGCAACCTCGTGAGCATCTATAACAGAAAGCTCTTCCTGCGTGCAATTAAGCTTGGACTGAAGCTCCGCACTTAATGTAAGCTTACCGATATCGTGGATAACTCCCGCCATAACAGCCTCGTTCTGGTCGGAGAGCGATACTCCGAGCGAATGGCAGATCATGGCACTTAAAATGCCGACATTGAGTGAATGCTTGTAGATATAATCTTCCGTACTTCTAAGAGCCTGTTGGAATGTGATCTTCTTGTTCAGATTACCGTAGCTCTTGATTATCTGAGCACAGATATTAGGGAAACGCTCCTGTTTATGGGTCTTGACGATATGTTCCATCTCATCCATTATCTCGTGGTACATGACCGTCTGGAACCGCTCAAATTCAATATCATCCTGTGTCATAGGCGGAACAGGCTCCGCGGGCTCTAAGATAAACACACCTATAAGGCCAAAGTTCTTGATGTTCTCAATACTTTGCATGTCCTTAAGAACGTGTGCCCTATCATACAAAAGAGCTCCCTTCTTGCTATAGATCGGCCTTGCAAGCCTCATCCCCGGTCGTAACTCATCACACTTAATAAAAAGCATGCCCTCTTTCTCCTCCAAAAAAAATCCTTCTCATTACTTATAATTATCATTCCAAGAATGCAAAAAATCAATGACAATCAGGTAAGTTCATCCAAAGTATTGCCGTATGAAGACAGGAACTCATTTACAAAATCAAGAACCTCGGGAAGCTCCTGATAGAGACTTCTTATGGTCTTCTCCGTACTCTCTTTTGCCGTCCTGAATTCGCTGTTGCCGGCTCCTATCTCAGCCATACATTTGATGAGCGCAGACAGCTTGTCCGCTGCCTTTACAAGCCTTCTCATATATTTCTCATCTTCATTGTCATCTGCATTAAATATGGCTTCAAAGGATGGTCTGAGGTCATCAGGAAGCTTCTCAAGAAGCTTGTCGTCCGCGATCGCCTCAACTTCCTTGTAGGCATTCTTAAGCTCTTTGTTGAAGTACTTAACAGGTGTGGGCATATCTCCCGTGATGATCTCGGAAGCATCATGGTAAAGCCCTATGAGCGCCGCCTTATTGGCATCAAGGTGCTTGCCGTAGCGCACATTACCTATGGTACAAAGAGCATGAGCTATCATGGCAACTTCCATCGAATGCTCGCAGAGATTCTCCTGCCTCGTGTTGCGCATAAGTGCCCATCTGTCTATATATTTCATTCTCGAAATAAGTGCAAAGAAATTGTAATTCATCGTGTTCCCCTTTTCCCCATATTATTTTCAGTCCTGCGAAGGCTCTTTTGCCTGATTTAATTCAAAAGCAAAACTCCGCCATTACCGTATTGCTGACATCAAACCCCTTCTCGGTGAGCCTTAAGCTGTTTCCGACTCTCTCGATAAGTCCCAGGGTCTCGTACTTTATCAGCGGCCCTGCGTAGACGTCCTCAAGCTTTTGTCCGAACTGCCTGTAAAAAAGATCTGCATCAACGCCCTTAACGAGCCTAAGCCCCAGGAACATAAACTCTTCCATACAGGCCTTCTCAGAGAGCTCTTCTTTTTCCTCAACAACACTCTCGGAATCAGAAAGCCTCTTAATATATTCCATTATATCAGTGATATTACTAAAGCGCACATTATCTATCATCGAAGATGAACCGAGCCCCAAACCCAAGTAATTACCGCGTTCCCAGTATACTTTATTGTGATAGCACTCGTTCTTTTCCCCATCTCCGTACGCATAATTGGAGATCTCGTATCTGTGGTAGCCGCCTTCTTCAAGGATCCTCTTGGTCTCATGATACATAAGCCTGTCAGTATCCTCATCGGGAAGATCTAGGTCCATGTCAAAAAACGGCGTGCCTTCCTCAACAATGAGACTATATGCGGAAATATGCGAAGGCTTGAGCTCCACTGCCTTTTTTAAAGTCGAAAGATAAGTCTCAAGAGTCTGATCAGGAAGCGCGCTCATCAGATCGATATTGATATTGGTAAAGCCGGCTCTCTGCGCATCCTCATAGGTCTTGTAAAAAGCGGCGCTGTCGTGTATCCTTCCCAGCGTCTTAAGTTCCTTGTCGTCAAAAGACTGTGCGCCTATGCTGAGTCTGTTGATACCGGCAGCTCTGTATGCCTTAAGCTTGTCAAAAGAGGCTGTTCCGGGATTTAACTCTGTCGTGATCTCGGCATCCTCAGTTATATTAAATTCGGAATGTAAAAGTTTAAGAATATCGCAGATATACTCGGCATCAGGCAAGGACGGCGTTCCTCCTCCGAAGAACACCGACTTTACCGTATAGTCTTTGTAAGTATCCGCATATGATCGGATCTCTTTGGAAAGAGCTTCAAAATAGCTTGATATCAGCTCTTTTTCCGCCTGAAAAGATAAAAAGTCGCAATAAAGACATTTGCGTGCACAGAAAGGAACGTGCACATATATCGACAAATCTTGGCTTGAATGCATATTGTCAAAAACCTCCGGCGCCGATGCGCTTTGGTATAAGGAATCAGTCTCCGCTGTCAAGCTTCAAGACACTAAGGAAGGCTGCCTGCGGAACTTCAACGTTACCGATCTGGCGCATTTTCTTTTTACCTTCTTTTTGCTTCTCGAGAAGCTTCTTTTTACGGGTTATATCACCGCCATAGCACTTGGCAAGGACGTCTTTTCTGTAGGCCTTAACGGTCTCTCTCGCAATGATCTTGCCGCCGACCGCAGCCTGGATCGGAATCTCGAATAAGTGCCTCGGAATCTCTTCTTTAAGTCTCTCGCACATCTTGCGACCGCGCTCGTAAGCTCCGTCCTTGTGAACGATAAATGAAAGAGCGTCGACCTCTTCTCTGTTGATGAGAATATCAAGCTTAACAAGCTCAGATCTCTCATAACCCTTAAGCTCGTAATCAAATGAAGCATAGCCTCTGGATCTTGATTTGAGCGCATCAAAGAAATCATAGATGATCTCATTAAGAGGAAGCTCGTATTTAAGAATAGCTCTGGTCTGCTCTATATAATCTGTACTTAAGTATTTGCCGCGTCGTTCCTGGCAAAGCTGCATGATCGCACCGACATATTCCGTGGTAACCATGATCTCGCCGCTTACGATGGGCTCTTCCATATAGTCGATCTCAGTGGGATCCGGAAGATTCGTAGGATTGGTGAGGTCAAATACCGTTCCGTCATTCTTGTGAACCTTGTAAACAACGCCGGGCGCTGTGGTTACAAGGTTAAGGTCGTACTCTCTCTCAAGTCTCTCCTGGATCACTTCAAGGTGAAGAAGTCCAAGGAAACCTGCACGGAATCCAAAGCCGAGTGCCTGTGATGTCTCGGGCTCATAGAAAAGTGAAGCATCATTGAGCTGCAGCTTTTCAAGGGCATCTCTAAGATCTGAGTAATGAGCGGAATCTGCGGGGTAAAGTCCGCAGTAAACCATCGGCATGACCTTCTTATATCCGGGAAGTGCCTCTGCGCAAGGATTGGCTGAATCTGTGACTGTATCACCGACTCTGGTATCCTGGATGTTCTTAATTGAAGCTGTGAAATATCCTACATCTCCGGCAGAAAGATCGTCGCTTGGAATAAATCTTCCGGGTCCGAAGTAACCTACTTCTACAACCTCGGCCTCTGCACCTGTAGCCATGAAACGAACCTTCATACCCTTCTTGATAACGCCGTCACGTATCCTTACAAATACGATAACGCCTCTGTATGAATCATATATGCTGTCGAAAATAAGCGCTGTGAGCGGCTTGTTCGGATCTCCCGTAGGAGCTGGGATCTTGTGAACGACCGCCTCGAGGACCTCCTCGATACCTATTCCGTTCTTGGCGGAAATAAGCGGAGCGTCGTGCGCCTCAATTCCTATAACATCCTCTATCTCTTCCTTAACCTCATCGGGCTGGGCACTAGGAAGATCTATCTTATTGATAACAGGGAAAACATCAAGATCGTGGTCAAGAGCCATGTATACGTTGGCAAGTGTCTGCGCCTCTACTCCCTGAGTAGCATCAACGACAAGAATGGCTCCGTCGCACGCCGCAAGGCTTCTTGATACCTCATATCCGAAATCCACATGTCCGGGAGTATCAATCATATTGAAGGTATACTCCTCACCATCCTGCGCCTTGTAGATCATACGCACCGCCTGTGATTTAATGGTGATACCTCTCTCCCTCTCTATATCCATATTGTCGAGGACCTGGCTTGTCATCTCTCTCATTGTGAGAACGCCGGTCTTCTCGATCATTCTGTCGGCAAGAGTAGACTTACCGTGATCGATATGCGCAACAATACAAAAATTTCTTATCTTACTCTGGTCCACAAAAGTACCTCATTTCTATGATAAAAATACAATCACCCGTCGCCTGTTCTCGGGGGACAGAGCGATTTCATCTTCATATGATACCATGACACCGGACAAAAATCTATTGACAGTTTTGGCAATATCATCTAAACTATTTACCGTATGAGCATTAACTGTCCGTGTCCGGCTTAATGCGCACACGAACTTGACAATATTAGAAAATAAATTGGAGGTAACTATGGCAAATATTAAATCCGCCAAGAAGAGAGTACTTGTTAATCAGAAAAAAGCTGATAGAAATCAGATGATCAAGTCTGCAGTTAAGACAGAAATCAAGAAGGTTAGAGCTGCTATCGAGGCAGGTAACAAGGATGATGCTGCTAAGGCACTTCTTTCTGCTACAGCTGCTATCGATAAGGCTGAGTCAAAGGGAATCTTCAAGAAGAACACTGCTTCTAGAAAAGTTTCTCGTCTCGCTCTTGCCGTTAACAAGATGGCTTGATCGTTCTTTGAACAATATATTAGATAATAGCAAAACCTCATGTCTTCTCACCGACATGAGGTTTTTTATTATCTTTTTTCTTATTTTCTTTTTGAAAGTCTTTCGGCTCTCTCTCTCATTTCTTCAAGACTGCTCTTAAACTTCTCCGATACCATCGTAGGGTTTCCTAAGATAGTACGGTTTCTGTACCATTCGTAGAAGCTCTTGATCGGCTTCGGAGTCATTCTCTCTTTTATAATACGATATTTAGCATAGAGCTCCGTGATCTCGTCTCGGAAATTATCCATATATTCCGCTGAGCCCGATATCTTTTCTTTTACCTTGTCAAAAGAGTTCTCGAGTACATCACTGAGAGCATCAAGCCTCTCGGATATTCCGTCTGTTATACCGTTTCCGATATTAAGCGCCATATCACCGATACCTGCTGCCTTCTCACTGATACCTGAGGCAGTATTGATAATACCGTCCTTAATACCGTCTTTGACATCCTCAATACCTTCCATAACCTCTTCTCCCTTGAAGGCAATGATAACATCAAGTCTCTTCTGCATTCTCTGCATCTCACCCTTGGCCTTTTCCATATAGATAAGAACATCTCTGAGGTCGAGAGCGATCTTAAATGCCACCATGAAATCACAGCTTATATATACAGTAAGGATCATGGTCACGATAGAAAGGATATTGTAGGGGATGGATAAAAGAGCTTGCTCAACAGGTATCTGCAAAAAATGTGTAAATACAACAGTCAGTACGCCCCAAAAGAGCGTGGACTCAAGGCAGATATGTCCCTTGTAATTAAGGAATTTATGAGAATAGTCCCAATACCTCACCTTAAAAAGACTCTCCATCGTAACTCCGGTGACGTATTCAAGGACAGTGGCACCGACACAGCCCGCGATATATACGAGCAAAATATTATTGTAGAAGGGCTTGGATACGATAAGCATCATTATCCCGCCGCTTCCGTACAATGGCAAAAAGGGGCCTCTCATAAAGCCCCTGTTTACCGGATGTTTTTGTAATATTGAAACATAGGTTGATTCGAAACACCAACCAAAGAAACTATATGCATAAAATAAGAATAGCCACTGAAGCGGCAGATAGTTGAACATAATCCCCCTCGCTTATATCATGTTCTTTTTTATTTAAAAGCAAATTCCTACGCCTGATCACTGCTGAGGATTGGAAAAATCAATAACAGGATACTCAGGTGCTGTTGTCTTTTCTACTGAAATAGCCTTAAGCACAGGGCCTTCACCGTTATACTCGGGCACGAACTCCTTAACCACTTTGGCTGTAACAAGGACCCAATCCTTCTCCTGCAGTTCATCGGTCTTGTCATAATCACATGCAAAGCCCAAAAACTGCATATCTTCAGCACAGCATGTCATAGCCATTCTGCCGGGAACAAATCTTCCCTTGGGGAATTCCGGCGGAATAAGAACCATGCCTTTAAACTTAACGTTCTTGCCCTCGTATCTGTCTACGTGCTCAAGTCCGTCAAGATAAAACATGCCGTAGCCGTAGTTATTAAGCTCGATAGGATCACTGTTAAGATCAAAAGGAAGATCCTCGTCGAGAGTTACATCTACCTCTCCGTTTCTGTCTTCAAATATGATGTCTGCCTTTTGATTTATGGCCTTAACGTTTCTCTTATAAGAAGCAAGGTCTTCAATTCCGTCGCAGCGATTGAATAATATCAGATCGGAATTACGAAGCTGCTCAGCCAAAAGAGATTTCATATTGCTAAAGTAAAGTTCAAAGCTGGAAGCGTCGATTACCGTGATCTGCTGCTCAAGCTTCCACATAATGGGAAGTCTCATATTCTTGAAATTCCACATACCGTTGTACTCAATAAGAATACGCTCCGGATTGTACTTGGCATCAAGAGCGATCAGGGCATCGGGAGTAAAGTCCTCTTCATCCTCGATCATCTCGATAACGGTATTGGTGGACTTAAGAAGAGCTTCCTCATATTCGTTCTCGCCCTCTTCGCATACGATAAGAAGTGTCTTTCCTCTTGTTCTGAAATAGGGCTGATTGATCGTATATCGAAAAAAGTCTGTTTTTCCGCTGTCAAGAAAACCATTGATAATATATACGGGTTTCACTTTCTTTCTCCTTAATATCATAATCTGCGGAACATCTTCTCAAGGTTAGCTTCGTTAAGCTGTGATCCGATTACGCAGAACTTACCTGTAACATCGGCTGAACCTGTTCTGACATCAGCTTCTCCGGGAACATAATCAAACTCGATCCATGTTCCGTCTGTAGAAGGAACAACACCCTTTGTACGAAGAACGATACCGAAGGTCTCTTCATCCTCAAGCTTATCGAGCATGCCCTCGATCTCTTCCTTGGTATATTTAAGAGGAGTTTCCATTCCCCAGCTTGTAAATACATCGGCAGCATCATGATGATGGTGGTGGTGATGTTCATGCTCATCCTCGTCATCATCGTGATGATGATGACAGCAGTGATGCTCGTGCTCGTCCTCATCGTCATCATCGTGGTGATGGTGGCAGCAGTGATGCTCGTGCTCGTCCTCATCGTCATCATCGTGGTGATGGTGGCAATGATGCTCATGCTCGTCCTCGTCGTCATCATCGTGGTGATGGTGATGACAGCAACAATGCTCATCTTCATCCTCATCGTCGTCATGATGTGCGCTGTATACTACAGATCCATCCTCAGCTACAGTCTTGTGACTTCCGTGATGATGATGGTGGTGATGATGTTCCTCTTCTTCCATAACAAGCTTAAGAAGCTCTGCCTCAAGGTCATTGTTACCTTCGAATGTATCAAGGATCTCTTTTCCCGTGATCTCATTAAGAGGAGTTGTTATTATAGTAGCCTTGGGATTGTGCTCACGAATAAGCTCAACCGCCTGCTCAATCTTCTTCTGGTCGGCCTTGTCTGTTCTTGTAAGAATGATCGTTCCGGCATTCTCAATCTGGTTAACAAAGAACTCACCGAAGTTCTTGATATAAACCTTAGCCTTGGATACGTCCACAACTGTAACCGCGCTGTTAAGTTCCATCTCCTCAGATGTGTCCGCAATATTCTGGATAGCTCTCATAACATCTGAAAGCTTACCTACTCCCGAAGGCTCGATAAGAATTCTCTCAGGAGAATACTGCTCCATAACCTGCTTAAGACTTGTCTCAAAATCACCTACAAGTGAGCAGCAGATACATCCCGAATTCATCTCTGTTATCTCGATTCCGGACTCCTTTAAGAATCCGCCGTCTATTCCGATCTCACCGAACTCATTCTCGATAAGAACTACTTTTGTACCGTTCAGTGCTTCCTTTAAAAGCTTCTTGATAAGAGTTGTCTTACCTGCTCCGAGAAAGCCCGAAATAATATCTATCTTTGTCATTTCTTTGCTCCATTCCGCACTATTCAATTGTGCAATAACACTACAACAAAATCTATTCTATTGACCTGTCATCGAAATGTCAAGGAGCTCGAAACAGCGATAATTTCTGGCATTCTCGTGTTATTGACCTTCTCCCGCGTCATCGGCATGATCTGTCTCTTCGGACTGTGTTTTTGAATTGTCCTTTACCGAATCGTCAATGGTTTGAGCCGATTCTTCCGAAGTCTCCCCGGAAAGATCGTCTGAATCAATATCTTGCATATCGCCATGATTACCTGCATCCGAAGATGTAACAACGTCTGAAGTAGGAATACCTGTACCCAAATTATCATTATTTACATTTATATTTATATCAACATTCCCTTCATTATTTCCTGTACTTGACGTTGTTACTTCAGCGTCAGAGCCGGATGCTCCGGACGCCGCCTGCTCCATGCCTTCAGACATCGCTGCAGTCTCAGCGCTATCTGCGCCTGTGTCTACGGACGATAGCTCTTTTGCACTATCGGAAGCTCCCGGTCCGGCTGCAATCTCATCATCTCCGCTTCCAAAATCCATTCCGATAAGACTCATCATGCTTTTTCCCATTCTTGTCGAAAGAGATGCGGGTGCGATCGCATTGGATGTGTTTATCGCCGCAACCTTGGTGTTGTACTTGGCGTTCTTTCCTTGGAACTTAAGATGTGCGGAAGCGACCTGTCCGTGCGCAAAGCCGCAGCTTACGCAGTAGCCTTCGAGCTGTCCGTCATTTTTACCGCAGGAAATAACTGTCGTCTGTTCAACATCCTCGATTTTTCCGTCTCTTTTTTTGGCTTCTTCTATTGAATAAACTTTTTCCCTATGTCGTGGGCTGTTAGCCACAAACTCTGCTCCGCAATACGAGCATCTGTACCTGTTATTTGCTGAGCCGTCCGGATCGTCTTTAACCCAACCTCTGTCCGTAACACTCTGTTTGGTAGAAATAATATATACGGTCTGTGTTTTGTAACAGCTGCTCGTGTGCTTGTGATAAACCGCGGTATTGTAACAACCGCCTTTGTCCGCTGCGCTTACAAGGCTTGCGTTAACCGTCTTGCCTTTGCCGTTCTTATGATAATGATATTCATACTCGATCTCAGCGGCCGTTTCGCCGGAATCCAGAACCATCTGCTGAGGTATGTTCTGAATGGCCTTGGCAAACTCTGCAAACGTGGCATCCTCGCCTATCTTAACTCCCTTTGTGAGCAATGCGGATGCCAATAACTTTTTTCCATTACTCACACGCTGAAAAACCTGGTCGAGTTTCTCGCTTACAGCAGTCGCCTTCGTATCGATATATTCTTTTACCCCGTTTATATCGGTTGTCATCTTGGTCTCGTAGCTGTTGAACTGCTGATCGAAGTTGTTATTTATCTCGGTAAACCTCTTGTCGCTTGAAGCGATGGCCTCATTGATCTTTTTATCATTGGAAGCGATAACTTCGTCATTTCTTTTACCCATCTCTTCTTCAAGGTCTGAGATCATTCCCGAAAGCTTACCATACAGCTCATCAAATTTAAGATTGCTCTTTGAAAGAAGGTCTTTGCTGCTTTGATCCATTTCACTATTGAAAGCGGTAAGCTTATCAAGAAGCTCTTTGTATCGATCCATAGATTCCTTGGAAATATTCTCGTTTCCGCTGTTCACGGCTTTCTTGATCTCGTCCATGAGGTCCGTTGTCTTTTCCTTGGTGTCGTTGTAATCCTTGGTCAGCTTGTCGAGCTCTGAGTTGACCAAAGCAAACTCGGAAGCAATCTTTTCTTTGTCTGCTTTATTCTCTGAATCAATCATCTCTTTAAGAGTTTCAAGTCTTGTTTTTGTCTCACTTATATTCTGATGAATAGTTGAAAGATTTCCGGAAAGTGCTCCCGCCTTCTCGTTTACAACGTTCTTGTATTCATCGCGACTTTCGTCATCTTCTTTGTTCTTCTCAGAAAAAGACTTTATATCCTCACTGTTGTCGGATATAGTTTCATCGATCTGAGAAAGATAATCATGAAGCTCATCAAGCTTCTTGCCGGTATCTTCTTTGTTCACGCGTTCGGATTCCTCGAATTTCTCCTGCGCGTTCGCAGTAACAACCGGCGTACTTAAGTAGATCAAACCTCCGCATAAGATGGTCGCTATAACTACGGACACTGCCACCACTCTTGTGTCGTGTCTTTTAAGCTTCTTAAGCAATAGCTTGACCGAATTGTTTTGTTTGTCCCATTTTTCTCTTAACTTCATATGCTTCCTTTCTGATCCTGCGCATGCAAAAAGGGCATAGAAAAAGACCTACCGCATCCGCAGTATTTTAATAATAAAAAGTGGAAATTTCTCGGATGATTATCCAAGATATGTCGAAAGAACTTCGACGAAAATTTATTATACAGAATCCCGGGCAAATTGCAAGTAAAAATTGAAAAGGCGCTTTCCGTCTACTTTGACAGCTTTATCAAATTGCAGATATACTGTATTTGAATCTGACTTTCAGAAAAAAGGTTATTCGATATTTATGATAAAAAGATATTTCACCAAAAACGACATATTGCTGATCATAGGTATGCTCATTGCCTCGGGCCTTCTTATGCTTATCTTGTTGTTATCGCAAGAACGCGGAAGCACGGTTGTTATAAGCGTTAACGGAAAAGACGTTAAGTCTTTTTCATTGGATGAAGATACAAGATTTGTTATAGACGGCTATCATGGCGGAAACAATGTCCTTGTTATCGAGAACGGAGAAGCCTACCTTGAATCGGCGTCATGCCCCGATAAGCTGTGCGTAAATATGGGCAAGATCAGTAAAGTAGGACAGTCGATCATATGTCTGCCAAACAAGGTCGTTATAGAAATTCGCGGAAAAGAAAGTGAAGAGGAATACGACGCAGTCGTTGGATAAAAGAAATTGCTCAAGTAGGAAAAATGGATAGAAGAACAAAAACAAGCAAGATAACTTTATACGGAATATTTGCAGCGCTCGCTATGATACTTAGCTATGTGGAGCTTCAGATACCGGCGTTCTTCGCGGTGCCGGGAATGAAGCTGGGTCTTACCAATATCGTAGTTGTCGTGGCTTTATATGTGCTTGGAGAAAAAAGTGCATTCTTTATAAATCTCATCAGAATACTGGTCGTATCGCTTCTATTCGGAACAGTGATGAGCCTTTGGTTCTCACTTGCCGGAGGAGTCCTGAGTACTCTCATCATGATACTTCTGAAAAGATGTGATAAGTTCAGTCCTGTAGGCGTCAGTGCTGCAGGCGGTATCACCCACAACATCGGTCAGATAATGATCGCAATGATCTTATTACAGACAAAATTCATTGTCTGGTATCTCCCAGCCTTGTGGCTATCGGGTATTGTAAGCGGAGTTGTCATAGGAATCATCGGCGGAATTGTATGTGATCATTTAAAAAAGGCTACGCACTAAATGTGCATAGCCTTTTTATTTATAAGTGATGGTTATTTATTAAACAATACCCTGAGCCTTCATAGCATCAGCAACCTTAAGGAAGCCTGCGATGTTAGCACCTGCAACATAGTTGCCTTCAAGGCCGTACTTCTTAGCAGCATCATCAATGCTGTGATAAATGTTAACCATGATCTGCTTAAGCTTAGAATCAACCTCTTCGAAGCTCCATGAAAGTCTCTCGCTGTTCTGTGACATCTCAAGAGCAGATGTAGCAACACCACCTGCATTTGAAGCCTTACCACAAATGAAGAGAACCTTGTTAGCCTGGAGGTACTCAGTAGCCTCGATAGATGTAGGCATGTTAGCACCCTCACATACAGCCTGAACGCCGTTAGCAACAAGCTGCTTAGCATCCTCAAGAAGGAGCTCGTTCTGTGTAGCGCAAGGAAGAGCTACATCACACTTAACTGACCATACACCCTTACCTTCGTGGTACTCAGCTGACTTTCTAGCAGCAGCGTACTCAGTAAGACGTGCTCTCTTAACTTCCTTAACTTCCTTAAGAAGTTC
>JAEEGJ010007404.1_pt1 | contig 31516 bp, 29 predicted proteins | sample 8958761 | NCBI WGS metagenome assembly JAEEGJ01 (sample SAMN16246546, study PRJNA631951) | gut metagenome | biome: gut microbiome; feature: rumen; material: RS-attached | host: Bos | place: Iran: Karaj | collected 2018-10
TGCGCCAGCTCGCTCAGGTCCTTGACGGCATCAGGCGCGTAATCCGAAGCGGCGGGGGGTGGAAGGGCCCATCTGGGCACCAAAAAAGACCGCCACAAGCGGTCTTTTTTGCGTGCCCAGAGCGGGGGCATAAATGACGAATAAGGGCGATACTGTTGATTCTTTAATCAAGAGTGAAATGGCATTGTAGTAAATTGTATATGAATAATTTACTATAGTATTGCAAGAAGCCCTCTCAAATCATTCATATTCACTTTCGACTAAATATCTCGCCATATTTCGCCGAAAATTTATATCTTTGCTGGTAGATTGGTAATAGAGTATGGCGAACATCGTATACAGTCTCTCCGCCAAGAAGGATAAACGCACCGGGAAACAGGAAATCCTGGTTCGGCTCTATCATGGGAAAATTAATCAAAGGGGGAAGACCGGCATATTCGGGAATGCAGAGTATTGGGATGCTGAAAGGCAACATTTCATCATTCCGAAGGTTCGAGTTGTTACTGCCGAAAAGAAAGCGTTGATATCGGAGCTACAGTCTCTGAATTCAGATATTGAGTCATTATCTACCTTTCTTACAGATGAATTCATCAAAGCTGGAGCCGGTACAGAGATGTTGCCAGAAAAATGGGTCTCTGCTAAAATCTTAGAGCGTCGGAAGGCGGCAATGGAGCAAGCAGCACAAGTGGAAGATGCCACGCCCACTCTATTTTTCACTGTTTTCGAAGATTATATCACGAATCTTGACTGTTCTCTTCCCCGGAAACGCCATTTCTGGGTCTTGCATCGTTCACTTCGACGATTTGCTCTATATAACGACATTGACCTTTCCTTTTCATCTCTCACATCAGTGAGACTTCGAGACTTTGAGACTTTCCTCAAGGATGAACATACATTGATTGGTAAGAATGAGGAAGGAAAGACCTATTTCAGAGACCTTAAATATGAGAAAGCGTTCAAGGCCGTTCCTGAGAGTAGGCTTCCTCAGCCCCGTGGAAAGAATATGCTGATAGATACGATGAGTCGTTTCCGGACGTTCTTGCGGTGGGCCATGAAGAGAGGGTACCTGGAAAAGAATCCGTTCGATGACTACACTATTGGAATGCCGGTCTATGGGACGCCGTTTTTCTTGACTAAGGAAGAACGGAACCGTCTGCTTGCCGCTGAATTCCCGGATAACCCTGGCTTGGATGTCCAGCGGGATACCTTTGTCCTTCAATGCTTTATTGGATGTCGCGTTGGTGATTATATGCGAATGACCAAGAAGAACATCATCGATGGAGCAATCGAATACGTCCCTCGAAAGACCAAGGAGGGCCATCCGGTAACAGTCCGGGTTCCGCTATCTCCGACGGCGCAACAGATCCTTGCTCGATACCCAAAGTGCAAAGGAAACAAACTGATGCCATTTATTTGTGAACAGGACTATAACCGCGACATCAAGAAGATGCTCCGGCTGGCGGGAATAGATCGTGTTGTCACAACCTTGAACCCTCTAACACGCGAGGAAGAGAAGCATCCAATCTGGGAGGTGGCCTCATCGCATATGGCCCGCCGGGTTTTGGTTGGTAATCTGTACCATGAGGTTAAGGATCCCAATCTCATCGCGAAGATATCTGGACATGTAGAAAACTCACGTGCATTTGCCCGTTATAGGGACATCGACGAGGAAATGGCAAAGGAACTAATATTAAAACTTGAATAAGGATGAAGAAGAATTCATGGATTGAAGGAAGTCTGTTTATTCTCGCCCTGGTAAGTGCGATACTGACGGCTTCTTTTTATGTCGCTTCAAATGACAACAAACAAGATAGAGAACGTTTGATAAAGGAGCATGAGATTATCCATTCCTTTGAAGCAGACGATACTATTAGAGAAAAAGAAGAGCAACAACAAGACTATGCGAACCTCGCCGAGTTATTTGCGATACTGTGCGGGATATTCTCGGTTTCCGCTTTGACGGTGCATTTTATTCATCGTCATAAGTTGAAGCATCGTGATGAATCCTTGGAAGGCATCGCAAGCGAAGATGCTGCTATTTCTTCTGCTAAAGGTGTTATCTTAAATCAGGCATTAGCCGTCAACATCCATACGAATCTTGAATCCCAAGTCAGTGTTACAAATACAGAGGTTGAGTATTCCCCTGTAAATGTTACTATCATTGAACAAGAGGACGAAGAGTTAAATGAGCCGGATAAATCGCCAATCAAGGATAACAGCGATGATGTTCAACAAGATGTGGTGACGGAAACTGGTACTGATGGCCCGGATGAGAATAATACCGTCACGGATCAACCTGTTGAAGAAGCGGGCCGTTCCGATTCTTTGGACGCAGAAGAATCACAGAAGACGCGCGACGCCAATCAACAGTATGAAAAAGACCTTCGCTTTATCATGCGAAGTTATATATGGGAAAAATTTCGGGGACCCGAAGATGTGATTTTTAATAAGTTGTGTAAGGATGTGGACTATGTGAAAGAGCAATTTAAACTCAGAGGAGCAAAACAACGACTCGGAGAGATTGCAACGGTACTGTATCACGGAATGAATGGTCAGATACAGACAAAATCGGTTATAATTGTAAAAGATGGCGCCAAAATAGTCTCTTATAGTGAATGGATGAAAACCTTTTTTGGGGCATTTGGTATCGAGCAAAATGATAATATCAAAAAGGATGGTTATGATGAATTCCGTTTGCATTTGGGAATGCCTGCAATGAAATATTTGTTTGCTCGTAATTGGGACGACTTTGACGATTCAGAAAAACTCAAGGAATACCTATAAGGTAGAATAGACGACATAGAGAAACACTCTAAGGGACTTCGACTAATCGAAGTCCTTTTTCGTTTTATATATCTGTGAATGAGAGTAATAGAAGAGCGTTCGGGGTAAATGCTAGGGGAAAATGGAGGCTAATTTTATGGCAAAACTTGGGGGATATGAAGAGCAAAAAGAGATTAGTTTTGCAACGTGGTAAGATGACCAAAAAACATAATAATAAACGAGTAATATGAGCAGTAATTTCTACGATTTCGTTATGGATCATCCGGACGTGACGCTTGGCATAAAAGCTTGCGACTTGTTAGCTTTCGGTCGGCGCCTCATCGCCGAGCAAAAAGAAGCCTGTGCCGCCGAGGAATCTGAAAGCTTGGAGGTCTTCCTGACGCCCGAGCAAGTTATCGAGATGACACAGGTCTCCGAAAGTACTCTCCGACGCTGGCGCGTGGGGAAGATCCTCTCCCCTGTCTGGATTGCCGGTAACCGCCGATACCGGAAGCAGGATGTCTTGGCGCTGGTCACCGAGGACTCCGACACCACCATCACTGAATAATAAGGAGGCTCGCGTTGCAGCGCGAGCCTTGACCTTAAGAATAAACCAGGAGCTTCTTCTTTCTATGTTTAGACAAGGCAAATTTAGCAAATATAAGCCGTAAAAACAAGAGGGAGTCTCCGAAAACCAAGTGAAAACCAAGTAGTTATAAGTTAAGATATGGATGACAAAAAACTCTTGTTCCCCTTATGCGTTTTTCCGCTGGAGATACAGGCTCTCATAGCTGATCTTCTGCTGGATCCCACCTATTCGCACAACTATCTCTGCGCTGCACTCTTCTTTGCCGCATCCATCGCGATCGGCAACTCTCGGGCTTTATGTTTCAATGGGAAGTTCAGCAAGGCAATTCTGTTTATGGGGTTTCTTGGAAGCACCGGCGCGGCAAAGACGCCCAACATCATGGCAGCACTCACCCCAATTCTGAATGTTGATACCTATTATCTAATGAGATACAAAGCTGAACTAAAAGAGTGGCAGAATGCACCCATTGACTCCCGAGGCGACAAGCCTCGCCCAAAACAACTTAGGGTACAAGACTTTACGCTGGAGGCGATTCTGCAATTATTGTCGTGGCGAACGCATGGAATCTGTGTTTTTGTCGATGAACTGAAGGGGTGGTTATCGTCCTTCAACCAGTATAGGGGAAGGGGTGGTGATCAAGAACAGTGGCTTTCCATTTTCAGCGGTGTTCCTGTCGTCGTCAATAGGAAGACACAGGATGAAATCCCATTCATCCCGAATCCATTCGTTGGCGTGATCGGTGGTATTCAGCCGAAAGTTCTTCCGAAGCTTTTTGGCGGAGATAAAATGGATAATGGTTTTTTTCACCGGTTGCTGTTTGTCCCCGATTCTAATGAAGGAGAACCTCTGCTTTGGAAATCGGGTGACCTTCCCTCTAGTGCTGGCGAAAAATGGGAGCAGATTATAAAAAAGATTCTCGAAATGAGCGGTTATTTCAGCGAGCAGGAGAAAGTTGACCCTACCGTGTACTGTTTTTCAGATGACGCTATCGAGCACATCTGCATGTGGCAGAATGAGATAGAGAAAAAGAATACGGAGGAGCCTGAATACATAACGGAGATTTTCCGTAAGATTCAGACGTATTGTCTCCGTTTCACTTTGGTGATTCATACGATGCGCGAAGCGGCTGGAGATATAGATATGACTACAACAATAGGCGATGATACGGTAGCGTTGGCGATCGTCCTTGCGGAGTTCTTTTTTGAGACTTCCCAGATTGCATACGAAATGGTTCTGGCCGATAATACTCCGAACGATTTCTTCCGCCTTCTCAATGGCTTGAACACATTTTTCACTACCGATCAGGCCATCGCTGTCGGCGAAAAGATGGGGATCTCGCGCGCGAAGGTATTTCGCCTCCTTGGAGTACAACCGAACGATCCCTTTCTTAGAAAACTTAAACATGGGAAATATGAAAAACTCGAATAGGCATGTTGTTATGCCATACTTTGCACTTATAGAGTAACAACTTAAAAATCAATCAATTATGAGTATCAAAATCTTCCCTTTCATCAAGAAAGACAATCACGCTAACGACTTTTTCCGTCTCCTTAATGGAGTAAACACGGTTTTCACTACCAATCAGGCCATTGCTGTTGGCGAAAGGATTGGGATGCCTCGGGCGAAGGTTTTACGTCTCTTGGCAGTTCATTCTAACGATTCCTTCCTGAGAAAAATCAGACGTGGAAAGTACGAAAAGCTTGTCTAGTAAGTCTGCTGAGACTTTGAGATTTTGAGACTTTCCGGCGTAAAGAATCTCAAAATCTCAAAGTCTCACGGCAATCCTTACTCTCTTACATTAACGATTTAACCCAATTAAAACCAATCATTTATGGAAAACAAATTCTTTCTCTTCATCGTCAACGTGCTTGCACGTATGCTCGAAATGACTTCCGAAGAAGTCATCAACGGGATGATCTCGATGATCAACAGCATGTTCCCCACGGTAGACCACATCTCGCAGATGCTCAAGGCGTGGGGGATTGAAGTCTACAACTATATTAACCGTCCCAAGAAGGAGGTTTATATAGGTGATGCATCTTCGTCGGAGGAAAAACACACCTATAAGGTGAAGTGGTGTCCGGGTATTACCACAATACTACAGCGCACTTTAACGGGTTTGCCTCCTGTCGAGGAACTCATTATCCCGGAAACTGTTACTGAGATTGAAACCGGTGCTTTTGGTGATTTGAAAGTGTCGAGAATATCATTCCCCAGTAAACTAAAGAGTATCCCTTCGTTCGCCTGTTCCAGTTGTTATGCATTGAAACAGGTCGAGATTCCTGACACCGTTGAAACAATTGGATATGGGGCATTCCTTTGTTGCCACAGTCTTTCAAAAATAAGGATTCCCGGCTCAGTAAAGACTATCGAAGAGAATGCCTTTAAAGGATGTGATGCTCTCCCGGAGGAGGTCAAGGAGCACATCCGTACCATCGGCGGTCCTCAGGCGCTTGGGGAGCCGAAACTGACGGATGTCCATAAAGAAGGACCCGGCGAACACAAACATTGTGTCGTGAATACCGAGACCCTGAAAGAGGCTGAAACCGAAAAAAAGGACGACGGCAATGAATAGCAAGAAAGGAATATCCCTCGCAATCTGCAACCGGAAGGGTGGCGTGGGCAAATCAACATCGGGTGCTTCCATCGGCGGCGCGATGGTAGAAATGGGGTTTTCCGCCTTGCTGATAGACAATGATCCCCAAGGTGACCTGTCGAAGAACTTTCTGGAACAGATTCCCGAGGAGACGCTGACGTCGACTTACTTCAAGAGAAAGCTTCCGATTGTCTCGATCCGGGAGAATCTCGATCTGATTCCGGCAAATGGAAGCCTCACGGTCGTCGAAACGAGCATGGATTCCGCAGAGGATCGGGAGGTGTTGATGAAAGCCTTGAAGTCGGTGAAGGATAAGTATGACTTCATCATCATCGATTGTCCTCCTTCCCTGGGTTGGTTGACGATGAATGCCCTGACGGCCTGTGATTACCTGATTGTTCCGATGCAGGCGGACTTCAAGTCCTTGGCGGCGCTCTCCAACATGGCGGAAGCCTGCTATCAGGCGGCGACGCCCACCAGAATCAACGGAATCTTCTTCACTTCTTATGACCCGAGAACGAGGCTGGCAAAGAGCATTGAAAAAACCGTCCGCGACAGATACGGTGCGACCGTCTTCAACACTTCCATCCGTCGATGTGTCAAGGTTGCCGAATGTCAGGTGGAACACAAGGATGTCATAGCTTATGATCCGTCCTGCAATGCGTCTAAAGACTACAGGTCGCTTGCCGAGGAGATCGTTGCTATGGTAGAGAAACAAGACAGTAACAAAACAAAATAGTAAAGCGGTAAACAATGAAAAACGTAGTTGATCCAGAACAGGCGGGGAACAATGTATTTTCTGACCCTACTGCTGTTCGTCAGGCAGGCAAAAAGAATGAAACCAAGAAGGTGCTCGTCCTTCCGATTCCCTTGCATGGGGCATTGATGGAGGTGGCATTTCGCGAGGGCGTCAAACTGAAGACGCTGGTCAAAGAATCTCTCCTCGAAAGAATCCGGCAGGCGGAGGAGAAGAAGGTTGGAGAGCAGGATCCCTGTACGACTGAGTGCAGGTACATCAAGGCGGTCAATCCGAACAGCATCGTCTATACCTCGGTATATATGACGCGCGAGATGAACCATCAGCTCCGGGCCTTGAGCCATTACTCCCACATCCCCGAGAAGACCCTGATTGCGGATGCTCTGGCGGAGTATCTATTCAAGCAGTACGGGGAGAAATACCCTTCAGCTGTCAACCAGGGAATAGTACAGTAGTAGAAAGGCAATGTGGCAGAATAGTCAAAAGCCAAACAACAACGGCAACGTGACGAAGAATGATGTCGCTCGTCCTGATCGAACTGCCCGCTCGTCTTGGTCGTCTTCGACGAGTCCCCACTGGGGACAGACGGCGTTCAGTTCGAGTCCCTACCAGGGACGTCCGGCAACATCATTCCGGGCCGCGCAGCGTCCACCGGCCCACACGAAGGAGGGCCTAACTCAGTAGGGCCACAGCCGGCCTCCGTCCGCCTGTGGACGCCGCTCGCGGCTCCCTCCTTCGCCAGGGGATACCCCTGGACCCCTCGCGCGTGTCGGTCTCCGGCCGGGTCCCCGGCTCTGCCGCCCAGCCGTTCATCCGCCCTCGCGACCAAGGGCTGCGCCCCTGGACCTCTCGGAGGAGCGAGGTCCTGGCCGGGTCCCCGGCTCCGCCGCCCGGCCATCCCTCTTCCTCCGACCAAAGGGAATCTCCCTTTGGAAACCCAGAACAGAGCAATTGTTATCAACCTTAAATAATAATAAAACAAATGAGCCAGTATGTAGTTATTCACATGGAAAAGCGGATGGAAATCACCCCCGTCCTGGAGCGGCACATCCTCCGCGTCGAAGTCAAATATCTCGAAGGTCAGCGTCTCGAAACTGTCTGGATGCCGGACAACGCCGATGCAAACAAGGCGATGATGAATCGAGAACTTGTTTCCCGGATTGTCACCGATCCACTTACCGGAGAGAAGAAGCACCTGACGTTCAATCAGGCAATCCGGAAGCGGATCGAGGATGCCGGCATCAAGAAGATCCACAAGGGACAGAATCTCGCCATCGAAATCATTTTGACCGGCTCGCCGGAAACGATGAATAAGATGAACGAGAAGCAACTGGACCGGTGGGTCAAGGAATCGATGGACTGGGCCGGTGAGCAGTGGGGGAAGGAGAACATCGTCACCGCCGTCCTGCATATGGACGAGAAGACGCCGCACATCCACCTTATCCTCGTGCCGATCGTTCAGGGTCTCAGCCGCACGAGCAAAAAACGTGACGAGGAACGCCGTCGCTCCGGCAAGGAAGTGAAGGCCCGTAACCGGAATACGGACGGGAACCGTCTTGCTGCGAATGAGGTCTTCACTGTCCCCAAGCTCTACGCCTACCATTCCAGTTATGCCGAGAAGGTCGGCGCCCACTTTGGCCTCGGGAGGGGCGTCAAGGCTGAGAAGGGCAGTAAGAAGAAGCACCAGAGCTCCGAGGATTATAACCGGCAGCTCGAGCGTGAGCGGCTGAGCAAGGAGTCGCTGATCGAGGACCTGACTTCCGAGTACTCATCGAAGCAGGAGGCTCTGTTGACGCTCAACGATAGCCTGGCTCTCGCGGCTGCGAATCTTCAGAAGGTCAGCGAGGATGCTGCCAATGAAGAAAAACGTAGGAACAAGGCGAAGAAGGAGGCCGATGACCAGGAAGCTCGTTATCAAGCGACTAAGCAGTTGACCGAGGCCTTGGAAGGCTCCATCGAACAGGGCCGAGACATTGAGAAGCAGATTGCTAAACGCGAGGGTTATCTCCGGTCGCTTGCATCGAAGTCGTTATGGGATTTGATGCGGCAGATTCCTGAACTCATTAAGAAGGAATTGACTTATCTCGTTAACAAGTATATCAAGGGAGAAGTCGTTTCCTTCAAAGAGGAAGAGTTGACGATGAAGGATGGCGCCAAGAAGATGTTTATGAGGATGGACTTCAAGTGGGAAGGGGACCAGAAGAACTATAAACTCGACGTTCGTGAAAGTGATGGTCTTGTATGGCTCAACCAGAAGCAGTGGATTCGGAAGAACGGGGCTCCGTTTGTGATGCCGGAAATTGCCGACTATTGCACCCGGTCGCTGTCGCCCGAAGGTAAGGCACTTGTCACCTCCTTGTACCGGAAGACCGAATTCGCCCCCAGGCAGGAGGATCCGGTCGTACTCAAATTACAGGAGAAGTACGGTGATGTAGCCGTTGCATCTGTCTCTCCTCTCCGGACGGACGGCAAGGAGACAGGAAGGATGTATCACTTTACTACTTCCGGAAAGAGTATGACCGCCGTCAGCGACTTTGACGCCAAGAGTATCTGCATCTGCCCCGGACACGCCAAGAAAGGGGCCCTGTACTTGGAAAACTGGAAGACTCTCGGCGGTAAGCCTGCTGTAGCGGTCTACGACAGGGTCTTTTCTCTGGCGTATAAAAAGCTTAAACAGGGACGGAGCGTTTGATGTAATAGCCGTCCATTAAACCGTCGTTTATGGGACGGCCGTGACGACCGAAGGAATACACCGGTTCGGAATGTTAAATGCGTCCCGTAACCGGTGTTTTAATCTACGTTTCACAAATAACCTTTATGAGACTGAAAATGAGAATCGGATATGCAAGGGTCTCCACCCAGGACCAGAACCTGGACCGACAGCGGGATCAGCTGCGGCAGGATGGGTGCGATCGAATCTACGAAGAGAAGGTGAGCGGAGCAAAAAGTGATCGGCCGGAACTCAGACGGATGCTTGATGCTCTGCGAGAGGGTGATATCATTGTTGTATCGGAACTGTCGCGGCTCAGTCGCTCCGTCCGGGATCTGTTCAGTATCGTCGGGCAGATTCATGGGGCCGGAGCAGAGATCAAGTCCCTGAAGGAGCCCTGGCTAGACACCACGACCCCGCAGGGACGGTTGCTCTTCACCTTCTTCAGCGGTATCAGCGAGTTCGAGCGCGACCTGATCCGCCAGCGAACAATCGAAGGCATGGCTGCCGCCAGGGCGCGTGGTCATAATGGCGGGCGACCTGCACTAGATGCCAAGAAGGTAAAACTCGCTTTGAAAATGTACGACTCGAAGACCTGCACCGTGGCGGAAATCACAACGGTCACGGGGGTTAGCAAGACTGCGCTGTACCACTATATCCACGATAGGAAGAAAGAATAGTATCGGCATATAGCTATTCGCCTGTAACCTTTTATGCCAGAGATTCCGCTTCTTTTAGGCCAGCCTCCAAATAGTTCCGGTGAACTCCATTTAGACACCGATTTGTCATTCGAACATCTTCATGAATTCCTTCTCGGCTTTGGCATCAGCCTTACTGAACTCTTTATTTGCAATGATTTTGCGCTCTTCGTTCAACTTAAGCGCCGGCTTGAGTTTGGATGAGCCCTCCATCTCAAAAGAATAGACGCCTTCATAATCAGAGCCTTCGCAGATAACCTTCACATTGACTGGCCTGTTTTCACTGAGAAGTTCGACGATCCGCTCGGAGACCGCTCTCTCCGGGACAAAGAAATCATCGCTGTTGGACGTTGATGTGAAGGAGACGGAATCCTTCTGGCCGTCGTTGATGATGAACTTGTGATCCAGACGGGGCCGATACTTTTTTTCGGAATTTGCTACTCGGAAACGGACGCTGTTATAGTACCGCGCGTCATTCTTGCTCTTGACGCTATAAATCCAGATGCCCATATTCGCAGCGGTACGTGTCGTATCACGGCGGAGAATGGCCCCTGACCACCAATTCCGTTCAGTATCCACCTCGCACAATGCCCCTTCCACCTCGTCGGTCAGTTTCAACGACGGCCAATAAACATCGTAATCACCGGCATTATAGTTCATTTCCCAGATGCCGAACTTTTTTCCATGTTCTTTCTGGGCATACTTTTCCGTAGAATGGGAACAAGAGACCGCCACCAGTGTAAAGACGGCCATCAAAGACAGTTTGTAATACATTTGCATATCAGTTCGTTTTAGTGAATACCTTAATAATGGTGTTAGAAAGCTTCTTCATCTTTGTGGAAGGTCGCAATCTTTTCTCCACTGAAAGGAGCAGTCATTCGGAAAGTCAGTCTATCTACGGCCTGATAAGAGGCAGGAGTGCTGTCCATTGCCTTAACAGCCTTCTTGAACCGGGCGCTCTCTATAAACTGAGCATTCAACTTATCCAATTCAATATCAGTGAAATCCCCTGGCGAAAAAGATGCGATATCATCATAGGGCACGTGGAACGACTCGACCATCGCATCGCCGTATGAGAAAAAGATGTGATCGGGCGATTTCTCGTACCTGCCTTCAATCACTGTAATGCTCTTGATGACTTGGATGGCCCCCGTCTGAACTTGATAATAATAAACACGGAATTTTCCCTTATCGACAGCCTTGTCCTCCAGATTCTCCTTGGTAAGAACATAACACCACTGCATCTCATAGGACCGACCACTCATCTCCGCGTTCATGACATCGGAAACCCAGAACTCCCTGCGAAGGAAAAGCGGGTCGTTCATCTCCATCAACTCCCGATAAACCTTCTTGTACATATAGGGAGCAAGTCCCAATCTGAATTCTTTCCGGGAGAATTCGGGACTTCTGAAAACGATGACATCGCCCTTCCAGTCATAGAATACCAGACGGCTCAGCGCTTTCTTCTCGTGGAACTTGGTGATTCCATTGTAGTCTGCAACCGCCGCGTATGCCGCAATCTTCGTCATGTTTTGCTTCGCGTATTCCAGCATCCGGGCATTCTTCTTTTCTATCTCCCCGGCACGGGGCGACTTCACCTTCTGTCCGCGTGGATTCGTAACCATCGGCACCTGCGAATCAAGGTATTCGCCGAATACATCCAGCAGTGCTCCGTATGAGAAATCACTGAAATCGTGGATGGACGTTATCTCGACATCGACAAACTGGTCGACGCCGGTTTCGTCTTTCTCCGTGAAAGCATCGGTGAGGTAGTCGTGGGTCGTCTGCTTCATCCGGGCTATGGCCTGGTCGACCGTCATTTCCTGTGCTACGGACAATACTGACGTAAATATCGCACAGGAAGAGAGGATGATTTGTTTTAGGAATTGCTTCATGTTCTTTATCTCATAATTGCGCGAACACTCAATCCATTACACCTATCCGAATGAAGAGTTGTATAAAAGTCTGTACCAAGGGTGGTCGTAATGACTCTTGCGTACTGATTTGCCATCCATTGGTCATTAAGAGTCGCCGTCCAGTAAGAAGATCCCAATTCGTCAAATTGTGTTCCTGACATCTTTCCGGGGTAAGCAGGTACGAAAATACATTTCTTGTTGTTATTCATATCCTTCTTGCTGGAAATCGTCACCCCACGAACGCCGTTGATAGTAACAGACTTAATTAACCCGTTGTCTATTAATTCCTGCCACTCATGACGGGTTGGCGTAGACCAGCCCTTGCCCATATTCGCAGTTGCCGCATCATCGGATTCTTTAAGGGTAACGATGTTGTCCGGGGTCCCAGTAGCGGAGGCAAAATCATCCACTACATATTTGGTCAATTTATGAAGATAATCCCCGTCGGAACAGTACTTGTAGGTCGACCAGCTATACTGCTCTTTAGTCGACGTTTCTCCCCAAGCAAAATGGTCTCCCCTTTCTGTGGGTATATTTGCACCGACATTGTGTGACGCCCATCTCTTGCCGCTAGGAAGGTCAAGGTCGATTGGCCCTTGAGGGAATGTCACAAAATCTTTGACTGTCCCCTCAATTGGCGTTTTCCCGACAATGATATCCACACGATAAAAGAACTGGACGCCGTCTTCAAGGGATGTGAGATCAGCTGAAAAACCATTTTCCGTGTCGTAAGCCGCCCTGACGGACTTGGACAAGTTATCGGCAGAAGTGCCATACTGAACACGAACCTCAGAAATCCTTTCGGGGTTCTGGGAGATGCGGATTTCCCCATAAACCTTAGCAGCAGTGTACTCTACAAGTACATCCACACTTTTAAGACTGATTCCTGAAATATCATCGGGGACAGAAGGGATGATTTCGTCACATGACATAACGACTGCGGACAGACAGATGCCGGCAAAAAGAAAAGGAGCAAAACGTTTCATTGGGTTTCTAGGTCACCCGGCCCCCGGCGAAATATGTTTAAAACACAAAAGTGTGGAGCCGTTTCGCATCCACTACTTTGAGGTTCTGGAACAACCTTTGAGACATGAATACGACCGATACTCCACACTCGACGTATGGTATCGGTCGAAGACCAACAAGACACAACGCCGGGCGGAGTGTCTCTATCGCTGTCCGTCTCATTAAAATTTTCCAGATTCCAAAGTAGGACAACGCGAAAACACTTTCGCTGATATGTCAGAATGGGTTTACCCATTCATTGCAAATATAAGCAAAAATTTTGCCGCGATCACCTTTGATTCTCAGAAACACAACAAAGTCCACTATTTCCGGAACGCCTTGAATCTGCAGTATGTTCCAGCGTGTATTTTACCGGCGTGTTGATTTCAAAACAAAAACCATTCATCAATCCTACAGAATCAAAGAATAGGAGGCAAGGGGGGGCAACAGATAACGAGAGGACACATGAGAATTCATTCGGAACCGGATGAAAATGAATGATTTTCAAATATCTCCATAGGTCTCTTTAGGAATCTCCCCAGATTTTCCTTACTTTTGTACTACATTACTACTTGCTAGTTATGTAGACATATTTGAACATAGCATTTGCTATTTATTCGGTTGCCCCTGAAACCTAGGAAATTTCATTGCAACGCACCGGATAAGTCAGTGAATGTCTGCGCTTTGGCGTGGACTGGACTTATCTAGTGTTGCGGGCTTCCTAGGGCCTCAGGGCATGGATATTTGACGGTCCATGCCTTTTTGTGCCCTGTTGCCCGCCCGTGATAAGTCGCAAGTGCCGTAAGAGCGCAGCTTATGGCCAACAATTCGAATCTTGGCGCCGCTAAGGCTGCCAAGAATGACGAGTTTTACACCCAGTATGCGGACATCCAGAAGGAGATCAACGCTTACCTGGAGTACAACCCGGACACTTTCCGTGACAAGACGGTCCTTTTGCCGTGCGATGATCCCGAGTGGAGCAATTTCACGCGGTTTTTCGCCCAGAACTTTGAGCGTCTGGGGCTGAAAAAGCTTATCAGCACCTCGTACGCTGTAGAGAGCAAGAAATATAAATACTACGAGCCTACACTGTTCGAGACAGAGAACCCAATCTTCGATGAGGACAAGACGCGAGTTCGGGGCAAGATCTTCGTTCTGGATCGCGACGTCAACGGCAGCGGTCGCATCGACATCGATGACTTGGAGTGGCACTATCTCGACGGCGATGGCGACTTCCGGAGTCCGGAGGTTTGCAAGCTGCGAGACGAGGCGGACGTGATTGTAACCAACCCTCCATTCTCGTTACTAAGAGAGTTTATTTCATGGATTGTAGAAACAGGAAAGCTTTTCTTGATTATTGGGAATAAGAATACAATCCACTATAAGGAGGTCTTTCCTCTGATTAAAGACAATCGACTTTGGGTCGGGTACACATCAATGGGAGTGGACATGCTTTTCGATATCCCGAGGGGGATGGAGAGTCTTTATCTTGAGACGGAGAAGGAAGGCAGCAAGTACAAGATTGTCAACGGTAGAGTATGTGCGCGGGCTGCCGGTGTTTGGTACACCAATCTTGAGCATGGCCGCCGTCATGAGCCATTAAAGCTTATGTCTATGAGTGATAACCTGCGGTTTAGTAAGCATAAGGAAATCCGGAACGGAGGATATCAGAAATATGAAAATTACGATGCTATCGATGTCCCTTATGCTGACGCAATTCCTGATGATTATCCTGGGACAATGGGGGTTCCCGACACTTTTTTAGGTAGTTATTGTCCTGACCAGTTTGAAATTATTGGACTTGGTAGCGGGTATCTTGGTCAAAGCATTGGCGTTGGTGGCATTCCGAAGGAACACAAGCAGCTGATGCGGGGGCATTCTGCGGCTGGTGATTTGTATATGCTTGTTGATGGAATTCCGAAAGTCCCATATTCTCGTATCCTCATTCGTAAAAAGTTATAAATCATGAATACAACGCTTATTCAAACTTGGACCGTCGGCGAGATCTGTAAAGGATTCCAGTATAACGAATACGAAGGCAAGGGCCTGTACGGCCTTTCCGGCAAGCTGACTATCCAGCCCGAGTATCAGCGCCACTACCTATACGCCGAGAACGGCGGCAAGCGGGAGGTGGACGTAATTCGGTCCGTCCTGAGCGGATACCCGCTCGGCCTGATCTACTTCACCAAGACCGCCGAGGGTCGCTACGAGGTGCTCGACGGGCAGCAGCGCATCACCGCCCTGGGACGCTTCCTTACCGAGAAGTTTGCTTGGATCGACGAGTCCGGACGGCCGTGGTATTTCACGGCCATGGACAAGGACCTTCAGGCGAAGATTCTTGGAACGACGCTCCTTGTCTATGTGTGCGAGGGCACTGAAAGGGAGATCAAGGACTGGTTCCGGACCATCAACATCACCGGCCTGCCTTTGAACGCCCAGGAGATCCTGAATGCTGTGTACTCCGGTCCGTTCGTCACCGCGGCGAAGGAGGAGTTCTCGAACTCGAACAACGGCCAGATGGTGAAGTGGAGCCACTATGTGGCCGGCAGCCCAAAGCGCCAGGACTACCTGGCCGCGGCGCTTGACTGGGTGAGCCGTGGCAAAGCTGAGCAGTATCTGGCAATGCATCGCTACGAAGGTTCCATCCAGGAGATGAAGACATATTTCCGCTCGGTCATCGACTGGGTGACGGGCGTATTCGACTTCGCCCCGGAGAAGGAAATGTGCGGCCTGCCGTGGGGCGAGCTGTACGAAAAGTACCACAAGAACGCCTACGACCCTGCCGCCATCGCGGCCACAGTCAAGCGTCTATACGAGGACTTCTTCGTGAAGGAGAAGCGGGGCATCTATGAGTATGTCCTCGGCGGATGCCTGGAGCCGCGGCTGCTGAACGTCCGTGTGTTCGATGAGCCCACTAAAAAAGCCATCTACGCAAAACAAACGGCGAAAGCGGAGGAAAAGGGCATTTCGAACTGTCCATACTGCGCTATCGGCCATGATGCCAACCGTACACGGATTTGGAAGCTGACCGAAATGGACGCCGACCATGTCTCCGCATGGAGCAAAGGAGGAGGCACGGACATCGGCAACTGCCAAATGCTTTGTAAGATCCACAATCGCGCGAAAGGGAATCGTTGAAATCAACAATCGATAACCTCTTTTCCAACAGAATAGCCGCGAGGAACTCAAATGCATATAAACAAGTTAAGGGAGCTCTCCCTTTGGGGAAATATGAGAAACATCTGACAATCTATTCAAAGACTCACTTCCATAACTCAATAGGCACGAACAAATAATCCTTTCAAATGAGAGAAAAACACATTTTTCCGGCATCAGTTTTAGAACAATCTGCTGATCAACTATTCACCGAGAAATCCCATCTCTCGGGTATTCTCTATTTAACAGTTCTATTGTGCCTTGTCGGATCGCTGGTAGCTATAAATTTCATTCATGTTGATGTTAACGTCCGTGTTTCTGGAATTATCAAACCACGCGAGGATCACACAGTAGTATTGGCGACTACTAGTGGGTTCATTGAGGCACGAAATCTAGCCCTAAATGCAGAGGTGTCAGAAGGCGATACTCTTGCGATAATCCGCTCTGAACTTATAACAGCGAAACTCCCCTCTCTTGAGTCCAGAAAAAAAGAACTAAAAGCGCTAATTACTGATCTTACCCAATTGACGACCCTTGAACCTACAAAGGTTAATCTAGTTAGCCCTATGTACAAGCAAGATGTTCTGTATTATTTATCACAGTGGAGTGAAGCAGAAACCAAACGAAAACAGGCACAGGCCTTATTTGAACGTTCAAAAAAACTATACGAGGCGAATGTCATTCCCTTATCCGATTTCGAGCCAACAGAATTACAATACGAACAGGCGCAGAATTCCCTCCATACTTTGACGGATTATCAACAACGCCAGTGGCAGTCAGATTTAATAGGATATAAAGCGGAACTCAGAGAATTAGATGCGCAGATTAATCAAATATCAATCCAAAATGCAGAAACGGTAATTATTGCACCGACATCCGGAACTATCCAACGTGTCCAGACGCTATTCGATGGAACTTTTGTGACTGCCGGTCAACAACTCGTAGAAATATCCCCTAATGGCAGTCTAATTGCCGAGTGTTATGTCCCCCCAAAAGACGTTGGATATCTTCGAACAGGATCTAAAGGGAGGGTACAGGTGTCCTCTTTCAATTATACTGAATGGGGAGTGCTTATCGCAACAGTAGTAGAAATCTTTGATGATGTATCTGTCTCTTCGGACGGGACACAGTCTTTTTATAAAGTTTATTGCTCATTAAATGATGACCACTTGACCCTGAAGAACGGTTATAAAGGGTATCTAAAAAAAGGAATGGTGGTCAATACAAACTTCCTTATCACACGTCGAACGGTATTTCAACTCCTTTACGACAAAGTCAACGATTGGTTGAATCCAAATATCCAGAGAAACTATGAATAAAGGTGTTAAAATCAAGCAGCATGATATTACCGATTGTGGCGCCGCTTGCCTCGCCTCCATATCAGCCTTTTATGGGCTTCAACTTCCAATAGCGAAGATTCGACAAATGGCATCAACCGACCGGAAGGGAACAAATGTTCTCGGGCTCGTAGAGGCGGCCGGGAAACTAGGCTTTGATGTCAAAGCGGTTAAGTCAAAAAAACCGGATGGCACTAACAATATTGAACCTCTTCACCAAATTCCCACACCCGCGATAGCACATGTCATCAAAAAAGAGAGACTTCTTCATTACGAAGTAATATATGGAACTAAGAAAGATAAAATCCGAATAATGGATCCGGGTACAGGGGAATTAAAGTGGTGTCCGCTAGAGGAGTTCAATAAGGAATGGACAGGAGTCTTAGTGCTACTGATGCCTAAAGAAGACTTTGAGAAAGGAGACAATAAAGTATCAATGTTTAAGCGATTCTCCTTTTTACTCAAACCGCATCGTAAGGCCGTAATCGAGTCCATTTTCGGAGCAGTCATCTATACCCTTCTTGGTCTAGCCACATCAATCTATGTAGGAAAGATTGTTGACTACGTGATTCCAGGAGGTAATAGGAATTTGCTCAATCTTCTTAGTGTTTTGATGATTGTCATTTTAGTCTTGTCATTATTCATTGACGCCGTGAAAACAGTTTATATGTTAAAAACGGGGATTAAAATTGATACTAGGCTTATTCTGGGGTACTATAAACACCTTTTACGCCTTCCACAGTCCTTCTTTGATACCATGAGATCTGGTGAGATTATTTCCCGAGTAAATGATGCTGTTAAGATTAGGTCGTTTATCAATGAAACACTTGTAGGGCTAATGGTGAATATCTTTACGGTTGTGTTTGCTTTTGCATTGATGTTTTCTTATTACTGGAAGCTTGCCGTCATCATGCTTGCAATCATTCCGCTATATGTCATATTATACTTGCTCTACAATCGTGTCAACCGGGTTGTTTTACGTAAGGGAATGGAGCAGGCTGCAGAACTAAATGCGCAACTAGTCGAGTCCATCAATACCGCCGGCACGGTAAAGCGTTTCGGACTAGAAGAATATGAAGACATCAAAACAGAGAATCGGTTTGTTACATATTTAAAGACCATCTACAAATCCTCCATTAACGCCTTATGGGCTAGTTTAAGTTCGCACGGGATATCTCGTCTTTTTACGATTATTCTTCTATGGGCGGGTACCGCCTTTGTCTTGAAGAATTTGATAACATCTGGAGAATTGATGTCCTTCTATTCGCTCACGGCCTATTTTATCGGCCCGATTGCTTCACTAATCGGAATAAATCGTGTATATCAAGATGCAAAGATTGCCGCATCTAGATTGTTCGAAATCATGGACTTAGATGTTGAGAACGTTGATGGGAAGATTCGATTCTCGAAAGAACAAGTTGGAGATATCTCTTTCGAGCATGTGGATTTCCGATATGGCACCAGAACACAAGTGTTCAAAGACTTTTCCGTCATTTTCAAAAAGGGGCAGATAAATGCCATTGTAGGTGAAAGCGGCTCTGGAAAAACTACTCTTGCTGCGTTACTGCAGAATCTATATGATTTGCAAAGTGGTCATGTCCGTATCGGGGGTGTCGACATTCGGCACATTGATAACGCGGATCTTCGCTCCCTTGTTTGCGTGGTCCCTCAGCAAATAGATTTGTTTGAGGGAACTATTATAGAAAACATCACATTGGACGATTATGATCCAGATAATACCCGAGTTATTAATCTATGTAAAGAGGTAGGTCTACTAGATTTTATCGAAGGGCTTCCACTTGGATTTAACACAAATATTGGAGAAAACGGCGTTCAATTATCCGGTGGACAGAGACAACGTTTGGCGATAATACGAGCTCTTTACCGCAACCCGGAAGTTCTGGTTCTGGATGAAGCGACATCGTCTTTAGACTCTGAATCCGAGAAAAGTATCAAGCGGATAGTTTCAAATCTTCGCGAGCAAGGGAAAACAGTACTACTCATTGCCCACCGCTTGGGAACAGTAATGAATTCTGATTTCATTGTTGTCCTCAAAGAAGGTGTTCTCGTTGAACAAGGAACTCACCAAGAACTAATTTCCATAAACGGAGAGTATGCTCGATTTTGGAAGGCACAGACAGAAGTGTCAAAAGTATGAAGAAGCTATTTGAATATGTCGATTTAATCGCGAGATTTCATTCCTTAATAATGTCCTGCAATACTGGAACGCCGGATGGTTTTGCAGATAAGTTGGGCATAAGCAGATCCAGTCTCTATAATCTTCTTGAAGAGATTCAATCATATGGCATTGAAATAGAATATTCCCGTAATAGAAAAACTTTCTTCTATACATATCCCGAACGGGTGGAAATAAAGATAATGATAATTCAACATGATAATATTGAGTGAAATAAAGTTCCGTCCAAAGAATTTGGATAATAACCTACTACCTTTGTGGTCTACACCATTTAATAATCTTAAAGACTTATGAAACAGTTTGAGTTAAGCGCATTGGGCCTTCGCGAAATGGAGGTCAACGAACAAATCGAAACCGATGGTGGTGAGGCTGTCATCGTTACAATTCTCGCCGTAGTCGGGGGTGTTATCGCCATCATTGGTGCGGTGAAAGACATCTATGAAAACTGGGACACAATTGAGCAAGCTGCCCGAGATGGCTTTGCTGAAGGTTATGCTGCCGGAAGAAACTAGTAGAAAGATATGAATTGTCATTTTCAAAACTTGGCATTGGAGTCCCTCTCTGTTGAAGAATGCATTTTCATTAATGGAGGAGAGGAAAAGGAACGCAATTTTTACTACGATGTCGTTCACGGCATTACAAAAGCCGTTGGCTATATCTGCGGAGCGGTCGATCAACTCATTGAGGATGTGGGAGACTTCTTTGATGGAATACAAGAAGGATGGGAAAACACTCGTAATTAGAGATATATGAATCAGGAATCCTTATTTGTGGCATTATCGGAAGAAGAACTTCTTCGGGTAAATGGTGGCTCTGAGCGATCCCATTCGGCAGGAGAATCTGTCGGTTCGTTCGCCGCACGTATAGCGAATGCCATTGAATCGTTTGTTGAAGGCGCTGTCAATGGGCTTTTGGACGCAATGGAATTCATGGGAGAAATGTACCAAGACGCAGGGGTCCCTACGGGAACGATTACTTCCTAACCCTAATTGAATGAGATAATACCTGCGATGTCATCCATCTCTTATTAGAAATGGCCGAGAATTCCAACGATAATGATCGAAAGGGGTTTTCGGTTTTTTTTTCGGCAGAAAGACCTATCTTTGCTATTGAAGAATAAAAACAATCCATGAAGAGGGGCATTCTTTATTTATTATTATATGTTGCTATTCTTGTTTTTATGGTAATCTTGGGACATTTTTTCTCAAGTGACCGAGAAACAGCTAGTGCCATTGCTATTATTGCCGCAAATATTCTTTTTTCTATTATTGTATTTTATCGGAAGCCTATCCCTAGAGAAGTGTTTTTCTTCTCTGGTTTTTCTTGGTTAGTTTTGATTTTATGCTTTCTGGTTTCAGTTTTAATCGCGATCACTGTTTGTGTCTATTTTGTGGACGTGATTCCAGATATGGGCGAAGTAGGATACTTAAGTACATCGGCTTTATCGTTTTTTGAGATAGGAATAATAACTCCGATTAGTGAAGAGATCCTTATTCGTGGAATCATCCTTTTTTCTTTATTATCATCCCCCTTTTTTCAAAAGCATATATGGGTGGCGATACTTGTTTCTGCTGCGGTTTTCGGTTTATTACATTTCGGCTTATATCAAAGTGTCCTGTTTTTTTGTCATGGTATAATATGGGGATGGCTTACCGTCTCTACAAATAGTCTGGCGCCAAGCACTATTATGCATATTACGAATAATGTTTTTATGCTAATAATAGCGAAGTATTCCGACAATAATAGTGGCTTAATATTTCATCTTCAATCAAGTAGTTCAATCATACGAGTACTTCTATTTGCAAGCATAGTTTTATTATTATTGTGGATAATAAGGCTTATTTATCGAAAAGAGAATTACACTCGCTGTTAATAAATGGACCATGGAGGAATACTATTTGCTAAGATGGTCGTTCTTCTCTCACAGTCTTATAAATGAAAGGTCTTGTTCGTCAATAAAGAGTCCCTTTTTATGTTGTTTTATTGCTTATTTATTAATTCGAATTTTATTTTATGAGTATTTTTGACCCGAAATACAGAATAGTTTTAATCGTTTTCTTTTGGATAAGTATTATCGCTTCTTTATTGTTGTTCGTTGGGGTGGTGTATGATTATGTTCATAATAAAACCATAGAAATACCCCCCAAGGATTGGCTGATACTAATAGGTTGTCCATTATTAATTATCCTGGATATTCTCCTAATTCATGGTCTAAAGGGGATTTAAGGCAATTCATGGGAAAAGCACATAGAACAGGTTATGAATCGAGTATCGTTAGATTCGTTGTTTTCGGTTGTTTATTCTTCGTAAAGGGTTCTTTATCAGGGCTTTCACAAGAAAGAATGAGTCTAAACGATTGCCTGAATCGTTCTTTCCTCCATAGTAAAGAGATTACTATGGCAAAAGTCAAGCGCTCTTCCGCCGAGATATATCTTAGACAAGAACGCGATTTATTTATTCCTTCGCTAAGTATAACAAATCAGCAGAATCTTTCAATTGGGCGAGTTCTGGACCCTACGACCTACCAGTTTATTACAAATCGGACTGTACATGACATGAGTGCTGTCATTGGAGGGTCGTTAACTATCTTTTCGGGATTGGAAAGAGTATACCAAGTGAAGAAGGCTGAATTAAACCTTAAATCGATTGAATTAGAAGAGTCATTGACAAGAAACGAACTCTCACTGGAGGTTACACGTCTCTTTCTTGAGATTCTGATGGACAAAGAAGCTATCGAGATTTGTGAAAAGAAGGTGGCGTTGTTGGAAAAACAGGAAGAACTAATTGCACAAAAAGTTGCGTTGCAGGCATCAACAACGGCAGATTTATTGAATGTCCAGGCGGATATCACAAGAGCCAAGATAGAATTATCCGATGCGTTGAATGAACTGAATCTGGATAAGGTGGCGATGTGCGGGTTTCTGAATATTGATGACTGGAAAGACTTTGATGTGGCAATCGATGAAGGAGATGATCTCGAACCTCGGCTTTGGAATGTTTCGGATGTCTTTTTGGCGGCCCAGAGACTTCCGCAAATCCGTCAAAAAGAAGTGGCTATTCAGCAGGCCAAACGAGATATTCAGATTACGACCTCATCCTATTGGCCCACAGTAAAACTCAATGCAGGTTATGGGTCTACTTATTCCAACGCACGCGTAAAAACAACCGGCGAAAACTATGTTTTCTATGACCAGTTACGAGACAATATGAGCGCCTATGTGACAGCATCCCTCAGTATTCCCATCTTAAGTGCCATTACGGTCTCTCATTCGGTCAAAGCCAAGAAATATGCCGCAGAATTGTCAGAATTGCAATTTCAGCAAGCACTTATTGCCTTGGATAAGGAGGTAAAACAGGCTGTTATACAAACTAATACGGCATATGATAAATATGTCCTTTTAGCCAAAGAAGTTGAAAAGGGAGCTGAGGCCCTTCGTCAAACAGAAGCAAAATATAATGCAGGAGCCGCCACATATTACGAATATCAAATCGCAATGGGGAATCTATTCCAAGCACGGGCGGAGCGCCTAAGAGCGCGCTATGAGTATATCTATTGGACGAAGATAATGGACTATTATTCTGGTAATTCATTATTGTAGTATCGGAGTATTTAATATATCTATATGAGACGAGTTGTTATTCTCTTGTTGAGCCTTTTATCTGCGGTAACAATATCCGCTCAGGGTTCAATGGATGTCAAGACTTTCACGTTATCTAACGGAATGGAGGTCTGGATCAATGAAGACCATAGCTTGCCCAAAGCATATGGCGCAGTGGTCGTCAAAGCGGGAGCTCGAGATTGCCCAGGAACAGGCATTGCCCATTATTTCGAGCATATCATGTTCAAGGGGACCGAGAAAATTGGAACTCTGGATTATGCGGCCGAAAAGCCGTATCTAGATTCTATCGCACTTCTCTACGACCGATTGTCGGAAGCACCCATGGTGGAGCGAGCGACAATTCAGAAAGAAATCAACAGGCTAAATATCGCAGCGAGTCGGTATGCTGTTCCCAATGAGTTTAACAATCTTATCATGGCCTGTGGAGGCAGCCACTTGAATGCCTATACGAGCAATGATGTGACGGTATATCACAATGAATTCGTCTCTGCCTACTTCGAGCAGTGGGCGGAACTCAATAGTGAGCGTCTCATCGACCCGGTTTTCCGGCTCTTCCAAGGAGAACTTGAAACCGTATATGAAGAGAAGAATCGGTCCGAGAGCAACGAAATGAGTGCCTTTGCGCAGATGCTTTCTTCCGAAGGTTACAAGGGCTCTCCATACCAGTATCCTATCATCGGTACGACTGAGAATCTTAAGACTCCCCGTCTCAGTCAGATGGCGGACTTCTTCAAGAAGTTCTATGTGGCCGGCAACATGGGACTGATGCTTACAGGCGATATCGATGCGAAGACGGCCCTACCTGTGTTGGAACGGACTTTCGGCCGAATCCGAAGTGGCGCAGTCGAGCGCTCCGTCATCTCGAAGCTTGAACCTTTCGAAGGTCGGGAGGTAGTTCGGGCTCTGGTCAAGATGCCGATTGTCAAAATAAGCGCCCTGTGTTTCCGGGGGCCATCCAAGAAAGATGCAGATAGCCTGCCGATGTCTCTAATGGCCTTTATGCTCAATAATTCGGAGGGGATTGGCCTTTTGGACAAGTTGACTACCGACAAAAAAATCCTAGCTGCTATCTGCATGTTCCCCGATCTTGCCTTTGAAGAAGCCGGCCTGTTCCCGATTTTGATTATGCCAAAACTTCTCTTCCAGCGCAACCAGAAAGCTGAGGCAAAGGTGTTTGCCGTCCTGGATCAGATAAAGCGGGGAGATTTCTCTGAGGAGTTTTTTGAGAGTTGTAAGATGACCTATAAGAAGCATTTGATTACCCAAATAGAGACGCTCAGCGGGCGAATGAATGAGATGATCAATGCGTATTCGCAGGGTCGTACCTGGAAGGAAACTCTTCGGGAGATTGAGGCTATTGATTCCTTAACGAAGGATGATATGTTGGCTCTGGCAAATAAGTATTTTACTGATAATTGCTTGATTATCCGAAAGAAGTATGGTGATCCGGAGAAAGATAACCTCCAGAAACCCCCATATGACAAGATTACTCCAAATAATGATGCGTCTTCTGCTTATGCTGACGCTTTCCGCGCTGAAGCAGAGAAGGTTGAACTACCGAGAATTTACCTGGATTTCGAAAAGGATGCTCGCCAAACGGATATCATCCCGTTGGTTCATCTATATTCAATAGATAATCCCTTGAATGATGTTTTTAGACTTACACTTGAGTATCCAGTAGGCACCCTAGAGTATCCAGCATTAGAACGCGTGGCTTCCTATCTAACCCTTCTTGGAACGAAGTCGATGGACTATGAAGAGCATCGTTCAAAACTGCAAACTCTTGGTGGTAGTTTGAGCATTACCGCTGAAAGAAACAAATTTACCATAAGAACAACGGGATTTGACAAGTATTTTGAGGAGACGGTGGCACTTGTCTTCGATTTGCTGCAAAACCCGGCTGGAGACAAGAGCAAACTGTCAATTCTCAAGGAAAGTGAATTGTCGGACCGCATTATGCGGAAAAGAGATTTATCGGAACTGGATAATGCACTCGTCCAGTATGTGGTTTATGGTGACGGTTCTTCTTACTTACAAGATAAAGGAAAGCTTGATGTCGATACTATCCTCTCTCTCCTCAAAGAAGTTCAGAAGTTTGAATGTGATATTCATTATAGTGGCTCGCTACCTGATGAGAAAATAGTGCCGACTTTGAAGGGTTGGATGACACCAGAAATCGAGAGAAAGGCTCATCCCTATTATTTCGTTCAGGATGTAGTCTTTAAGGAGGGTCCCACGGTCTATTGCATTCCCAAGAAAAAATCAGCACAGACCAGAATCGAAGCTCTTGTCCAAAGCGATCAGTTGGCAGATATTCCTACCAGATACACTTCGACCATTGTCGGTGATTATTTCGGTGGAGGAATGAGTTCTGTTTTATTTCAAGAAATCCGAGAATTCAGGTCTTTAGCCTATAGCACTAATGCCACTATTATGAAACCCTATTATTGCGAGGGGGGGAATATCCAGAGTTATTTAAGGGCATTTGTCGGAACACAAGGAGATAAAACTTTAGACGCCATGTCCGTATTAGACACTTTGATACATCATCTACCTATCTCCGAGGAACGTTTTCTGACGACCCAAAAGAAAATGTGGAGTGATATTATTGCAAATTATCCTTCTTTTCGTTCTCTTTCCATAGAAATTGCCACAAATCGCCGTGCCGGTTTCTCTTCGGATCCAACAGTTGTGGATTATCAGGTCCTTGAGCAAATAAAGATAGACGATCTCGACGCCTTTTGGAAGAGACATGTTTCCAACCATAATATTATTTGGACAGTTGTTGGCGATCCGGATAAGATTGGGATAGAGAACCTACAAAAGTTCGGCACTGTCATTCAATTAAAACCGGGAGATGTCATCAAGTAAAGGAGGCAAGGATTCTGGGTTGTTAATTGATAAAGGGGTAGTGGTTCACTGCCCCTTTTCTTGATTCAGTTCGGTAAAGTGTCTCACATGATTTCTCCATTCCAGAGCGCCTTGAAAAAGTCTGTCACGTAATATAGGTCGATGTCGCCGGAACGCCTGGTGAGGAAATCACGGGAGACGATGATTTGCTTGGCATCCGGGTGCTCTTCCACAAATTTCTGGAGACCTTTCTTGTGTTTGGTATCAACGTGATCCGTTGACTTGATCTCGATGGCAATCCTTGCATCTCCGATGACGGCGTCTACCTCGTCCTTGTTGTAGGTGTGCCAGTAGGTCAATTCCTCCTCACTGTCCGTATACCCAAGATAGGCGCGAATCTCCTGCATGACAAGGCTCTCAAAGGCATGCCCGTATTCCGGGGTCTCGGGTTTCAAATGGAAGCGATGTAGCAGATAGTTGGGGATGCCTACGTCAAAGAAGTAGAATTTTGACGTCTGGAGGAGTTTGCGTTTGACCACCTTCCGATAGGGTTTTACCTCAAAACCCAGAAGGGTGTCATAGAGGATCTTGAAATAAGACTTGACGGTGTTGACGGAAACCCCGCAGTCGGAAGCGATATTCTCGTAGTTGAGAATCTCCGTGTTCGTCACGGCGGCAACTTCCAGGAAGCGCTCGAACCGGTCAATGTCCTGCACAAGCGCTTCTTCCTCAATTTCTTCCTTGAGGTAAAGATTCACATAGTTCTTCAAACGGGCCCTTGCATCCTTTACGTCGTAATGCCGGGGAATCAGCCCGTTCTGTATGGCCCGGTCAAAATCATAATCCGGAATCTCCGCATATACCAGCGGATAGAGGTGCTCTTCGTTGGCCCGTCCCCCCAATTGATTCACGCCAGCCCGCTTGATCTTTCTGGCGCTTGAGCCGCTGAGGATGAAGTAGAGACCGTTTTCAACCATCAGTTTGTGGACATAGTCCAAAAGCTCTGGAAGTTTCTGGATTTCATCGACGATGACCAAGGTCTTGGGAGGATACTTGACCAGCGTTTCATAGAATTCGCGCAAATGGCGCTTGAAACGCTTTCTTGTGTCGGCATCCAGTAGGTCAATATAAACGGCATTGGGGAATCGCTCTCTCAAAAGGGTTGATTTCCCCACCTGGCGGCCGCCAAAGAGGAACATGCCCTCGTCCAACCGGCTTTCTATGTCAAATACCCGATGATACATAACACTTGAAATTTTGCAACATCATTGATGAATTTTGGCGAAAATCGTCAACGGCATTGCAAATATAATGAAGATTTCCTAAACCCCAAAATCTTTTAGTTTCCCTTCGATTCACGACCTCTCAGAATATCTAAGTCTTTATTCTTTATTCTTTATCCCCCTTTCCCTCGCTACGGGGTCGGTGTGTTCAAGTGAGACCGACGCCCATATCGAGGGTTTTCGGGGGATAATTGTAATGTTTTACCACAGTTAGAAAACTCATTTAGTTTTCATAGAAACCCGCTCGAGGCGTCACTCGTGCATGGGTTTCTCTTTTGTCTTGTATCAAGGCGACAGACTTTGTCGCCTTTCATTCAATACAATACCTCAATTCATTTATTCTCAAACATTTAATCCTTTCAAACCATGTGTAACAACACTTCTTTCGCCGGCACCCGTGGTGCCGCCAATCGCTCCATCCGTTTCGACATCCGCATGGGCAAGTTCACCCAGTGGATGGGCCAGGGACAGCAGTCCCGCGAGTTCGACTATGTCCAAGGGCACCTCACCGGTATCTCTCTGCGCAAGCATGAAATGCCCAGCGGGGAGATGACCTATGTGGATATTCACTTCCGGAGCGGGGAGACGCACTTCGACGTCTCGGCCCTTGCCTCGGGCAGCGTTGCCGCCGAGCTCATCTCCAAGCTCGTGAACATCCGGGACCTCAAGTCTATGATCCGCATCGACGTCTGGGCCAAGGACCGCTACACGAACAGCAGTGTCTATGAGAACGGGGAGAAGCTTCCGTTCCGCATCCTCCCGAAGGTCGAGAAGAAGCAGCGCGGCTTCAGCGCCTCCTACGACACCTCTGAGCGGGACGCCGTGGTCATGACCATGATCGACGAACTGAACGGCCGCATCGCGCAGGCGGCGCGGTCCGAAAGCGCTTCGAACTAGAGGATGGTGCCATGAACGATGCGCAGATCATCCGGCATTTCGTTGCCGACAACATCACCGAGGAAGTCCTGGCTCTCGTCGAAGAGCTGGGACTTTCCCTTATAAGCGTCACCCACGAGAATTCAATCAGCTAGAAGATATGGACAGACAGAAACAGATCTTTGAAAAGCTTGGATTCGGACCGTTCCTTGCCAACCTCACTACCATCCTTTTCCTCCCGAGGAAGGAGAAGGGTGACGTATTTTACGCCAGCGCCAACTACAAGGTGCAGGAGCCGAACTACACGCGTCCCGATGACCATCGGAACTACTTCGAGCACGATGTCATCATGACCGTCGTGCACTGCGGAGAACGCATCGACAAAGGAAGGACCCGCCGCAAGATCGTGAGCAAGTTCGTCGTGTCGATCGAGATCAAGACGAGCGTGGACGACATCTGGAAGTCTTCAATTGACAAGTACCTCGGGGCGACGCGGCTTTTCTTCATCGCCGCACCCAAGCACCTGCTGCGGCAGCTCGTCCAGAGGTATCGCTCCCATCCCCGGAAGGAGGTGATCGGGCTTGTCGATGCCGACACCGGGCAGGTCGTCGTGCTCCCGCAGTACCAGGACTTCCAGAAGGACCGGTGCGACCGGCTGCTGGCCCGCTGCTATACGAGCGAACACCGCTATCCCTTCTGCTGCGGCGACGTCGAGCCGTACGGCATCCACCGTGTCATGGAAAACGACAATCCGGCTCCCGAGTGGACCGACTGCGGCGGGATCCGCGTAAATACGGCCTATCTGAACCTTTTCACGCGCTGACCATGAACGAGATTCGAAAGACATCCGACATGAAGGCGTCCATGTCTCTTCCTGCTGAAGAGCAGCTGCTTTTCAAGTTCTCCTGGTGCTGCAAACAGTTCCGGGAGAACTGCGAAGAGCACGCATTCGCACTCGATGGGCATCCGGTGGCGTGGCTCATCCGGGAGGTCCGGGAAATGACGATGCAATACCCGGAGACGCGTTTTGTCCAGGGGCTCCAGGCACTGGGAGTGATTAGGCTCCCGGTGATGGCCCAATGCATCCTCTACTGCCTCTGCGAGCGGTTTCTGGCCAAGCCCCTCGAGCCCGTCGACTCCTCATCCTTCGTCTCGGGAGAAGCGCAGTACGCCTTCCAGAAAGGGATCGATCCGCTTGTGGGGCAGGGGCTGGCCGTTGCTGTCGCAGTGAATGATTCGACAGAGCTCAAGGCGACCAAGGACAACTACCTGCTGTCGCCGGAGGTCTGCCGAGTGCTGTTCCGAGGTCGCGAGGACCTCATCCGTCCGACCATCGTGGCTCAGTTCGGATCCATCACCGCCAGCAGGGACATCCGAGAGCGGACGCTCATCTTTCCGGACAACTTGCGAGACCGGCTGCGGCTGGTCTCGCGGGCCGTCGCGGCGGACCAGTTCAACCGAGTGGTCAAGGAACTGACGGAGAACGGCCTGCGGGGCGGCATTACGGTGATCCTGTTCGGACCTCCTGGGACGGGCAAGACGGAGTTCGTTCGGCAGTTGGCACTCACCTCAGGGAGGGACCTTTTCTTGGTGGACAGCGCCAAGCTCGACGCCTCCTACTTCGGCGAGAAACCCCGGAACCTGCGGGACTTCTTCCGTCTCGTCCGATACGTCCAGGCCATCTCCAACCTCGCCCCCATTATCTTCATCGACGAGGCGGACGCGCTGCTCGGCAGGCGGGTGGCCGTGGAGAAGGCCTCCGACAAGGAGGAGAACACCTCTTCCAGCGTCATCCTGGAGGAGCTTAACGCCTTCTCCGGCATCCTTTTCGCCGCCACGAACTTCATCACCACCATCGACCCGGCTATGTACCGTCGCTTCTTGATGAAGATCGAGTTCCCCGTCCCGGGGAGGGACGTACTGGCGAAAATCTGGAGGGCTAAGCTCCCGTGGCTTACGATTGATGAAGCTGAGACTCTTGCCGATCGCTTTCCTCTGTCTGGAGGAGTGATTGACAACGTGGTTTCCATATCACTTCTTGAGATAATCGTGGATGGCCAGAATCCCTCCCTGGACCAGATTTCCCGGCACTGTGAAGAGCAGTCTGGCGGTTCTGGAACAATGACGAAGAAGATCGGGTTCTGAAAGTCTCAAAGTCTCATAATCTCAATAGAAAAGAGCCTCTCTAGATACTTGTGGCGAATAAAAGCGAAAGGAAGGGCTTTTTACTATCTCGCCATTTCCCCGCCAAAAACTCCACTTATTTAGATGAAGAAAACACCACAAGCGCTTGATAATCAAACGAATGTGGTGTTTTTCCATGTGCCCAGAGCGGGGCTCGAACCCGCACGTCTTTAAGGGACACTGGATTTTGAGTCCAGCGCGTCTACCAATTCCGCCATCCGGGCAGGGAGATGGTCTCAGGTGAGACGGATTGCAAATGTACCTCAAAATTGGGGAATTGCCAAATTTTTCAAGTATCTTTGTATTCTTATGGAGAAGGAGTATATCGTTACCGTCGATGGGAAGCCGGCCGGCCGGGTGGTCGGCCGCGAGCGGCTGGGGGAGATCGCCCCGCTGGTGGCGGAAGAGCCCGAAGTGTTCGTCGTTTACGATGCGAACGCGGCGGAGGTGGCGGCCGAGGTGATCGAGGCCGTGCCCGGCGTCCGCGGGAGCATCGCCATCGAGACGTCCGAGGAGGACAAGTCCATGGACACGGTCCTGCTCATCGAGCGTTCGCTGCTGGAGGCGGGGGCGTCCCGGAAGGCGCTGGTGCTCGCCGTCGGCGGCGGGATTACGACCGACCTCGCGGGGTTCGCCGCGTCCATCTACAAGCGCGGCGTGCGGTATGCCAATGTCCCGACCACCCTGCTCGCCCAGGTCGATGCGGCCGTAGGCGGCAAGACGGGGGTGAATTTCGACGACTATAAGAACATGCTGGGCGTGATCGTCCAGCCGGTCTTCACGTTCGTGTGCGCCGATGCGCTGCGCACGCTGCCGCGCCGCGACTTCCTGTCCGGGGCGGCGGAGCTGCTGAAGACCTTTATCATCGAGAACGAAGACGACCACTACGGCCGCGCGGTGCGCTGGCTGGCCGAAGGCGGCGCCGCGGCCGAGCTCCAGGAGCTCGCGCTCGCCGCCGCCGGCGTGAAGGCTGCCATCG
>JAEEGJ010007405.1_pt1 | contig 31514 bp, 26 predicted proteins | sample 8958761 | NCBI WGS metagenome assembly JAEEGJ01 (sample SAMN16246546, study PRJNA631951) | gut metagenome | biome: gut microbiome; feature: rumen; material: RS-attached | host: Bos | place: Iran: Karaj | collected 2018-10
GCAAGGCGATTATCACGGACGATCCTCCGCAGAAATTCCGCAAGACCATCGAAGATGCTTTCCATAACATCAGCGAAGGTGTCGATGTTGAAGTGGAATTCGAAGAAGATGGCTACTTGATTGAAAAAGCTATCAAGGAAGTTAATTTCTCTTCTGGAAAGCCGTTGATTCTTGCTTCTTCTTGGGAAATCAATCTTGCTAACGATAAGGGCGCTTTGTTCTTCGAAATTACGCCTCCGTCCAGCGAAACTTTGATTATCAATCGTAGTTTCGTCGGTTACAAGGGTGCACTTAATTTGCTTGAAAAAATTTATAGCGCATCCGTTGGCGGAAAATAATAAAAAAATGCCGTAAAAAGTTGACCCCGGCACTGTGGCCGGGGTGACAGAAGAGAACGTCATGCCCGACTTGATCGGGCATCTCCTTTTTTATAATGCTCGTATGATAAACTCCGGCGGGAATCTATTGTACATGTATAGGCTACTGCTATTTGAGTTTATTTTGTATAACTATACTTTATATGTAAATAAATTTCTTATATCAAGTGATAAAAATAAAGTATTTTACAAATCGATTTTTCTTTTCTAATTTATGCAGCGAAATCGAGAACATTGTGTTCCGAACCTTTAACAAATCAACACGAGGATACCTATATGTGTTGTAACATCAATCTCTCCAATAACTAAGCCGAAGCCTTTTTGGAAAGGCTCTCGCACAATTCCATTAGCACGCAGAATAAATCTCTGCGCGGTTACCAAACTCATATCAAAAAATTAGGAGATTATCCATGAATTTCACAACGAAAAAATTAGCTGCAACTGCTATTCTTTTATCTTCAATTTCGGCTTTTTCTGCAGAACCCATTTCTGTTACGACAAAATCTGGAGTGACTGCAACCCTTTACGGTTTTGCATCTCTCAATGCCGCCTACGAAGATTCCAAAAGCAACAACGGCAACTTTGCGAACTTCGTCGCCGTCTCTGACCTCACCAACAAAAATGATGGCGGCTGGCATTTCACGCCGAACTTGACGCGAATCGGCCTCAACCTTTCAAGCGGTAGCGATTCTACGTTCTTCAAGGCAAACGGTAAAATCGAAGTCGATTTCTACGGTGGCGGCTCCGGCAACGCACCTGTCCCACGCCTCCGTCATGGCTACGGCGAAATTTCTTTTGGTAACTCCGGCTTCTCCATTTTGGGCGGCCAGACTTGGGATTTGATTTCTCCGCTCGTAACTCCGACGCTTAACGCTGGCGTTCTCAACAACTCGGGCGACGCGGGCCTTCGCAGGGCTCAGCTGAGGCTCACCGAAAAAATCCCTGTTGCTGGAGGCTCCTTGGATATTGCGGCAGCTGTTGTTCGCACTATCGGTGAAAATCAACCTTACAACACCTCTTCTGCCTCAGAGACCGGTGTCGATGCAAATATTCCCACGTTCCAGGGACGCATCGGCATTTCGGTTCCTCTGTGGGTAGAAAACAAAAAGTTCGGCTTGGGAGTTTCCGGTCACTACGGTCAAGAAGAAATTGACCTTGACGATACTGGTCGCACCAAGGATATTCCCACATGGTCTGTCAATGTCGATTTGACGCTCCCCATCGTTTCTGCCGTCACGCTTCTTGGCGAATGGTTCATCGGTGCAAACCTTGATACGTACGCCGCCGGCATTGGACGCGGATTTGTTTCCGATAAAGAAAATCCCAAAAGCGTGAAAAGCATTGGAGCTGTTGGTGGTTGGGTTGCATTGCAGACGAAGTTTATTCAAGAATTGGCATTTAATGTGGGCGTAGGATTAGACAAATTGGATCGTGATGACATCAAGAAAGTCGGCGGACGCGAACAAAACCTTTCCATTTTTGCGAACACGACCTACAACTTGACAAGTGCATTCTCGCTCGGATTCGAATACCTTCACGTCCAAACGGATTATCGGACTGCTAATACGGTAAAAGAAGCTTACTTGAACCGTTATCAACTTTCTGCAACTTACGGTTTCTAATAAAGGAGTAATTCACAATGATTCAGACTCAAATTGCTAATAAATTGCACATTCGAATTGCTACAGCGATTCTATTTGCTTTTGCCTGCGTCACCTCTGCCGTGGCCGCTGACAAAATATCCATCGGCTACCTTTCTTCTACGGGCCAGGGAAAATTCTTCATCGCAAAAGATGCGGGCATTTTCAAGAAAAACGGCCTTGACGTGGAATTGGTGGAATTCTCGAATTCTGGCGATGGCATAGCTGCCGTTCGTGCGGGAAAGCTTGACGCTGGTGCATTTGGCTCTCTCGCTCCGCTCATCCATGTTTCGCAGGGCGCTGATATTCGCGTTATTGGCGGCCTCATGGGTGGTGATCAGGCTGTAATCACCCGCAAGGAAAATGCCGGTTCTGTCAAAAAGTTGAGCGACCTCAAGGGAAAGAAAATCGCTACAATCCGCTTGGGAACAGCTGACGCCATTGTCCGCGGAGGTCTCAAGAAAGAAGGTATCGATTGGCGTAAGGATGTCACCATTGTAGAACTCAAGAACCCGCCTGCAGTTATCGAGGCCGTAAAGAACGGAAGCGTTTATGCTGGCGTTACTTGGGGACCGCACGACCTCCGTGCCGAAGAAGCAGGCCTCTCCGTAGTGCTCCGCAGCAAGGACATCAATCCCGGCCACATCTGCTGCCGTCTAATTGCCTCGCTCCGCAAACTCGAAGGTCGCGATGACATTTACAAACGTTTAGTCAAGTCGCTTATTGAAGCCGAAGAACTTGTTGCAAATGACCACCAAAAGAGCGTGGAAATTATCGCCAAGTGGATCAAGCTTGATACGGCTCTCGTGAACAAGGCGTTTTACAGCGGATACGTCACTCAGGATACCGACCCCAATGTAAAAGGTGTTGAATTCTTCTGGGATTTCTTGAAGGATGCGGAATTCATCAAATCCGATAAGAAGGTCTCTCAATACGTTCTCACGAACTACTACCGTGACGCCCTCGCAGAACTGCGTAAGCAAAATCCCAAATCTGAATTCTACGCACAAGCCGAAAAAATATTCAAGTCCAGAAATTAAAGGTAAATTAACATGAAACAAAAGCAAAGTGGTTTTGAAGCGACTAATCTTGGATTTTCATACGATGGTAAACCCATTTTAAAAGACATCAATCTAAAAATAAATCAGGGAGAGTTTGTTTGTCTTTTGGGTGAAAGCGGTAGTGGCAAGACCACTTTGCTCAACCTTCTCGCTGGCCTCACGAAGCCAAGTGAAGGGCATGTATATTGGAATGGGAAAGAAATTGAAAAGCCTTCCTCGGAAAGGAGTGTAGTCTTTCAGGACTATACTCTTTTCCCTTGGCTTACTCTTCTCAAGAATGTTTCTCTTGCTATTAAAAAAACGAAAAAAGTAAAAAGCAACTATGCAAAACATTTGGCCGAAGAGTATTTGAATTTGGTGGGGCTTTCGGGGAGCCTTCACAAATATCCCTTTGAACTTTCGGGCGGCATGCGTCAACGCGGTGCTATTGCTAGAGCGTTGAGTGTCGGTGCAGACGCCCTTCTTTTGGATGAACCCTTCGGAGCACTTGACCCCATAAATCGTGCAAGTCTCCAAGATTTGGTCCTTGAACTTTGCCGCGGTTCCAAAGACCGTGTAATCACAACTTTATTTGTAACACACGATATCCGCGAAGCGGTTTATCTTGGCAGCAGAATTATTGTGCTAGGTTCTACGCCCGGTCGCATTATTGCTGATATTCCATTGGATTTCCCCGTGAAAAAGAGCCGTAGCGAATGGTTCCGCAACGAAAAAGTTCAACAAACGATTGCCGCCATCGAAGAGGCTTATCACAAAGATATTCTTGAAAAACTTGGTCATGTTGTGCAGGGAGGTGCAAGCATATGAGAATTATTATAAAGTATCTGTCTAAATTTTCGGGAGTACTCTTTCTTCTGCTTTTGCTTGGAATCTGGACTCTCATCAGTTGCGGCCCGGAATGGAGTAGCCAATACTTGTTCCCGTCACCCAAGGCGATTGCAACGGCACTTTTCAATTCTCGCGAGGAACTTTTGCGCAGTGCGTGGTCGTCGCTTTTGAAGCTCGTCCCTGCTTATTTCGCGGCTGCGGTTGCTGGCATTTCCATCGGGATTGTTTCAGGGTCGGTTCCGTGGGTTAGCAATATGCTTAAGCCCATTTCGAGATTCGCGGCTCCGATTCCGCCTAACGTTTACATCCCTTACGCCATCGCCATTTTGCCGACATTTTACTTGTCCTCTACTTTCATCATTTTCATTGCCGCCTTTTGGCCAATTTACTTGAATACCGCCGCAGGAGCCGCAGACATTCCCGAAAAGTATAAACGAAATGCCGCCATTATCGGCATTGGCAAGTTTGAATACTTGTGGCGAATTGCGTTTGTCGCAAGTCTTCCGTCCATATTTTCCGGGCTTTCCGTAGGCATGGGGCTTTCGTTTATCATGCTCACCGTAGCAGAACTCTTCGGCGAAAATACAGGACTCGGGCATTTCGTGCAATTTTACGCGGACTACTCCGATTACCCCAACATGGTCGCCGGAATTTTATGGACTGGCATCGTTGTCCTCGCTATAATGGAACTTTTTGAATTTGTAAAACGCAAAGTGTTATTCTGGACGAAGGCGAATTAAGCCAACGAGTGTTATATACTTGCTCGACAGTTTGCCTTCAATTCTAGATGCTTTTTTGTTCTTGAATCGTTTTTGATTCCTTTAATACCTCTTCTGGTGTAAAATCCTCTTGCGTAAAGAAGAAGGTATTCTTGCCGAGGTCTTTTAAAGATGCTCCGAAATGATAGGCATTTTCATCTATAACAACCATTTAAGGCGAATGCTGCGACCACGCTCGCGTGGGCATTGCTGAGCCGTATGGTTGGGACTCCGAATGAGTCCAACAGAAAACGGTCGTGCATTCCGTAGCTGGGCAGGATTTTAATGGGACTATCGGCGTATTGCTCGTTGTAAGTCGCCAAGTCCACCTCAAAAACCTTGCTTTTGTCGTAAGTGTAGATTGTTACGGCAACACCTTTTTCACGCTTGAGCATCATCGCCAAAGTTTTTTCATCTACATATCTATCGACAAGAATGATTCTCTTTTTCGCTTGTCGGATTAGCCCGCATACGAATACATACGCATCAAACTCTTGGTTGTTGTAGAACAAGCCTTTGGACTGCAATTCGTTGCGATCCATAGCCTCGAAAATTGCATCAATTTTGTGGTCATGGTCAAGTAGACGGGCGTCCTGTTCGATTTCCTTGCTCTCCACATTGGCGAGACGGTTGATAAAGCCTCCTTTTTGTATCATAAAATGACGCATGGCGACAAAAGCATCCATAATTTGGAGCGATACGCGAACGGCGGTTTCGCTGCGTAAAACAGAAGCAAGCATAGCAACGCCTTGTTCGGTAAATACCGTTGGCAAAACTGACGCATGCTTTAATGTTTTGAACCGGTCACAATTTGTGACCAGTTCGTTTTTCTCGCCGGCATCTAACCGAAAACAATTTCTTTCAGGAAATCGTTCGATATTGCGTTTGACAGCTTGGTTCAGCGCCTTCGTTTCCACCCCGTAAAGCGTTGCCAAATCGCGGTCAAGCAGCACTTGCTTGCCTCGGATGACCTGGATCATTTTCTCAACTCCAGATTCAATCAATGGATTTGATTCGACAATTTCCTTCTTCTCTGTTTTTCCCTTCATCGCAGCTCCTAAAAAGATGCCGGGCGGATATGGCTCCTGCCATACCCAATGATACCTTGGGTATCTTTCACCCCCCGGCGTAGGTGTACCGGCTTCACCGCATGTCGTTGCCGTAGCAGAGCGACCCCCCGGTATTGTTTTCAAAAAAATACCATCTTGCAAATGGTAATGCAATGGAGCGGTTCGTTGCCATAAATGCTGATTTTTAACGCAAAAACGACTTTTTTTATCAAATTTGGCGAAATACGGCACATATGTAAAATTTTGCTTACGTGTATGCAGACAGATTAGAGGGGGAAGAATCCCCTCGCTTCAAGCGTGTCATTCGATACCCCCACTAACGGACTTGTTCCGGGACCAACCCGCATCGCCTGGCTTTTTAACGAATTACGGTACACAATTTTTTTACTATCATTCTCACTGACATAGCCCCTTTCCGTTAGGCTTGGGGCGACCGGAAATTTTGAGATTCGTCTCTTATTCTTGGTGCGGAAAATCTGGAAAATTTTTCAAAATCAACTAGGAATAAGACGAGCGCTCACGCCCTATTGGGCGTGGGTCGTTTGTGCTTATTAGTTGATAGGTTTTTCCAGAGCCTCCGCATCAATGAGTACATCGACTCCACGCCTTTTTATTTTTCTAAAAATTCGTGGCCGTTGAATCACTGATGTAAAAGAGAAAATCCCAAAATTATTGGATTTAACTTTTGCTGCGAGGTTCTCGTGCCTACATTGAATTGGCTTGGAAAAGATGCTGTATTGAATCATCATTCGGAAGTCCCGTTCCGAACATTGGAGTTGAAGGAATCCTTTAATTGCGAAACGGGAAAATCCAAGAATAAGATTATCCATGGCGACAACCTCGAAGCGTTAAAGGCTTTGCTCCCTAAATATGAAGGTCGCGTAAAGTGTATTTACATTGATCCGCCGTACAATACAAAAAGCGAAAATTGGGTTTATAATGACAATGTGAATAGTCCGAAAATCAGGAAATGGCTTGGTCAAGTAGTAGGGAAAGAATTTGAGGATTTGACTCGACATGACAAGTGGCTTTGCATGATGTATCCCCGTTTGAAATTGTTGCAGAAGCTGCTTGCTGATGAGGGTGTTATTTTTATTTCAATCGACGATCATGAACAAGCTAGCTTAAAGCTGATTTGCGATGAAATCTTTGGTATTGGAAATTTTATAGGAATTTTTAGTTGGGTTAGAAAGAAAAAAGGTTCTTTTTTGTCTAAAACTTTACGTAAAATGACTGAATATGTCTATTGCTATAAAAACTCAGATGCTGACATAGAATTTTATGGTGAAAATGCGTATTCAGATAAATGGCAGCCGATTGTAAAAAGAACGAATAATATTGGAAAATTGTCAATTCGGTCATCCATTGTTGAAACAACTCTTCCTGATGGCTCGTATGAACAAGGTTTTCGTGGAAATGAAGGAACTGGAATAACTTTCCTTAATCCATTTGTTGTTGAGAATGGAAAAATTACGAATGACATTAATGTTCAAGGTCGTTTTGTTTGGTCTCAAGAATTTTTTGAAAAAGAAATAAGTAATGGTACAAGAATTTCTTTGTCAAATAAATTTGGATTTAATGTGTTAAGATTTAATCAAGATTCGAAAACAAAAACTCCTTCAACATTAATTAACGAATTCAATGGCGTTGGAACAAATGAAGACGCTTCATCAAATTTACAGGAAATTTTCAACTCTGGATTAAACGAAGTTTTTCAATATTCAAAACCCTTTTCACTAGTTCAATACTTGATAACGATGTTGTGCAAGGATGACCCAAATGCAATAATCCTTGATTCCTTTGCAGGGTCTGGCACGACTGCTCACGCTGTTCTCAACCTCAACAAACAAGATGGTGGAAATCGCAAATTCATTCTTGTTGAAATGGAAGATTATGCCGATAAAATTACAGCAGAACGCGTACGGAGAGTCATCAAAGGATATAAATCAGATGAAAAGCGAGAACTATATTCAAAGGAATTGACCTTAAAAGATATTGCAAATGGTCAACAAATAATGGATGAATTGAAAGGTGTCCGTGACGAGCATAAGGATGAATTTGACAAGTTTGAAACAACTTTTGAAAATAATTGCTTGAAATTGGCCGGAATAACAAAAGGAAGAAGCGAAGGTACTGGCGGAGATTTCTGCTATTACGAACTTGGACCCGAAATGCTTTTAGACGGCTATCTGAACGAAGCTCAACCTGTCGAGAAAATTCGCGAATACATCTACTACACAGAAACCAATAAATCCATTGATTATCAAAGAGTCGAACAAGTCGGTCATGAATTTTTCTTAGGTGATGTTGATAACACCTCGTATTATCTGTTCTACAAAAAATCGGAAGTCACAACATTGGATTTTGAATTTTTGGCAACAATTAAACTTCGTTCAGAACGCTATGTCATTTTCGCTGATAACTGCGTTTTGTCAAAGGACTTTTTGTTTGAACACAATATAACCTTCAGAAAAATTCCGCGTGATGTGAGGAAATTCTAATGATTTTAAAACCGTATCAAAAGCAAATTATTGATGACCTTGCAAGGTATCTTGATATTCTTCATGAACAGCGGAATACCGCAAACGCTTTTGCTGAATTTTGGATAAAGCATCCGCGAACTCCAGTAACTCCAATATTGGGAGATGCTGTCGAACCATACAAAAATAATGTTCCAGGATGTCCACATGTTTGCATTAAAGTTCCTACTGCTGGAGGCAAAACTTTTATTGCAGCAAATGCTCTATCAACGATTTTTAATGCGCTAAGTCCATCCCGCCCCAAAGTTGTTGTATGGCTTGTTCCGTCTAATTCAATTTTAGAGCAAACTATTCGGAATTTCAGCAATCCGTATCATCCATACAGACAACAGCTAAATACGGATTTCGCAAATAAAGTTGATGTATTCGATAAGAAGGCTTTGTTGCAAGGAGCTGGTTTTAACAACACGTCAGTCCGTGAGAATATGACGCTTTGTATTCTGAGTTTTGATAGCCTTCGGGCCAAGAAAAAGGAAGACCGCAAAGTTAATGACGAAAATGGAAATTTGCAATCCTTTGCAAATGATGTCAATGAAGACGAAATATCGTTAATGGCGGTATTGCGCGCTTTTAATCCCGTTGTGATAGTGGATGAAAGCCATAATGCCGAAAGTGATTTGAGTGTAGAAATGCTCAAAAATCTTAATCCAAGTTTTATTCTTGATTTGACGGCAACTCCACGAAAGAATAGCAATATCATCAGCTTCACTCCCGCGATTGAACTTAAAAAAGAAAACATGGTGAAGTTGCCTGTAATTGTGTATAATCACCACAAAAAAGAAGAAGTGGTGAGTTCGGCATTGGAACTGCGTGGAAAATTAGAAAGAAGTGCCGAATATGCACGGAAAAATGGAGCACCTTATATTCGTCCAATTGTTTTATTCCAAGCAGAACCAAAAAACAAAGATGATAACGTCACATTTGAACGTGTCAAGTCAATGCTTTTGGAATTGAAAATTCCAGAAGAGCAGATTAAAATCAAAACGGCTGACAAAAATGAATTGTTGAATGTTGATTTGTTGAACCCTGATTGCCCTGTGCGTTACATCATTACCGTAAACGCTCTCAAGGAAGGATGGGATTGCCCATTCGCTTACATTTTGGCTTCTCTTGCTGATCGAAGTTCTGCGGTAGATGTAGAACAAATTTTAGGTCGTGTTTTACGGTTGCCCAATGTCCGCAAAAATGAAAATGTCATGCTGAACATGAGTTATGTCTTTACGGCGTCGGCAAAGTTTAGCGAAACTTTGGATAGTATAGTCAATGGGTTAAATCGTGCTGGGTTTAGCAGTAAAGATTATAGACAAGTAGAGTGCGAAAATGTTGTAGAATCTGCAGCAACATCGGAAACGCAGGCTAATCCTGTTCCGCCCTTGGGTAATTCACAAGAAGATGTTTTTGATGTTTCTCAGATATTCTGGAATGCGGATTCTGAAATTGCTGATGAACCTGCTGTTTCCTCGGAATCGCAAAAAGATAGTGGTGCAGAAGCATCTTCAACAAATTCAGAAACATTATCGCCCAATGCTCCTGTTCTTGCGCAAATAGAGCAAATTGCCAAAAAGGAAAATGAAGCTTTAGAAAAAAAGTTGCGGAACACCGCTCTACGCCTACACCTCCCAGCGAAATGGAACGACAAGTGAAAATTTATAAAGTTAAGGAAGTCTTCAAAGAAAGTGCTGAATCCGTTAAACTTCCGCAGTTCTTTATGAATTGCATCGCAGAAGATTCGCATGCGGATCTTTTTGGTATTCAGGAAACTCCATTTGAAAAAGATTTGTTGTTGAAAAATTTCCCGCTTCGAAATGCAGATACGAATATCGATTTCCAAAATATTGAAATTGATATGCGAAAAATTGATTTGGATGAATCGCAAAAAGATTATACACCAACGATTTTTAAGGTAGATGCTTCTCGGCAACAAGAAATTGTTCGATGGCTTTTGAATATAGATAACATCGAAAAGAAACGACAAAAATGTGCAAAGCTTTTGCGTGACTGGATTGGTAGCATGTATCCAATTCCTGAACGAGATGTAGTTGAGTATATTACCCGAGTCCTCGGAAATTTCAACGATAGCGAATTGGACCAAATGCTTAATTCGCAGAGTGAATATGCAACTAAAATCAAAGAAAAGATAAATGATCTTTCTGCAAAGTATATAGAAATGGAATTTGACAAAGCTTTGGATCAAGATAAGATTATTCTTCGTCCTTCGTTCAATATTCCGAAAGAGTTGACGCTTTCAAAAACGTGCAAGCCTTTACCTAAAATGCTTCATGAAAAAGAAGACGATGTAAACGATTTTGAAGAAAGTGTTATCAATGCAGTCGCCAATTTGGAAAATGTTGAATTTTGGACCCGTAATCGTGAAAAGAAGGATTTTTGCATTAACGGCTTTATCAATCATTATCCTGATTTTATCATCAAGACGAAACGTGGAAAAAACGTGTTGTTGGAAACGAAAGGAGACCATCTCGATGCCGAAAAGAAAATCAAGCTCGGCAATTTATGGGCTGCAAAAGCTGGTAATGAATACCGCTATTGCCTAGTTTATGAACATCGTAAAGTAGAGCATGCTTATACGAAAGATGAGTTTATTGCAACTCTCAAAGAATGGTAAATTCCGTACCGCTGACGAACGGTACGGAAAGCAATTTTTATTTTCCGCAATACATCAGGTGTACACCCTCGAAAGAGGATAATCCAGGCGATGATTTGAAAAAGGCTTCATCGATATAAGTCCATCTGCTCAAGGGTCTGTTCAAGCGGCTGCGTAAAAAGGTCTTGTTCCAATCTGCTTTTGACCTTCGCTAGGTAATCGCGAAGCAATACCATCGAAATGTTTGCCAAAGTAATATTCGGATTAGGACGTTCGTCAAAAGGAACGCGGTTTGCCATATCTCGCGACTGATCGAGCGATTCGCCTTTTGCTACGATGGAGCTTGTACCTGAGCGGATGTAGTAAGCCTTATCGCATTTGCCTTTGAGCGTAACATCGGTAGAAACCGCGTAAGGCCTATTCACGCCACTGGCCACCCAAATAGCAATGACGCTTTTTCCATCAATAGATTCGACGGATGTTCGCGGCAAATAGTAGGGGTCAATCTTGTTGTTGATGCCAACCTTTCTTGAACTCGATTCGTTCGCTTTCAATTTTTTGCTTGTTCAGAAGCGTTTCTATATCTACAGGCATTGACATGATATAGATAATATAAATAAAAGCCGATATAGAGTCAAGCCGACCATCAAATGCGATTATTTTGTTGAATTTTTTCCAAAAAAAATCCCCTGATGCTTTAAAACATCAGGGGTCTTTTTCTCGAACTATCCGTTAAACAAACCTTTATCTATTCATACAATCCCTTGCTGAAATATCGGTCGCCGCGGTCGGGCGCTACAAAGACAATGTTTCCGCGTGCACCCGATGCAATCAGCTTCTTGGCCGCCGCGAATGCTGCTCCCGACGAAGAACCTGCAAAAATTCCTTCTTTTTGAGCAAGTTCACGAGAGCCGCCAAAGGCGTCATCGTCGTTAATTTTGATAACGCTATCCACAAGCGACATGTCCATGGTGTCTGCGATAAAGTCGTTTCCAATTCCTTCGATATTGTAGTCACCATGTTCGCCGCCGCCCATTGTAGAGCCTACGGGGTCTGCCAACACGCCCTGGATTTTGGGATTGCGTTCCTTGAGGGCCTTGAGAATGCCGCTGTATGTGCCGCCGCTCCCTGCGCCTGCCACAACGTAATCTACATGACCATCGAGATCGTCATAAATTTCCGGTCCCGTTGTTTCGTAATGGGCACGCGGATTCGCCATGTTATGGAATTGCCTAAGCGATATGGAATTCGGAATCTGCTTGAGCAACTCCTCCGCTTTCTTTTCGGCGCCAAGCATCCCTTCTTCACGCGGTGTGTTGATGAGTTCTGCGCCAAGGGCGCGCAGAAGCGTTTGCTTTTCTTGCGAGAATTTGGTTGGCACCACGAAAATCACACGCACGCCACGGTTGAGTGCTGCAAATGCAATTCCAAGTCCGGTGTTGCCTGCGGTCGCTTCGACGATGGTTCCTCCCGGTTTGAGCGTCCCTTTTTCAAACGCTTCTTCGACCATGTAATAACCGGTGCGGTCTTTTACGCTACCCGAAGGATTCCAAAGTTCAAGTTTTACAAACAAGTTTACACCTTCGGGCACTCCGACATGAGTAAGCTTAACAAGCGGAGTTTTTCCAATCAAAGATTGCATCGATTCGTAGTAATGCATATTAAGCCTCCTTGGCCGCGTTAATGGCGTTGTTTACATCTGCGATGATATCATCGACTTTTTCGATGCCCACGGACAAACGAATCAGCCCATCGGTAATGCCCACTTTTTCGCGAATATCCTTTGGAATAGACGCGTGCGTCATTGTGGCCGGATGGCACACAAGGCTTTCGACACCGCCCAAGCTTTCGGCAAGCGACACAAGCGACAATGCTTTGAAGAATTTCTTGATGTCGTAATTTTCACGGAGTTCGAACGAAATCATCGCACCGCCATTTTTAGCTTGCTTCTTGTTGATTTCATAACCTTGTGCGGTCGGGAGTCCCGGATAATAAACGTGCTTTACCGCTTCGTGCTTTTCGAGATAGCGGGCGATGGTTTCGGCATTTTCAGTATGACGGTCCAAACGAACGCCGAGCGTCTTGATGCCACGAATCAAGAGGAAAGAATCAAACGGTCCAAGCACTGCTCCGGTCGCATTCTGCGTAAAGGCTAGGCGTTCGGCGAGTTCTTTGGAATTGACAACGGCAAGGCCAGCCACCAAGTCGCTGTGACCGCCAAGATACTTTGTCGCGCTGTGCACTACGATATCGGCGCCAAGTTCCAGCGGACGCTGCAAATAAGGCGTCATGAACGTGTTATCGACAATCGTCAAGATATTATGCTTCTTTGCGATTGCTGCAACCCCCGCCAAATCCGTCACCGTAAGGAGCGGGTTCGCCGGGCTTTCGACAAAGAACGCTTTCACATCGGGCGAAATTTTCGATTCGAGCGTTTTTAAATTGGTGGTATCCTCGATGGAATAAGAAATGCCGAGATTCTTGAATACTTTGTCAAGAACGCGGAACGTGCCGCCATAGACGTTGCTCGAAATGATGATGCGGTCACCCTGCTTAAAAAGCGAAAGAACCGTCGATGTCGCGGCCATGCCGCTTGCAAACGCAAAACCTGCAACGCCGCCTTCGAGTTCTGCAATCAGCGATTCAAGCGCCGCACGAGTCGGGTTCCCTGTGCGGGAATATTCCCAACCCGTATTTTCGCCAAGGCCAGCTTGCTTGTAAGTAGAAGTCTGGTAAATGGGTACGTTGACAGCTCCTGTTACCTTGTCACCATCAATGCCGCCGTGAATGAGTTTTGTTTCGATATAATTGGAATTTGACATAAGATAAAAATCTCCTATGACGCTATTAAGAGCTAGCGCCTTTGTAGTTTAAAATTTGTTTGAATAAAAAATCCCGCTACGGAACGTAAAACCGAGCGGGAATCTGTTTAAAAGAATAGCCTAAAAACTAGATGCCCGTTCGACATCGACAACAACACACAAGATTCAAGCTATTGAAAAGAAAATTCATTTTTTTTATTTCCTATTATTTTCGTAGGGTTAATTTAGATAATACAATTCGCTTTGGCAAGAGATTCCTTTATACTATTTTTCTAAAGCTGGCGATAAAGATTTTCTATAATCACCTTACCGCTGCGACCAAGCGCACGGAATCAAAAGCGTTGAGGCTTCCCCTCATAAAATAACGTTGTTGCAACGCCTTTTCACCGAGAAATTCATCAACCTTGAAACCGTTACGTTCAAGTACATCGAAGACTTCACGGTCGCGATAGCCATCCGCCATTGTCTCTCCGCAATCGGCAACGATTTTCTTCAACTGCAAAACAGAATCCGAGAACGCCTCTTTTTGCAGGTAATCAAAGACAATCGAAATTCCCGTCGATGCAATTTCCGAGAACTGACGAATCGTCTCGGCAAATACAGACAACGGCAAATAATACGAGACACCCAATATGCTGACAACAGTAGGCTTTTTGCGGTCAAAACCATTTTCAACAAGTTTATCTACAATACGATCTTTGCTGAAATCCACCGCAACAAAATGGACATTCTTCGAAACATTCCATTGAAGTTCACGAATGCGTTTTTTCTTGTAGCTTTGTGTCGGCAACAAATCCAATTCGAAAACTTCGACATTCGGATTTTTATTGCGGAATGAGAACGTATCGACACCCGCTCCGCAAATCACGTATTGAATTTTACCCGATTGCGCTTGGAGTTTCACGCGGTCTTCCGCAAAGCGGCTTCGCGAAAGTACAATCGGGAGGAAATATTTTCGATTGAAGAACTCCACCGAATTTTCCGATTCCTGCGGAAAGCGTTTTAAGATAAAGTTTGAGACTTTATCGTACTCTTCTCGCCCCATAAAGTCCAACGCCAAAAAGTCATTGAAAACAGTATGGTCTGGTTGTGATGAATGCCAGGCACGGGCAAATGCGCACAGTTTTGCCGTTAAACTTTCCATTATTTTAATCCCTAAAAATTTTTGAGTTGCGGGCAAAAAGCCCATAAAAAAGCCCGTGCAGGATATCCTTACACGGGCGAGAAAATTATTCAATACCGCAATAAGCGCCCGTCAACATCGGTCGCTCGAACAACAAAATCTTGCAAATTGAAAATTCATTTTATTCCCTATTAAATTAGTAGGTATAAATATAAAACCAAAATTATTTTTCGTCAAGTTGTTTTTTTAAATTTTTAGACTGTAATTAAACGCTTTCCGATATCATTGTAATTAGTCATTCTCCGTAGGAGAATCCATACAGTTTATAAACGCAATTAGATCAGTATGGATTCCCTCCCTTCGGTCGAGAATGACAGCAGAGCCGAGTGATGCAGAAACATGCTTGCATGTTTCTATATCCAAGGCGAACAAGTCATGCGTAAACGCAATGACAGGCTTCGAGGATGACAGTCTATTATGTAATTTAAATATCTAATCGTTAATGATAAATATTTAAACGCTAGAATTCTGCGCCCCCTTGATTCTTGAAAGGCGCTCGGCGATTTTTTTACGGTATATATTTATTTTAGCTATAGCATCTGCTATGGGGAGCGCGATATCAAAAGCACGTACGTTAAAGCGAGCCAATGATTGAATCGCCTGCGGCCCAAGTTGTTGACAAAGGACGTAATCCAAATCCGCAAGATTTTTTGCAGCGGCAAACATCGACGAATGTTCTACCTCTTGCCGCCCGCATGCACCGTCTCCGCACGAGCCGTCGCAATGTTCCGGCTTCACGCGGACTTCAATCTTTTCAAATTTTCCGCTCACGTCATCGACTTCGTAAATATCAAAAGCTGCCGCATGTCCAAAATGGACATTTACATTCACGCCATCGTTCGTGGCAACTGCTACTTTGTATTTAGCCATGAGAGAAAGTCTCCTTTACACGGATGCGATCCATGTAGATTTGCGCACCGACATCATAAACGCCGGGGACGCCAACGGCATCGGCACGGCAATGGGCACAATGTTTGAAAACGTTTATGAAAACGCCCGCCTGTTCCTGTGCAATCGCAAGAGCTTTCGGACTCGGAGCTGGAATATCCTTGAATCCGTTCTGCGGAATCAACGGGATGATGTTGTATATAATTGCTCCCGCTTCACGAACATTTGCAGCGACATCTTCGATATGCTTGTCATTGATACCGGGGCATAGCACAGTATTCACCTTGACAAGTGTTCCGCTCCTGGCGACTTTGCGGATGCCTTCGAGTTGGTTGTGAATCAGGATTTCAGCAGCCTCGACGCCTGTATAAGTTTTGCCGTGGTAAAAAATCCTCGCGTTAATCATCGCCTCGATTTCAGGGTCAACGGCATTCACCGTAACCGTCAGCGTGTCAATGCCCACATCAATGACTTCGTCCGCCTTGTCGTTCAACAAAAGCCCGTTCGTACTCATGCAACGAATCAGCTGCGGAAATTCTTTTTTGACGAGACGGAACGTATCCAAAGCAAACGGCGTTGCGAGCGTATCGCCAGGCCCTGCAATCCCTACCGTAGTAAGCTCCGGTACAAATTCCAATGCTTTACGAATATATCCGCACGCTTCTTCTGGTTTAATAACTTTGCTTGTATTACCCGGAACTTGGGCGTCTTCATTAATGCGTCGGTCGCAAAAACGGCACTCAATGTTGCAACCCGGAGCAACAGGCAAATGGATGCGCCCTTTACGATTCTTGCACGCCCCAAAACAAGGGTGCTCTCTAAAAACGTTTTCTTGATCGATTGCCATAAAACCTCACAAAGCAACAAATCGATGGACCGCGAAGGAAAAATCCTACGAGGCTAAACTTTCGGCGCACCAGATTAGTTTGTGTGTAAGAAAGAAGAACGGTTACCTAGCGTTCTGTTGTGTGTTTAATTCTTTTACTTCTCTGTCAAAGAAGCACGCGCAAAATTTAAAAAGCGGTATAACGAAAGACAATATCAAACAAGGTGCAAAAATCAAAAAATATATTTTTTTGCAACTCGCAATAGATTCGAGATGAACGGCGTTATAAAACAAAACTATAACAGCTTCGAAAAACGTTTTTTAATTGCTGTATTCACATCTTCTCCCCCTAATTTTATGTCAACATCGCAGGTTTTGGGCGTTACAGTCGCGTTTTGGGGCGAAAATTGCATGATATTCTAGCCGCAGCCCGTTTTTTTTCTTCTATAAATACATATATTCAAAATGCGAGTGCCGTGCGTGTTGCGCGGCATCGTTTAGAGGTTTACGATGCAAAAACTTGTGATTGTTTCTTGGGTGCTCAAAGCGCTAGGCATTGTGCTTGTACTTTTGATGCTTTTCGGGCACGAAATCGTATTGAATTTGTTTCCCGGTCTTGAAGGGATGTCCATCAATCCGTTTTTCTATTTGGGCATCTTGTTTTACGCCGCCGGTGCTGTTATATACTTTTTCGTCAACAAGAAAGAAAGGGCTGAACGTCGCCGCCGCGAGATTGAAGAGTCGTACAAGGCGGCTGGGTTTGGCGATTCTGACGACGAGAGCGGCGACGAATCCGGTGACGCTGCAACGGATGGTGCAGAAGGCGAAACCGGTGCAGAAAATAAAGAATGTCGCGGTGTAGAATCCGCAGGTGAAAATTCAAACGAAAAGTGATGTGTGTATGAGTAATTTAATGATTGAAATTGAGCATTTGCACAAGACTTACCGCAGTGGCTTTACCATGAAGCCGAAGCTTGCGCTCAAGGATGTGAGCTTCAAGGTGGAGCCGGGGCAGGTGTATGGCTTTATCGGGCCTAACGGGGCGGGCAAATCGACGACAATCAAGGTCTTGACGGGGCTTTTGACGTTTGATTCGGGCAAGGTGCTTGTGAACGGGATTAGTCCGCGTGATGTGAAGAGCCGCGAGTATATCGGTTATTCGCCGGAACAGCCGTATTTTTACGATTACCTTTCGGGGCGTGAGCTTTTGCGTTTTTACGGCAAGCTTGTCGGGCTCAAGGGTGCGGAACTCGAATCCCGCATTGGCTGGGCGCTGGAGCTTTTGCATGCGAACAAGGACTGGATTGACCGCCGCTTGCGTTCGTACTCCAAGGGCATGATGCAGCGCGTAGGCATTGCACAGGCGATTCTCTCGAAACCGAAGCTTTTGATTCTTGACGAACCTATGAGCGGTCTTGACCCGATGGGCCGCCGTGACGTGCGTGAGGCCATCCAGCAGCTCAACCGCGACGGCGTGACGATTTTCTATTCGAGCCATTTGCTTTCTGACGTGGAATCCATCAGTCATAAGGTCGCGATGATCGTCGATGGGCATATCGTGCGCGAAGGGACCGTCGATGAAATCACGGAATCGTGCGGAGTCGAGTACCATGTGCGGACGCGTCAGGCGATTCTTGCAGCGGACTTGCCGCAAGGTGTCGCTCTCACGGGGCATCCGCAGGAATTTATTTGTTCTGACGATGCGGCTCGTGACCGTTTGCTGGGTTTCTGCCTCTCGAACGGAATCGCTGTAGAAAAAATGGACCACAAGCGTCCGAGTCTCGAAGATATTTTGACGGAGGAAATCGCCCGTGCAGACGCTTAATCATATTGGCATTATCGCCCTCAATACGTTCCGCGAATCCATTCGCGACAAGATTCTTTATAACATCGGCTTTTTGGCGATTGCGCTTACGCTCTTTAGCATTGTGCTTGGCGAGTGGTCGGTGTTCGATCGTTCCTATGTCATCAAATCGACGACGCTTTCGGTGATGAGCCTTTCGGGACTCCTGATTTCGATTTTCGTGGGCATCAGCCTTGTGCAAAAGGAAATCCAGCGGCGCACGGTGCTTACACTTTTGTCGAAACCCATTAGCCGTGTGGCGTTTATCGTCGGCAAGTACTTTGGACTTTTGGCGGTGGTTGCCGTTCACTTGTGCTTGCTTACGGCTATTTACTATTGCATTTTGTGGGTGACGAATTCCAGCCCGACGCTTAGCCTTTTGACTGCGATTTATCTGATATTCTGCGAAATGGCGGTCGTCATTGCCGTCGCACTTTTGTTCAGTAGCTTTAGCAGCACGATTCTTTCGGCGCTCTTTACGCTGGGCGTTTATTTCGCCGGGCACTTGAGCGACCAGCTTTTGGAACAAGTCCGCTTTGCAAGCCGCATGGGCGAACTCCAAAGCACTTCGTCTGCAATTCTCGAAAAGGCCGCGGTCGTGATTCACGCCGTATTTCCTGGCCTTTACCGTTTCAACGTGACAAATTATGTTGTCCATGGCGTTCCACTCCCGGACATGTATCTATTCTGGAATTCCGTTTATGCGCTTGGTTACATTGGCGTGTTCCTCGCGGTTGCAAGTTGGTGGTTTAGCCGGAGGGATTTCTTATGAGAAACCAGTATATTGCAAAGGTTCTCGTTCACAATAAAGTTGTGACGGAAGATGTAATCAAGGCTCATTGGGGCAAAATTACCGATTCGATGGATATCGGGCAGGTTCTCGTGAAAGCGGGAATTTTGAAAGAGTCCATGTACGCGAAGGTGCTTGCGTTTGTGCAGAACCTCGAATCGAAAAACGCAAAACCGGCGGGTGGTTCGGCAACGTCTGCATCTGCGGGCACGGTGGCTTCATCGAGTGCGGCTTCTGCGTCGAAACCGGCTGCGTCTCCGGCATCTGCGAAGGCTGCTTCCGCTGCTTCGTCTGCGGCTGCTTTCTCTGCTTCGAAACCTGCGGCGCCAATCCCCGCTCCGGTGGCAAAATCCGCTCCTGTTGCTCCTCCGCCCGAAGAAGAACCCGCGATTCGAATTGAAGGCAACAGCAGCCTTTACGGCGAGGCTTCGAGTTCTGTTGTCGTGACTGAAAAAGTTGCAGGGCTTGAAATGACAAGCATGGCGAATGTCCAGGTGCCTGTCGAAAGCGAAGTCGCCGCCGTGGAAACCGAAGAAGGCGTGCTCCCGTCGCAATTTGCGGTGGCTACAGGCGAAGGTGACGCCGTCGAAGCTCCCGATGTTTTGCATCCGATTATGTCGCTTGCGAAAATCATCGCTTATGCCCGCAAATTCAATGTTACGGATGTCTATCTATACGCCGGTCGCCAGATTGTTATGCGTCAGTCGGGCAATCTGTTTGTGGCTTCTGAAAAGGTGCTTGAAAAGACGCATTTGATGGACCGCTTGTCCGAAATTGCAGGCGGTTTTACAGATGGCTACAAGATGGTTGTCGGTCGCAATTTCAGCAGGACAATCGGGCTTTCTGGTGTTGGCCGTGCACGCGTTTCCGTGACGTGGAACGATGTCACCCCGAGCATTTCCATCCGCATTATTCCGATGGAATCTATTGCTTTGGAGAGCCTTTACTTGCCTGAATTCTGCAACCATTTTGCGTCTTTGAATAGCGGTCTTGTGCTGATTGCAGGCCCTTCGGAGAGTGGACGCTCTACGACGATGACTGCTTTTGCCGAATGCATTGCCGCCAATAGGCAAGTGTTTATCCAGACGGTCGAGAAACCGATTGAACGGTTGCTTGTGAATCCGAACGGCTCCATCGCCCAACGCGAAGTGGGCCTGCATGTCCATTCCGGTATTGCGGGTATTGAGCTTGCCATCCGTACGGGCGCCGATGTCATTCTCTTTGACCATTTGGAATCGATGGATGAACTTTCGCTTTTGATGCAAGCTTCGAACGCCGGTGCATTGGTTTTCGCGGTGGCGAGCGGAACGAACATTCATGCTTTGCTCTCTCGTCTCCTCATGTCTGTGCCGAGTGAAAATCGAAATGCTTTTGCGTGCTCGCTTGCAGACCAGCTCAAGGGAGTCATTGTCCAGTACTTGATTCCCGTGGTCGATAACCAGGGGCTTGTGCTTGCGACGGAATCGATGAAGGTCACTTCTACGATTGCGGGGATGATCCGCAAGGGCGATGTTTCGCAGATTGTTTCTGCGATTACGGGTCAAAAGGATCAAGGCATTACGCTTGATGAATCGCTGCAAATGTGCGTGGATTCGGGTTACATCGAAGGTATTGAAGCGTGGAAACGTGCAAACGACAGTAGGCGCTTTGCTTCTTATCGCAAGGCTAAATAGCGGGGTTCGTCATGGCATCAGAAATTGAATCTCTTTTGGAATATGCCCTGAACATCGGGGCGAGTGACTTGATTGTGACCGAAGGTGCTCCGTCGGCGGTTCGCTTTGCGGGGCGCGTTTGTGCTATTCCTGAATCGTCGGCGCTTCCGTTCGGTTCCTTGCTCGAATTTTTGGGCTCACTCGATGGTGAATCGGGAACGTTTATCGGCGGTCCGTGGAAAGATACCAAGTGGCGTGTGAAGTATTTCCGCGAGGCTTTAGGTAATGCGGCGATTTTCCGCCCGCTCATGCCGGAATGCCCGGATATAGGCTCTTTGGGAATGCCTCCTTCGCTGGATAACTTGCTTGGGCTGAACTCCGGGTTGGTCGTGTTTGGCGGTCCGGTTTGCTCGGGAAAAACCGTTTCGGCGATATCCTATGTATCCGCGATGTGTTCTTCGGGCATGCTGCGGTTCTGCAATTTGGATGATGGTCATGAATTGCCTGTGAAGACTGGCGAAAGTCTGATGCTTGCCAATACAGTGGGCTCGATTTCCGAAAAGCTGGAGCAGGGTCTTCGAAGCGGTACCGATATCTTTTGGGTGGGCGATTTTGACCCATCGACGCTGGTATCTCTATTGCGTGCCGCAGATGCGGGGGCGCTAGTCGTCGTGAATGTGACGGCTGGTAATGCGGTGGGCGTTGTCGATACGCTTCTCTCCGCTGCGACTTCGGAGAATCGCGACCTTGTCCGCACGATGCTTGCGGCTGCACTTAAGGCAGTTGTCATCCAAAGGTTACTGCCTGCGTCAACGGAAGGCAGTGGAGCCGTTCCAGCCTGGGAAATCCTTTATAACTCGCAAAATGTGGCTGCACACATTCGTAGTGGCGATCTCTTCAAGCTCCCGTCGATCATGGCTGCTTCTGCATCGGAAGGTATGCTGTTGATGGATGACAGCATTTCTGAACTTGTTCGTACCGGTTATGTGACTGCAGAAGAGGCTGGTAGGTATGTTTCCAATCCCGCTCGGTTGGCTTAAAAGAACACTTCTTTTGACGGCGGTTGTATCAGCCTCCTTTTATGTTGCTCCTGTGCGGGCGACATTGTCCGTTGACTCGTCTGTAGATGAATCCCTTTTGGGGGCGATGCAACTGGAGCCCGATTCCGTACAAAAAAAGAACGTCAAATCCGTGCTTTACCTTGGCGGCGGAGAGCGTTCTCCGTGGTTCCATTTGGGTGCTTTGTATGCACTGGAAGAATACAAGATTCCCGTCGATTCTATTGTAGCGACATCGTGGGGCGCATGGATGGGGGCTTTGTGGGCGCTTGGCGTATCCATTGACGATATCCAACGCTTGATGATGGATCCTGCGGTTATTGATTTTGTGGGAACCAATTCGATTCATGCCAAAACGGAACACGATGCGTTTAGAATCCCGGTTTCTGAGAGTGGCGTTCCGTCGCTTCGCCAGAGGTTTTCGTTCTATGCGGATTCGGCTGGAAACGTTTATCGCAGCATGCATGCGCTTGTTCCCGATACAGCCGCTATAGAGCGCTCGCTTTCGCGTATCCGATTTGAAGAGTCGCTTTACCGTATGCGCGAACCCTTCCGTATTCCTTTTACGCTTGTCACTTGCGACAGCGTTGTTAGTAATCCGGCATTCGCAGATATTATAGCGTCGCTTCCGCTTCCGGGAAACGAAATGTCTGGAGAACTTTGTCCGTACCTAGCGTTGCCGCAGCCCGGAGATTCGAATGGTGTAAACGAAATTCCGTTGATTGTGGTCGCAGATCCCGTTCGTTATGTGGCGGAAGGGAACGCTGAAATCCGTACAATCAAGAACAAGGTTTTGTCAAATCTTGGCGATGTTTCAGGAACGTTCATTAGGCCTCATTCTTTCCGCGATTCATCCCGTAAAACGGCAATCCAGGCGGGTTTTTCTGCCGTGGAGCAAAACATGCGTAAAATTGTTCCTTTGATGGATCGTCGCATGGATTATTCCGACAAACGAAAATCAAATCCATTGTTTGCGTTCAATCCCGTTTTTGATAGCCTTTCTGCGGAACATCACGCAGCCGTGGCGTCGTATTGGGATTCTAAAGATTCGGGGTTTGTGGCGCCTTCTCGTTTTGCATATTCGATTGCGGCTAAGGCTCCATACGATACGGTTTCTTTTAATTTGCAGCCCGATGGCGATCTCTTGATTGATGTTGGTGTGCATCCGACGGTGGATGTTGCTGTAGGTGGATTTGGTTCAAATGTGATAGGCGCGAATGCTTATGGAGAAGTTGTCCTCAATTATGTGAACCAGATGGAAATTTATTTGAAATTTGCAGGCTTTTATGGAACTTCATCTTTTGGTTTTCGCCCGCGTCTAGAAATTTCGAATTTGATTAGTCGTCGCTGGATTTTCAGTTTCGGTTTTGACTTGATGAAACTTCGTATTTTAAAAACTTTTGAGAACGACTATATTCCAGCAGAAAATCGCTTAGAACACGAAACTCGTAGCGATATTTTTATGTCTGCCAAATATGCGTTTGACAATATGCAGTCCGTAGAAGTTAAATTCTTGTTTGGCAATCGCAAGTTTGAGTTGTCTCCAAGTGCTATTCCCCATGCGGCGCTTTTTGACGAAAATATAAATTCGGATGACCATTATGAGACAACTCCCATGATGCAGACTGTTCGTTATTCTTTGCTGAATGGCGATGATGACTCTTGGTTTGCCTCAAAAGGCTATGCCGCAAATGCGAAAATCGGCATGACTTTAATTGGCTCTGGATTCCATCAGAGAGGGCCTATCTACGGTGTTTATTCATTAGACGGTCGCTATTCGCTTGCTCCGACGCGCAATACTCAAGTGACGGTGGGAGGAGCTGTTGGCATGGATGCGTATTACGATGATGGGCGTTTTAAGTTCCCCAAAACGTTTGACAATACCGCGGTGGAAGACCGCTTCCGCATGCATGTGGCGGCAACGCCGTGGTCGGAAGATTATTTGGAGCCTGAACTTTCGACGCACGGATACGCGTTGTTACGTTTGAATGGCTGTGTGCAGCGCAATGGCTTTGGCGCATGGCTTTCGTTTGCTTATGTCCATGATTTTGAAGACAAACCTTCGGCAAGGTTGAATGCGAACAAGTTTGTCTTTGAACCTGCCATCCGCTATAAATACCGCTCGTTTACCGTTTATTTGGGCTTGAACCGCATCGTCGATTCCGGCACCTTCGGCGACTTGAAACGTTTTAAGGACTATAAATACTTTATCCGAATCGGCGACTACAGCTTGTTCTAGACGAAAGAACGCCCACTGCGTGGGCTACAGACGAGAGACTAGAGAGGTATTTAGGTATGAGCTATGGGGTCGCTCGTAAACTCGCTTTGAGCACGCTTCGCTTTGAGCAATAGCCCATACCCCAAACCTACACTGGATTCTAGTTCTGTCACTCTGGAGCCGAAGGCGATAGAGTCCAAAAAAGAGGAAGAATCGTCTTTTGGATCCTATCGGTCGCGAAGCTCCCTCCAGGATGTCGCTTTCTGTCTACAGCCTACAAACCTCTAGAATTCACTGGATCCTTCACTGTCGTTCAGGATGACGCTCTCTTCCTACTGTCTACTTCCTACCGCCTACTTCCTACTTCCTACTGCTACCGCTACTTCTTCTCTCCGCGGTTCTTTGCCGCGACGTCTTTGTATTTGTTGTGGTCGGCAAGCGTGCTGCTGAAGAAATGCGTGTGCGAGCCGTCGTCTTTTGCAACAAAGTAAAGTGCTTCGGTCTTTTCGGGGAAGAGCGTTGCTTCTATGGCTTTTCGCCCCGGGTTCGAAATCGGGCCGGGCATAAGTCCGGGGAACCTGCGGGTGTTGTACGGGTTTCCGCTGTTCAACTGGCTCTTGTAGATCGGCCCGGTCAAGTTCTTGAAGATGAACCGCACTGTCGGGTCTGCCCCGAGCGGCATGCCGAGACGGAGACGGTTGTGGAAGACGCCTGCAATGAGCGGGCGTTCTTCGGGGATGCCGGTTTCTTCTTCGACGACGCTTGCGAGCGTCAACACGCGGTGCCAGCTGCCTAGTTCTTCCCACATGGAACCTTTGCGGTTTTTCATTTCGTCACGCACCTTGAGGTTTGCGGCGACCATCTGTCGCAGTATGGACTCTTCGTCGGAGTTGATGGCGAACGGGTACGTGTCCGGCAGCAGGTAGCCTTCGAGCGAGTTCCCTTCGATGCCGAGGCTGTGGGCGAACTGCGGGTCTTGGACTAAGTTGTTCCAGCGGGCCGTGTCGAGGTTCGGGAAGCTCTTCTGGATATAGGTGGGGATTTCCCACGAGGCCCGACCTTCGGGGATGGTCACCTTGCGGACGGCGCTCTTGCCGCTTTCGAATATGGCGATGATTTTGTCGAGCGTCTGGTGGGCGGGGACTTCGTACCACCCGGCCTTGAGGGCTGGTTTGTGCTTTTTGCACCATAAAGTGAACGCAAGTTCGTCCGTCCAGACTCCGTTCGTCTGTAAGATTTGTAAAACTTTTGTAGGAGAACTTCCTTTCGGAATTTCCAAAACTACAGTTTTTTCGTTATGTGAAACCTCGCTCAACCGTTGATTTACGTAGATGTACGCGAAAACGGCGAGTATGACGATAATAATGGCGGTAATTGAAAAAATCTTCTTCATTGCGTAAAAATTTAAAAGAAAATGCAACGGATTGGCAAAATAAAAAGTATATTCGTATAGCATTGTTGAATATTTCCCTTCTTTTGAGGATTCGCTATGAAAATGATGAAAAAAGTTATGTTTGTCGCCTTCGCTTTGTTGGTTGCTTCTTCCTTTGCCGCCAAGAAGGTCAAGTCCAAGCTGGGCGATGTGGAACTCACCAAGGAAAAGGATGGTGGTTCCGTTGTCTGCACGGCAAGCTTTAACGACGAAATGACCGTCTTGAAGGAAGGCGATACCGAAGTTCTCGTGAAGGGTGCTTGCGGTCAGGGCTGGGTTCCGAAGGCTAAGGTCGAATACGTTGCCCAGAAGGCGGGCGACAAGTCCATGAAGTTGGAAGACGTGGACATCGTGGGCTGGCTCGATAACCCGAGCGCCGTGTTCGTGTTGGAAAACGACAACATCGACTTCGAAGGCGTGAACATCGACCGTGACTTCAGAGAATATCTGCAGCACACGATGGACCGTGAAACGATCGAAATGAGCAACGGCGAAAACTAATCGCGCGACAATCGTGAATGTTTAACCCGCGGCTAAAGGCTGCGGGTGTTTTGAGTTTTTTATATCTAGACCGATGTAAGATCGGTTCGAGCCATTTGGATTCCCTCCGCTTCGAGGATGGCTGTGGCCGCGACGCTCTACCTACGCATTTGCGTTTCGTGCAACCCTTTCGGTTCGGATAAACGAAAATAAATTTTCACGCATCACTCGCCTTGTGGGGATTTGTTCTACTGTTTACTAACCACCAACCACTAACCACTTCCTACTTCCAACTACCTACTAATAAATCATGCTCTTTCTCCTTCTTACCATCGGTCCTGCTTTCTTGTTCGCTTGCGGAAACATTCTAGAAAAGTCGGGTGTTTCGACAGTCGGCAAGCGCACCGGCGGAACTTCGAGACCTTGGGAGTTTTTTAAGGGCGTTGTTACAAATAAATTTTGGTGGATGGGCATTGGCTGTTCCGGGCTTGCGACGCTCGGCTACTACATTGCGATGGCTCAGTACGATTTGAGCCAAGTGCAGCCGATGATGGTTTTAAATCCGGTGCTGACGGCGTTGATGGGCTTTTGCATTTTGAAGGAAGTTTTGACGAAACGCATCGTGGTGGCGATTTGCTTTGTGGTGGCTGGACTTTTGTATTCTGTCGAGAACTTGGGCGAATCGACGGCGGTGCAGAACGTCGGGACGCTTTGGGCGTATGCGGGAATTCTTTGCTTTGCGACCCTTGTGGCGCATGTTTGGGTAAAGGACCGCGAAATGGTCGATTCGCTGATTATGGGCGTAGGCTTTGGTCTTTCTGCTGCGTTTTACAAGAGTCTCTCGATGGATTTTGATTTGGAGCATATTGAATTTTCGTCGGTGGCGAATTTGCTTTTGGATTTGAGGACGCTCGGTTATGTCGTGACTTACGGAATTGCGTTTCTTTATTCGCAAATTTCGTTCTCGCGTGGTCGGGCGCTGTTTATCATTCCGTTCAGCGCTGCCGTCGGTGCTGCGGTGCCGACTTTGGCCGGGGCGCTTGTTTTCTCTGAAGCGTTCCCGGTGGGGAAGGTGGTTTCTGTTTCGCTTGTTCTAATTGGAGCCTGCTTGTTCATTGTCCGCAGGCCGAGAAGGAAAGCTAGTCGTTAGTCAATCGTCGTTGGTTATTGGCCATTAGTCGATAGTTGTTGGCGTCGTTCAGTTTTTTTTTATTGCTTTTTGCTAATTTTACATATTATGAATTACAATACTAGGATTCTTTGCATTGGCGCGGGTTATGTCGGTGGCCCCACTATGACCGTTATCGCCGACAAGTGCCCCGATGTAAAAGTGACTGTGGTCGATATCAACCAGGCTCGAATTGACGCCTGGAATAGCGACAACCTCCCGATTTTTGAACCCGGCTTGGATGATGTCGTAAGACGTGCCCGTGGCCGCAACTTGTTCTTCAGTACTGATATTCCGTCTGCCATCAAGGAAGCTGATATTATTTTTGTGTCGGTCAATACGCCGACGAAAACTTTTGGACATGGTGCAGGCAAGGCTTCTGACTTGCAGTACTGGGAAAAAACGGCCCGCAACATTTTGGAAATTGCGGACGAAGGGAAAATCATCGTTGAAAAATCGACGCTCCCGGTCCGCACGGCTGCGGCCATGGAACGCATTTTGAATTCGAACGACAAGGGTTTGCATTTCGAAGTGCTTTCGAATCCGGAGTTCCTCGCGGAAGGTACAGCAATTAATGACTTGTTTGAACCGGACCGCGTTTTGATTGGCAGCCATCAGACCGAATCGGGTCTTGCGGCTTGCCAGAAGCTTGTCGATGTCTATGCGCACTGGGTGCCGCGTGATCGCATCTTGACGACGAACCTTTGGAGTTCCGAACTTACGAAACTGACCGCGAATGCGTTCCTCGCCCAGCGTATCAGTTCCATCAACTCGATTAGCGCTCTTTGCGAACGCACGGGTGCCGATGTCGATGAAGTTGCTTATGTGATGGGCAAGGACAAGCGAATCGGTTCAAAGTTCTTGAAGGCTTCCATCGGCTTTGGCGGCAGCTGCTTCAAGAAAGATATTTTGAATCTTGTTTATTTGTGCGGATATTACGGACTGCCGGAAGTGGCCGCGTATTGGGAAAGTGTCGTAAAGATTAACGAATGGCAGACGCACCGCGTTGTCGATAGAATGCTCGAAACGATGTTCAATACGATTGCGGGTAAAAAGATTGCAGTGTTTGGTTTTGCGTTCAAGGCGAATACGGGCGATACCCGCGAGAGTCCGGCGAACCTTGTCGTGCGCGATTTGCTTGCCGAGCATGCTTTGCCGGTTGTAACAGACCCGAAGGCTATCCCCGATGCCAAGCGCGACTTGAAAGATGTGCTTGAACAGGTTCAGTTTGAAGAAGATCCGTACAAAGCAGCCGAAGGCGCTCATGCGGTTGTCGTTTGCACGGAATGGAAATGCTTTGCCGAACTCGACTGGAATCGAATTTACGCTTCGATGACAAAGCCTGCATTTGTATTTGACGGTCGCAATATTTTGGATGCAGAATCGCTTCGTAAGATTGGGTTTGAAGTGACAAGCATCGGCAAGGGCAAGGCCGAATAAATTTTTAAAAGAGAGTGGTTATGGCTTCTATTAGCGTTTTCGGACTGGGATATGTAGGGTGTGTAGGAATCGCTTGTTTAGCAAAATTGGGTCATCGAGTAGTCGGATGCGATATTGATGTCAATAAGGTAAATCGGATTGCCGCCGGACTCCCGACGATTGTCGAACGCGATGTTGACGAGGTTATGCAAGAAGGTTTTAAAGCCGGGCTTATTTCGGCGACAACATCTGCGGTAGATGCCGTTTCCAAGACGGATGTCTCTTTTTTGTGCGTCGGTACACCGAACGCCCCGGATGGACGCTTGGATACAACGTATTTGATGGAGGCTATCAAGTCTATTGGTGAAGCTATCCGCTCTAAATCGACGTTCCATATTGTCGTTATCCGCAGTACGGTTCCGCCAGGAACGAATGCTGCCGCAACGGAGCTGATAGAAAAGATTTCGGGCAAGCGCGAAGGCATCAACTTCGCTGTGGCGTCGAATCCTGAATTTCTCCGCGAAGGCATGGCCGTTGCCGATTACTTGAATCCGCCGTTGACGGTGATTGGCTGTGAAAGTCAACGAGCTCTTGAGCGTCTTAGAAAAATTTATGAGCCGCTGGGTAGCGAGATTGTCGAGGTCGAACCTAAGGTGGCCGAAATCATCAAATTTGTCAACAATTCGTACCATGCGTTGAAGGTGACGTTTGGAAACGAAATCGGCGCCATTTGCAAAAAACTCGATATTGATAGCCATAGCGTCATGAACTTGTTCTGCAAGGATACGCAGTTGAATATTTCCCCGTATTACTTCAAGCCGGGTTTCGCCTATGGCGGTTCGTGCTTGCCGAAGGATTTGCGCGGACTTAATTTCTTGGCGGAATCCAATCAGGTGGATGTTCCTGTGCTGTCTTCGATTGAATCGAGCAATGACGAACATATACAACGTGTTTTGCAACGCGTACAAGAGATTGGAGTGCGTTCTGTCGGTATTGTAGGCCTTACATTCAAGGCTGGGACGGACGACTTGCGTAATTCTGCTGCAATCCGCTTGGCCGAAGGCGTCCTTGGAAAAGGATGCTCTCTTAGCATTTACGACCGCTATTTGAATATCGCCCGTGAAAAGGAAACGAATCTCCGTGAACTGAACAAGCGCATTCCGCATTTGCTTCCGCTTCTTGTAAAAGAGGTTGAAGAAGTTGTAGAAAATAATTCGCTTGTCATTATTACGGTTCGCAATCCGGAAATTCCTGAATTGATCCGTAAATACCCTGAAATCCACTTTTTGGATCTAGTTCGCATGAAGGATTCGTCTGTGGAAACTCTCCCGAATTACGAAGGCTTTTGCTGGTAGATTTGTATGGAACTTTCGTCTAAAGAATTGGCTGGAAAAAAAGTCTGCATTGTAGTTGAAAATCTCCCGGTTCCTTTTGACCGCCGAGTTTGGCAAGAGGCTACATCGCTCCATGAAGCGGGTGCCGAAGTTACCGTTATTTGCCCAAAGACAAAAAAGTATCCAATGGAATACGAGGAGCTGGACGGCATTAGAATTTATCGTCATCCGTTGCCCGAAGCGAAGAGAACGTTTGATTACTTTAAGGAATATTCTTGTGCTCTTTTCCACGAATTTCGTTTGCTTTTGAAGGTGTTCCGCAAGCAGGGCGTGCAAGATGTTATTCATGCATGCAATCCGCCGGACTTGATTTTTATTGCGGCGTTCGTGTTCTTTACATTTACGCGTTGCAAGTTCCTCTTTGACCACCACGATATCAATCCGGAACTTTGGATTGCGAAATTCGGCAAGAAGGGCTTGGGTTACCGTGCGATGATTTTGGTGGAACGCCTCACGTATTTCTTTGCAAAGCATGCGATTGTGACAAACGAATCGTACAAGGAAATCGCGATGTGCCGTGGCAAAAAGCACGAAGAGGATGTGACGATTGTCCGCAGCGGTCCGAATCTTTCGAAATTGAAGGTAGGGCCGGCAAAGCCCGAAATCAAGAAGGGTTTCAAGTATTTGGTTGGCTACATCGGCGTGATGGGCAAACAGGAAGGCATCGATCTTTTGCTGAGTTCTGTTGACTATATCGTGAACGAAAAAAAACGAAAGGATATCCGCTTCTGCATCATGGGCGGCGGACCGTCTTTGGATGAACTCCGTGCGTTGAACGAGTCGATGAATCTTACGGATTACGTAGAATTCCCCGGTCGTGTGAGTGACGAATTTTTGGCGGATGTGATGAACACTGCCGATGTGTGCGTGAATCCGGATTTGCCTTCGGAAATGAACGACAAATCGACGATGAACAAGATCATGGAGTACATGGCGTTCGGGAAACCGATAGTGCAATTCACGCTCAAGGAAGGTCGGTTCTCTGCACAGGAAGCGTCCCTTTACGCAAAGAATACAGATACGGATGACTTTGCTGAAAAGATTTTGTGGCTCCTGGACAATCCCGACAAGGCTGCTGAAATGGGAGCTTTTGGTCGCAAGCGCGTGCAGAACGAACTCAGCTGGGATTATGAAAAGCCGAAGCTGATTAGCGCCTACAAGAAAATTTTAGGAATGTAATTCCTATTTCGTTTTGTATGTGAAAAAGGGAAGTGTGAATCACTTCTCTTTTTTGTTTTGGGACTTTGTGTCTAATGTCTTGATAAGCGAATCGAGACGGTGGGTGAGTTTTTCGGCGCCTAAAGTTCCTAGATGATCGTCGTCATATGCCATTTTGCTGGTGTAGTCGTGCTTGCCCATTTTGTTCTCGTCCATGAAGATAAAGTTGGGATAGTCTTTCGAAATGTCTTGAATTTTTTGCAAGAGTGCGGGAGCGTCGCTTCGCAAAATACCGTTTATGCCGTAT